>WBZL01002511.1_pt1 | contig 17824 bp, 12 predicted proteins | sample 5204291 | NCBI WGS metagenome assembly WBZL01 (sample SAMN12344345, study PRJNA552823) | activated sludge metagenome | biome: Activated sludge suspended growth; feature: Nitrification reactor; material: Wastewater; isolation source: activated sludge from nitrification reactor of wastewater...
ATGTCTTATCCTTCGCGCGTGCAGGCTGTTTGAGGGGTAAATGTCCAAAAGCGCGAAGGATAATGCCGCGGCACGCGGTATAACGGCCCATCTGCTGATGCCGGAACCCTCGTCGGCGATCTCCGTCGTCCGTTCAACCAGGATACTCCCGGATTTTCCACACAACGAACGTTCCAAAAATGAACGGCCGCCACTTTTAAATTTCGCATTTTTTCTTTTACATTTTGCATTTGATCAAGAAGCAACGGGAAGTTGCCCCTTAACACCACACAAAAACCCAAAAGCAACCCCTTCCCCTACTCTCCTCATTTTGTCCGGTAGTACCAACGTACCCTCAAATCCTTTCCCACCATTTGCAACCAATCCGCCACATACCCGTAAAATTTGGCATACCGGTCCGTTCAACCGGATCAAACTTCTTAAATTGCAAGCCATTAACCGCATACTATGAAAACCCGTTCGATCGCCTGCCCGGCTATGCTTTTCTTTCTTTTGTCTGCCCTGTCCGGCTTTTGCCAGAACGCCGATGACAACAACAGCCTGATCCGCAACTGGCAGGTCTATCACGACCAGGGCGAATACGACAAAGCCATCGAGCAAGCCAGATTGATCTATCAATTGGGGGAAAACACCCAAAATACCGGGTTGATGGCCCAGGCGCTCAACTGGGAAGGGCAATCGCTGCTCAAACAGCCCAAACGACAGTCGGCCAACCGCCGCAACGCCCGGAAGGCGTTCGAAAAAAGCCTGGAACTCATAGCGACCATCGATAACAAGGCGCTCCAACTGGACAACCTCAAACACCTGCGAGAAATCGCCCAAGCCGAGAACGACTCCCAGGCCTATGCCCGCTACGACAAACAGATCAATACCCTGGAAAACCTGGCGGTCGCCACCGAATCCAACAAGGATCTGGAGGAAAAAGTGGTCATGCTCGACAGTGAAAAGAAAAACCTCCGCAAACGGGTGGATGCACTCAACGCCGCCCAGATGAAGGCGGAACTAATGCTGGCCATGCAGAAAAACTATGTGGATTCCCTGGAAATGGTTCGGATGCACGAGGCGTTTGAGCTGGAAAAGAGCGAACTGGCCCTGAAGGAAAAGAACACCCAGGTGGAATTGCAGCAAAGCCAGATCAACCTGCAAAATAACCAGATCCGGCTGCAGTCCAGTCAGCGCAATTTCTTTATCGCCATAGCCGCCGTACTCACCCTCCTGGCCATCGGCGCCTTTATCCGGTATTCCGAGATCAAAAAATACAATATCGCCCTCAACGCCAAGAACGAGGCGCTGGTCGAGGAACGCGAACGCTCGGATATGCTGTTGCTGAACATCCTCCCGGCTATGGTAGCGGATGAGCTGAAAGAGAACGGCGCCACCCAGGCCCGCCGCTACGAGAAAGCTACCGTCATGTTTACCGATTTCCAGGATTTCAGCGCCATCGCCAAAGACCTCCCGCCCGAACAATTGGTAGCCGAATTGGACTACTACTTCAAAGCCTTCGACGAGATCATCGACAAATACCAGATCGAAAAGATCAAAACCATCGGCGACGCATACATGTGCGTCGGCGGCCTGCCGGATGTGGAGGGCAGCAAACCCCGGGATGTGGTCCTGGCCGCCCTGGAAATACAGGATCTGCTGGCCCAATTGAAAAAAGACCGGGAAAAGCGCCGCCAACCCTGGTTCGAAGCCCGGATCGGCATCCATACCGGGCCGCTGGTGGCCGGTGTGGTGGGCTCCCGCAAATTCGCCTATGACATCTGGGGCGATACCGTCAATGTCGCCTCCCGCCTGGAAACCAACGGCAAGGCCTGGCAGGTCAACATCTCAGAAACCACCTACGAGCTGGTCCGTGATCATTTCGAAGTAGAGGAACGCGGGAACATCCCGATCAAGAACCGCGGGGAGATCGGTATGTATTTTGTAAAACCGAAATCGGAATTCAGGGAACTGGTATATTGATCACCCGGTTCACATATCACATCCCAGTTTCGAGATCACCCATTTTCCATTTTCCTTCACCAGGTTGAAATGGTGCACCCGGGTATCCGCCTCCATAGCGGCGGATGCCTCCTCGCCTGACAGGTCGACGGTGACCGGCGCTTTGGTCCAGGACGCCAGGTCCCAGTCCTGCGCGCAAAAATAGGGGTCGGCGTCCAGGCAGGAAGGCGGCTCGTCCTTTGGTTCGTTCTGCCACAATTTTTCGCAATTCCGGTAAAAGGCTTTTTGTCCTTGCATGAAAGCTTCGCCCACAAACCCTGTGGCTTTGAATTTACCCAGATAGGCGTCGAGCTTCAGGGTATCGAGCTTGAGATGGGCTCCGGCGTCATCCACGAAATCAATTTCGGTTGTTTCCGCGAAAGGTCCGTACCACGTGTAAAATCCATGGATGACAGCCTCGCAGGCCTTGCGCGCATCAGCCCTGGCCAGGGATTCGGCGATAATGGTCCGGATTTCGCCCCGCATGCCCATCAGCACTTCGCCCTTGAAATAAACCGGGATGGAATCCGGCAACGGGTCCATTCGGGAGATCGTATCGTACAAGGCCGCCTGAAGATCTTCCAGGGTAGCGACCGGTTTGCCCAGCAAGGTCATATGTCCTTCCTGGTCAGCTGTTATCCAGGCATTGGCTTCCGCGTCCGATGTACTTGAATTGTTGCAGGCATGCAGGATAAAGACCGCTGCCAGGAGGGATAAAAAAAGGATGGTTTTCTGCATAGTGGGTTGGATGAATTTCGATAGTGAAATCCGGGGTAAAAATAGGGTTTCTTTGGATATCGTGATCTGTTTCTTTATCGTTTCATTCCACTCAGCCCGTAGACGAAAGAATTACCTTCGCCTACGCTCTACAGGCCGCTCCCAGCCAATCTTGCCAGGCTCACTGCCAGATATCGGCCTTCCTAAGCTCCTCAAAATCTGCCACCCCCAATTGCACCATATTATTTTGCAGGTCGTCCATGAGAATGGAAGCGGCGTGATCTCCGCCGTACTTGCCGAGTGCTGCAACGCCGTAAATGAACGGCCGGCCGGCCATCACGAAGTCGGCCCCCAGGTACAGGGCGCGCATGATATCCAGTCCGGTGCGGATGCCGCTGTCAAAAATCACAGGCGCCTTCCCGCCAACCTCCCTTACGATCCCGGGAAGCGCCTCGATCGCGGCCGGCGCGCCGTTGAACTGACGCCCGCCGTGATTGGACACATAGATGCCGTCCAGGCCGATTTCGATGGCTTTTGCCGCGTCCGCCGGGTGCAGGATGCCTTTCAGGACCACCGGGCCGTCCCAGGCGTCTTTCAATTCTCTGCAATAATCCCAGTCCAGGGTCCCCCCCAACCGGTTGCCCACAAACCCGCTGACGAACCGCATACTGTTGTTGTTGGCATAATGTTCTATGGTGCGCAACCTCGGAATTCCGTTGACCATCGTATAAAAACTCCAGACCGGATGGGTGATGCCCTCCCAGATCATTCGGGGCGTGATTTTGGGCGGCATGGTCAAACCGGCCCGTTTTGTCCGTTCCCTTTTGCTGGCCATCGGGACATCAGCCGTGACCACCAGCACGTGAAATCCGGCATCTTTCGCCCGTTCCAATAATGATTTACGGATTTCCAGGTCTTTCGGCGGATACAATTGAAACCATCCCATATCGCCGACAAACGCCCCCACCGTTTCAGGGGTCTCCGTAGCATTGGTGCTCAGGCAGAACGGGATCTTCAACCGATCAGCCGTTGCCGCCAGGTAATGCTCAACCCTCGGCCACATCAACCCGGTCAGACCAACCGGCGCGATGCCGATCGGGGCGCTATAGTTTTTTCCGAACAGGGAAGTTGCGGTCGTGGCTGCCAACGAGCCCTTGCAAAACCTCGGTATAAAATTGATCCTTTGAAATGCTGACTTGTTCCGGTCCACCAGGGCCTCATCCCCGGTACCGGAAATCAGGTATTCCCAGGCCACCTGAGGGATTCTCCTTTTGGCTTTCCGCGCCAAATCCTCAATAGCCGGGTATCGATTGGAAAGCCTGTCCTTTTGCTTTTGGTATGACATCCATTTTTATATTTTCCTCTCTCCCTGTCTCCCTCTCTCCCTCTCTCTCACTCTCTCCCTCTCTCACTCCCTCTCACTCTCCCTCCCTCCCCTCTCTCCCAAAAACCCCAAATTCCGCCGCAGCCCCTCAAACCCTGTCCGCTTCACCGCCGACCGCCGGAAAAGCTCGCGGAAAACCTCCTCCGTCAACTCTTCCCAGTCGCCCTTTGTCATTTCCAGCAATTGCGGATGCGGCTCAAAAGCGGGTTCGCTGTGCGGTGTGCTGAACCGGTTCCAGGGGCACACCTCCTGGCAGATGTCGCAGCCGAACATCCAATTGTCAAATTGACCGCGGTATTCTTCCGGGATGGCCTCCCGCAATTCGATCGTGAAATAGGAGATGCACTTGCTGCCGTCCACCACGTAGCCGCCGGGGGAGATGGCGTCGGTAGGGCAAGCCTCGATACACCGCGTGCACGTACCGCAATAATCCCTGATCGGGTGGTCGTACACCAGCTCCAGGTCCAGGATCAGCTCGGCGAGAAAATAATACGAACCGGCCTTCGGATTGATCAGCATCGTATTCCGGCCCATCCACCCTACCCCGCTGCGGCGGGCCCAGTCGCGCTCCAGTACCGGGGCGGAATCCACAAAACAGCGGCCGCTGACCTCGCCGATCTCTTCGCCGATAAAACGGAGCAGATCTTTTAATTTTCTTTTTAGTACAAAATGATAGTCCTCACCGTAGGCGTACCGCGAAATCTTGGGCGCCGCCGGGTCCGACTGCCTTTGCTCCGGGTAATAATTGTACAGCAGGCTGATCACCGACTTTGCGCCTTCCACGAGTTTCCTCGGGTCGATCCGTTTGTCGAAGTGGTTGGCCATATACCCCATCTGACCGTGCATGCCGGCATTGAGCCAGGATTCGAGCCGGCGCGCCTCCTCGTCCATCTGTTCGGCCCTGGCGATACCGGCGAAGCTGAACCCCAATCGGGCAGCCTCTTCCCGGATCTTCCTGGTATGCAAGGTTTTATCCATAAATCCGCAAAAATTCGCATAAAAATAGGGAACCGATTGTTAATTTGGCGCGATGAGAGTCAAACATGTCGGTTTAATCCTTGGTCCGATGGCCTTTATCATCATGAAACTGATGAGCCATCCGGGGGCCCTTTCGCCGCAGGCCTGGGGGGTGCTGGCCCTGGCTGCCTGGATGATCATCTGGTGGGTAACCGAGGCCGTACCCATACCCGTAACAGCCCTGCTGCCGATGGTTTGCCTCCCGATCCTGGGCGTGGTGCCGATGAAAGCGGCCGCCGCGCCTTACGCCGACCCGGTCGTTTTCCTGTTCATGGGCGGGTTCATGATCGCCATCACCATGGAAAAATGGAACCTGCACCGCCGCATAGCGCTCAGCATCGTCAACCTGACGGGTACCAACGCCAACGGCATCATCCTGGGGTTTCTGCTGGCGACGGCCGCCCTCAGCATGTGGATCAGCAATACCGCAACGGCCGTGATGATGCTGCCCATCGGCGCTTCGGTCATCGACCTGCTCACCCGGGGCGAACGCAAATACGCGCAAAGCGATATCCGGAATTTCGCGATCTGCATGATGCTCGTCATCGCCTACGGCGCCAATATCGGCGGCACGGCCACCCTGATCGGCACGCCGCCCAACGTGGTTTTTTCCAGCATCCTCCGGAACAATCACAACATTACTGTCGGCTTCGCCCAATGGCTCATCATCGGTATCCCCTTTGCGCTGGCCATGCTGGCCGTCACTTATTTCATGCTGGTCAAAGTCCTGTTCCGCAACCGGTTGGGCAGCTTCGAAGGCGGGCGGAAACTGATCCGGGAAGAACTCCGCAAGCTCGGAAAAATCTCCCGGGGCGAAGGAATGATCATGACCGTTTTCGGGCTCACCGCACTGGCCTGGATCATCCAGCAACCGGTGCTCAAAGCGCTCGGCATCACCGTCAAGGATATGGACACCCTGATCGCCATGACGGCCTCGATCGCCCTGTTTGTAATCCCGGTGGACCGGAAGGAGGACACCAGGTTGCTCGACTGGAAAGACACTGAAAGGCTGCCCTGGGGAATCCTGCTCCTGTTCGGCGGGGGCCTGAGCCTGGCCAATGCCCTCAAAGAAGTGGGCCTGATCGACCTGATCGGGCAAACCTTCCAGGAAGCCCACCTGTCGGGGTTGTGGGTCATCCTGGGATTGACGGCCGTTTCGCTGTTCCTCACCGAGATCATGTCCAACGTGGCGCTGGTGACCGTCCTGGTACCGGTGGTCGGCGCTATCGCTGTCGGCATGGACATGAACCCGCTCTACCCCTGCATTCCGGTCACGCTGGCCGCCAGCTGCGCCTTCATGCTGCCGATGTCAACCCCGCCCAATGCCATCGTTTTTGCCAGCGGATACCTCACCATTCCGCAAATGATGCGGGCCGGCATCTGGCTCAACCTGGTCGCCATTGGCCTGATCGGGCTGCTGGCCAAATTCGGCATTCCGCTGATATTTTAAAAATACCGTATATTTGAAATAAAATTCAATACCATGAACTGGAAATTACCCACTATCCTTGTAGTTTTCCTGTTTTCGACCGGTTTGTACGCCCAATTCAGCGAAACCGGCATCGTCCATTATTACGCCGATTATCTGGAAGGGCAAAAGACAGCCTCCGGGGAGACCTATCAGGGCCGGCTGTTCACCGCTGCCCACCGGACATTGCCTTACGGAACCCTCGTCAAGGTGACCCGGTTGGACAACGGCCGCTCCACCGTAGTCCGGATCAACGACCGGGGCCCCTACAATACCAACGGCCTGATTGACATTTCAAAAGCCGCAGCCATGCAACTGGATCTGATCCGCGACGGCATGGCGAGCGTAAGGATCGAACTGGCCTCCCAGTCAGGTAACTCAACCGCCAATTCAACGCAACTGGCCGCACGCACGCCTGCCGGTTACGACAATACCGGCGCCGGAAGGCTCACCGCAAAATCACCAGCCGCTACCAGAGCCTTTATCCCTTATACGCCCGACGAAGGATTCCAGACAAACGGCCAGCTCTTTGAGAACAAGACCGCGGTAAGCAACGTATCGCCGGAATATCCCAAACCCGTTGCCTCATCCTACGAATTCACCGACCGCGGTGTCAGCCAGGGCAACGGCCGGGTCAGCCTGCCCAATCAATACGACGTCACCGCAAAATCACCGGCCGTCGAAACCACCCAGCCCCTCTCCGGGTTGAGCGGGTACGGCATCCAACTGGCCAGTTACCAGGAGTACAGCAATGCTTCCAGGCAGGTAAAAGCCCTGCAGGCACAGGGGATGGATCAGCTTTTCCTGTTTGAAGGAACCAATTCAAAAGGCGTGAAGCTGTTCAGGGTCGTTCACGGTCCATTCAGCTCCTACGATGCCGCCGAACAGCGCAAAGAAGCCCTCCGGTCCCAATTTTTGCAGGACGGATTGGTGATCAAACTGGTGAGGTAGGGATTTTTGATTGATTCGCCACGCCGCGGCGTGGTCGATTGATTCGATTGGGGCGTCCGTCGGTTGGTCAGGTCAATCCAAACATTCGATTCAATCGGCCTAATCGATTCAATTCCCCGATTCCTCAATTCCTCCCCCATCACAGCGGTCTGATCAATTTCCCGATGCCGTTATCAGATAGGGAGCCCAGGTAGAGCCAGCCGTCTCTTTCCTGGACGCTGCTGATTTCAGCAAAGTTTTCCGGATCGGGGTCCTGGAGGTTGTAAACGACGTGGGCGTCGCGGTCCAGTCCGATCACGAATGCGAATCGTTTGGGAGAAGGCAGGAGAAAATCCGGCAAGCGGGAGAGCATTTTGCGGACGGCAGGCTGCACCATCAATCGGTCAACTTTGGGGTCCCTGGGGCTGACCAGTGCGACCCAGAATACGCCTTTGCTGCCTTTGGAAATGCCGTCCGGAAATCCGGGGAGGTTCTGGATGAATACATCGCTGGTCCCTTTCCGCTCCCCTTTCAGCCAATAGCGGCGTACGCGGTACGCACCGGTTTCGTTGATCAGGAGAAAGGTCTGATCGTGGGATACGGCCACGCCGTTGGCAAAATAGAGGTTATCCAGCAGGAGGGTGGTGGCGCCGGAAGCGGGGTCATAGGCGAAAACGCGGCCGTTCGGGCGATGTTCCAACAGGTCCATTTTATAATGCTGAAGGTCAAATTTCCGGGAGGCCTCTGAAAAGTAAATGATCCCGTTATCCGCAATCTCCAGGTCATTCGTGAAGGTGAACCGCTGGTCTTCATAACCGGTCACCAGTGATTCCACCTGCCCGGAGCTGTCGATGCGCAACAAGCCTTTTTCCGCGTCGGCAACAACCAGATTGCCCACGCGATCAAAATCGAGCCCCAACGGGCGGCCTTTTGTATCGGCAAAAACCTCGCTTTCCCCGGATTGAGGGTCAAGCCGGATGATCCGGCCTTTCGAATCCCCGCCGTAAATCCGGCCCTGGGTATCGACATCCACATCTTCGCATTGATGACAATATCCGGGAGAAAGCACGTCCATTCGGGCAAGGAGGTCGTTTTTCAGGTATTTCCCGGCCAGCTCCGGCGCTTTCGGCGGCCGCCAAAAAACGGGATCCAGGTCAGTAGGGAAATAAAACAGGTATATTGCTACCGCAAAGAGTAAACCAGTAAACCCGAACAGCCATTTTCTCATATTAAAGGGTTAGGTTGACAATTCGGTGCCCAGACACGAACGTTACCTGCCGGGGATCGGGCGCTCAGATCAAGGTTGGCGCCGGCCCGGGGGTTCCCGTTCCTGCATTCGGGCAAACCCATTCCGGCTATTAGACGCGAAGATAATTAATGGTTTCAACTTTTCAGCTTTGACCCCGTTTTCAAGGGGCCGGAAGCCTTAATAGTTAAAATCATAAAAAAATGCTCCCGGGTCTGTATCTTTTGAAAATGCAGGCATTATGTGTTCAGAAACGATCAATGACGCAGTTACCCGGGTTACAAAAAGGTGATCAAGTGCGCCATTGGCAGCCGGAAAAACTCCGCTTAAAAAAAGGGAGAAACGTTTTAGAACGAAAAAACTATTTTTGATGTTGACAAACTCCCCATTGTTGAGCACCCTGACAAAAAGCGTAGGCATGAACGTTTCAAGGCGGACTGTTTCTAAGGAAACGATGCAGGAAGAGTGGCTGGAGATCCAGGCCGCTCAAAAAGAGCCTGCCAGATTCCGGCCGTTGTATAACCGGTACTACGAACCTATTTTCCGGTATTTATATCAAAGAACCATTGATGAGGACCTGACTGCCGACCTATGCTCCCAGGTCTTCCTCAAAGCCATGCAAAGGCTTGGCGAGTATACGTTCATGGGGGTCCCTTTTTCCGCCTGGCTCTATCGCATCGCCGCCAACGAGTTGGCCCAGCATTACCGGGCAGCCCAGAAAAAAAGAGTGGTGGGCATTGACGACGCCAACCTCTCCGATATGATAGAGGAAATGGAAGAAGAATCCCCGGAGTGGATGAGGAACCTGCTCGTCCAGGCACTTGACGGACTGAAAGAGCACGAACTTGATCTGATTGAAATGCGATTCTTTGAACAACGGTCTTTCCGCGAAATCGCCGAGTTGCTCGATATGACCGAGAACAACGCGAAGGTAAAAACTTACCGGATCCTTGAACGATTGAAGAAAAAGTTGAGTCTGCAAATAAAATCTAAATCCTGAAGCATTTTTTAACCTTAAAATGCTGAAAAAACAATGGGAAACAACTACGAAATACGGCGCAATCCAGATAAACCAGACAGCAAAGCCATCCGCAAGCGCCAGGATTTTGATGCATTGCTGAACGAATTCAGCGCAAATCCGCCTGTCAAAAGCAGGGCCCGCCTGCGCTATATGCCTTTTTACGCCATCTCCGTTGCGGCGGCGATCGCCCTGGTGCTGACCTTCGTATTCGTCATACACCCGCGGATGCAAAAGGCATTGCCGGATGAAAAGGCCTATTTTGCCGCACGCCCGTTCGTGCTTCCGCCCCTGAAAGATTTCAAAACCGCCCCCGAAGGCAAAACCCTGAATGTCAATCAGGGCGGCGTTTTTGAATACGAAAGCGGATCCAGGCTCGTCGTTCCGGTAGCCGCCTTCATGGATGACCGCGGCAGGCTCGTGGAAGGCGAAGTCGAAATCTACTACCAGGAGATCAACGATATTGCCGGCCTGTTCCTTTCGGGCATCCCGATGACCTACGATTCGGCCGGGGTTCGTTACAACCTCGAGTCCAGCGGAATGGTCGAAGTCTATGCCGTCCAGAACGGCCAGCGCCTCCAGATGGCGCCCGGCAAATCCATACAGGTGGAACTGGTTTCCCAGATGAACCTGCCGCCGTCCCTACAGGTCCCCCCGGGGTTCAATGTCTACCAACTCGACTCCGCAGCCCGGGCCTGGATCTACCAGGATATCGATATGGCCGGATTCCTGGGCGAAAATGCCCTCCCGGATGCCTCCGACCCCTTGTATGATGCGAAACTTGAATTGAGAAACGCCTTTACAAACGCCGAACAACAATTCAACGGCGCAGTAAGCCAACTGGAAAGCACCCTGCCAAAACCCGTTGAGCCGCCGAAGCCGCAAAAAGCGGACGGCAACCTGCCCACGTTGGAACTCGACTTCCTCAACCAGGAACTGGCTACCCGCTACGGCGACCTCTACCAGGGCGCCATCTGGCAGCTGTCTTCCAAAAATCAGAACCTGGATGAACGCGCATTCCGCGTCGCCTGGGAGGATTCCAAACTCAAGCAACTCAGCGAATGGGAATATGAACTGACACTGATACACGGCCAAAACCAACTAAAACTCATTGTCAATCCCGTATTGACCGGCGATGATTACAACCGGGCGCTAACCAAATACGAAACCGCACTTGCGGATTACAAACAACAACTGGCCCAGCGGGAGGCCGCCTTGAAATCAGAAAAGGACAAACTGGCCGAACAAAAGACAACGGCCCTCCGGTCAGCTGAAGTTCAATACAAAAACCGGCTTGATGAACTGCGCATCAACGGCGTCAATGTCCCGGAAAACCAGGCATTGGTCAGCCGGAAAGTCATCAACCGGTTCGAAGTCCATGAATTGGGGATCTGGAATTGCGCCCGGCCGCTGCTGCCCGCTGAACAAGGCCTTTCCGCTTCGTTCACCGATCAGGATGGCAATGAGCTGGAAAACTTGCCGGCCTACCTGGTTGACAAAGGCGCCAATACCATCGTCCGGTTCCTGGCAGCCGACGGAGTCCAGCTGTCCTTCAACCGGAACTCCGAAAATGTTCTCCTCGTCGTTACCGGCGAAAACCGGATCGCTATTGCCGGCAACGAGGTGTTCGGGCAGGTACCCGCTGATGCCAAATCCTTCACATTCAACCTAAAAGACTTCAACGGCAAGGCAACCGCCGAATCCGATATCCGGAAGCTTTTGATCCGTGAATAACAGAATCTCATTTTTTCATTTTGAATATTGACAAATCCACTCTACCTTAGTTTAAATTTTAAACTAAGGTAGATGTTTTTTTCGCATTTCCCTGAAATTTACCGCCCCTTCACGGGGTTGATGACCGACCTGTACCAACTGACCATGGCCTACGGTTACTGGAAAACGGGCATCTATTCGAAAAAAGCATCCTTTCAGCTGTTTTACCGCCACGCCCCTTTCGGCGGCGCCGGTACCGTTACCGCCGGCCTGGCCATGGCCGTCGATTACCTGGAAAATCTCCGGTTCTCCGATCAGGACGTCCATTACCTGGGCAACCTCCGGGACGTCAACGGGAAAAACCTCTTTGACGAAGGATTCCTCAATTATCTCCAACGGTTCCGCTTTTCATGCGACGTCTGGGCCATGCCCGAAGGCGTCGTTTCCTTTCCGTTTGAACCCTTGATGCGCATCGACGGTCCGCTCATTGAGGCCCAGCTCATCGAAACCGCCTTGCTCAACCTGATCAATTATTCCACGCTGGTGGCCACCAAAGCGGCCAGGGTCGTGCAAGCCGCTCAAGGCGATACCGTGCTGGAATTCGGACTCCGCAGGGCGCAAGGGCCCGACGGCGGCCTGACAGCCGCCAGATCGGCTTATATCGGGGGATGCGATGCCACAAGCAACCTGCTGGCCGGAAAGATCTACGGCATTCCCGTCAAAGGAACGCATGCGCACAGCTGGGTCATGTGCTTTGAGGATGAACTTTCAGCCTTCGAAGCCTACAGCTCGGTCATGCCCGGCAATTGCATCCTGCTGGTCGACACTTACGACACGCTGAAAGGGGTGGAAAACGCCGTCATCGTCGGCCGGCAACTCCGTCAAAGGGGCTATAACCTGTCCGGCATCCGGCTGGACAGCGGCGACCTGGCTGTTTTGAGCGTACAGGCCCGGAAGATACTGGACGAGGCCGGCTTCAACGACACCCTCATCCTGGCCAGTAATGACCTGGATGAAGACGCCATCACGCGGCTCAAGCAACAAGGCGCAAAGGTGGACGCCTGGGGCGTAGGCACCAAACTGGTCACCGCATTCGGCCAGCCGGCGCTGGGGGGCGTCTACAAGCTTTCCGCCCTCGAAAAAAGCCCCGGCAATTGGGAATACAAGATCAAACTTTCCGAAACCCCTGAGAAGACAACCAACCCGGGCCTGTTGCAGGTGCGGCGTTTTTTTGACCACCAGGGACAGCCTGCCGGAGACCTGATCTTTGATGCCGATGAATCCTCCCCCGGCGCTGAAACCCTGCAGTCCGGCAGCGTTTCGCGTTTCGAGGACCTCCTGATTCCCGTTTTCCGGGAAGGCAACCTGGTTTATCAGCCGCCCGCGTTGCCGCTCGTCCGGGCGAACTGCAGCGCGCAGCGCGGCCTTTTCGACGGGTGGGAAGGCCGGGAATACCCGGTTGTCCTGTCCGACCATATGAAACAACGAAAATTGGCCCTGATCGAACGGAATGATGTCCCCCAATCCGAAAGCGGACATGCGCCCCGATCAATTTAATCCGGGTCAATTGCATAAAATTCAATATTTTAACAGCACATGCCGTACACCTACGAATATCCGCGCCCGGCCCTGACCGTGGATTGCGTCATCTTCGGTCTGGATGAAAGCGACCACCTGAAGGTTTTGCTCATCCAGCGAGGACATGAACCCTTCAAGAATTCCTGGGCGCTTCCGGGAGGATTTGTGGACATGAAGGAAGACCTGGAGTCCGCGGCTTTGCGCGAGCTGGAGGAAGAAACCGGCGTCAGGGACGTATTTATCGAGCAACTGTTCACCTTCGGCGATCCGGACCGGGACCCGCGCGGCAGGGTTGTGAGCGTGGCCTACTTCGCGCTGGTCAACCTGGCTGAACACCCGGTCAGGGCAGCCTCCGACGCCAGAAATGTGGAATGGTTCGAGTTGGGAAAGATACCTGGATTGGCATTTGACCATGCCAGAATCCTGGAGGCGGCAGTCAACCGGTTGAAAGCCAAGGTCCGTTACCAGCCCATCGGTTTCGAGCTGCTGCCGGAGAAATTCACCCTTTCCCAATTGCAAAAACTGTATGAAACCATCCTGGGGGTGGAGGAAGGACTGAACAAGCGGAATTTCAGGAAACGGATCCTTCAAATGGGGGTCCTAAAGGAAGCCGGCAAACAGGCCGGTGTAGCCCATCGCCCCGCCATGTTGTACAGTTTTGACAAGGATCGCTACGAAGCCATGGCCAAAGCCAGGTACGAAGACCTGATCAAAAGAGGCGTCGATTTCGAGATCTGATCGCGCAACCGCTCCCTGACCGGATAAAACCACCCTATCGAGGCATATGAACGAAAAGGTACACCTACTGCGGATATTGCTTGTTTTTCTGATCGCTCCGTTGTTCCTCCATAGCGGTTGCAAACAGGACCGCCCGGCCGAAAGCCGGGAAACAAGCGAATTGCCGCCCCCCGAAACGGACTATCCGGAGGAGCCGTTCAAATGGGGATTTATGGACCTCAGCGGCCGCCAGGCCATTCCCGCCGTATTCGACGAAGTCCGGCCGTTTTCCGAAGGCCTGGCGGTTGTCCGGCTCCGGGGCAAATGGGGATTCATCGACAAACAGGGCCGGACCAGGATCCCTGTACAATTCAAAGCGGCCTGGCCGTTCTGCGAAGGATTGGCCAGGGTGCTGACCTTTCAGGACAGTATGGGCTTTTTGCGCCCCGACGGAAGCTGGGCCATTCCGCCCGTTTGGGAACAAGCCGACGATTTTCAGGGAGGCCGCTCCGTCATCAGGCAGGGCGAGCTTTACGGTTTTATGGATACCACAGGTACAACAGTCATACCACCTGCCTATGAGCAGGCAGCCGGTTTTGAAAACGGCTATGCCGGCGCCAGGCAGGACGGCCGCTGGGGCATTATAGACACAAACGGCAAATGGGTCATTCCGCCCCAATTCCAGCGGGTCAGCAGTTTTTCCGAAGGGTTTGTCAGGCTCAAACAGGACGGGCTTTTCGGTTTCATGGATGCCCGCGGCAAATGGGTCATTCAGCCGGCATTTCAATCCGCAGGCGATTTCCAGGATGGGCTGGCGCCCGCCAAAAGCGAGAACGGTTACGGACTCATCAATACTTCAGGCAAATTCGTCGTGCCGGCCACTTTCGATCAGGTGCTGCACTCGGGCCCCAACCGATGGAATGTAGCGCTCAACGGCAAGTTCGGCGTCATTGACCAAAACGGAAATGAGATTCACCCCATCCGGTTCGATCAGCTGTACACCTTTTCAGAAGGCATCGCACCTTACGCCGTTGATGAGTTCTGGGGTTTGGCCGGGATTGACGGCGAGATCATTACCCCGCCGGAATTCGGGCTGGCCTGGGATTTCCACGACGGCCTCGCGAGAGCCGTCACCCGGGCGGGAATCGCCTTTATCGACCGGCAGGGCAATACGGTGATCCCTCCTTTTTACTACGAAGCCCGGGATTTTGCAGACGGATTGGCGCCCATCCAGCTGACGAGGTAATCAATGGGGTTTTCTGCACATTTTTTACAAAAATTCTTGCTACATTCATCCCGATGAAGCAAAACCAACTTAAAATGATCCAAAACAACCACCTCCTGAATTGGGGCAAGGCGACCCTGCTGTTCGCCGGCCTGCTTTTTTGCATTACCCTATCCGCCCAGCGAGGCAAAGTCAAAGACCCGCCGGCACAGGCCGGCGAGCTGAATCCGGGGTTTGAAACCGCCCTTTTCGACGCCGTTGAATGGCGTGAGATAGGTCCGTTCCGGGGCGGCAGGTCCGCAGCGGTTACCGGGGTGCCCGGCCACCCGAATCTGTTTTATTTCGGAGCAACCGGCGGCGGCGTCTGGCGTACCAAAGACGGCGGACAGACCTGGGAGAACATTTCGGACGGTTTTTTCGGCGGCTCCATAGGGGCGGTGACCGTCAGCGAATACGACCCTAATGTCATTTATGTCGGCGGCGGCGAAGTAACCGTACGGGGCAACGTCTCTTCCGGTTACGGCATGTACAAATCCGTAGACGCCGGCAAAACCTGGACGCATATCGGCCTGGATAACTCCCGGCATATTCCGCGCATCCGGGTACACCCCAGAAACCCTGACCTGGTGTATGCGGCCGTACTGGGCGACCTCTACAAGTCCAGCGAAGAAAGGGGCGTATACCGCAGCAAGGACGGCGGCCAAACATGGGAACGCATCCTGTTTGCCAATTCGGATGCCGGTGCGGTCGACCTCGTCATGGACCCCAATAATCCGCGCATCCTCTATGCCGCAACCTGGCGGATCCGCCGGACGCCCTACAGCCTTGAAAGCGGCGGAGACGGTTCGGCTCTTTGGAAAAGCACCGACGGCGGCGATCACTGGACCAATATCTCTGCCAACAAGGGGTTGCCGGAAGGAACCTGGGGCATCGTCGGGGTTACCGTTTCCTATGCCAACTCGGATCGCGTCTGGGCTATAATCGAAAACGACAACGGCGGCGTATACCGCTCCGACGATGCCGGAGAAACCTGGCGCAAGGTCAATGACGACCGGTCCCTGCGCCAGCGCGCCTGGTATTATTCCAGAATTTACGCCGATACCAAAGATGAGAACATCGTTTATGTGCTCAACGTAAGCTACCACAAATCTACCGACGGCGGCAGCACCTTCAAGTCCTTTAACGCGCCCCACGGCGATCACCACGATCTGTGGATCGCGCCGGAGGACAACCAGCGCATGGTCATCGCCGATGACGGCGGAGCCCAGGTCAGCTTCGACGCCGGAGAAAACTGGTCCACCTACGGCAATCAGCCTACCGCCCAGTTCTACCGGGTCGTTACCGATAATTATTTCCCGTACCGGATCTACGGCGCTCAGCAGGACAATTCCACTGTCCGGATCGCTCACCGGACCGACGGCGGCTCTATCGGCGAACGGGACTGGGAACCCACCGCCGGCGGCGAAAGCGCCCATATTGCCGTTGACCCCCTGGACAATGACATCGTTTACGGCGGCAGCTACGGCGGTTATCTGACCCGGGTAAACCACCGGACCAAACAGGTGCAGTCGATCAACGTCTGGCCCGACAACCCGATGGGCTACGGCGCGGAAGGCGCCAAGTACCGGTTCCAATGGAATTTCCCCATCTTTTTCTCGCCCAACAACCCCAGGAAGCTTTATGCGCTTTCCAACCACGTGCACATCAGTTACAACGGAGGCGACTCCTGGGAGCTGGCCAGCCCCGACCTGACCCGCAATGACTCGACCAAGCTCGGCCCTTCCGGGGGGCCCATCACCAAAGACAATACCAGCGTTGAATACTATTGCACCCTGTTCGCCGGCGCGGAATCGCCATACGAAGAGGGCGTTGTCTGGGTCGGCAGCGACGACGGGCTGATCAACCTGAGCAGGGACGGCGGCCAGTCCTGGTCGAATGTCACCCCCGCCAAAATGCCGGAATGGATGATGATCAACAGCATCGAACCCGATCCGTTTGTAAAAGGCGGCGCCTATGTGGCCGGAACCCGGTATAAACTGGGCGATTACAGGCCTTTCCTGTACAAAACCGAGGATTACGGCAAGACCTGGCGGTTGATCGTCAACGGCATTCCGGAAGACGAATTTACCCGGGTAGTGCGGGCCGACCCCAAGCGAAAAGGGTTGTTGTACGCCGGTACGGAGAAAGCCATGTACGTTTCCTTCGACGACGGCGCAAACTGGCAATCGCTGCAGTTGAATTTACCGACGGTCCCGATCTGCGACCTGGCCGTTAAAAACGATAACCTGATCGCGGCTACGCAGGGCCGTGCCTTCTGGATCATCGACGACCTGACGGTATTGCACCAGTTGAATGACAATATCGCCAAATCCGACCATTTCCTGTACAAACCCATGCCGACCTACCGGATGGGCGGCGGACGCGGGCGGCGGCCCTCCAGGACCGAGGGCGCCAACCACCCCGGCGGCGTTATGGTTCACTTCTACCTGAAGAGTCAACCCACCGATACGGCGACCGTCAAACTGGGTTTTTACGAAATGAGCGGCGACCTGATCAAGGAGTATTCAACCAAAGCCAAGGACGAGCGCGAAAAATTGCGCGACCTCAAGGCAGGCGGCAACCGTTTTGTGTGGAATATGCGCTATAAGGACGCAACTTCTTTCCCGGGGATTATCCTATGGGCAGGCGGCCTGACCGGACCAACGGCGCTCCCCGGGAAGTACAAGGTCCGCTTAACAACCGGCGGAACCACCCAGGAACAGGAATTCGAAATCCTTCCGGACCCCCGGTCGGATGCTTCCAGAGAGACGCGCTGCGTGCGGCCGCGC
>WBZL01002512.1_pt1 | contig 17823 bp, 17 predicted proteins | sample 5204291 | NCBI WGS metagenome assembly WBZL01 (sample SAMN12344345, study PRJNA552823) | activated sludge metagenome | biome: Activated sludge suspended growth; feature: Nitrification reactor; material: Wastewater; isolation source: activated sludge from nitrification reactor of wastewater...
CACCTTCTCCTTGGAGACCTGGTTCAAGAACTCCGAGTAGCTGAGCTCCTTGCCCTTCTCGGTGCCCTGGTTGAGCAGCAGGATCACCACGAACGCGCAGGCCGCCAGGGCGGCCCACAGCACCCAACGGCTGGCCGCGGCGGGGCGCAGGCCGCCGCCCGGGGTGCCGGATCCGCCGGAGCCACTCGGACCCGACGGCCGGCCGGCGCCCTCGGGGCGGCGCGGCGGCGGGGGAGGAGGCGGCGGGGGAGGGCCCTCGGAAGACATGGGCACCATGCTAGGAGGCGGAGGTGACAACAGGGCAGGCGGCCGGGGTCGAATCCTGAGCCCCGGGCCGGATCCCCGCCCCACCCGTGCCTGCTCGCCACTGGACCCGTGCACCGCCGGGATCGGGCAGAGACCAGCGCCGGAGCCGACCCGTGGGCATCCGCGCCCGGGCATCGGACGGTCGGTACCCTCGGCCCATGCGACGCAGCTGCGCCCGTCCCGGATGCGGGGAACCGGCCACGGTCACCCTGTCGTACGACTACAAGGGCGCCACCGTGTGGTTGGAGTCGTTGGCCTCCGAGGGACACCCCATGACCCACGACCTCTGCGACCGCCACGCGGCCCGCACCAACGCACCCCGTGGCTGGCAGCTGGTGGACCGCCGGGCCCTCGGTGGCCCGCTGCTGTTCGAAGCTCCCCTGGCCTCCTGAGGCCCCTGCCGGGGGCCGGGTCGGGCCCGGCGTCGGGCCCCGCGTCGGAGCTCGGTTCGGGCCATCGGTAGGATCGGGTCCCCATGGCCGCGGTCGACCCTGCTCCCACGTCCGCGTCCGTCGAGCCGCGCTGGGGCCTGGGCGACGCCGTCGGCGGCTGGCTGATCGCCTACACCTCGGCGTCGTTCCTCGGCCTGCTCATCCTGACCGCCTTCGGCTACACCGCCGAGGAGATCGAGGCCAACGAGATCCCGCTCACCATGGTGGCCCTGAGCTACCCGCCGCTGTGGCTGGGGTTCGTGGGGGTGCCGATCTGGGCCGCGGCGGTGAAGGGCCGGGGCTGGGTCGTCGACTTCCGGGCCCGTTGGTCGTGGCGGGGGCTGCCGTTGGCGGCGCTCGTCGGCCTCCTCACCCAGGTCGTGGTGGTGCCGCTGGTGTCGGCGCCCATGTTGTGGCTCACCGGCACCGACGTCGAGGAACTGGGCCGGCCGGCGCGGGAGCTGAGCGAGAAGGCCACCAGCCCGGGGGGCGTGTTGCTGTTCGTCCTGGTGGTGGCGGTCGGGGCGCCCATCGCCGAGGAGCTCTTCTTCCGCGGGCTGCTCCTGCGGGCCTTCGAGAAGCGCTTCGGCATCCGGTGGGCGGTGGTCGGCTCATCGGTCGTGTTCGGCGCCACCCACTTCCAGTTCCTACAGTTCCCTGCACTCACCGCAGCCGGGCTCGTCTTCGCCTGGCTGGTGGTCCGCTTCGACAACCTGTGGGCGGCGGTGGTGGGACACATGGCGTTCAACCTGGTGACGGTGGTGAGTCTGGTATGGCTGAACTGAACGGGGTGGGGCCCGACGGGGCGCCGGTCTCGGGCGTTCCGGCCGCAGCCGACCGCCCGACCGACCGGCCCGACGTCCACCGAGACGACCGAACCGACGACCCCGGCGAAGACCGGACCGACGTCCACGCTGACGACCTCGAGCCGGGCACCGGGTCGGAGCCGGTGACGGCGGCCGACCTGGTGGCGGCGCGGTGGCGCCGCCTGGTCCAGCGCCTGGCCGACGACCCCGGCCGGGTGGCCGAGGCCCTGGTGTCGTTGGCGTCGGTGGTGCTGGCCACCGCGCTCATCCTGCGCACGCTCCACCCCGACCTGTTGTGGGCGAACACCACGCCCACCGGCGGCGACATGGGCGCCCACGTGTGGGGCCCGCGCTACCTGCTCGACCACCTGCTGCCCCAGGGCCGCCTCTCGGGCTGGACCCCCGACTGGTACAACGGCTTCCCCGCCTACCAGTTCTACATGGTGATCCCGTCGCTGCTGATCGTGATCCTCCACGTCGGACTGGCCTGGTACGGCACGGTCGCGGTGGCGCTGGCCGGCACGTTCGCCACCGCCCAGGCCTTCGTGCGTCCCCGGCTCCGCCCGTACCGCCACCTGGTGTTGGCCGCCGCCGTCCTGGCCACGGTGCTGGCCACGTCGATCCCGTACAACCGGGCGTTCAAGCTGGTGACCGCCCTGGGGCTGCTCGGCCTGCCGCTGGCGTGCTGGGCCTTCGCCAAGTTGGCCGACCTGCCCTTCCCGGCCCCACCGCTGGCGGCCGGCGCCGCGCTGCTGTTCGCCTACAACCGTGAGCCGCTCTACAACGACACCGGCAACATCATCGGCGGCAACTTCCACTCCACCATGGCCGGCGAGTTCGCCTTCTCCATCAGCCTCACCCTGTCGGTGCTGTACCTGGGCGTGGCCGCGCGCGGCCTCAAGACCGGTCGCCACCGGGCGCTGGCCGCCGCGCTGTTCGCGCTGGCGGGCCTGTGCCACCTCATCCCGGCGTTCTTCGTGCTGGCCTGCACCGCCGCGCTGCTGGTGGTGCACCCCGACCGGCAGCGCTTCCGGTGGCTGGCCACCATGGTGCCGGTGGCGGGGCTGCTCACCGCCTTCTGGGTGGTGCCGTTCTGGTGGCGTCGCCACTACGTGAACGACATGGGCTGGGAGCGACTGCCCCTGCCCTTCGCCGAGACCACCGACAAGGGCCTGGCCCTCTCGGGCGACCAGGGATCGGTCTGGTACTACCTGGTCCCTCCCGGGTTGCGCTGGCTCATGGTGGTGGCGGTGCTCGGCCTGGTGCTGTCGGTGGTGCGCCGCCACTCGGTGGGCATGGTGCTGGGCATGGCGTGGGCCGCGGTGTGGGCGGCGTTCTCCTTCCTGCCGCAGGCCCGGCTCTGGAACGCCCGGCTCCTGCCGTTCATGTACCTGTCGGTCGCCCTGCTGGCGGCCATCGGCGCCGCCGAGGTGATCCGGTTGCTCGGCATCGCCGGGAGCGGACGTCCCGAGCGGCCACTCCGGTGGATCACCGCGCCCATGGCGGCGCTGGCCGTGTTCGGGGTGCTCGTGTACACGGCGCTGCCGTTGTCGGGGGTCTTCGAGGGCACCAAGGTCTTCGGGGTGCAGCTGGTGCACCGCGAGGTGGTCGAGGGCGGCAAGGTCGAGTCCCGGTTCTGGAAGTTCGCCACCACCTCCTCCAACCCGGTGGGGGGCTGGGCGGCCTGGAACTACGCCGGCCTCGAACGCAAGGTGGCCAAGCCCGACGGCTGCGACGCCGAGGGCAGCCAGACCCCGTGCACCTCCGGAGGCTGGCCCGAGTACCGCGACCTCATGGCCACCATGGCCGATCTGGGGGCAGACCCCGAGTTCGGCTGCGGCCGGGCGTTCTGGGAGTACGACAAGACGCGGGTGGAGGGCTACGGCACGCCCATGGCGCCCATGCTGCTCCCGTACTGGACCGATGGCTGCATCGGGAGCCAGGAGGGCCTGTACTTCGAATCGTCCCCCACCGTGCCCCACCACTTCTTGATGCAGGCCGAGCTCTCCACCGGGCCGTCGCAACCCCAGCGCGGCATGACGTACCCCGGGTTCGACATCGATGCCGGGGTCCGCCACCTCCAGCTCATGGGTGTCCGGTACTACCTGGCGTCCTCGGCCGGCGCGGTGTCGGCCGCGTCGGGCCACCCCGACCTCACCGAGATCGCCGTGTCCGGGGGCTGGCACGTGTACCTGGTCGACGGTTCCGAGACCGTGTCGTCGCTCGATTACGAGCCGGTCGTGGCCGAAGGCGTCGACGAGAGCCAACACGGCTGGCTGCCCATCTCCGCGGCCTGGATGCTGGATCCCGAAGCCCTGCCGGTGCACCTGTCCCCCCACGGTCCGAGCGACTGGGAGCGGGTGCAGGCCGAGCCCGTTCCTCACGACCTGCGCGGGCCGGTGGGCTGGGTCCGCCAGCAGATCGGTCTCACGGGCACCATGGACCGGGTGCCCGAGCTGCCCCGCACGGAGCTGCCCGAGGTGGAGGTCACCGACATCCGCCAGGACCGCACCTCGATCTCCTTCACCGTGTCGCGACCGGGGGTGCCGGTGCTGGTGAAGACGTCGTACTTCCCCAACTGGGTGGCCGAGGGGGCCGAGGGGCCGTACCGGGTCAGCCCCAACCTCATGGTCGTGGTGCCCACGTCCACCGACGTCCGCATCACCTACACCCGCACGCCGGTGGACCTGGTGGCCAGTGCCATGTCGCTGCTCGGTCTGGTCGGCCTGTTCCTCCTGGCCCGTCGGCCGCAGGTGGACGTGGAGCCGTGGGTCCAGGGCCGGGCGTCGCTCTGGCTCGACGACCTGCTCTCCCTGCCGGAGCTGCGAGACGGGTCCGAGCCGGGTGATGGTCCTGAGCCCGATGGTCCTGCGCCCGGTGATCCCGATTCCGACGGTGTGGGCTCCGACGAGGTGCTCATCATCGACGAGGACGAGCTGTGGGTGGGCGGCGAGCCCGACGACGCCGCTGGCAGTGGTGGTGGCGACGACAGCAGCGGTGGCGACAGCGACAGCAGTGGTGGCGACGGCGGTGGCGACAGCGGCGGCGGGGGCGACTGACGTGGTCCGCACCGAGCCCCACGCCCGCCCGCCCGCCCCCGGGGACCGTCGCCTGTCGGTGGTGATCCCCGCCTACCGCGAGGGCGAGCGCATCACCGCGGCCATCGAGCGCGTCCGCACCGAGCTCGCCCCCCACGTGGCCGCCTCGGACCTGGAGATCGTGGTGGTCGACGACGGGTCGGGCGACGGCACCGCCGAGGCGGCTGCCGGGGCCGACCTGGTCCTCGTCCACGGCGTCAACCGGGGCAAGGGCGCGGCGGTCCGCACGGGGATGCTGGCGGCGTGTGGTCGCACCCGGGTGTTCACCGACGCCGACCTGTCGTACGCACCGGCCCAGATCGTGCGGCTCCTCCACGAGGTGGAGGCCGGGTGGGACATCGTGGTCGGCAACCGCTACCACGAGGACACCACCACCACCGTCCCCGCCAGTGCGCTGCGGGAGGTGGGGGGGCGGCTGGTGAACGGTGCCACCCGCCTGGTGCTCCGGCACCCCCACACAGACACGCAGTGCGGTCTCAAGGCGTTCCGTTCCGACGTGGCCGACCTGGTGTTCTCGCTGTCACGCGTCGACGGGTTCGCGTTCGACGTCGAGATCTTCATGCTCGCCGACCGGTACCGCCTGTCGCTGCTCGAGGTCCCGGTCGAGCTGGAGAACTCCGCCCGCTCCACGGTGCGGGTGGTGCGAGACGCCTCGGTGCTGCTGGTCGACCTGGCCCGCATCCGCACCGCGATGGCGCGGGGGCGCTACCGGGCCGACCCCCAGCTGCTGGCCGGACTGGCTCCCGGGTCCGCGCGGGCGATCCACTAGGGTCCTCCCCGCCATGGCAGACCTCGACGCCATCTTCAAGGCCTACGACATCCGGGGCACCTTCCCCGATCAGATCGATGCGCCCACCTGCCACGCGATCGGAGCGGCCTTCGCCCGCTTCGCCCTCGACGACGGCGGCCCCGTCGCGGAGATCCTCGTGGCGCGAGACATGCGACCGTCGGGCGTCGAACTGGTGGCCGCGTTCAGCGCCGGTGTCCGTTCCCAGGGCGTCGACGTGGTCGACCTGGGCCTGGCCTCCACCGACCTCGTGTACTTCGCCTCGGGTCGGCGCAACGCGCCCGGCGCCATGTTCACGGCGTCGCACAACCCCGCCCAGTACAACGGCGTGAAGTTCTGCCTGGCCGGGGCCCGGCCGGTGGGTGTCGACTCCGGGCTCGACGTGGTCCGGCGCCTGGTCGACCACCCGCCCACGCCCGCCGCCACCCCGGGTGGAGAGACCTCGGCCGACCTGCTGGGCGAGTTCGCCGACCACGTGCGGTCGTTCGTCGACGTCACCAAGTTCCGGCCGCTGAAGGTGGTGGCCGACACCGCCAACGGCATGGGGGGGCTCGTGGTCCCGGCGGTGTTCGAGTCGCTGCCGTTCGACCTGGAGATCCTCTTCCCCGAGCTCGACGGCACGTTCCCCAACCACCCGGCCGACCCGATCCAGCCCGAGAACCAGCGAGACCTCTGCGCCCGGGTCCGCGAGGTGGGCGCAGACATCGGCTTCGCCTTCGACGGGGATGCCGACCGGGTGTTCGTGGTCGACGAGAAGGGTCGGGGCCTGTCCGGCTCGGTCACCACCGCCATGGTGGCCGCGGGCGTGCTCGACAAGGAGCCCGGTGCCACCGTCCTCCACAACCTGATCTGCTCCAAGGTGGTGCCCGAGGTGGTGCGCGAGCACGGGGGCATCCCGGTGCGCACCAAGGTCGGCCACTCCTACATCAAGGCCGAGATGGCCACCACCGGCGCCGCGTTCGGCGGCGAGCACTCCGCCCACTACTACTTCCGCGACAACTACCGGGCCGACTCCGGGCTCATCGCCGCCATGCACGTGCTGGAGCTGCTGTGCGCGGCGAGCGAGCCGATGTCGGTGCTGCGGGCGCCGTACGACCGCTATGCCGACTCCGGTGAGATCAACACCCAGGTGTCCGACCCGGCCGCGGTGATCGACGCGGTGGGCGCGGCCTTCGCCGCCAGCCACCCCGAGGCCCACCAGGACCGCCTCGATGGCCTCACCGTGGACCTCGGCGACTGGTGGTTCAACCTGCGCCCGTCCAACACCGAGCCCCTGCTGCGCCTCAACCTGGAGGCCCGCACCCGAGACGAGTGCGATGCCCACACGTCCGAGCTCCTCCACCTGATCACCAAGGGATGACCGCCATGGCCCTCGACCCGAAGCTCCTCGAGATCCTCGCCTGCCCCGAGGACAAGGGCCCGTTGCTCTACTTCGAGTCCGAGCACGCCCTGTACAACCCCCGCCTGAAGCGCCGCTACGAGATCCGCGACGACATCCCGGTGATGTTGATCGACGAGGCCTCCACGGTCGATGACGCCGAGCACGACCGGCTGGTGGCCAAGGCGCAGGCCGAGGGCGTGCCCTCCACGCTGTCGGAGGGGTAGCCGTGCCCGACTCGCTGGGCTTTCGCGACGCCCTGGTCGGGTTGCCCGAGCAGATCGAGGCGGCCTTCCGGCGCCTCACCGTCACCGGACCCCTGCCCGACCACGACGACATCGCCAACGTGTTGGTGCTGGGCACCGGTGCCGCCGGCTGGGTGGGAGACCTCCTGGCCGCCGTGGCCGGGCCGTTCATGCCCGTCCCGCTGCTCGTGCACAAGGGCTTCGCCCCGCCCTCGTTCGTGGACCCCACCACCCTGGTGGTGGCCATCTCGGCCTCGGGCAACGCCCCCGAGACGGTGGCGTCCGCCGCCATCTGCGTGGAGGCCGGGGCCCAGCTCTTCGCCGTCACCAGCGGTGGTCGCCTGGGCGCCCTGGCCGACAGCACCGAGTCGCCCACCGTGTTCCTCCCGGTGGCCGAGGGTCCCACCCACGTGCCGCCCCGGGCCCGCATCGGCGCCCTGGCCGTGCCGGTGCTCACCACCTTCGAGCGGCTGGGGTTCTTCCCGGGCGGGCGCGAGTGGATCGCCGCCGCCATCGCCCAGCTGCGCATCCGTCGCGAGGAGCTGCTCGCCCCCGGCGGTCTGGCCCACCACCTGGCCGGCGAGCTGTCGGGCACCATGCCGCTGGTGTACGGCGGCAGTGCGGTGGGACGCGCCGCCGCCATCCGCTGGAAGGACCAGATCAACCAGAGCGCCAAGTCGCCGGCGTGGGTGGGCGTGCTGCCCGACGTGGTGCACGGCGAGCTGGCCGGCTGGGGCCAGCACGGCGACATCACCCGCCAGATCCTGTCGCTCGTGCTGCTCCGCCACGACGAGGAACCGCCCGAGGTGAGCGAGCAGTTCGACCAGGTGGAGGAATGGACCCAGGAGGTCATGGTGGGCATCCACACCGTGCAGGCCGCGGGCGAGGGCGCCCTGGCCCAGCTCCTCGACCTCGCCTTCGTGGGCGACCTGGTGGCCCTGGATCTGGCCGAGCGCTACGGCATCGACCCGGGGCCCACCCCGGTGCTCACCGGCTCCCCGGACCCGTCCGACCCGCCGGCCCCCGCCGGCCCCGCCCCGGCTCCCGTCGTCGAGGCGTAGCGGTGCCCGGTCTTCCCCAACCGCTGGTGGAGCTCGCCGCCCGGGTGTCCAACCGTGGGCGCTGGGGCGAGTACGACCAGCGCGGCACGCTGAACCTGATCGATGCCGCCGCGGTGCAACGGGGGGTGGCGGCGGTCCGCCAGGGCCGGCCGTTCTCGCTGGCCGTGCCGTTCGACGCCGAGGGCCCCCAGTCCGGGGCCATCCCGGGACGAGACAACCCGGCCCTGGTCATGAACATGGTGGCGGTGCCCATCACCGGTGACCCGGCCGGGTTCACCACCAGCGACGACCGCATGAGCATGGGTGTGCAGGCCGCCACCCACTGGGACGCCTTGAGCCACGTGGGCTACGGCGGCGAGCTGTACAACGGCCACCCGTCGTCGGTCGTCACCGAGGCCGGGGCGTCCAAGCTCGGCATCGAGCACTTCGGGCCGGTGGTCAGCCGCGGGATCCTCCTCGACATCGCCCGGCTCAAGGGCGTCGACCACTTCGACGACGGCTACCCGATCACGGGAGACGACCTCGACGCCGCCGTCGAGGCGGCCGGCGTCTCGGTCGAGCCCGGCGACATCGTGCTGGTGCGCACCGGTCAGATGCACTTCCTGCGCGAGGGGGAGCGGGACCGCTACCGGATGACGTGCCCGGGCCTGTCCACCCGGTCGATCGAGTGGTTCCACCGCCACGACGTGGCCGCGGTGGCCACCGACACGTACGTGCTCGAGTGCTTCCCGCCCGAGGATCCGGCGGTCCTGTTGCCCGTGCACATGATCCAGTTGCGAGACATGGGCCTGGCCCAGGGCCAGATCTGGTTCCTCGACGACCTGGCGGCCGACTGCGCGGCAGACGGTCAGTGGGACTTCCTGCTCACCGCCTCGCCGGTGCCACTCACCGGCAGCACCGGCGGCATCGTGGTCCCCACCGCCGTCAAGTAGGCGTCTGGGTCCGCCGGGATGGGCCGGCGGATCAGCCCACCAGGTCGGCGACCGCGGATTCCATCTGGCCGGCCAGCCTCTCGGCCTGTTCGTAGTCGCCGGGCACCGCGGCCATGGCGTCCTCGTCGATGCCGTCACTGGTCAGGATGGTCACGGCCACCGATCCCACCACGAACGCCCGGCCGCGGAAGCTGAGCTCCAACGGGGCGGGGAAGGAGGGGTGGGTGAGCGTGGCCTGCATCTGCATGGTCACCCCGTGGTCGCCGAGGCTGTCGTCGCGCTCCGCGGCCAGGGTCATCGTGATGCCGACGCCGTCCTGGTCCAGCACCACCGGGTCACAGGCGTTGATGGCCTCCACGATGGCGTCGATGCGATCCGGGGCCAGGTTGGCCGACGGGGTCGGATCGAGGCGGAGGTTGACCTCCCGGGAGTCGTCGGTCTCGAACAGCCGCTCCACGTCGTCGGCATCGTCCTGCTCGGCGGTGAGCGAGGCCGCCTCCGGGCAGGCATCGGTCATGGCCTGGTCGGTCTCGCCCGGGTCGTCGTAGCCCTCCTCCACGTCGCTGTTGCTGCGGTAGTCGGGGCCGATGACCGACGGGTCCGGCATGAGCGCTTCCAGGTCGTCGAGCGACACCGCGCCTCCGTCATCGACCGCCGGACCGGTCGTGGAGGTGGGCTCGTCGTCGCCCGAGCCGTCGGTGCCGGAGGAGCCGGGGGTGGTCGTGGTGGAGGAGGTGGTCGACGCCCCGGCGGCCGTGGTGGGCGCGGCGTCATCGCCGCCGCTGGACCCGCAGCCGCCGAGCAGGAGGGCGGCGGTCACGGCCAGCGCGAGGAACGGTGGGCGACGGTGCGAGGTGGTCACGGGAGCCATCGACAGATTCTGGACCACGGCCGGTCGGGCCGCGGTCGGGACCAGGAGCTACCGGTCGGGCTCCGTAGACCGCCCCGTGTCGGCCACCCTCAGTCGGCGAGCGGGCCCACGACCTCGTCGGCGAAGCGGCGCATGCCGTCGAGCTTCTGGTCCAGCGGGAGGTCGAACCCGCCGTGGTACACCCACGGCATGGTGAGCACGTCGGTCACGCCCACCTCCTCGGCCCGGCGGAACTGATCGGCGGTCACGGCGTCGCTGAGCGACACGATCACGTCGAAGTCGCCCGTCCGTCCGGCGTCGGCCCGCAACGCATCCAGGCGGGCCGCGTGGGTGGCGGCCTCGGCGGTGCTGATGAGGTCGGAGATCCAACCGTCGTGGCGGGCGGCCCGGCGCAGGGCGGCGTCGGACATGCCGCCCACCAGGATCGGCACCGGCGCCGGTGGGGGAGGGGTCATCTCCAGGCGGGGGACGTCGTAGAACTCGCCGTGGTGCTCCACCCACCCGCCCTGCCACAGGGTGGCCAGCAGGTCGAGCATCTCGTCGGCCCGGGCGCCCCGCCGCCGGAAGGGCTGGCCGATCAGATCGAACTCGTCCTCGCACCAGCCCATGCCGACGCCCAGCGACACCCGGCCTCCGGTGAAGATCGACGCGGTGGCCACCGTCTTGGCCACCGTGAACGGGTCTCGCATGGGCAGCACGTAGACGTTGGTGAAGAACCGCAGCCGCTCGGTGATGGCGCCGAGGGCTCCGATCGCCACCATCGGGTCCACCCACGGGTCGAAGGCGTTCCAACGTCGCTCCCCGTCGGCCGTGTAGGGGTAGGGCGTCTTCAGCGTCTCCAGGTTCACCACGTGGTCCGAGATGCTGAGGGCGTGGTAGCCGAGCCGGTCGGCCTCCCGGGCGATGGCCGGCAGCTCCGCCGGGTCGATCCAGGCGGTGGCGATCGAGAACCTCATGGCGTGTGCTCCTGGGGGCGGCGGCGGCGGCGGCGGCGGGCGGTGGCGGCGTGACGGGCGTGGATCACGCGTGGGTGCCGCCGTCGATGCGGACGATCTCGCCGGTGACGTGCCGGCCGTCGTCGGAGGCGAGCATGGCGATCACCGCGGCCACGTCGGCCGGATCACCGAACCCGGTGGGCGACATGATCCGGCGGACCAGTCGGCCCTCCTCCTTGGTGAGGTCGGCGGGGAACTCCACACCGGTGGTGATGCCGCTGGTCACGCTGCCCGGGGCCACGGCGTTCACCCGCACGCCGTCGGTGCAGTACTCCACGGCCAGCGTCTGGGTGAGGGCGGCGATGCCCCCCTTGGACGCGGCGTAGGCCGCCATCCACGGGTGACCGAAGAAGCTGGAGGTGGACGCGGCGTTCACGATCGCACCCTTCGACGCGATGAGGTGCGGCAGGGCGGCACGGCACATGAGGAAGGTGCCGGTGAGGTTCACGCCGATGACCCGGTTCCAGGTGGCCAGGTCGCACTCGTGGGTCCGGACCGTCTGCAGCATCCCGGCGATGTTGCACAGCGCGTCGAGCCGGCCCCACCGGGCCACGGCGGCCTCGATGGTGCCGGCGGCCTGCTCCTCGTCACTGATGTCGGCCACGTGGGCCACGACCTCGCCCCCGTCGGCTGCCCCGGCGTTGGCGGCCAGGACGGACTCGTCCAGGGCGTCAGCGGTGACGTCGGAGGCGAGCACCTTGGCCCCTTCGGCGGCGAGGCGGGCGGCGGTGGCCCGGCCGATCCCCGAGGCCGCCCCCGTGACCACGACGACCCGGTCGGTGAAGCGCTCCAGTGGCATGGCGGAGGAGCATACGGCCGAAAACGAGAACGCGTTCCAGTTTGCCGCTGGCTGCGGGGGGATGCGCCAGCGACTAGCCTCGTGCAGCGGCCCGGAAGGGCCCACGTAGGGCTGTCATGGGTGAGCCAGCAGGCTCCAGCCCCGCGAATCGACAGAACCCGTGGTCGTGCCCCCGCACGGTCACGGTCCGCACCTCGACGCGTGGAGGAACCCACATGCCCATCTTGAACCCCGACGACTTCAAGGTCGCCGACCTCTCGCTCCACGGCTTCGGCCGCAAGGAGATCCAACTCGCCGAGCACGAGATGCCCGGCCTCATGGCCACCCGTGCCGAGTTCGCCGACGCGCAGCCGCTGGCCGGTGCCCGCATCATGGGCTCGCTGCACATGACCATCCAGACCGCCGTGCTGATCGAGACCCTCGTGGCGCTCGGCGCCGACGTCCGCTGGGTGTCGTGCAACATCTTCTCCACCCAGGACCACGCCGCCGCCGCCACGGTGGTGGGGCCCAACGGCACCCCCGACGCCCCCCAGGGCGTCCCGGTCTACGCCTGGAAGGGCGAGACCCTCGAGGAGTACTGGTGGTGCACCGAGCAGGCCCTGCGCTGGCCCGACGGTGCCGGCCCCAACATGATCCTCGACGACGGTGGCGACGCCACGATGCTCGTCCACAAGGGTCGTGAGTACGAGCTGGCCGGCGTGGTGCCCGAGCCCACCGACGACGACTCCGAGGAGTGGACGGTCGTCCTGCAGCTCCTCAAGGAGAGCGTGGCCAAGGAGCCGAGCCGTTGGACCGACGTGGCCGCCGGCATCCTGGGCGTCACCGAGGAGACCACCACCGGCGTCCACCGCCTCTACCAGATGTTCGAGGCCGGCCAGCTGCTGTTCCCCGCCATCAACGTGAACGACTCGGTCACCAAGTCCAAGTTCGACAACCTCTACGGCTGCCGGCACAGCCTGATCGACGGCCTCAACCGCGCCACCGACGTCATGATCGGCGGCAAGGTGGCGTTCGTGGCCGGCTACGGCGACGTGGGCAAGGGCTGCGCCGAGTCGCTGCGCGGCCAGGGTGCCCGCGTCATCGTGGCCGAGGTCGACCCGATCTGTGCGCTGCAGGCCGCCATGGAGGGCTTCCAGGTGGCCCGGCTCGAGGACGTGCTCGACACCGCCGACATCTTCATCACCACCACCGGCAACAAGGGCATCATCTCGGCCGAGCACATGGCCCGCATGAAGCACCAGGCGATCGTGGCCAACATCGGCCACTTCGACAACGAGATCGACATGGCCGGCCTGGCCAAGATGAGCGACGTCCGCAACGTCGAGATCAAGCCCCAGGTGAACGAGTTCCAGTTCCCCGACGGCCACTCGGTGATCGTCCTGGCCGAGGGTCGGCTCATGAACCTGGGCTGTGCCACCGGCCACCCGAGCTTCGTGATGTCCAACTCGTTCACCAACCAGGCCATCGCCCAGATCGAGCTGTTCACCAAGCAGGACGACTACCCGATCGGCGTGTACACGCTGCCCAAGGTGCTCGACGAGAAGGTGGCCCGACTCCACCTCGACGCCCTGGGCGTCCGCCTCACCGAGCTCACCCCCGAGCAGGCCGACTACATCGGCGTGGCCGTGGAGGGCCCCTACAAGCCCGAGCACTACCGGTACTGATCAGTAGGTGATCACGTTCTGATCACCTACTGATCACGTCGCCCGCTGTCTGATCGGCAGCTCACCGCAGCTGCGGTGAGCTGCCGATCACGTTTTGGCGCTTCGATTCGATCGTGCACCTGGGTAGCTGCCGGGCGCCCCGGTACACACACGATCGAAAGGCCGCGACCGTCGCCGATCGTTGGTGCACCCGGGCCGCCGTGGGTCGCCCTGTTGCACAGGCGAGGCCGGCGCGGCGCGGTCAGGTCGGGGGCCGTCAGGTCGGGCGGGTCGGGAGCTCCACCACCATCGAGGTGGTGCCGTCGACGATCTTGGTGGGGGGTCGGCCGGCGGGGTCGGGGGGGAGCGTCACCGCCACCTCGGGGTGGCACCGACCCACCTCGGGGCGGCCCCACACGGTGACCTCGGTGAGGTCGGACCCACCGTGGTCGGCGCCCACCTCCACCTCCAGGTCCCGGGCGCACTCGGTGGACACCACCAGCGTGTCGTCGTCGGTCCAGCGGGTGCGCTCGATGGCGAGCGCGGTCCGCCCGGTGTCGGTGCCGCAGGCGGCGACGGCCGATGAGGGCGCGACCAGCAAGGCGACGAGGAGCAGGCGGTGGGGCCGTCGGGTCACGCGCCGAGCGTAGGGCCGGCCGATCGGCCCGAACGGCTCGACCTCGGCCCGATCCGGCCGATCCCGGCCGAACCGATCGGGCCGACCCGGGCCGAACTGATCCGGCCTGATGGGACCCGCCCTGACCCGCGGGTCAAGCGGGTCGGGCGGGTCTAGGGTGCGGGCCGGCCGTGCAGGGGTGCACGAGCCTGGCAACGAGGGGAGCCGATCGTGGAAGAGCTGGCAGGAAAGGTCGCGGTGGTCACCGGCGCGGCGTCGGGCATCGGCCTGGCGCTCTCCCGGGCCCTGTCCGCCGAGGGCATGAAGGTGGTCCTGGCCGACATCGAGGACGCGGCGCTCGACGCCGCGGTCGCCGGCTTTCCCGACGGGGCCGAGGTCCTGGCCGTCCACTGCGACGTGAGCGACCCCGCCGCGGTCGACGCCCTGCGGGACGCCGCCGTGGAGCGGTTCGGCACGGTGCACGTGGTGGCCAACAACGCCGGCGTGTCCACCGGCGGCCCGGTCTGGTCGCACACGCCCGAGGACTGGGAGTGGGTGCTCGGCGTGAACCTGTACGGCGTGGTGAACGGGGTGCGGAGCTTCGCCCCGCTCCTGATCGAGCAGGGCGAGGGCCACATCGTGAACACAGCGTCCATGGCTGGGCTCTCGTCGCCCCCGTTCATGGGCGTCTACAACGTGTCCAAGCACGCCGTCGTCACCCTGTCCGAGACCCTGTTCGGCGACCTGGCCCTGGCCGGCGCAGAAGGCGTCGGGGTGTCGGTGCTGTGCCCGGGCTGGGTGCAGACCCGCATCCACGAGGCGGCCCGCAACCGACCCGACGCACCGGAGGAGGATCCCGACGGCGCCGCGGCGGGGTTCGCCGAGGTGGCCGCCGCCCTCATCGCCAGTGGCCTCGAGCCCGACGACGTGGCGCAGCTGGTGGTCGACGCCATCCGGACCCGGCGCTTCTACATCCTCACCCACCCCGAGTGGAAGCCCATGATCTCGGGACGGGTGGAGCACATCCTCTCGGAGTCCGACCCGATCATCGCCGGGCTCCCCGAGTAGGGCCGTGACCGGCATGGTGAGCCGGCTTGGTGACAGGGCCTGAGGCCCGTCGCTGCCGAGCCCGTGGTGCGCCTCCGGCGCTCATGGCTGGTTCCGTTCGGGCCGTTCCTCGCTGCGCTGCGGAGCCCGATCGGCGTCTGCGCCGTTGGCGTCGGTGGCCGCCACCCCGGTGACCCGAGTCGGCAACGTCGCAAACGTTCCTGGTCTGAGCGCTGGATCAGGTCCGGTCTGCGCAGGGTCGCGACCGCAGGTCCGTTGTCGTACCCCCTCGGTACGGTGCGCCGCGTGCTGCTCGCCACCTCCTGTCCGTGCTGTGGTCGTCCCGGGCCGGCGCCGTGCCAGGGGTGCACGGCCGAGCTGCGCCCGTCGGCCCCCGTGCCGGTCCCGCCGGGTCTGGACGGCTGCCGGGCGCTGCTCGACTACGACGGCGCCGCCCGTGACCTGGTGGCACGCGTCAAGTACCGCAACCAGCGGGCCGTGCTCGGGTGGCTGGCGGTGGCCATGGCTCCGCTGGTCGGGCCCGGGTCGGTGCAGGTGGTGACCTGGGCGCCCACCACCGCGGCCCGGCGGCGGGCGCGCGGGTTCGATCACGCCGAACTGCTGGCGCGGAAGGTGGCCCGGGCGGCCGGGCTGCCCTGGGCCGGGTTGCTCGAACGCATCGACGGGCCGGCGCAGACGGGTCGGTCACGGATGGAACGCCGGCACGCCCCCGTCTTCGCACCCCGTCGTCCACTCCCGGGTGCGGCGGTGCTGGTGGTCGACGACGTGATCACCACCGGGGCCACGGTCGCCGCCGCGGCGGCCGCTCTGCGACTGGGCGGGGCCGAGCGGGTGCTCGCGCTGGCGGCAGCGCACACCCGGTGACCGGCCACCGCCCGCCAGGGTCTTCCGGCCCGCAGGGTTGCGGCGTAGTCCACGCCGCGGCCGGACGCACCCGTCGATGGGTCGGTCTACGCTCGCCGACAGGAGCACCCGAGCCCGGAGGTCGTCTCGTGCAGGTCACCGTCAGCCGTCGCAACACCGATGTGTCCGATCAGCTCAGGGCCATGGCCGAGGAGAAGATCGGTCGACTGTCCCGGTTCCTCGACGGCCTCGACCACGCCGAGGTGCACTTCTGGGAGCACAAGAACCCCCGCATCGCCGACAAGGAGGTGTTGGAGGTCACCATCGAGGGCCGGGGCCACCACGTCCGGTGCAAGGTGCAGGCGCCCGACGGGTTCCAGGCGGTCGACAAGGCCTACGACAAGCTCGAGCAGCAACTCCTCAAGCTCAAGACCAAGCTGAACAACCGCAACCACGGCGCCCCCAAGGCCCACAAGGGCGTGGGTGCGCTCGGCGCCGCGGTCACCGCGGCCGAGCTGGCCGCCGAGGCCGCCGCCGCCGAGGCCGCCGCGCTCGATGGTGAGGCCACCGATGAGGGGCCCGGGCTGCAGATCGTGAAGTCGAAGCGCTTCGCCATGTTCCCCATGACGGCCGAGGAAGCCGTGGACCGCATGGAGCTGCTGGGCCACGGGTTCTTCTTCTTCACCAACGCCGAGACCAGCCGGGCCGCCGTGGTGTACCGCCGAGACGACGGCCACGTGGGCTTGATCGACGAGGCCGACTGACCGACGGACCGACGGACCGACGGACCGACGGACCGACGGACCGACGGACCGACTGATCGACTGATCGACTGATCGACTGATCGACCGACCCCGGGGTCAGTCCTCGTCGTCTTCGGGCACCGGGGCCACCGCGTCGAGGTCCTCGACGCTCGGACACAGCCAGAACGAGCCCGTGTGAGCCTGGGTGAACGACAGCAGGCGGTCGACCACGCCATCGTCGGCCAGGCCGTACATGCTGCGGAGCTGCTGGTCGATGCGGTCGAGATCCTGCCCGAACGACACGAAAAACAGGCCCTGGGTGGTGGCGTCGGCGAAGGGCACGCTCCGGCGGTAGACCGTCAGCTCCTCGCCGGACTCGTCGGCCACCTCGGCCCGGGAGATGTGCGCGTCGGCGGGCCGGCGCTCGGCGGGCAGCGCCACGCTGTCGGGCTTGGTGCGTCCGATCACGAGCTCCTGCTCGTCCACCGGCAGGGCGTGGAACCGTTGGAGGTCGTGCTCGTAGCGCATGGTGAGGGCGAAGCTGCCGGCCTCGCCCACCCGGCCGGCGGGGATCTCGGCCTCCGACGGGGCCTCGTCGGGGCCGGGGTTGGCGCTCCCGTCGATGAAGCCGGTGAGGTCCCGGGAGTCGTGGTAGGTGAAGCAGGGCTGGTCCAGGGTGACGTCGGCCACCGGGGCCAGGGCGGCGGTGGCCGCCAGCACCACGTCGAGCACCGAATCGGGCCCGGCGCCGTGGGCCCACAGCCACAGGTCGGCCTGGGTGGCCGGCGCGTGGAGCCCGGCCTCGTCGTTGTGGTACCCCGGGAAGTCGCGGAGGCCCTCGGGCACGCGGCCGGGGGCCAGCGCCGACCACAGCGCCGGACCGATCCCCACCGCCAGGTTCACGCCCCCGGTGGCCAGGTGGTCGGCCCCGGCCACCCGCACGCCCACCAGGGCTGCGGCCACGGCCGACGGTTCGACCCCGGCGCGGACCCGCAGTTCGACGTGGTGGTGGGCGCGGGTGCCCTCGGCGAACACGGCGTACTGGTGGCGGGCCACGGAATCCTCCTGGTGGGCGACCGGACCGGGGCCCGGGAGACGGGCCGAGCCTAATGGGGGTCGACCATCTCGCTCTTTGGGGTGAGGATGGTTCCGAGCCGCTGGCCGGTCAGCACTCGTCGAGCCTGGACGTTGAGTCCTAGTC
>WBZL01002514.1_pt1 | contig 17817 bp, 6 predicted proteins | sample 5204291 | NCBI WGS metagenome assembly WBZL01 (sample SAMN12344345, study PRJNA552823) | activated sludge metagenome | biome: Activated sludge suspended growth; feature: Nitrification reactor; material: Wastewater; isolation source: activated sludge from nitrification reactor of wastewater treatment...
AGCCGGGCATCCTCAGATGCCCGCCTTGAACGAGACGCGCATTTGGTGACTGACAATCCTTCGATGAGGAGCCGGGCATCCTCAGATGCCCGCCTTGAACGAGACGCGCATTTGGTGACGGTTTCGGCGAAGAGTGCAAAATCGCTACGCGAAAATGCGCGGCAGTTGGCAGCGTTTGTGGCAGAAAGCGAGTCTCATTTGGCGGACATTGCTTTTAGCCGCAACAACGGCCGTTTCCACCACCCCCACCGCCTCGCCCTCACCGCCACCAGCAAAACCAATCTCCAAGCCCAGCTAACCAGTTACCTAGCCAACGCCCCCACACCCCACGCCCCACGCCCCACGTCCCCAAAAATCGCCTTCCTCTTCACCGGACAAGGCTCCCAATACCCCCACATGGCGCGTGACCTATACGAAACCCAGCCCACCTTCCGCGCCACGCTGGACGAATGTGACCGGATTTTACGGCCGTTTCTTCCCACCCCGTTGCTAGAGGTCATCTTTGCAGGGGAGCAGGGGAGCAGGGGAGCAGAGGAGAATTCCCCCCTGCCCCCCCGCCCCTCTGCCCCCCTGCTTCTTGACCAGACCGAATACACCCAACCCGCCCTCTTCGCCATCGAATACGCCCTGGCGCGGCTGTGGCAAAGCTGGGGCATCCAGCCCGCCGCCCTGCTCGGCCACAGCGTTGGCGAATATGTGGCGGCTTGCGTGGCCGGGGTGTTTAGCCTGGAAGACGGGCTGCGGCTCATTGCCACGCGGGGCATGCTGATGCAGGCATTGCCCCCCGGCGGGGTGATGACGGCCGTTTTTGCCCCCGAAGCCACCGTCGCCCCCCTTGTTGAACCTTTTGCCTCGGAAGCCAGCATTGCCACCCTAAACGGCGCGGAAAATCTGGTGATTAGCGGCACGGAAACGGCCGTTTCCACCATCACCGCCCAACTCACCGCCCAGGGCATCCGCACCCAGCCGCTCACCGTCTCCCACGCCTTCCACTCGCCGCTCATGGAGCCGATGCTGGCGGAATTTACGGCCGTTGCCAGCCAAATCCGCACCCAACCACCCGCCATTCCCCTGGTCAGCAACCTGACAGGCGGCCTACACGAAGCCGCGCCCGATGCCGCCTACTGGCGCGATCACCTGCGCCACGCCGTCCGCTTCAGCGACGGCCTTGCCACCCTCGCCGCCCAGGGCATCACCGCCTACCTCGAAATCGGCCCCAAATCTACCCTCACCAGCCTCGCCCGCCGCACAATCGCCAATCCCCAATCTCCCAATCTCCCAATCTTCCTCCCCTCTCTTTCCCCCAGCCAAAACGATTGGCAAACGCTGCTGGGCAGCTTGGGGCAGCTTTATGAAGCGGGAGCCGAGGTGGATTGGGCGGCGTTTGACGGCGATTACCGGCGGCGCAAAATCGCCCTGCCGACCTACGCCTTTGACCGCCAACGCTACTGGCTGGATGTAACGCCTGGTACAGGGGCAACAACGGCCGTTTCTCCCACCAACCAGCTACAAAAACTCCAAACGGCCGTTCCCATCTACCAAATGAAAGCAAAATGGGACGCAGATTATCCTGATTTAACTGATTATCCTGATTCAAAAAATCAGTTAAATCAGGGTAATCAGTTAAATCAGCGTCCTATTTCCGATTTCCTCCACCAGGTCGCCGCCGCGCAGTTTGGGGCAGGCAACCATGCTGTGACCATAGACGACAGACTACAGACCACAGACCACGCTCCGTCGTCGGTCGTCGGTCGTCCGTCGTCCCCTTGGGTAACTTTGCAGGCGGTTTTAAGCCTTAACGAAGCAGGGGCGGCGTACCAACTATTTGCCCAGCAAAGCGGTAGTGAAGAATGGCTGCTGCTGGGAAGCGGAGAGTTGGAAAGAGGGAAGATAGTAGAGGCCAAACGGCCGTTAACCGACCTCACCCGCGCCGATTTGCAGACGGCCGATGACCCGCAAACGGCCGTTAGCCATTTCCTCCACGCCACCACCGCCGCCATTCTCGGCCTCGACCCGGCCCGGCTCAACCCCGACCAGCCGCTGGACACGGTGGGCATGGATTCGCTGATGGCGATTGAGCTGCGTAACCGGGTGGAAAAACAGCTTTCCGTCTCCCTGCCATTGGTCAGCTTCCTCACCGGCCCCAGCGTCAACGGGCTGGCGGCGCAGTTGGTGGCACAGTTGGCTGAGGGTAGGGCAGAAACGGCCGTTTTCGCCATTCCCACCCAGCAAAACCACAGCGGCGAACAGCCGCTTACCCAGTCGCAGCAAGCCATGTGGTTCTTGCACCAACTGCTGCCCAAAGGAGTCGCCTTCAACGTCTTTGGCGCCGTCACCGTGCGCGGCACCTTTGACGGTGAATCATTACGCACGGCGTTGCGGCAGCTTGCCGCCCGCCACCCCGCCCTCCGCACCACCTTCCGCTTCAACCGCGAAATGGAACCCGTGCAAATCATCCGCGAGGCGATCAACCTCCCCTTCTACCCGCTCGACGGCAGCGACTGGGACAGCAGCAAAGTGCAGGAGTATCTGGAAGCGGAGGCAAATCGGCCGTTTGACCTCGAAAAAGGCCCCCTCTTCCGCTTCATTGCCCTGCGCCGCGCCGCCGAAGAGCATATTTTGCTCCTCTCGGTCAACCACCTCATCACCGATTTCTGGTCTATGTCGCTGCTGGTGACCGAACTGACCCAGCTTTATGAAGCGGCACGCGGCGGCAAAACCGCAACGCTGCCCGACCACAGCCACCAGTTTGTGGATTATGTCCATTGGCAAAACGGGATGCTGGCCGGTGAAGACGGGGCGCGGCTGAAGGCGTACTGGCTGGAAAAACTGAGCGGCGAACTGCCCCGGCTCGATTTGCCCAGCGACCGCCCCCGCCGCGCCCAGCCCGACTACGGCGGCCAAACCATCACCCACCGCTTTGACCCCGCTCTGCTACCCGCCCTCAAAAACGTGGCGCAAACACATGGGGTCACGCTCTACACGGCGCTGCTGGCCGGGTTCCAGGCGCTGCTCCACCGCTATTCGGGGCAAGAAGAGGTGCTGGTTGGCTCGGTGCTGGCCGGCCGTGACCGACCAGAGCTGGCAAATGTGGCGGGCTACTTTGTCAACCCGGTGGCCTTATCGGCGCAATTTGCCGCCGACGCGACCTTTGCCGACCTGCTGGCACAGGTGCGCCAGACGGTGCTGGGGGCGTTTGAGCATCAGGCGTACCCGCTGCCCCGTCTTGCCAGCGACCTGAGCCAAGCGGGGCGTATTCGGCTTGACCCCGGCCGGCCGCCCCTGTTTGACACCATGTTTATTATGCAGCAGGCGCAGGTGATGGCCGATGCCGGGCTAAGTGCGCTGGCGCTGGGGCTGCCGGGGGCGCAGCTTGCCCTGGGCGATGCCACGCTGGAAATCCACCACCTGGGCGGCTTGCCAGCCCAGTTTGACCTGACGCTGATGATGGCGGAAACGGGCGACGGGCTGGCAGCGTCGCTCCACTATGCCACGGCGCTGTTTGACGAAGGCACCATGCGGCGGCTGCTGACTCATCTGGAAATGCTGCTGGCGGCGGTGGCGGCGGAACCACAACGGCCGTTAATCCACCTCCCCCTGCTCACCCCCGCCGAAGAAGCGGTGCTGGCGCAGCTCAACCAAACGACGATGGATTACCCCCGCCAGCAAACGATCCACGGGCTGATTAGCGAACAGGCGGCACGGACACCGGACAAAACGGCCGTTATTTTTGGCAAACATTCCCTCACCTACGCCGAACTCGACCAGCGCAGCAGCCAGCTTGCCCACTACCTGCAAACCCAGGGCGTAACCAGCGGTTCCCTCGTCGCCCTCTGCGTCGAACGGTCAGCCGAGATGCTCATTGGGCTGCTGGGCATCCTCAAAGCGGGCGGAACCTACATCCCCCTCGACCCCGCCTTCCCGCCCCAACGCCTCGCCCTCATGCTCGACGATGCCCAACCCGTGCTGGTGCTAACAGAAACGGCCGTTTCCCCCACCCTCCAAACAACCATTCCGCTACACCACATAGACACAATACACCCAGACTCCACTCTCCACTCTCCACTCTCCACTCTCCAATCCCCCACCCTCCCCGCCTACGTCATCTACACCTCCGGCTCCACCGGCCGCCCCAAAGGGGTTGCCGTCACCCACAGCAACGTCGTCAACTTTTTGACGAGCATGGCGCAGCAGCCGGGGCTAACGGCCGACGATGTGCTGGTGGCCGTCACCACCCTCTCCTTCGACATCGCCGGGCTGGAGCTATATCTGCCGTTGGCAGTGGGGGGAACGGTGGTGGTGGCAAGCCGGGAAACGGCCGTTGATGCCAACCAGCTCGCCCAACTCCTGCAAATCAGCGGAGCCACGGTCATGCAGGCCACCCCCGCCACCTGGCAACTGCTGCTGGAAGCGGGCTGGGAAGGGCAAGACAGCCTCAAAATCCTCTGCGGCGGCGAAGCCCTGCCGCGCCAGTTGGCCGACAAGCTGCTGGTGCGCGGCGCGGAACTGTGGAATATGTACGGCCCCACCGAAACGACCATCTGGTCCACCTGCCGCCAAATCTTTGCCGACGACACCCCCATCACCATTGGCAAGCCGATTGGCAACACCCAGCTTTACGTGCTGGACAGCCAAATGCAGCCGGTGCCGCTGGGGGCGGTGGGCGACCTCTATATCGGCGGTGACGGGGTGGCGGTAGGCTACCTCAACCGGCCTGAACTGACGGCGGAGCGGTTTGTGACCGACGCGCAGCGCGGGCGGCTGTACAAAACGGGGGATCTGGCGCGGATTCTGCCCAATGGCGAGGTGATTTTCCTGGGTCGCAACGACTTTCAGGTAAAGATTCGGGGCTACCGGATTGAGCTGGGGGATATTGAGGCGGCGTTGGAGCGGCAAACGGCCGTTTCCCAAGCCATCGTCATTGCCCGCGAAGACAAACCCCAGCCCAAACGGCTCGTCGCCTACTACACCCTGGCCGACGGCCAAGCAGAGCCAGCCGCCAGTGAGCTGCGCCAAGCACTGCAAGCCACCCTGCCCGACTACATGCTCCCGGCGCAGTTTGTCCGGCTGGAGCAGTGGCCGCTGACACCCAACGGCAAAATTGACCGCAAGGCATTGCCCGCCCCCGCCTTCAGCCGTGAAGCCCTGGGCAGCTACGTGCCGCCGCGTGACGAAACCGAAGTGGAACTCGCCAAGCTGTGCGCCGCCGTTCTGGGCATTGAGCAAATCGGCATCCACGACAGCTTTTTTGATCTCGGCGGCAATTCGCTGCTGGCAACCCAGCTTATCTTCCAGGTTCGCAACCATTACCAGGTGCAAATTCCGCTGCGGCTCGTCTTTGGGCAGCCGACGGTGGCGGGGCTGGCGCGAATCGTGCGGCGCGGCGGGGCCGATGTGCTGGCAATTGATGCCGAAGAAGTCAAAGAAATGCTGTCCGATGCCCACCTTGACCCATCCATTCACGTCAACGGGCAGCCCAAGCCAGCCCCCACCCAACCGCAGCACATTTTGCTCACAGGGGCCACCGGCTTCCTCGGTGCCTATCTGCTCCACGACCTGCTGGAGCTGACCAACGCCACTGTCCACTGTTTGGTACGCGCCGACAACGAGGCGGACGCGCTGGCACGGCTGACGAAAAACCTGCAGTTTTACCAGCAGTGGAACCCGGCCCACGCCGGCCGCATCCACATTGTGCTGGGCAATCTGGCGCAGGAGCGGCTGGGGCTGACGGAGGCGCGGTTTGGGCAGTTGGCGGAGCAGATGGATGTCATCTACCACAACGGGGCGATGGTCAACATGGTTTACTCCTATGCCGCTCACAAGGAGGCCAACGTGGGCGGCACGGAGGCGATTTTGACGCTGGCGAGCCAAACGCGGCTGAAGCCGGTGCATTTTGTCTCGACGCTGGCGATCTTTAACCGGGCGGAGGCGAATGGGGAACCGTTCCACGAGGGGCAGCGGGCAACGGATTTGCCGGTGCCGATGGGTGGCTACGCGCAGAGTAAGTGGGTGGCGGAGCGGTTGGTACAAACGGCCGTTGATCGCGGCATCCCCGTCGCCATTTACCGCCCTGGCGTTATCTCTGGCGACAGCCGCACCGGTTTTGCCAACTCCGACGACATGGTTTCGACGCTGGCGCAGGCGTGCCTCAGCCTGGGCATCGTCCCCGACCTGGACGTGATGGTCAATATTACCCCGGTTGATTTTGTCAGCCGCGCCCTTGTGGAGCTATCGCAAAAGCCGTCGTCGCTGGGGCAAATCTTCCATCTGGCAAACTGGCAGCCCATGCCATACCGGGAGCTGCTGACGTGGACGGAGACGCTGGGCTACACGCTGGAGCGCATTTCGTTTGAGGAATGGCGCGACCGGTTGGTTTCGCTGGCGCCCACGCTGGAAGAGATGAGCGGCTGGGTTCCCGCCCTGCCGCTGATTGAAGAAGCCACGGCCGCACAGGTGTTTATGCCCGTCTTTGATTACAGCAACACCATCAACGGACTGACTGACACGCCCTTAACCTGCCCCCCGGTGGGGTCAGAGCTATTGACCACCTACATGGTCTATTATGGGCAACAAGTGACCCAAGCAGGAGAATAATGTTTCGCCAATAGCCCGGCGAACAACTCTAACTACAAGAAAGAATAGCCAGGCAATAACCGTCTTTTTAGTGTAAGGGATAGCTATTATCCCTGGATGTCCAGATCGGCTTCCGGGGATACCGCTCTTGGCACACGTGGCATTCTTGTTCAAGAAAGTGGGCAAGGATGCCTGGTGCGACAGGAAACAGCCAATGGAACCCAAGATGAGTTATAAACAATGGTTATTTGCCTCTCTCTTATTGGCAATGCTGACCGGGGTGTGCGGCATTATCACCGCTATGATTGGCGTACTGCCTTCTTTTGCCCCGGCCCCAGCCACAGAAAACAAGGCCAATGTCCCAGTGGTGGTAGTGGTGACACCAGCCGCGCCAGCGGAACCGCCACCGGCCGTTCCGGTAGACTATCAGGAGCCGGAAACGGTTAATTTGCGCTTTAACAGCGAAACGGCCGTTTCCAACACCATTTCGCCCCAGCTTGAAGCCGATGTGATGGCCTTTTTAACCGCCGCCTACCTTGCCGAAATGCAGGCGTTTTGGCAAGCCAACCCGCTACTAACCCAGCCCTATTACGGCGGCGCAGCATACACCACGATCAGCGACAATATCTACACGCTGCAAAATCAGGGCATCTGGCAGGTGTCGCTGTTTGATGAGCAGCGCAGCTATGTGGCGGCGATTCGGGATGTGGGAAACGGCCGTTTAGCCGTTGACTCCTGCGAATATTGGGCCGTGGAACAGTACAGCCTGCTTGACGGCTCGCTGCTACTGTCCAACCCCAGCCTCTTTTTGCCGCAAACGCTGACGATAGATACCAACCAGTGGCAAGTTATTGATTTCATCTTCTACGACAACGCCGCCTTTTGCACCCAATAAGACTTTTCAATTCGTTTCCCCTGTTTTGTTTGCGCTCTTTTGCTACACTTACTCCATAAGATGCACAGAGCGTGCATGAACGTGACACCTTACATCATATCCGCGTTCATCCGCGTTTGTCGCGTCCCATTTTTGAAGGAGAAGCAAAGCAGATGTCCCAACGGGAAACGTATACTGTCCAGATTGCTGGGCTGACCCGGCACCTCCCCCTGTTTGAAGTTGCCCCAGGGGTGCGAATTGCCATTTTTAATATGCTGGGCGATACCAACGTGGTGAAGGCCGCCGCCGCCGCGCTGGCCGACAGGCTGCACGGCACCGCCGCCGATGTGCTGGTGACGGCCGAAGCCAAAGGTATTCCCCTGATTTACGAAATGAGCGCCCTCATGGGGCTGCCGTATGTCGTTTTACGCAAGGCGTACAAGAGTTATATGGGGGAAGCGCTGAGCGCGGAGACGGTTTCGATTACGACGGGCAAGCCGCAAACGCTGTACCTCGACGAGAAAGACCACGCCCTGATTGCCGACAGGCGGGTGATTATTGTGGATGATGTGATTAGTACGGGCAGCACGTTGCAGGGGATGGAGTCGGTGGTGGGGATGGCAAACGGCCGTTTAGTCCAAACCGCCGCCGTCTTCACCGAAGGCGAAGCCGACTGGAGCCACATCGTTGCCCTGGGCAACCTCCCCGTTTTTACAAATTAACCCAACACTTTTCAGGAAGCGTTCATGAAGTGATTGGAGACTGGAGACTGGAGATTGGAGATTCGGCCAATCTCCAATCTCTAATCCCCAAACCTCCCTTAAAAAACAACATGAAATACAATTTCGATGAAATCATTGACCGACACGGCACCCATTCCGTCAAATGGGAAGCTGGTAAACTGCTACAGGAATTTGGTCTCACCGACCGTTTTGATGAAGATACCATCTCGCTTTTTGTGGCCGACATGGATTTTCCCGCCCCCGAACCGGTGCTGGCCGCCCTCCATGCCCGCGTAGACCGCAAAATGTTTGGCTACAGCACTTACGACACCTCCCCCGACTATGTTCAGGCCATTCAGGGCTGGTTCCGGCGGCGGCACGATTGGAACATTGATGCCGAGGCACTGGTCTACAGCCCCGGCACTGTGGAAGCAATCAACGTCCTGATTCGCACCTTTTCCCAGGAAGGGGACGGCATCATCATCCAACGGCCGGTTTATGCCCCGTTCACCTCCGCCATCGAAGGCAACAACCGCCGCGTGGTCAACAACGCCCTCATTAACAACAATGGCTACTACACCATTGATTTTGCCGACTTGGAGGCAAAAGCCAAAGACCCCAACACCACCATGTTTATCCTGTGCAGCCCCCACAACCCGGTGGGGCGTGTCTGGACACCCGCCGAACTGGTGCAAATGGCAGAAATTTGCCTGGCAAACGGCGTGGTGCTGGTGGCCGATGAAATCCATGGCGACCTCATCCGGCGCGGCCAAACCCATTACCCGCTTTGCACGCTGGTAGACGACGACCGCATCATCGCTTGCACTGCCATCAACAAAACGTTTAACATGGCCGGGCTGCATTGCAGCAACATTGTGGTCAACAACAAGGAGATGCGCGAGGCGTTCAAGAGGGAACTGGGGTGGAAAACACCCACACCGTTTGCCATCACCGCCCTGATTGCGGCCTACAATGAGGGGGAAGAGTGGCTGGAGCAGGTGAATGATTACATTGACGGCAATTTGGCATTTGTGGATCGCTTTTTGCGGGAAAGAATGCCGCAGGTCAAGTTCCTCATCCCGGAAGGGACGTATATTGGCTGGCTGGATTTTAGCGGCTATGGGCTGACGGATAAGGAGATTCATGACCGCATTTACAACCAGGCGAATGTGGTACTGGAAGATGGGACGATGTTTGGGCCGGAGGGGGCGGGGTACCAGCGTATTTGCCTGCCCAGCCCGCGCAGCCTGATTGCGGCGGCGATGGAACGAATTGCAGCGCAATTCCCGTAACGCCATATTGTCAATGGCATTTGGTGGGCGCGGGCTAGACGGTGCGGCGGGAAGGCTGTCTGTTCACCATGCGTCAATCCGCACCGTCTAGCCCCTACCGGGTTTATTCTCTTGCTGCCACCCGCAGCGTTCGCAGCCGGTTGAGCGCGGCACCCAGTTCAAACGGCCGAAAATAAGCCAAATCCCCCACCGGGTAGCGAAAATCGGAAACCACCGTCAGACCCTGCTCGGCAATGTCAGCCATGATGCAGGTGATGATGTCGGTTAACGGCCGTTTTCCATCCACATACTTTGCCAGCCCATATACCATTGCATCGGCAATCGCCCGCGTCTGGTGCCCATTCAGAAGTTCAACTTCTTCCGAGAAGTTGAACTTCTTGCGTAGCTTATTTAATCCTCGTTCCTTAGTATAATTACTCCGTTATTTTACCTATAAATGCAGGATTAAGCAGATATTGACATGAACATGAGGTTTGAACATGGATGACGTAACGCAGTGGCGGCAGGAGTTTCCCATTGTGGAGGAATGTATTTTTTTGAACCACGCGGCCATAAGTCCGATTTCGCAGCGGGTAGCGCGGGCGGTGATGCAGCAGGTGGCGCAGCACGCGCTCTATGGGCCGCTGCGGACGGCACAGTGGGAACGGCGGTATGCGGAGGGGCGGGAAGGGATTGCGCGGTTGATCAACGGCCGTTCCTCCCACATCGCCTTCATCCAAAACACCTCCGACGGCATTAGCCTGGTTGCCAACGGCTTCCCCTGGCAGCCAGGCGACAACGTGGTACTGCCAGAAGTGGAGTTCCCATCCAACTATTACGCTTGGGCAGGGCTGGCGGCGCAGGGAGTGGGGTTAAACAAGGTGGCCGTGGGGGCAAACGGCCGTTTATCCATTGATGCGTTTCGCGGAGCCATGAACGGCCGTTCGCGCATCCTCGCCGTCAGCTACGTCCAGTACAGCAGCGGCTTCCGCAGCGATTTAGCCAAACTAGGGCAGCTTTGCCGCGACCACAACATGCTGCTCGTCGTAGACGGCACCCAAGCCATCGGCGCCATGCAAATTGACCTGGCCGACACCGGCGTAGACATACTGGCCGTCAGCGCCCACAAATGGATGCTGGGGCCGCTGGGCATCGGCTTTCTGGCCTGTTCCGACCGCGCCCTGGAAATGCTGGCCGTGAAAAAAGTGGGATGGTTGAGCGTTCGCAACCCATTCCAGTTCAACTATGCGCTGGATTTGCTGCCCACAGCCGAACGTTTTGAGCCAGGCACCCCCAACAGCCCCGGCATTTTTGGCCTCGGTGCCACCGTCGAGATGATGCTGGCAATAGGCCCCGCCCAAATCGAAGCCCGTGTCCTTGCCCTCACCGATTTGCTTTGTGCCAAAGTGGAGGAGCGCGGCTATGAGGTCATCACGCCGCGTGGCGAAAGGGAAAAATCGGGCATCGTCATCTTCCGCAGCCCCCGCCACGCCAGCCAGCAGCTTTTAGACCGGCTAACGGCCAGCAACATTCTGGTGTCGCTGCGAAACGGCGGCATCCGCGTCTCACCCCATTTCTACAACACCGAAGCGGAAATCGAGCAGCTGCTGGCACAGTTGCCCACCTAAGCCCAAGTTGAGACTGTAGCAAAAAACCCCTGGTGCCTTGCCGCCACCAGGGGTTTTTTTAGGTTAGGTTACAACCCAGCAACCGCCGGTGATAACCTGCTAATTGGTCGTGAAAACCACGCACCATTCATTCAGCGTCCCATCATCGAAACTACTAAAGGTATCATCAATATCCAGCACCCAATCACCAGCCGTAGATTCACCGTCAAAGGTGGCAAGCAGCGACGTGTTTGGCGGCGCACCGCCCACCAGGTCGCCGCCAATGGCTGGCAAATTGCTGCACTGCTCATTGGCGTTGCCATCCGCACCTTCATCATTGATAGTTGCCAGAATGTCATCGCCGCCGCACCCAAACACACCACCACCAGGAATAGACATCAACGTGACCGAGCTTCCTGTATTGGTGTGAGTCAGATCAATGATCAAATCACCAACCCAGGTGTGGCTAATGTCAAGATACACATCTATGTCCGTGATACTGTCCGCATCGGGTACGGTAATCGTGTCCGAAGTATCGCTTGGCCCAAAGAACGTGCCGGGGCTGCTGCAAATGGCGTTGGGCGGGGCGCTAAACATGCTTACATGGAGTGCATCGAGGTTCCGCGTGAAACCCACCGCCGAGCCATCAAAGAACAGCGTCGGGTCAAAGGTTCCACCAGGAATATCGTGGCTCACCACGTCTTCACGCTTAACACTAGCTCCACCCGGCAACGTTTTGCTGCTGTCGAGGGAGATTTGGGCGGTTTCGTCGTTTTGCATCCACAGCGCATTGGTATCGGCGGTGTTGCCAACGGCCGATCCATCTACCAGTAAAGCCCAGCTTGTCCAATCGTAGACAAGCAGGTCTTCATCTTCAGCTCGCAGCGTGGTGCCGTTCACTTCAGCCGTACCGCTGGTGCTAACCACGAGGTCGCCGCCGCTGGTAAAGTCAATCGCGTCCACATTTTCATTGCCCGTTGACAGATCGTGGTCAGCCCCCACAAAGTAGAGGCTCCACAGACCAGTAGCCGGGTCAAAGGAAACAATGTCGCTAGCCTCCACGTTGCCCACGCCAGGCACAAAGGTGCGGCGATCAAAACTCAGCAGCATGGTGCCATCGCCATAGATGTAGAGCGCGTCAACGTCAGTATCCACACCTTCAACGGAGCCGTCAAAGGCAATGGCCCACGTGTCGCTGTCTACGTAGTACACCAAAACGTCCTCATCTTTGTAGCTAAGGCCGTCAATGGTGCCATTGTCGCTGGAGCTGAGGTAGATCACTTTGCGGCTAATACCAGGAACTGCCTCAATGAGAGTCGTTTCGGTGTTGGTATTGTCACTAGGATCGTTTTCGTCGCTGTCGCTGCTAACAGACAGGTTGTTCGTGGTCGTTCCATCTTGAATCGCTTGCAAGGTGAGGGTGACAAAGACGGAATCAAGGGCATCAATGTCGCCGAGATCGCACTCTACGCGGTCAACCAACTTGGAGGCTGCCTGAGGATCAGGCGCGTTGGGGGCAATAGGCGTACAGCTACCCTGGGTAGTAGTAGCGGAAACAAGGGTCACTTTTTCATCCAGGTCGCTGACGAGGAGGGTATTAACGGCCGTTTCTGGTCCATAATTATTCACTTCCACCTCATGTATAATCATATCACCCACAGCCACCGGATCATCCGCATCCGTCACAGACACGGCCAAATCAGCCACATCACCGGGCGGTGTTACCCCCGCACCAGGAACCCGGCGCGGCCCAAACGAAAGACCATCCAACCGGGGGGTAAACCCAACCGTTGAACCATCAAACAGCAGGTCAGCCAAGTAGGCACCGTCAAAACCAAACACGTCCTCATCATTCGCCTTCAGGCCATTCGGCAAGGTCATATTGGTTTCCGGGGAAAGGCTCCAGTCAGCACCATCCGTCCAGGCCCCATTAATATCCTTGCTAAACCCTGTCGTCGAGCCATCAAAGATGATTTCAAAGGAGCCAACGGTCACATCACCCAGGCTGCTGGCGTTAAAGGCCACCAGGTCTTCATCGGCCGCACTCACCCCGCCGGCGTTCATACCGCTGCGGGTGCTGAAGATAATACGGCCGTTGCCATCCACCGTCAGTGCATCAATTGCCTCGCTGGTGCTGGTCAGCTCCACGTCAGAGCCGTCAAAGAGCAGCGAGAAACTACCCTGGGTCGTAGTCCCCAGCGACGTTGGGTGGAAGCGAATGATGTCACTCCGCTCAATCGTGCCAACACCCGGCACACTGAGGTTAGTCACATCAAAGCTCATGATAATCGTCCCATCAGCCAACAGCTCAAAACCATCGAGGTTGCGCCCACCAAACCCCATATCGGAGCCATCAAAGTAGAGCGACCAGCTATCCGTGGCTTCTTCATAAAACAGAATGTCTTCAGGAGCGTAGCTGACACCCCCTACGGTGCCACTTTTATGGGCACTGACATAGATTGTTAGGGGCTGATAGGCCAAGCCAGGGCCACAAAATTCGTTGTCGAAATTTCCTTCTTCACCAAATTCAAACCCATTGGTAATGAGGTAGTATTCAATACCGGCCGTCAGCGTCACATTGTCTATATCTGACGTGCCAACACCACCATCCCCATCATCGTTGGCCGCAAACAACCCTGTGATCTGGTCAAGCGGATCAAACGAGTTGGCATACAGATGCAGATAGCCGTCATAATCCTGGGAACTGCTAATGTCATAAGAGCCAGTCACGGTCACTTGGAACTTATAGGCATCGTACCGCACGGGGCCAAGCCCAGAGATGCTAGGGCCTGTGCCAATCGGCCGATCCCATTCTGGCCCACCAATCGTCGTACCGCTATAGGTGGTACAGGTGTCGGGAATAGCCACCACCGTTTCTTCCGATGTGGTGTTGTTGGCAGCGTTAAAATCATCGTCTGAAACAACAGACGCGTTGTTTTCCAGCACACCAGCCGCACCGCTATCCACCGTCACCGTAATCTGGCAGCTCTCGGCGGCACCGGTACTCAGGCTGCCAATGTTCCAGGTGAGGGTGTGGGAACCGCTGTTATAGCTGGCGCCACAGTCATTACTCACATAGGCTACGTCGGCCGGCAGCGGGTCAGTAGCGACCACACCGGTAGCGCCATCTGGGCCACCATTGGTCACCTCGACGGTGTAGACCAGGGTGCCACCCGGCGCAACAGGATCAACGTCATCGCTTTTGGCAATTCGCACGTCGGCACCCGTCACCCCACTACAGGCGGCAAAGGAAGCGGCACTGATGAACGTTCCCCATTTGGCATTCGGGTTGGTGCTGTTTTCGCTGTATTCACCCAAATACCAGAAGGTTTGGCCGTCGGGGTCAATGGTCATGCCAGTGTAGTCACCCCAGCGGGCGGGGGAACCATCAAAGGAGGTGTAGTTGACTTCACCCGCCTTGATCAGAACTTCGGCCTGCATGGTACCAGCCGCATCGCCCGCCTCACGCCCTGTCATAAACACAGAGGGGTAGATGCTGGTGCTGGATTTGGTGTACCCAACAGCTGCATCACCACAGCTATTGGCAGCAATATCGGGCAAGAAGCGGAAATTACTATTGCTGGCAATAAGACCCGCCTGAACAACCGCTTCGCCAGCAAGATTAATTTCAGCCCACTGCACACAGTTAACCGTGCCACCGCCGGGGTTACAGGAAACCGTTGTTGCCATCCAGCCGGAGCCGTTGCGGTATTCAAAGTCCAGGGGACGCCAATCTACGCTATCCAGCGTTTGGCCGCCACCCAACTGCGGGTTTGACAAGGGGAAACCAATCGTAGCACCGTGTGCGGCGGCTATGTTCAGGGTGGCTTCGTCGGTAAGGGTGTCGGCGCCAAAAGGATCAGCCCATGACCACAGCTCATAGGTTTCGCCGTTGTAGTTGCGGCTGGTCAAGATGTAGTGAGTGGCGCTGGTGGGCCAGGTACCCTGGTTGAAGCCATGAAAGTTAACGGGCTGGGGTGTGTCATCGTCACCTGTGGAATGGGTCACAAAGGCTGGATTAATATTCCCAGCGTACATGGCGTGTTTGTCGAAGGCCCACACGCGCCCTTCCACAAAGGTTGCCCCAAACATGTTGCCGCCCATGAAGATGGCGTTTTCGCCCACACCAGCATGGGGGTAATCAAAGAAGTTGCCGCCCACGTTGGTTGGGAACTCATAGACATTCCAGCTGCCGATGGGGTTGCCGGTTTGGGAGACGCCAATGCAGTAGGCGTTGCCATTGCCATCGGCGGCAATCATAAAGCGGTCTTCTTTTTCATCATACAGCACGTTGGGGTCGAAGGTGCCGCCAGCGGTGCAGTTGGTGCCGCCCAAGTCGGCAAAGAAGTCATCTATGAGTACAGGGCCTGTAAGGGAGGTGCCGGTTTTGTCATAGACTTCAAGGGCAACGTTGACAACGGCGATGAGGTGATTGGGGCCGGCCGCCATTTCAGGATCGGGGGGAACGGAGGTGCCGCCGCCGCAGCAGTCGTTCACTTCAAGAGCCTCGAAACCAACACCGGGCAAGGGGGCTTGGCGCCCTGGCCCTTGGGGCTGGGTTTGGCTGAGGTTGCGGCTGGGCTGCAGCTGCAAGGCGGCCTCCCGCAGGGCCTGCACTTCGGCCGGACTGCGGAGCGTTTCGTTTTCGATGCTGCTAGCATAGGGGCTAATGGCGGTTTCCGTCTTGCCGCTGCGTTCGGCTGCTTCCATCAGGCTGACGGTGGCTTGCCGGGCGGCAACGCCCTGGGTGGGGGCGGCGGGTTGTTGGCTGCGTTGAGCGGCGGAGCTATTGACTGGGCCAAGGGCGGAAAGGGCGTTTTGACGAACGGCCGTTTCCAATGCTGGCCCACGGGTACTGGACAGAACAAAGGTGCCGGCAATTAAAATGCCAGCTAGAACACAGATGCGGAAAAGTTTGGTATGAAGCACAGTGAAATTTCCTCCTCATTGTGCGGTTCCCGCCCCTTGGCTTGGCGTACCAAGGGGGTTTGTGGCTCTTAGGCACCCCAGCCCCACATTTGCGCCAAAAAAGCGCAACAAGCGAGAGAGACTGTTCTTTGGATCAGCAATCTGGGTTTAAGGGTTTATTTATCGTTTGTTTGGGCTGGTGATAGACAGAGTGTAAGCAATAATGATCAGTTGCTCGAAACAAAACGGTTGCGTTGTTCTATACCTCCTTAATGTATTTAGAGCTATTGGTGATGTTACAAATAGTTGCCGGGTCTGACACGACTTATTGCGGCTACCGTGAAACAACAATGGCAATAGGCTCTATTTAGTATAGCTGAGTTTTCTAACAAAAACGCTTTCGTTTTTTTGTTATTTTTAAGAAAATGTTAAGAAATTGGGTTCGAGCATATACAAACGAAACGGAGATTGGCGATGAGCGATTGAAGGAAAACGAAGAGCTAATCTCCAATCCATAACCTGGACGACGCAGAACCAAAGAAGCTTTTGATAAAATTAACGTAACTATTCAGATCTGTCGTTAATGAACCAGTGTTAGGTCAAAACATGTCATTTCGACCCTTCGGCAGCCTCAGGGCAGGCTCAGTCTTCGAGGAGGAATCCCGCTCACCTTGCCAACAGGAATGGGATTTCTCGGAGGACCTCGAAATGACACCTGAACAGTTACAAATTAACAGGATTTTTCAGGGTTCATGAGCCTAACCCTGAAAATCCTGTCTAAAATTCTGGCTGGCTGTACAAGAATTTAAGGGTCTTTCGGATTTCGTGGGGTTTCAGGCGTATTACGTATTGCGCATGCAAGCTGTTTTATGCAATACGCAACAAATTGTCAACCCCTTGAATTCCTGAAGAACCAAATTTAACTTGTAAGACTGGTTGACTGACAAATCTTATTGAACCGCAGAGAGCGCAGAGGGAAAAGGCAAAAAAACCTCTATGAACGTTGCGGCAAATGCTTAGATTATGTTGACTTTTAGCAAAAAGACACAAATTTCACCACAGAAGGCGCAAAGACCGCAGAGATTTACCTTGTTTTCTTCTCTTTTTCTGCGCTCTCCACATCCTCTGCGGTTCAAATTCTGCAAAGCCACCAGACCCTAAATCTGTCAGTCAATCAGCTCGTAATCTCCAATTCTCATTCCAGAGATCAACGTGTTATCACCCGCAGCGTTCGCAGCCGGTTGAGCGCGGCACCCAGTTCAAACGGCCGAAAATAAGCCAAATCCCCCACCGGGTAGCGAAAATCGGAAACCACCGTCAGACCCTGCTCGGCAATGTCGGCCATGATGCTGTTGATGATGTCGGTTAACGGCCGTTTTCCATCCACATACTTTGCCAGCCCATACACCATCGCGTCGGCAATTGCCCGCGTCTGGCTGCTGTTCACCAGCTGCGCCACCGCTCCCAGGTCAATGTTGTCCTCGCCAAACTGAATCGCCGAAAGCCCCCGCGTCTTCACATTCACATCCCGCCGCCCCTTGCTGGGGTCCAAACTATTGGGCAAAGGCGCACGCGGTGTCAATTGCCCAAACGACTGCCCCCCCTCGGCATGACGCTGCTGCCTGTTGGCCTCGGCAATGGCCCGCGCCGTCGCCGTCACCTCCTGCGGCACATAACTATCCAGCGCAATCACCCGGTCGGCCACCTCAAAATAGTCGCCGCTGCCGCCAATCACCACAATCGTCGAAACGCCCAGCTCGTCATAAAGCTGGCGCACCTTGTCAATAAACGGCGTAATCGGCTCCTTGTCCTTGGCAATCAGTGCCTGCATCCGCTGGTCGCGGATCATAAAGTTGGTCGCC
>WBZL01002515.1_pt1 | contig 17817 bp, 14 predicted proteins | sample 5204291 | NCBI WGS metagenome assembly WBZL01 (sample SAMN12344345, study PRJNA552823) | activated sludge metagenome | biome: Activated sludge suspended growth; feature: Nitrification reactor; material: Wastewater; isolation source: activated sludge from nitrification reactor of wastewater...
TGCGTGCCGCCGGCAACCAGCCGCCGGAGCGCCGCCGGGTTCTGCGCGTCGTACTTCGCCATCATCCAGGTGTTGCCCTCGGCGCAGGCGTTGTCGAACGCCGCCTTGTATTCCGCCGACAGTTCGTTCCACTTGGCCTGGTTGACGAACATGTGCAGCGCCGGGCCGCCTTCCCACCAACCGGGGTAGTAGTAGTACTTGGCGACCTTGTTGAAGCCGAGCTTCTCGTCGTCGTAGGGCCCGACCCATTCGCAGGCGTCCAGCGTGCCCTTCTCGAGCGCCGGGTAGATGTCGCCGCCCGCGAGCTGCTGCGGCACGAGGCCGAGCTTGGTCAGCACCTGACCGGCGAAGCCGCCGATCCGCATCTTGAGGCCCTTGAGGTCGGCGACCGACTTGATCTCCTTGCGGTACCAGCCGCCCATCTGCGCGCCGGTGTTGCCGCACAGCACCGAGTGGATGTTGTAGTCCTTGAGGAACTCGTTGTAGAGCTCGCGGCCCTGGCCGAAATACCACCAGGCGTCGAATTGGCGCTGGTTCAGGCCGAACGGGATCGCGGTGCCGAACGCGAAGGTCGGATCCTTGCCGATGTAGTAGTACGGCGCGGTGTGGCCGCACTCGACCGTGCCGTTCTGGACGGCGTCGGCGACCTGGAGGCCGGGAACGATTTCGCCAGACGCGAACACCTGGATCTGGAACCGGCCGCCGGTCGCCTCGGCGAGGGCCTTCGCCGCGGTATCCGCTGCGCCGAAGATCGTGTCGAGCGACTTCGGGAAGCTCGATGCGCAACGCCACTTGATCGTCGGCGCCTGCGCGAACGCCGGGGCCGACCCTGCGGCGAGGATGCCGGCCAAGCCGGTGTGTTTCAGAAATGAACGACGTTCCATCGATTCCTCCAAGAACTCGAGTCGGGTGTAGACCGCCTCGAACGACCCCCGGCGGCCAGCCCCGCGATTCTAGGGGCGCTCCGGGCGGAACGCCACGATTTTTCGGTCCTTGCCGATGGGTGGGCGCGCAAGCAGCGGCAGGCGGCAGGTTCGCGTGCGTTGCCTCGGCGGACTCCCCGCGGTCCGGGCCGGATCCCGCCCTTCGGAACGCCGGCCTGGCGACGCATTGCCGCGCCCGGGGAAACCCGGACCTGCGACCATCCCCGGACCCTCGCAGCGCCCCAAGGTTGCTGTCGCGGGCGAAAAGGCAGCGTGCGGCAAGCCCGTCCACCTTCCGGGCCAGCGGTGGCCGGGGTGTCGTCCTGGACCGCATCGGACCGGCAGTCAGCCGGTCGCCGGTGGATCCTTCAAGCGCCGTGGCCCAGGCGACCGCCCCGAGCCGCAGGCCGGATCAGGCTCCGAGCTTGCGCACGGCGGCAAACAACGCCCAGGCCCAGCCTGACTGCCGTTCGAGCGTCTGCGTGAACCGGATCAGGTAGCGGGCGTTGCCGGTGTCGAGTTCCACCATGCCGCCGGCGGAGAACTTGTCGTCGGGTCCGATGAGGCTGCGCTGCGCCGACTGGCGGTTGTCCGCGTGCGCGGGCAGGTAGATTCCGAAGAACGGACGTTCGCCCTCCGTCCGCGCACCGTCGGCGGGAGCCACCCAGTTCCGCAGCAGCACCCGCACCATGCGCCGGGCGATCACCTCGGCGCCCACCGTGATCTCGTCGACCTGCTGCCGCTGCATCCTTCGCACGACCGCGAGCGTCCAGCGGTCGGCGTCCTGGATCGCGATCAGTTCGCCGAGACGCGTCGGGGCTTCCTTCGCAGGCGCCAGCAGCCTGCATCCGGTCTCGCTGCGGTCGGTCATCGTCCAGGTGGTGCCGCGAATGCGGCGGGCCACGCTCTCCGGGTTGGCGACCGGGTTCACCATCTGCGTGACTTCGTCGTAGGCCGCCGCGACGCCGGGCATGCGCGCCTGCTCGGGCAGCTTGTCGATCTCGGCGATCGCCCGCGTCAGCGTCTGCAAGCCGGTGACGACCCGGACCTGCGCTTCGGTGCGGAACCGCTCCGCGCGCGGCGCCTGCGCGATCGCCTCCGGCCCGTACAGCGACGCGAGACGCATGAGAAGCAGGCGCTGCTCGCGTGGCGGGAGGTCCCCGGCTTCGGTCGTCGCGTCGTCCTGTTCGGGCAGCCAGCGCATGCGCTCGACGACGCGAGCGTAGACGGGAGCGAGGTCGAGGTAGAGGAGGCGTCCACCGACTCCGGGCCGGTCGCGCCGCCGCAGTCCCTGCGCGCCGGTGAGGTCGACGAAGAACCCTGCACCCTCGCCGGGAGGCGGTGCGAGCGCCAGCGTCGGGGCCCAGTCGCCCAGCTGCTTCGAGATCCACTCGACCTGGTCGGGCGTGAAGTTGCCCGAGTCGAGGCGCATCAAGAGGAGCGTCTGGATGTACTCCTGCTCGAGCGTGACGCCCGGCTGCGAGAAGCCGCCGCCGCCCAGCACGAGCTGCTCGCGCTGCCAGCCGCGCATGCGCGCGAACTCGTAGAGTTCGTGGAAGTCGCGCCACTGGGCGGGAATCCAGTGGCTGTAGCGGAACAGGCGGTAGCGGCCGTCGAGCCCGCGGTGGCGGGCGAGCCGCACCAGCACCCAGGGCAGGATCGCGCGCCAGCGGCGGTTCTCCGCGCGCGGATAGCCGGCTTTCAGCGCGAGCTGGTAGGCGCCGATGAACGCCTTCACGAGGTCGAAGGCGGCGTGCCAGAGCCGCGACTCGACCGACGAGCTCTTCTGGTAGTTCGCCGTGTACTGCCGCGTGATCTGGACGAGCGCCGGTTCGAGCCGCGCGTCGATGCGCAGGAGAGCCTCGACCTGGGCAGGCCCCACGTCGCGGCGCGCGCCGGGGAAACCGGCGACGAGTTCGAGCGCCTCCTTCTGCAACGCGAGCACGTCGCCCGCGGGCAGTTCGCCCGCCCAGCGCTCGGCGTGCGCGGCGCTCGCGAGCGGGTCGGAGAGCCGGCGTACCCAGGCGACCAGCGGATTGCCGAAGTTCCGCTGCGGACCCATCGGCACTCGCTGCGGCGTCGCCATCAGCGGCCCCCGACGGTCATCCGACCGATCAGGATCGAGCCCACGTGACGCGATCCGCGCCGGTCGACGTCGCGTCCGATGGCGACAATGTCGCGGAACATGTCGCGGAGGTTGCCCGCGATGGTCACTTCCTCGACCGGATGCGCGATCTCGCCGCCCTCGATCCAGAAGCCGGCGGCGCCGCGCGAATAGTCGCCGGTGACGGCGTTCACGCCGTGCCCGAGCTGCTCGGTGACGAGGAAGCCGCGCCCCATCCGCTTCATGAGCGCCGGAAGGTCGTCCTCGCCGTGGGACACGACCAGGTTGTGGCTCCCGCCGGCGTTCCCGGTCGTGCTCATCCCGAGCTTGCGGGCCGCGTAGCTCCCGAGGAAGTAGCCGTTGACCACGCCGCCGTCGACCACCACGCGCCGGCTGGTGGCGACGCCCTCGGCGTCGAACGGCGCGCTGCCGCGCCCGCGCGCGAGGTGCGGCTCCTCGTGCATCGACACCTGCGGCGCGAACACCGCCTTGCCCAGCGAATCGACGAGGAACGAACTCCTGCGGTACAGGCTCCCTCCGGAGACCGCCTGCACGTAGGCGCCGATCAGGTCGACCGCCTCCGGTGCCTCGAACAGCACCGGGCACTCGATGGTCGCGACCGGCCGCGCGCCCAGGCGCCGCGAGGTGCGCTCGCCGGCGATGCGCCCCACGGCGGCGCCGCTATCCAGGTCGCGCGGCGAGCGCGCGGCCGAGTACCAGAAATCGCGCTGCATCCCGCCCGCGTCCTCGCCGATCACCGAGGCGTCGATGTGGTGGCGAGAGCTGCGGTAGCCGCCCATGAAGCCGAGCGAGTTCGCGTACACGAACTCGCTCTCGCCGCGCGACACCGACGCGCCGTCCGAATTGACCAGCCGCCGGTCGACGGCGAGCGCCGAGCGCTCGGTCTCGCGCCCGATCTCGATCGCCTCCTCGACCGACAGCTCCCAGGGGTGGTAGAGGTCGAGGTCGGGCCAGTCGCGCGCAAGCCGGTCGGCATCGGCGAGGCCGGCGCAAGGGTCTTCCGCCGTGTAGCGCGCGATGGCGAGCGCCTTGTCCACCGTGTCCCGGATCGAGGCGTCGGTGAAGTCCGCGCTGCTCGCGTTTCCGCGGCTCTTCCCGACGTACACGGTGACCGACACGCCCTTGTCGCGGTTGTAGGCGATGGTCTCGACCTCGCCCTTGCGCACCGTCACGCTCTGGCCGACCCCCTGCGACACGTCGGCTTCCGCCGCGCTCGCCCCGCCCTTGCGGGCGGCGTCGAGCACGCGCGCGGCGACGCGCTCCAGTTCCTCGGTGGCGACCGGGAAACGGTCCGTCTCGCTGCGGCCGGCGCCGACAGCTCTCGGGGGTGCGGTGGTCGCGGTCATGGAAAAGGCTGCCCGCCAGCGACACCTCGGTCGCGGCGCATCTGCACGGCAGCGGTCGTTTATCATAGCAAAGCCGCGAATCCCCATGACGCCTGCATACCGCCACCCGCCCGGCGCGAGCGACCTCCCGACCGACGGTCACGAGAACGCCCGCCCCTCGAAGACCCGCCTGAAACGCGAGATGGCATCGCTGCAGGATCTCGGCGTGTCGCTGGTCGATCTCGATCCGGCCCGGCTCGCCGCCCTGAACCTGCCGGAGCGCCTCGCCGATGCGATTGCGCTCGCCCGCGGCATCACCCGTCACGAAGCGCGGCGGCGGCAGATGCAGTACGTCGGCCGCCTGATGCGCGACGTCGATCCCGCGCCGATCCGGGCCGCGCTCGAACGGTTCGACCTCGTGCCCGCCGCCGAGAAGGCGCGCTTCGCCGCGATCGAACGCTGGCGCGAGCGCCTGCTGGCGGAAGCCGGCGCGCTCGACGCGTTCGTCAACGAGCATCCGGGCGCCGATCGCGACGCAATCTCGAAGGCGGTCGGCGCCGCGCGAAACGAGCGCGCCCGCGGCGAAGCCACGCGCGCCTTCCGCGAACTGTTCCGCATCCTGCGCCGCGCCAGCGGCGACGCCTGAGCCCGTCCATGTCCACCTTCACGATCGGCCTCGTCTCGGTCTCCGATCGCGCCTCCCGCGGCGCCTACGAGGACCAGGGGCTGCCTGCGCTCGAAGCCTGGCTCGCGAGCGCGCTCGCCACGCCGTTCCGGACCGAGAAGCGTCTCATCCCCGACGAGCAGCCGGTCATCGAGCGCACGCTGGTCGAACTCGCGGACGTCGCGGCCTGCGACCTCGTTCTCACGACCGGAGGCACCGGCCCCGCGCCGCGCGACGTGACGCCCGACGCGACGCTTGCGGTTGCGCACCGCGTGATGCCGGGATTCGGCGAGCAGATGCGCCAGGTCTCGCTGCGTTTCGTGCCGACCGCGATCCTGTCGAGACAGACCGGCGTCGTGAGGGGTCGCACGCTGATCCTCAACCTGCCCGGCCAGCCGAAGTCGATCCGGGAGACGCTCGAAGGCGTGCGCGACGAAGCCGGCAAGGTCGTCGTGCACGGCGTCTTCGCGGCCGTGCCCTACTGCCTCGACCTGATCGGGGGGCCCTACGTCGAGACCGTCGAAGCGGTGTGCAAGGCGTTCCGGCCGAAATCGGCCCTGCGGCCGCCCGCGAGCTCCTGATCCGAATCCGCGGTCGCCTGCGGGGACCCCGGGATCCGGCCGGGCCGCCGCTCCGCCTATCCGATGCTGAGGATCTTCATCGCCTTGGCCAGCGCGTCGACCGATTCCTGGTGCTTGCCGGCCTTGTGGAGCGCCTCGCCCTCCGCGCGATACTTGCGGACGTCGGCGAGCTGCGCGTCGGTGAGCTTCGGCGCCTTCGCGAGCGCCGCGTCGATCTTCGCCATGTCGGCCGGACAGTGGAACGCCGACGCACTGCCCGGGTACGCAAGGGCGACGGCAACTGCGAACAGACCAGCGAACCGTGTCATGGAAACCATCGATGTCCTCCTCGGAAGGCGACGGACCACAGGCGTTCCGTCCGCGTGCTCGGTCTGACCCGCGTGTCGCCGACCCTCCGCGCCGCTCAACGTATCATCGACCGCAGCCCTGCCCGTCCCCATGAACATTCCAACCCCCGCCATTATTCCTTCCGGTGGCCCGCGCGTGTCCTTCGTCATCGGCGGCGTGCAGAAAGGCGGCACGACGGCGCTCGCGGGGATCCTCTCCCGCCATCCCGGGATCGCGCTGCCGGCGCGCAAGGAGGCGCATTTCTTCGACGTCGACTCGCGGTTCGCGAGCGGCACGCCGCCGTTCGATGCGTATCACGGACTCTGGGGCGCCCGGTTCGGCATCGCGACCTGCGGCGACGCGACGCCCGCGTATTGCTGGTGGCCGCCTGCGGCCGAGCGCATCCGCGACTACAACCCCGCGATGCGCTGGGTGCTGCTGCTGCGCGACCCGGTCTCGCGCGCCTACTCGCAGTGGAATATGCTTCGCCAGCGCCGCCAGGTGGCGATGTCGTTCGAGGCCGCCCTCGACACCGAGATAGCGCAGATGAACGAGCGTCCGGGGATGTTCGTCCGGATGGCCGATGGAGCCGACCACGCGTTCGTGTCCCGCGGCTGCTACTCGCAGCAGCTCGAACGGCTCTGGAGGCTGTTCCCGCGCGAGCAGTTCCTGATCATGCGCAGCGAGGACCTGCAGGGCGATCCCACGCCGGCCGTCGACCGCGTGTGCAGGTTCCTCGGTGTGGCGCCGATGGGACAGCTCGCGCCGTTCGAGGCGCACGTGGGCCGGTACACCGAGCGCCTGAACCCGGCGACGCGGGCGAGACTCGTCGCGTCTTTCGAGGGCGAGTACGCCCGGCTCGAGGCGATGCTGGGCTGGGACCTGTCGGACTGGCGGCGCTGACCCGGGCGCCGCGGCCGTTCGCCGGGCTATGATCTGCGCCTTCGCGCAACCGAGGGAGCCCCCGTGGACATCGACTGGCTGCAGGTGCTGAAGGCGGGGCTCGGGACGCTCGTCGCGATCGCGGTCGTCCTCGCGCTGATCGTCATGTTCGTGCGCGACGTGACGCAGAAGAAGCACACGGTCTTGCGCAACTTCCCGGTCATCGGCCGCTTCCGCTACTGGTTCGAGGAACTCGGCGAATACTTCCGGCAGTACTTCTTCGCCAACGACCGCGAGGAGATGCCGTTCAACCGCGCCACGCGCTCGTGGGTCTACCGGCTCGCGAAGAACGAGGGCGGCATCATCGGCTTCGGCTCGACCTACGACCTGCACGCGCCGGGCGCGCTCATCTTCGTGAACGCGCCGTTCCCGGTGCTCGAGTCCGACCGCCTTCCGACACCGCCCCTCGCGATCGGCGAGGGGTCGTGCCGCACGCCGTTCGTCGCGCGGTCGCTGGTCAACGTGAGCGGCATGAGCTTCGGCGCGATCTCCGAGCCCGCCGTGCGCGCGCTGTCGCGCGGCGCGCAGGCGGCCGGCTGCTGGATGGACACCGGCGAGGGCGGCCTCTCGCCGTTCCACCTCGAGGGCGGCTGCGACGTCATCATGCAGATCGGCACCGCCCGCTACGGCGTCCGCGACGCAAACGGCGAATACGACAACGCGAAGATCCGCGAGATCGCCGCGCACGAAAACGTGCGCGCGTTCGAGATCAAGCTGTCGCAGGGCGCGAAGCCGGGCAAGGGCGGCGTGCTGCCCGGCGGCAAGGTCACGCCGCTGATCGCGAGCATCCGCGGCATCCCGGCCGGCAGCGACTCGATCAGCCCGAACCGCCATCGCGACATCGCCTCGATGGACGACCTGCTCGACCGCATCGCCTGGCTGCGCGACCTCACCGGCAAGCCGGTCGGGATCAAGACCGCGGTCGGCGGGCGCTACTTCGCCACCGAGCTGTGCGAGCGGATTCTCGCGCGCGGGGCCGACGCCGCGCCCGACTTCTTCGCGGTCGACGGCGGCGAAGGCGGCAGCGGCGCGGCGCCGCAGGCGCTCGCCGATCACGTCGGCCTGTCGATCGACGAGGCGCTGCCCCGCGTGGTCGATGCGGTGGCCGCCGCCGGACTGCGGGGCCGGATCCGCATCATCGCGTCCGGCAAGCTCGTCACGTCGGCGCGCGCCGCCTGGGCGCTGTGCTGCGGGGCCGACTTCGTGAACACCGCGCGCGGCTTCATGTTCGCGCTGGGCTGCATCCAGGCGCTGCGCTGCCACACCAACACCTGCCCGACCGGCATCACGACGCACAACCCGCGTCTGCAGCGCGGCCTCGTCGTCGAGGAAAAGTGGCAGCGCGTCGCGAACTACGCGGCGAACATGAACAAGGAGATCGACATGATCGCGCACAGTTGCGGCGTGCGCCACGCGCGCGAACTCGAGCGGCGCCACGTGCGCCTCGTGCAGCCGACCGGGGGCACCATCGCGCTGGACGTGCTCCATCCGTTGCCCTCGGACAGCCGGAGCCGGGCGGCGTGACCGGGACCCCGGGGTCCTGTCGGCGCGCCCCGATCGCTGCTCGTCCCGATCGCGTGGCCAGCGGGACGATCGTGCGGGGCGGCGGGCGAACGGGCGGCCCGACCCTCGCCGGATCGTGATGCCCCTGTCGCAGGAGCGCGTCGCGTTCGTCATCGGCGGCGCCCAGAAGGGCGGCACCACCGCGCTCGACGGCCTGCTCCGCGCCCACCCCGGCGTCGCGATGGCCTCGATCAAGGAACCCAAGTGGTTCGATGACGACCGTCGGTTCGGAGACGGCCCGCGGATCGGCGACTACCACGCGCTCTTCGACCCTGCCGAACCCGGCCGGCTGCGCGGCGAAGCCACGCCGACCTACTGCTGGTGGCCGTCCGCGGCAGCGCGCATCCGCGACTACAACCCGGCGATGCGCTGGATCCTGCTGCTTCGGGATCCGGCCGAGCGCGCGTACTCGCAGTGGAACATGCGCCGCACGCGCGAGACGGGCCTCGCGTCGTTCGATGCCGCGATCGACGAGGAACTCAGGCGCGGAGCCGCCACCCCGGTCCGTCAGCCTGCAGGCACCAACTACCTGTCGCGGGGCTTCTACGCGACCCAGGTGAAGCGGCTCCTCGCGCTGTTCCCGCGCGAGCAGATCCTGCTCCTGCGCAGCGACCGGTTTCGCGCCGACCCGGCGGGCACGCTGCGCGAGGTCCACGCATTCCTGGGCCTCGCCGCACACCCTCCCGCCGCACCGGCGGAAGCCTGGGTCGGTGCCTACGCCGAGCCGCTGCCCGCCGCCACGCGCGGAAAGCTCGTCGCGGTCTTCGCGGACGAGATCCGCGAACTCGAGCGCATGACCGGCTGGAACCTCGCCGACTGGCTCAGTTGATTCCCGCCACCCCGCTCCCCGCCGCCGCGAGGCCCGCGGGATCCTGCCCGTAGAACGCGGCGAACTGGCGGTGGACTTCGGGGTAGGCGTCGGCCAGCATCGCCGGCGCGGCGAAGAACACTTCCGAGAGCACCGCGAAGAACTCACCCGGACTGTCAGCCGCGTAGGGATCGATCGCGGTGTCCTCGTCGCGGTCGACGCGCGCACAGAAGTCTTCGTACGCGTCCGACATCACGCGCTTCCACTCGCGTGCGTCCAGCGACGCCGGAAGCGGCGGGCAGCCGTTGGCGTCGCCGTCGCGCATGTCGAGCTTGTGGGCGAACTCGTGGATCACGAGGTTCATGCCGCTCGCCTCGAAGTCGGCGGACGCCTCGACGTCGGGCCACGACAGCACGACCGGCCCGCCCGGCATCGCCTCGCCCGCCAGCGGCCCGTCGTTGACGTGCACGACACCCGCTTCGTCCTCCCAGGTCCAGTCCGGAACGAATTCTCCGGGGTAGACGACCACGCTCTCGAAGTCGTCGTACCAGTCGAGCGAATGCTCGAGCTCGAGCACCGGCACGCAGGCCTGGATCGCGATGACGACGCGCTGCAGCGGCGTCACGTCGTGGCCGCCGGCTCCGACGATCGACTTGCGACCGAGGAACAGCACGACGAGTTCGCGCAGGCGCGCGCGTTCGGCTTCGCCGTAGATGCCGAGGAACGGAAGCGCCGCGACGGCTTCGTTCCACAGGTCGTCGGGAATCGCGGAACGTTCGAGCGCCCTCCTGCGGCGCCAGCGCTTCAGCGCGTCGAGCATCGCGCTTGGGTCAACTCGCCTCGTCGCCGCCCGCGGCGCGCGCGCCGGAGTCCGGCTCGACGTCGATCACGTCCGTCCCCTCGCCGGTCAGCAAGCGGTCGGCCTCCGCCTCCGGAAGCGCCTCGACGTCGCGGAGCCTGCGCGCGATCGTCTTGCTCTTCTTCCCGGCGTCGTCGAGCGTCTTGCCCACGGCATCGAGTCGCTCGCGCGTCTTCGACAGGATCTCGCCGAAGCGGCCGAACTCGGTCTTGACCGCGCCGAGCACGCGCCAGACCTCGGTCGACCGCTTCTCGATCGCGAGCGTCCGGAAGCCGAGTTGCAGGCTGTTCAGCATCGCCGCGAGCGTCGTCGGGCCCGCCAGCGTCACGCGGAAGTCGCGCTGCAGCGAGTCGGCGAGGCCCGGCCGCGCGACCGCCTCGGCGAACAGTCCCTCCGTAGGCACGAACAGGATCGCGAAATCGGTCGTGTGCGGCGGCTCGACGTACTTGTCGCGGATCATGCGCGCCTGCAGCTTGAAGAACGCGTCCAGCGAACGTCGGGCCGCCTCGACGGCCGCGCTGTCGGCGCGCCCGACGGCGTCCTGCAGGCGCTGCCAGTCCTCGAGCGGGAACTTGGCGTCGATCGGAAGCCAGCACGCGGTCGCGCCGTCGCCGCGGCCCGGGAAGCGGACCGCGAACTCGACCCGCTCCTTGCTGCCGGGGCGCGTCGCGATGTTCTTCGCGTACTGCGAAGGCGTGAGCAGGTCGGCGAGCAGCGTCTCGAGCTGCACCTCGCCCCAGCCGCCGCGGGTCTTGACGTTGGTGAGCACGCGCTTGAGATCGCCGACGCCCACCGCGAGCGACTGCATCTCGCCTAACCCCTTGTGCACCTGCTCCAGCCGGTCGGAAACCTGCTTGAACGATGCGCCGAGCCGTTCGTCGAGCGTCGACTGCAGCTTCTCGTCGACGGTGACACGCATCTGCTCGAGCTTTGCCGCGTTCTCCGTCCGGAGCGTCTCGAGCCGCTGCTCGACGCTGGCGCGGATCGCCTCGAGCTTCTGGTCGTTGCGCTGCGCGAGTTCGGCGAGGCGTTCCGCGGTCGTGCGCGCCTGCGCGCCCTGCTGATCGGCGGCCGCGCGCAGCGCTTCCTGGGTCGATGCGCGGAACTCGTTCAGCCGCTCGCCGAACGCCGTGAACGATTCCCTCTGTCCGCGCGTGAGCCCGCCGAACTGCTGCTGCATCGAACCCGAGAACTGGGCGAGCCGCTCGCCGACCTCGCCGCGCAGCGTCTGCGACGCCTTCCCGTGCTCTTCGCGCGCGATCGCGAGATCCTGGCGCAGTTCCTTGCGCGCGCCCTGCATGTCGAGCTTGAGGTCGCGTTCGAGGTCCTCGCCCTGCGCGCGCACGATCGCCAGCTCGCGCGCGAGCGCCTCGAGGCGCTCGCCCTGCGCGCTGCGATCGCCGGCGAGCGCGCCGAGCCGCGCGAGCACTACCGCCAGCAGCACGAGCGCGATTGCGCCGGCGACGAGCGCGGCGGCGACGAGAACGACGGGCGACAATTCGGGCACGCGAACGATTCTAGCAGCGGAGGTGGCTCACGGCGCGAGCCGTCCGGCTCACGCTTCGGAGAGCGCGAGAAGCGCGAACGACGCGAGCCAGTGCGCGCCCGCGTAGTCGTCGCTGTCGAGGCCGGTCCATCCGGCCGCGAGATGGCGCCGCGCCGCATCCGCGAGCACCGGCGTCCGGGCGTCGTCCGGGGACAGCGCGTTCGCGATCCCGCGCAGGCACCACGCGCGCGACAGGTTGAGGCCGTCGAGGTGCACGAGCTGCGGATCGGAGCGATCCGACACCGGCACCGGAGCGAGCAGGGTCCGTGGAGCGCCCTGTTCGAGCGCCGGAAGGAAGCGCGAGAGCCAGTCCCGATAACGGTCGTGCGGGAGCACGCGGCGCATCAGATCCGCTTCCATCAGCGCGGGCGACAGGAAGTCCGCACCGGAGGGTTCCCAGGATGCCGGCGCGTCGGTGTCGGCTCCGAACCATTCGAGGGCCTTGGCGACGCAGGCCTCCTCGAGCGCCCGTTCGCCAGTGGCGCGGGCATAGTCGATGGTCAGCGCGAGACCGAACGCCGAGTTCGGGTGCACGCCATGGCGTATCGGATAGCGCGCGCGCGGCAGCCACGCGAGCCAGCGCGCGGCGAACGCCTCGGCCAGCGGAGCGAGCGCGCGCGACCAGCGCAGAGCCTCGGCGTCCTCGCCCTGCCCGAGCTCGCGCGCGAGTTCGAGCAGCCACGCCCAGCCGTAGGTGCGCTCGAACGCCGCCGCGTGCGGCCGCGCGAGATAGGCGCACTCGGCGGCGACCGCGCGGTCGGCGAAGGTCTCGTCGAAGGCGCGGCCGATCGCCGGTCGCTCGGGCAGCGCCGGCACGAGCCGTCGCAGCCGCGCGAGCGACCAGTGCATATGGACGCACGAGTGCCAGTCGTAGCTGCCGTGGAAAGCCGGATGCAGCTCGCGCGACGAGCGCAGGTCGTCGGGCCCGGCGATGACGTGATCCTGCCTGGTCGGGTACTCGGTGCGCAGGTTCGCGAGCGCGACGCGCGCGAGGCGGGACGCGATCTCGGGGGTCAGGACGGGAACGGTCACGGCGGGTACGCGACAGGAGAGGAGGCATTGTCGCGCGAACGGCGGCGCGCTTCTCCCGGGCCGGCCAGCGCGTCGCGGCGGGCGCGGCGGAGGGCGGCTCCCCTCTCCGATCGTCCCGCTACCCGGCCACGGCCTCACGGCTCGCCCGCTTGCGCTCGTGCTCCTTCAGATGGCGCTTGCGGATGCGGATCGACTTCGGCGTCACCTCGGCCAGCTCGTCGTCGGCGATGAACTCGACCGCATACTCGAGCGTGAGGCGGATCGGCGGCGTCAACAGGATCGCGTCGTCCTTGCCCGACGCGCGGATGTTGGTGAGCTGCTTGCCCTTGATCGGGTTGACGACGAGGTCGTTGTCGCGCGCGTGGATGCCGATCACCATGCCCTCGTACAGCGGCTCGCCGGGCGAGACGAACATGCGTCCGCGCTCCTGAAGCTTCCACAGCGCGTAGGCGACGGCGGCGCCGTCGTCCTGCGAGACGAGCACGCCGTTGCGCCGCTCGGGGATTTCGCCGCGGACCGGCGCGTAGCCGTCGAACACGTGGCTCATGAGGCCGGTGCCGCGGGTCAGGTTCATGAATTCGCCCTGGAAGCCGATCAACCCGCGCGCGGGGATCCGGTAGTCGAGTCGCGTGCGCCCGCGCTGGTCGGACTCCATGTGGACGAGTTCGCCGCGCCGCCCGCCGAGTTCCTGCATCACCGCGCCCTGGTGCGCATCCTCGACGTCGACGGTCAGCGCCTCGTAGGGTTCCTCGACCACGCCCGCGACCTCGCGCGTGACCACGCGCGGCCGCGACACCGCGAGCTCGTAGCCCTCGCGGCGCATGTTCTCGATCAGGATCGTGAGGTGCAACTCGCCGCGGCCGAGCACCGAGAACACGTCGGTGTCGCCGGTGTCCTCGACCCGCAGCGCCATGTTGGTCAGCAGTTCCCTCTGCAGCCGGTCGCGCAGGTTGCGCGAGGTGACGTACTTGCCTTCGCGTCCCGCGAGCGGCGACGTGTTGACGAGGAAGTTCATCGCGAGCGTCGGCTCGTCGACCGCGATCGGCGGGAGCGCCTCGGGCACTTCGGTGTCGGCAAGCGTCGTGCCGATCGTGAGGTCGTCGACCCCGCTCACCATCACGATGTCGCCGGCCACCGCCTCGTCGACCGGGACGCGCTCGAGTCCGGCGAACGTGAACACCTGCGCGACCTTCGCCCTGGGCGCGACGCCTCCTTCCGGCAGCGGTCCGTGCAGCACCGCGACCTCGCCGCCCGACCTGAGCGTCCCGCGGCGGATCCGCCCGATACCGAGCCGCCCGACGTAGCTCGAATAGTCGAGCGCCGAGACCTGGAATTGGAGCGGTGCCGCCGCGTCGTCGGCGGGCGCGGGCACGTACGAGAGGATCGTGTCGAACAAGGGCTTCATGTCGCCGCCGCCTTCCGGCGGCTTGCCGGTCTTCGCGACCTTGACGTCGAGCGTCGCCCAGCCGCCCAGCGCGGAAGCGTAGACCACCGGGAAGTCGAGCTGCGCGTCGTTCGCGCCGAGGCGATCGAAGAGGTCGAAAGTCTGGTTCACCACCCACTCGGGCCGCGCACCCGGACGGTCGACCTTGTTGACCACCACGATCGGCCTCAGGCCCTGCTTCAGCGCCTTCAGCGTCACGAAGCGCGTCTGCGGCATCGGACCTTCGACCGCGTCGACCAGCAGCAGGACGCCGTCGACCATGCCGAGCACGCGCTCGACCTCGCCGCCGAAGTCCGCGTGGCCCGGCGTGTCGACGATGTTGATCCGCGTGTCGCCCAACCGGATCGCGCAGTTCTTCGCGAGGATCGTGATGCCCCGCTCGCGCTCGATGTCGTTGCTGTCCATGACCCGCTCGCCGACCTGCTGGTGGCGCGCAAAGGTGCCCGCCTGGACGAGCAGCTTGTCGACCAGCGTGGTCTTGCCGTGGTCGACGTGGGCAATGATCGCGATGTTGCGAAGCGACGGGAGCATGGGGGAGACGGGACGAGAAAAGCCTTCCATTATAACGGGTTAGCGGCCCCGAGCGAAAGGGTGAGCGGTCCCCGGCGCGAGGTCGACGCGGAACCCGCTCTGGAGTATGATGTCGAAGTCATTGTTTCCGGTCGCTTTTTTTCAACGGTTGATGCCGCAGCCTGGACCGGAACTCGCTCGACGCGAGTGGGCCGCGTTCCAGGAGATGCGAAGATGAGCAGTGCCCCGAGCTTTGCGGAGCTCGGCCTCGCGCCGGAGTTGCTCCGCGCGGTGGCCGACGCCGGCTACACCCAACCCACCCCGATCCAGGCGCAGGCGATACCGGTGATCCTCGCCGGACGCGACGTCATGGGCGGCGCGCAGACCGGCACCGGCAAGACCGCCGGCTTCGCGCTCCCTATCCTGCACAAGCTGCTTCCGCAGGCCAACGCGAGCCCGTCGCCCGCACGCCATCCGGTGCGCGCGCTGATCCTCGCGCCGACGCGCGAGCTCGCGATCCAGGTCGAGGAGTCTGTCAAGACCTACGGCAAGCACACGCAACTCCGCTCGACTTGCGTGTTCGGCGGCGTCGACATCAAGCAGCAGCTTCCGATCGTCCGCGGCGGCGTCGAGATCCTCGTCGCCACGCCCGGCCGCCTGCTCGACCACATCGAACAGAAGAGCGTCACGCTCGGCCAGGTCGAGATCTTCGTGCTCGACGAAGCCGACCGGATGCTCGACATGGGCTTCATCCCCGACATCAAGCGCATCATGGCGCTCCTGCCGGCGACCGCGAAGCGGCAGAACCTGCTGTTCTCGGCGACGTTCTCGACCGAGATCAAAAAGCTCGCGGACTCGCTCCTGAACCAGCCGCAGCTGATCGAGGTCGCGCGCCGCAACACGGCTGCGGAGACCGTCGCGCAGAGCGCCTACAAGGTGCCGCAGGAGCAGAAGCGCGCGCTGGTCGAGCACATCGTCCGCACCCGCGGCTTGAGGCAGGTGCTCTGCTTCGTGCGCACCAAGCACGGCGCCTCGCGCCTCGCGCGCCAGCTCGAAAAAGACGGACTCGAGACCTCCGCGATCCACGGTGACAAGACCCAGGCCGCGCGTCTCGAGGCGCTCAAGGCGTTCAAGGAGGCGCGGCTCGAGGTACTGGTCGCGACCGACGTCGCCGCGCGCGGGCTCGACATCGACGACCTGCCTCTGGTCATCAACTACGAACTGCCGCACGTTCCCGAGGACTACATCCACCGCATCGGCCGCACCGGCCGCGCGGGAGCCTCGGGCGAGGCGATCTCGCTGGTCGACCCGGTCGAGATGAAGTACCTGACCGAGATCGAGAAGCTGCTCCGCAAGCCGATCCCGATCTCGTCGGTCGAGGGCATGAACCTGACCGCGAGCCGGGAGCGCGGCGAGCGCGCACCGTCGCGCGGACGCGCCGACGCTGGCGAAGCCCGTCGCGGCCGCGGCGAACGCGCGCCGCACGGCGAGAAGACGTCGCGCGCACCCCGCAGTGAGCGCGCGCCGTCGGCTCCGCGCCCGACACGCGAAGCCGAGCGCGAAGCCGCCTACGCGAGGAATCCCGACCAGCCGGTACCGCGCAAGCCGGCCGCGTCGCCGCACCCTCGCGCCGACGCCGGGCACCGGCGCGGCTTCGGTGCGAACCGGCCGGTTCCCGCGCTGCTCATGAAGCGCCCGCCTGCAACGCCGGTTCCCGCCGACGTCGAGCCCGCCCCGGCGGCCCCGGCGCACCCCGAGAAGGCGTAGTCCCGCAACGTACGCAGCGCGGCGGCAGCCCTCGATGCCGGCGGTCGTCGTCGCGCTGTGCCGCGAGGGCTTCGAGAGCGAAGCGGCAGCGGATCTCGCGGCCATTGCGCGCGCCGCGCGGCTCCCTGTCCGATGCGAGTTCGCGCCGCGTGGCGCGCGGGTGGTCGCGCAGATCGACGGCAATGACGTCGACGCGTGGCGGCGCGCGGCCACGCGTTCCGCGCCGGTGTTCCTGCGAACCCGGTTCGCCGGGACCGGGCCGCACGCAATCGCGGACCCGGACGCGAAGCGCCCCGACCGCGTCGCCGCGCTCGTGGCAGCCTTCGAGGATCTCGCCCGCCGCGACGGTCACGAGCCGCCGTGGCTCGCTCCGTGGATCGAGTTTCCCGACACCAACGACGGCAAGGCGCTGTCCACGCTCGCGCGCGCGCTGGAGCCCCGGCTCGCGGCGGCGTTGCGGGAGCGCGGACTCGTCGGCGATGCCGCGGCGCTGCGCGCGCAGGTCTCGCTGATCGACGGTCGCCGGGCCTGGGTCGGCACGAGCGATCGCGCGTCGGGGAGCGCCTGGCCGTCAGGCGTCGCGCGCCTCTCCATGCCGCGCGAGGCGCCTTCGCGCTCGACGTTGAAGCTCGCCGAGGCGATCGCCGTCTTCCTCGGGCCGCGCGAGGCGGAACTGTTGCACGCGGGGCAGTCCGCGGTGGACCTCGGCGCCGCGCCGGGAGGATGGACCTGGCAACTCCTTTCGCGCGGCCTGCAGGTCGTGGCGGTGGATCGGGGCGCCCTCGCGCCTTCCCTCGAGCGCCACATCGACGTCGAGCATCTGCGCGTCGACGGATTCGCCTTCCGGCCGCGCCGCCCGGTCGACTGGCTCGTCTGCGACATGGTCGAGCAGCCGTCGCGGATCGCCGCGCTGGTCGCCGACTGGATTGCGACCGGCGCCGCGTCGAACTCGATCTTCAACCTCAAGTTGCCGATGAAGCGGCGCCACGACGAAGTGATGCGCTGCGCGGCGTCGATGCGCGAACGCCTCGCGCGGGCGGGCCTCGACGTGACGCCGATCTTTCGCCAGCTCTACCACGACCGCGAGGAGGTGACCGGCTGCGTGCTGCGCCGCCGGTGACGAAGCGCCCCGGCCGTCAGGCCGGCGCCGCAGCGCCGCCGGCGTCGAGCTCGCCGACCTCGCCGTCGAGCACGCGCACGCCGACGGGAATTCCGTGGCGCACGCTTTCGGTCACGATGCAGTAGTCCTCGAACTGCCCGAGACAGCGGGCGAGGTGCCTGAGGTCCGCGCTGCCCTCCGCGAGCCGGATCGTGACGTCGAACCGGCCGATGCGCATCCGGCCCTGCTCGTTGCGGACGATCTCGCCCGTGACCTCGGCGCGCATCGGCCCTGGCGTCTCC
>WBZL01002516.1_pt1 | contig 17816 bp, 16 predicted proteins | sample 5204291 | NCBI WGS metagenome assembly WBZL01 (sample SAMN12344345, study PRJNA552823) | activated sludge metagenome | biome: Activated sludge suspended growth; feature: Nitrification reactor; material: Wastewater; isolation source: activated sludge from nitrification reactor of wastewater...
ACCTCCTGCGCACCGCGCCCGTGAAACGCAAGGGCGGCCTTCAGGTGCAGCGCCTCATCGCCGCGACTTCCGACAGCTTCCGGGCGCAAATCTTGGGGCTTGTATAAGATTCATGCGATTGCCCTGGAGACTGTACCGATCCGCACAAGGTCCAACGACAAAAATGTTATGATCAGCGGCGGCGGCAGGAATGCGATCAGTGCCTGGGAAGCTTGGAACCTCTGGAACTCCTCGAAAGCAGACATGTCTGACCTGACGTTGCAAAGCGTCACGCTGCTTGACAAGCGCCTGTCCAATCAGGCAGGCATCAGAACCGTAGTACGCAAACTGGCCGCAACTGACCGATCCTGGCTCGAATCGGCGCAGATATCAGATTTTGGAGAATGATGTAATGAATGTAGCGACTGAAATACCGATGCCCTTTGTTTTTACCGACAGTGCGGCTGGCAAGGTGAAAGAGTTGATCGAAGAGGAAGGCAACCCGGAACTGAAACTGCGGGTATTCGTCACTGGCGGCGGGTGTTCAGGTTTCCAGTATGGGTTCACCTTCGACGAGGTGGCCAACGACGACGATACCGCGCTGCAGAAGAACGGCGTCACCTTGCTGATCGACCCGATGAGCTACCAGTATCTGGTCGGCGCCGAAATCGACTACACGGAAGGGCTGGAAGGTTCGCAGTTCGTGATCAAGAACCCGAACGCCTCCTCGACCTGCGGTTGCGGCTCTTCGTTTTCGGTTTAGGCCACTGGCAGGCTGGACCGGCAGCGAGAGGACTGCCCGCCACGGCGTGGTCGCCTTTCCTCAAACGTAGGGCCGGTTCAGCGTCAAATAGAATCGCCCGACACCCGCGCCACCCGAAGTTCGTGGTTCAACCATAGCAGCAAGCCCAGGACGACCATCGCTCCGCCTTGATGCGCAGCCCCCAGGCCCACCGGAACGGCCAGCAGCAGGGTGGCAATGCCCAGCGCGATCTGGATCAATACCCCCGCCAGCAACAGCGTTGCCACCATGCGCGCCGTGGAAGACACGACCGCGTTCCTGATCTTCCACCAGAACCACGGCATCAGAAAGACCAGCAGCCAGGCGCCCAGACGATGGTCAAACTGAACCAACGCCATATTGTTGAAGAAATTCAGATACCATGGATCGATGATGAAGCTTTCCGGCGGCAGCACATGCCCGTTCATCAGGGGAAAGCTGTTGTAGGCCTTGCCGGCGCGAATGCCGGCGACAAAGCCGCCGGTCATGACCATATAGCCGACCAGGATCGTCAGCCAGAAGCCGGTCCGCTGCAGCCCCTTTAGCGCAACGTCGCGGCTGCCCCGGCCGCGCTCGCTGAGCAGGCCCAGCGCCACCCAGAACATCGACAGGAAAATCAGGAAGGCCAGCGACAGATGTGCGGTCAGCCGATAGTGACTGACACGAGGATCGTCGACCAGGCCGCTCTTGACCATGTACCAGCCCATCGCTCCCTGCAGCCCCCCGAGCACGAATATCCCCAGCAGCTTCGGGACCAGCGACGGCGCAATCCGCCGCCGCAACAAAAAGTAGAGGAATGGCAGCAGGAAGACCAACCCGATCAGACGTCCGAGAACGCGGTGCCAGTACTCCCAATAGAAGATGCTCTTGAACTCTGCGAGCGTCATCTGGTGGTTGACCTGCTGGTATTCAGGAGTTTTCTTGTATTTCTCGAAGGTCTCGTCCCATTCGGCCGGATTGAGCGGCGGGATGACACCGACAATCGGCTGCCACTCGACGATCGACAGGCCCGAATGGGTCAGACGTGTGACGCCACCGACCACCAGAATGGCGAAGACCATGGCACTGCAAATCAGCAGCCAGAGTGCAACTTGTCGGCGAGCAACCTTATCCATGACAGATCACCGGGGTGAAAAGCGAAGCCACGGATTATATGCCCTTTGCGACGCTCCCCAAGCCTTGCGAAGACTGCGACCATTGGTCGCGGCCCAAACCATGCAATGCCGATGCCTGCTGGCTTTGCCGACCATCATCGGGTTTCCCCGGTTCTTGACGTGCATCAAATCAATGGTCGCCCGGCTGCAGGTATCCTGCGGGCAATTGTGCCCGGAAGGCCCAAGAAATTCGACCTTATCCGCAACTTACCAGCCGCCACAAGCGCAAATCATTGATGGAGGATACAAACATGGCCGTCAACAACGATGATGACGTTCCGTTCATGCAGAAGCTGCTGGACAACCACTTCCTGCTGCTGTTTCTCGGCGTGGCTTCACCAGGTTTGCTCTACATCCTGTGGGGCATCATCGACATCATGAACACCCCGGTTGCCAGGTAGGTCGGCCATTCACATCAGGGAGAAACAAATATGAGTGCAATTCTGCCGCCGTCGGAACGGCTCTGGTGGAAGCAACCCATCGACAAGGTCGAATGGGCCTGGATCGCGATCGCCTTCGTCTGGGGGATGGTCATGTTCGTGATGATGATCTACTGGCACGTCTACGGGAAGCAGAACCTCTCCAACGAGGCCTACAAGACCAGCCCAGAAATGTTCGCTGCCAAGGCCGAAAAGTTCATCGCCGAAAACACCATCCGTACCGAGACCGATCAGAACATCCCGGTCGTCAAGGTGCCGGCGGGTGGTGACGGCTACCTGATTGCCCGGCTCTGGGCATGGTATCCGATCCTCGAACTGGAAAAGGGGCAGACCTACAAGATCCACCTGTCGTCGATGGATTACAACCACGGCTTCTCTCTGCAGCCGGTCAATATCAACATCCAGGTAATCCCTGGCTACGAGCACGTCGTCAAGATGACGCCGACCAAGGAAGGCACTTACGCCATCGTCTGCAACGAATACTGCGGCATCGGTCACCATTCGATGCTCGGCCGTATCTACGTGAAATAAGGGGGAATGAATAGATGGCAACGACCTACCGTACCTGTCCCATTTCCGGACTGCAGTTCGAGGACCAGGCCGAGAAGCTGATGCGCTGGAACGCCGTTGTCGGCGTTCTCTGGCTGCTCGTCGGCGGCATCACCGCGCTGCTGGTGATCCTCACCCGCTGGCCGGCGATCAAGCTGCTGCCGGCCGACCAGTTCTACCTGATCCTCACCGCCCACGGCATCGACATGCTGATCCTGTGGATCCTGTTCTTCGAAATGGCGGTTTTGTACTTCGCCTCATCGACATTGCTCAGGTGTCGGCTGGCGGCACCGAAGATCGCCTGGCTCGGTTTCTGGCTGATGGTCGTCGGCGGCATCATGGCCAATGTCGCGATCTTCCAGGGCGAGTCGAGCGTGATGTTCACCTCCTATGTGCCGATGCAGGCGAAATGGCACTTCTACCTGGGGATCATCCTGGTCGCCGTCGGCGCGCTGCTCGGCGTCGCCATCTTCTTCGGTACGCTGGTCGTCGCCAAGCGCGACAAGACCTATCAGGGCTCGCTGCCACTGGTCACTTTTGGCGCGCTGACCGCAGCGATCATCGCCACGTTCACCATTCTGGCCGGCGCCGGCATCCTGCTGCCGACCTTTTTGTGGTCGGTCGGACTGATCAAGGAAATCGACGCGCAGTTGTATCGCATGGTGTGGTGGGGTCTGGGACACTCGTCGCAGCAGATCAACGTCTCGGCGCACGTTGCCGTCTGGTACCTGACCGCCGCCGTGATCTTCGGCGCCAAGCCCTTGTCCGAGAAAGTATCGCGCTTCGCCTTCCTGCTCTACATCCTTTTCCTGCAACTCGCCAGTGCGCACCACCTGCTCTCCGATCCTGGCATGAGCGCCGAGTGGAAAGTGCTGAACACTTCCTACTTCATGTACTTCGCGGTGATGGCCTCGATGATCCATGGCTTCACGGTTCCTGGTGCGATCGAAGCGGCACAGCGGCGCAAGGGCTACACCAACGGCCTGTTCGAATGGCTGCGCAAGGCACCCTGGGGCAACCCGGTATTCTCCGGGATGTTCATCTCGCTGGTCAGCTTCGGCTTTCTCGGCGGCATTTCGGGGGTCGTGCTCGGTACCGAACAGATCAACATGCTGATGCACAATACCTTCTATGTCCCGGGCCACTTCCACACCACGGTCGTCACCGGCACGACGCTGGCCTTCATGGCGATCACCTACCTGCTGGTACCGGTCCTCTTCCGGCGCGAAATGATCCTGCCCAAGCTGTGCCAGATCCAGCCCTACCTGTTCGGCATCAGCATGTCGGTGCTCGGCCTGGTGATGATGGGCGCCGGTACGCTCGGCGTCTCCCGCCGGCACTGGGACATGGCCTTCTCCGGCGCACCGTTCCAGTATGAATGGCCGGGTGCCGCCTACCTGATGATGGGTCTGACCGGAATCTTCGGCGTCATCGCCGTGATTGGCGGTGGGCTGTGGATCCTGCTCGTCGTCGGTTCGCTGCTGTTCGGCAAGAAACTCGACGGCGGCAAGGTTTCAGACCGACCGACGCCAATCCCGACGAACACTCAGGCGGCTTCAGCGGTTGCGCATGGCAGCGACCACGTTGGTGTCCCCGGCACCGTCGTTCTGGCCCTGTTGCTGTTCGTCTGCTTCGTCCTTTACTACTTCGTCAACTGGAAGTATCTTTCCGAGGTCTGGCTGCTCAGCTGAACGGGCACCTCCCCCCACGCCCTCGGCGTGGGGACCTGCCTCAATCGGTCCTGGCTACGACAGGTCCGATTCAAGCCGGTCCGCACACCTCCCAGGCCACCCGATCATTACCTTGACTGCTACCGCTATCGACCACCCATGCCATCCGTCCGCGCATCGAAAAGCACCTCTCCCCTCCGTGCCATTCTCGGCGTGTTCAAGCTGCGCATCGGCGTCGTCATCACCTTTACCGCCCTCGCCGGTCTGGCGGTCAGCTCCGGACCCAGCCTGAGCCTGCTGCAGCTACTCGTGCTGACCTTGTCGGTACTGATTTCATCGGCCAGCGCCGGAGCCTTCAACCAGTATTACGAACATGACAGCGACCTGCTGATGTCGCGAACCCGCCAGCGGCCCTTCGTCACTGGCGAGCTTCGGCACGGACCGGCCTGGCTACTGGTCATCGCCGCCCTGATGACGCTCTCGGTCGGTGCCGCCTGGTTCGCCCTGAATGCCTGGTCAGCGCTGTTCGTCTTCCTCGGCGCTTTCTTTTACGCCGTCGTTTACACGGTGTGGCTGAAGCGGCGCACCTGGCTGAACATCGTCTTCGGCGGGCTGGCCGGGAGCTGGGCCGTGCTCGCTGGCGCGACCGCAGCCGACCCACAGCCCGGCGCCATCCCGCTAACGCTGGCCCTGGTTCTCTTTCTATGGACGCCGCCGCATTTCTGGAGTCTGGCGATCGCATTCCGTGACGACTACGCCGCTGCCGGAGTGCCGATGCTGCCAGTCGTCGTCGGCGACCAGCAAGCGGCAAACACCATCTTCTTCAGTACCCTGGCGCTGGTCGCAGCCAGCCTGTTGCCCCTGGCCTTCGGGCTGGGCATGATCTACTTCGCTGGCGCCTTTGCTGGCGGCTTCCTGTTCATTCAGAAGGCCTGGCGGCTGACTCGCGACCCCTGCCGCAAGTCGGCGATGATCTGCTTTCATGCATCACTGATCCAGCTGACGCTGGTCCTGTTCGGTGCCATCCTTGACACGCAATCCGGTTTCTGATTTTGTACGGCCCACCCCGGTGCATGACCGGTTTGCGCGCCCGCTGCTCGCGTCCCCGCTGCTCGTGTCCCTGCTACTCGCGTTGCTCCTCCTGATCGCGGCACCCTCGCTGCTCGCTGACGACGCCACAACCGAAAAGCCCAAGCTCACCGCTCGCCCACAAGGGATCAACAGCAGCCTGGTGCTCACCGCCCTGGACGAAAAAGCGGCTTTCGAACTCTCGCAAAGCGCGATCGGCAAAGTGGTCGGAGACTTCGTACTCCTCGATCGCCAAGGGCGGCCGGTCGAACTGTCGCGCTATCGAGGCAAGCCGCTGCTGGTCAACTTCATCTACACCGCCTGCTTCCAGGTCTGTCCGACGACCACCCGCAACCTGCAAAAAGCCGTCGAGAATACGGTCAGCGTGATGGGTGCCGACCGCTTCAACATGATCAGCATCGGTTTCAATCAGCCCTTCGACTCGCCGGCCGCCTTGCGGGACTTCGCCAGACAATACGGCATCCGTCTGCCCAACTGGGAATTCCTGAGCCCTGCCCCTGCGATCGTCGGCGAGCTGACGCGCAATTTCGGCTTCAGCTTTGTGGTCACCGCGGCCGGATTCGACCACATCAACCAGGTGACCCTGGTCGATTCCGACGGCCGGATCGTTCGCCAGGTCTATGGCGAGAAATTCACCGCCGAAGACATCGCCGAACCGCTCAAGCTCCTGATCGCGCACTCGTCGATCCCGCCCGAGATCGGCACACTCAATGAAATCATGCAGCGCGTCAGAATCCTCTGCTCGATCTACGACCCCGTGACCGGCAGATACCGGACCAACTACTCGATGTACTTCCAGATCGCCGGCTTCATCACCTTTGTCGGCTTCATGATCCATCTGTCGATCAACTTCTGGAAGAACCGGCGTCGCAACCAGGCGAAAACGCCCTGAACCGCTGCAGGCACATCATCGACCATCCCCCGCTCGCCCATCAAAGAACGTAAAACAGGACCGCAAAGTAATGGGCCGCGCTGCCGGCCATCACGAACAGGTGCCAGACACCATGCGCATGCCGGAGACGGGTGTCGAGTACATAGAAGACGATCCCGCCGGTGTAGAAAACACCACCCGCCGCCACCCACGCGAAGCCGGACACTCCCAGCGCCTCCAACATCGGCACCAGCGCCACCACGACCGCCCAGCCCATCACGATGTAGATCACCATCGACAGGGTGCGCGCTTCGCTGCGCATGCACAGTTCCTGTACGCCGCCGAGCAGCGCCAGCCCCCAGACGACAGCCAGCAAGGACCAGCCCCAGGGACCGCGCAAGGTGACGAGACAGAACGGGGTGTAACTGCCGGCAATCAGCAGATAGATGCTCTGGTGGTCCAGCTTGCGCAGGATATCCTTGGCACGCCCACGAAAGCTGTGGTAGAGCGCCGAAAAGCTGTAGAGCAACACCAGCGTCGCACCATAAATCGAAATGCTGACCATCTTCCACGCATCGCCGCTCCGTGCCGCCAGGACCACTAGCACGGCCGTACCAGCGACCGCCAGAATGGCCCCGACCAGATGTGTCCAGGCGTTGAATTTTTCCCCGTAGTACATATGGAATTCCCCCGCGGGATTTGTCTCTATTGCGTGAATCATTCTAACGGTCATGACTTTTTCAGGCATCCCCGATCATGAAAGTCATGACCGTCTCTCTCCCCCGATCCCTCCCCCGCAAGTGGGGAGGAGAGATTCGCGAGTCGCTGACGCGACTTTCACATTCACCTGTTGAAAGCGGCTGGAAAATCGATGCGGCGGCATAGGATGGCAGCCCACATCGCTTTCACCGATGTACCTGACGCGATGGAGACGGAAATCCGTGGTCGCCGCGCTCGCAGGCCATTCCGTCTTGCTGCAGTGGCCTGCACGGCCACTCCCGACCTTTCAGGCCAATCTGGGTCGAGTACGGCGCCGAAGTCTGGATGCGCACGTGCATCCCACCCCAAACCAGTCCGCTCGAATCCTTCGATGAGCCCGAGGATGGACGCCTGCTGCTTGTCGAAAAAAACTTCCCTGTCGCCTCCATTACCCTGCGGTGGTCTACCTCCTGCCTGGAGTTTCCAGCCCGTATCTCTCCAGAACAGGGTTGCCGGCAGCCGGCAATCCGCGGCAAGGGAAGATTTTCGGATTTGACTCGTGTCAAGACACGGATCATCCGCCAGAAATATAATCGAGTGCTAATAATCCTCATCGAATCCTCATCGGCGGCCGGGACCCCAGCGAAGTGAGTTTCCACGCAGTATTGCGCAATGGCGTGAAAAGCATCTTTCTGCGCTTCGAAGAAGCGCTCGATACCCCTTTCGGGGGGGATGACAACCCGCTGCGACATCTCGGCGCGTTCGGCCTATACCTGCTGTGGATCGTCGTCGGCAGCGGGCTCTATCTGTACGCGGTGCTCGACACCGGCATCGACGCCGTCTACCGCTCGATCGGCGAGATCTCCAGCGAACAGTGGTATCTCGGCGGCATTCTGCGCAGTCTGCACCGTTATGCGTCCGATGGCTTCATGCTGGTGATGCTGCTGCACCTCATCCGCGAATGGTGCTACGGGCGCTACCACGGCTTCCGCCGTTATTCCTGGCTGACCGGCGTACCGCTGCTCTGGCTCGCCTACCTCGCGGGCATCGGTGGCTACTGGATCGTCTGGGACCAGCTCGCGCAGTGGTCGGCCACCGCCACCACCGAACTGCTCGATTGGCTACCGATCTTCAGCGAACCGTCGGCACGCAACTTCATGGCGCCGGACTCGATCAACGATCGCTTCTTCACCATGCTGGTATTCCTCCATCTCGGCGTGCCGCTACTGCTGATCCTCGGCCTGTGGGCGCATGTGCATCGCATCAGCCATGTCGATTACCTGCCGTCCCGGCGCGCCATGCTGGCGACGCTGGCGACGCTGCTCGTGCTTTCGCTGCTCAAGCCAGCGCTCAGCCATCCGCCGGCCAATCTGGCGAAGGTCCCCGGCGCGATTGGCCTCGACTGGTTCATCCTGTTCATTCATCCGCTGACCGACCTGAGTTCGCCGGCGCTCATCTGGACGCTGTTGTTCGGGCTGACGGCGCTGCTCTTCGCCCTGCCCTTTCTTCCGCGGCTGCGGCCGCAGCCGGTCGCCGTCGTCGATGCAACCAGCTGCACTGGCTGTGATCGCTGCCTCGCCGACTGTCCCTATGCGGCGATCAGCATGGCGCCGCACCCACGGCGGCCAGGTCTGCAACTGGCGGTCGTCGATGCCGATCTCTGCGCGGCTTGTGGAATCTGCGCCGGCGCCTGCCCTTCATCGACCCCTTTCCGCAGGCAGGAGGCGCTGACCACCGGCATCGACATGCCGCAGCAGCCGGTCAATGCCCTGCGCGAGCAGCTCGAGCAGGCTCTCGCCCAATGCTCGGGCCGCTGCAAGATCGTCGTTTTCAGTTGCACGCGCGGCGCAGACGCCAGCGCCCTGGCTGCCGCCGACACCGCGGTGATTCCCCTGCTGTGCACCGGCATGTTGCCGCCGGCCTTCGTTGAATACGCGTTGCGTGGCGGTGCGGACGGGGTATTCGTGAGTACCTGCCGTCACGGCGGTTGCGATTTCCGCCTCGGCGACCGATGGACCAGCGAACGCCTGCTCGGCCAGCGTGAACCCCATTTGCGCAAGACCGTCCCGGCTTCGCGACTGCAACTCTATCCTGCCGCAGCCCGCGACAGCGGTGCTCTGGCCGATACGCTGGCCGACTTCAGAACCCGGCTCGGAACGGTTTCTGACGACAGACTTCCCTCCTATCAGCGGAAAGCCCCCTGACATGCTTAAACCCACCGCCCTCTTCGGCCAGTTGATCCTCTACGGCGCTTTTGCTGCCTTTATCGGCTACTTTTCGACCTCGCCGAAATACCGGCAGATTCCCGACGACGTCGCGCTGATCAAGCTGTCGATCAGCCACCTGGGCGACCGCGAGTGTCGCAAACGCACGCCTGAAGAACTCGCGAAACTGCCCCCCAACATGCGCGCGCCCATGGAATGCCCGCGCGAGCGCTCCGACATCAGGCTTGAAGTCGATTTCGATGGTCAGCCCGCTTTCCGCACCGTGATGCACCCCACCGGCCTCTACAAGGACGGGGTTTCGACGGTGTACAAACGCTTCGAGCTGAAAGCCGGCCAGCACCGGGTGGCCGTCAGAATGAACGACAATCTCATCAAGCCTGGCTTCAACTTCAGCAAGGAAGCCGAGATCACCCTCGTACCGGGACAAGTGATGGTGATCGACTTCAACCCGGATCGTGGCGGCCTGTTCTTCAAATGAGCACGCTCGTCTCCCTCGCCGCCGACCAGGCTGGACGCGGGCGCCGCTTCCCGCCGGCCGCCAATCGCGCCGCACGACACATTAGCACGACACATTAATCTCCCGAGCTGAAATCGACCATGGTCAAACTCCTGCAACAATTCCTGCGCTGGCTGTTCATGCGCATCGAGAACGTGTTCAACGTCGCCTTCGGCGATAAGATGAACCCTTTCTATCATCTGGGAACGATCAGCTTCTGGCAGTTCTGGTTGCTGGTGGGCTCCGGCCTCTACCTCTACATCTTCGCCGATACCGGCGTCCATGACGCTTTCGAGTCGGTCGAGCGGATTACCCACGACCAGTGGTGGGCCGGCGGCATCCTGCGCAGCATCCACCGCTACGCGACAGACGGCATGATCCTGACGATGCTGCTGCACATGCTGCGGCACTTTGCCTACGACCGCTATCGCGGTTTTCGTTCGTTCTCATGGCTGACCGGCGTGGCCCTGTTGTGGCTGGTTTACATTGCCGGCGTCAATGGCTTCATGCTGGTGTGGGACAAGCTCGCGCAATTCGTGGTCATCGCCACTGCCGAGTGGTTCGATGTCCTGCCGATGTTCAATGGCACGCTGATCCGCAACTTCCTCTACCTCGAGAGCGTCAACAGCCGCCTGTTCACGCTGCTGGCCTTCATCCATATCGGCGCGCCCCTGATCGTCGCATTCATCATGTGGGTACATGTCCAGCGCGTCCCGCGCGCGCGCATCAATCCACCCCGCCCGATCGCCATCGCGGTCAGCGTCATGTTTCTGGCACTCGCGCTGGTCAAGCCAATCCTCAGCCAGGGTGGCGAAGCCGACATGTCGGTGGTGCCGACCGACATCGACTTCGACTGGTTCGAGTTGCCGGTGCTGGCGCTGGTCTACGTGATCAATCCGCTGCACCTCTGGTACTGGGTGCTCGGCCTCACGGCCCTGTTCTTCCTGCTGCCCTGGTTGCCACCAAAGCGCCTAGGTTCGGCGAAGGCACAGAATTCGATCACTTTTCACCCCGACCAGAAGGCCATCAGCGCACGCTTTGGCGAAACTCTGCTCGACGCTGGCCTGCGCCAGGACATCGATCTGCCCTACGAATGCCGCAACGGCGGCTGTGGCGTCTGCAAGTGCACGGTGCTGCAGGGCAAGGTCGATCCCGGACTCTACCAGCCGAGCGCGCTTTCCGCCGCCGAACTGGCGCAGGGCAAGGTCCTGCTGTGCTGCGCCAGCGCGCTCGAAGACGTCGAGATCGAGTACCAGGCGAGCACGGCGCCGAAAATTCTCCGGGAGTACAGCGCCCGCGTCGTCGGCATGGAGAAACTCACCGACGACGTCATGCGTGTTCTGCTCAAGCTCCCGGAAGGGCAGCGGATTGCCTTCAAGGCCGGCCAGTACATCAACATCCTGCTCGAAGACGGTCAGCGGCGTGCCTTCTCGTTTGCCAATCCGCCGCACGAAGCCGAGTTTGTCGAACTGCAGATCCGGCTGATGCCCGGCGGACGTTTTACCACACACGTCTTCGAAGCGATGAAAGTGGGCGACCCCGTCCTTTTCGAAGGCCCGATGGGCGACTTCACGCTGCGCGAGTCCGCGCGGCCGATCGTCTTCGTCGCCGGTGCCACCGGCTTCGCACCGGTCAAGAGCATGGTCGAGGATGCCTTCAAGCGCGGGCTGCAGCGCCAGATTTATCTCTACTGGGGGGTGCGTAGCCGCAAGGATCTCTACCTGCCCGATCTGCCGGAACAATGGGCGCGCGAGCACGAAAACTTCCACTTCGTTCCGGTCCTCTCGGATCCGGCCCCCGACGATTCCTGGAGCGGCCGCACCGGCCTGGTTCATGAGGCGATTCTCGAAGACTTCCCGGAACTCAAGGAACACGAAATCTACGCCTGCGGCTCGGTACGCATGGTCGAGGCGATCTTCCCCTTCCTCAAGAAGCACGGCGCCGAAGACGGCGCCTGCTTCTCGGATGCCTTCAGCGTATCGGCGCGTTCAATGGCCTTTCAACCCCGCCAGAAGTAGGGCCGCAGACCTGGCGCCGGCGCTCACGATGGCATCTTCCGGAAGGATTGGCCAGTTGCCGGACATCTGATCGCCAGGGCAGAGCCCGCGGCCAGGAGTCGTCCGAGCCCGGCGAAAACCCGCTCAGCCCTGGCCGCGTCCCGCGGCCAGGGCGACGCCACTCCGCGGCGCCGGCCACTCCGTGGCCCCGGCCGGGCTCGTGGACCTCAGGGCAAAGCGGAAACCGAAGTCCCGGCTGGGGTAGCCTGGCGCGAGGGCGCCGCGGGGCGCCGAGCGGGCGTCCCTGGCGTAGTGGAGCCAGGAGCCGCCGCGCAGTGCGCGCTCGGCAACACCGGCCCCACTTCCGGACGCGTCGGCACACCATTCCCAAACGTTACCGTGCATTTCGTACAAGCCCCAGGGATTGGCCGGCAGGCTCCTGACCGCCACCGTCATATTCCTGCGGCGCTCCTCCGACCAGTAGTTCACCTCCTCGCCGGTGATCGTTTCGCCAAAGCTGTACGCGGTCCGGGTTCCGGCCCGGCACGCGTATTCCCACTCGGCTTCGCTAGGCAATCCGGCCGCCGCGCCGGCCGTGAAGGCTTGCAGGCGAACCAGGAAGCCCTCCGGCGGCAGAACGACGTCGTTCCAGCTCACCCAATCGACCGGATGTTGCGGAGATCCCGGCTGCTCGCTGTTGCGCTCGTTGAAGTGGCTCGGGTTATTGCCCATCACCGCCTGCCACAGCGCCTGCGTGCAGGCGGTGTCGGCGAGCCAGAAACCGCTGGCGATCGTCGTCGGCACCTGCCGCTCGGGCTGGCTCTCGTCGCCCATTAGGAAGTGGCCGGGTTCGATCCAGCGCAGGCGCTGCACCTCGGTGGCCACCCGCAGGTCGGCCCAGACGCCGTAGCGATCGTCGCCCCAGGCGCTCGCCCAGGGCGGCGGAAACGGATCGGGGCCGCGACGCTGCCAATCGGCAAGATCAAAGACGGCACTCATCGCGACGCCAGGGCGGGCGGCGACCCGGGGAGCTGTCGCGTCAGCGCTGCTGCGCCTTCACTACCGGCACCCCGGGAGCCTTCGAGTTTGGACGGCGGCCGCAGTGCCACCGCCACCGGAAACGGCGCCTGGTCCATCGGCAGCGGCAAATCCATGCCGGGGTGTTGCCACACCCGTCGCCGGTCGAGCTCAGGGCAAAGCGGAAACCGTCGTTCTGGTTGGCGTTGGCGTTGCGGTTCGCTGAGCGGGCGTTCCTGGCGTCGTTGTTCCAGGAGCCGCCGCGCAGCGCGCGCTCGGCAACACTTTTTGCCTTGCAGGCAAGCGGCGCTGTTCACAGGGTAGCCGCACCACCACAGGATGTCGTCCATGTAGCGCAGCTGCGCACGCACCCGGCGATCTTCGAGCAGCCATCGATCGGCCACGTCGAGGTAGGCGTTGGCAAAGTGCTGCGAAGTCAACGAGCCGATCGGCAGACCGCGCCCGGCCGCCCCGCCCGCGTCGATGATCCGCCCGAGCAGGGCGAGGAAGCCATCGCCCTTGAAGCGCCTCGCCAGCAGCGCCTTCAGGCGGGCGTGGTCGATGCTCGGAACATGGGCATTCAGCTCGTCCTGTGCCGCACGGCCGTCGAGCGCGTGGATGGCGAAAAAGTGTAGCTCGCTGCTCATGTTCGTCCTCGGTCAAAAGGGTCAGGAAAACTCGTTGCAGCCCCCGTCCCGGGGGCTGCAACGGTGCCGCGTCCCGCGGCACCGTCCACGCCGCTCCGCGGCGCAGGCCACTCCGTGGCCCCGGCTGGGCTCGTGGACCTCAGGGCAAAGCGGAAACCATCGTCCCGGCTGGCGCTGTCGGGCGCGTAGGCGTCGCGGTTCGCTGAGCGGGCGTTCCAGGCATCGTCGTACCAGGCGCCGCCGCGCAGCGCGCGCCCGGCAACACCCTCGCCCTCCGGGCCACGTGGATCGGTCTCGTCGCGCCCGGCATAGGTGCGTCGCCCATCGGCACACCACTCCCAGACGTTGCCGTGCATTTCATAAAGACCCCAAGCGTTGGCCGGCAGGCTGCCGACCGGAACCGTCGATTCGCGGTAGAGGCCCTTGCGGCCGCCAGCATAAGGGTAGTTTCCATCGTAATTCACCTGCTCGGGAGTGATCTGGTCGCCGAAGTGGAAGGCAGTGCTTGTGCCGGCACGGCAGGCGTATTCCCACTCGGCCTCGCTCGGCAGGCTGGCGATCGCCCCCGGCAGCCGCTGTTCGAGCGTGCGCAGGAAGCGCTGCACGTCGTTCCAGCTCACCTGCTCGACCGGATGCCGCGGGCCGCCGCCTCTCTTCAGTTTGAAATAACTCGGGTTCTTGCCCATCACCGTTTCCCAGAGCGCCTGCGTACAGGCGGTGTCGGCCAGCCAGAAGCCGGCGCTCAGGGTCACCGAATGTTGCGGGCCTTCGTCGTCATAGCGCTCGGGCTCGGATTCTGGCGACCCCATCCGGAAGTGCCCGGCCTCGATGTAGCGTAGGCGCTGGACGACGGCTTTCGCGCCAGCCGAAGCCTTGCGCGCCTGACCTGGTATTTCGACGATCGCGTAGAGGCCATGCGCGTCGCGGCCGATTTCCTGCGCCCAGACGGGGCGCTCGACGCGGCGAATGAGGTAGCTGTGCTGGCCGGCGGTGACGGTCAGCGGTCTGTCCGGGTCGGCGAGACTGGGGAGCGGCGCGACGAGCTGCGGCCGGCCCGCCGGATCGGGGTCGAGCGCGCGCGTCGGCCCGCCCTCGCTGACCAGCAGCCGCCTCGCCCGCAACGGCGAGCCGAGGCGCGAATGCGCCGGGCCGGCCGGGCGCTCGCCGCCGCCGAACAGCACCAGGCCCTGCGCCTGCACGCCCAGCTCGCAGGCGAGCAGCGGCAAGTCGTCGCGCTCGCTGATCGCCTGCAGCAGGTGTTCGGACCGCAGGCCGGCGGGTGCGGTCTTTTCGCCGCTGGCGACCCAGACCGGCGACAGCGCCCGCGAGTGGGCCTGCAACCAGGCGAAGTCGGCGGCGTTGCGCGCCAGCAGGTCGCGCGCGTACTGGCGCAGTTGCGGATCGGTGCGCCCCGCCTGGCTGGCCCTGGCGCCGAGGGCGGCGAACCAGCGTTCGGCTTCGGCGATGCGATCGGCGGCGTCACGTTTCGCCTCGTCGCGGGCGTGCGCCTGCCAGACCAGGAGCTCGGTGGCTTCGGTCGCCCGCCCGCGCCAGGCGTGGATGTGCAGCGTCTGCTCGAGTGCCGCGAGTTGCTCGGCCGCCGCGAGTTCTTCGAAATCCTGGCGGTAGCGCGCGACATGCGCGGCGGTGACGGCGCGCGAAACGAGGCTGTCGTAGACCACCGGCGGGTGGTTCCAGACCAGCGCTTCGAGCGCCGGTTCGTTCGCCGTCGCCGGCGTGATCCCGCGCAGCGCCCGCAGCAGCGCCGGTTCGACGCGGATGCAGCAGGCCATGCGCGCCAGCAGCCGTTCGCGCAGCGCCGCCAGGCGTTGCCGTTCGGCCTGCCTTTGCTCCTCGTCGGCAAGGCGGCCGCGCTGGCGGCGCAGGTCGCCGCGCGGCTGCAGGCAGAACACGCGCGCGCGGCGCGCGAGTTCGACCTCGATCTGCGCCGGCGCCAGCGGCGCCCAGAACACCGGCTGCGCGCCGCCGGCGACGAGCCGTCGCGCGAAGCCGCTCCAGTCGCGCGTCGCTTGCGGCCAGCCGGCGAGCGCGCCGGCGTCGGAGAGGATCAGCACCCGGCTGCCGGGCGCCGGCGGCGGTATCGCCGCGGGGGAACGGCAGGTCGAAGACGGCGGCACCGGCCAGCGCTGGCGGATCTGCTGCGGGCTGCCATCGACCAGCCACAGCGTACAGCCGGCGTCACCGCGCTGCTGCCGCAGTTCGGTGACGATGGCGGCGAAGTCGTCCTGGTAGGGTTGCAGATGCCGCGCCAGGTCCCAGACGACGAGCAGTTCGCCGCCCCAGGTCGCCTGCCGGGCCGCCGGCAGGCGCCGGACCGCCTGCGCGCGCGCCAGTTCGCGCAGCAGGCGTGGCAGGTCGACGCCGCGCCGGTGGACTTCGAGCAGCGAATGTTTGAGCGCCGGCCACAGGCGCGTGCGGCGAACGAGCGGGACGAACGGCGCCGCTTCGCCGTGCCGCTCGCGCGGCGCGCATCGAGCGTCGGTCAGCGCTGCGGGTCGGGCCGCTTCGCTCGCCTCGGCCGGCAGTTCGAGGCGACGGCAGGCGGTGATCGCGAACAGCGGCGCCGACAGGCGGTCGGCGGCGGATTCGGGAGGAGGCTCGGGGGCTGGACCGACGGAGCAGTAAATGCCCCCTGCCACCGTGATGACCCCAGAAATGCTCGCCACATTTGCTGGCCGCTCGACGAATTCGAGCAGCCCGGCGTAACGCCGCTGGCGCTCGTCGTCGTCGCCGGCGAGCGCCAGCGCCTGCAACAGATCGGAGCGCGCGAGCTGCGGCTGCCGCTTCATGAACCCGCCGGGTCGCCTTTGGCGGTCGCCGGCGGCTGTTGCGAGAGCTGCGGAGAGTCCTCGACGATGTTCTTGCGGAAGACGTAGCGCGCGAGCCGATCGAGCCATTGCATTTGGGCTTTCTCGTCCCCCGGCGCCAGGCGGCGCAGTGCGGCGAGCAGGTCGATGTATTCGGCGAGGCCGGGCGGCGGCACGCCGGCGGCGACGGCGTGCCGGCGGTCTTCGGCGAGCTGCGCGGCGGCGGTCTGCAGCACTTCGTCGCCGAGGCAATCGTTCGCCGGCCGATCCGCGCTCGCGCCGAAATGCGCCTGCCCGCGCTTGACGAGGAAGCGGGGGTAGGGTTCCTCCGGCTCGAGCGTGAGCACCACGCAGCGGCGCAGGAAAGCCGCCGGCAGCTCGCGCTCCTCGTTGGTGGTGATCAGCACCAGCGGCAGGCCGTGCGTCGGCCGGATCGCCGCGCGCGTCACCGGGTTGGGAAACTCGCGGCTGCCGAGAACTTCGAGCAGGCTGTTCGGCAGGTCGCTGTCGGCCTTGTCGATTTCGTCAATCAGGATGACATGGCCGCTGGGTGCGGGCTGCGCCTCTGCTCGCTGACTGGCGGCCGACGGCCCGTAGGCCTGCGCGCCGGCCCAGTCGAAAGCGCGCCAGAACGGTCCCGGCAGCCAGTAGTGCGCGTCATCCCGGATGCCGCCACCGGCAAACCCGGCGGCCTGCGCGTCGGCGAGCCGGCGTACCGCGTCGAAGCCGTGGAAAAGGTCCGACGCCTCGAAGCGCGGGCTGACGGTGACCGGGTGCAGATGCCAGCGCAGCGCGACCGCAGCGGCCCGCGCCAGTTGCGTCTTGCCGGTGCCCGGTTCGCCGCGCACCAGCAGCGGGCGTTCGCAGGCCAGCGCCAGATGCAGCGCGTCGATCTCGTTCTGCGACCATTGGTGGAAGGCGCCGTTGTCGAGCGCGGTAATCGCATCGTGCTCGAGGTCTTGCAGGAGCTGCTGGATATCGTGTTTCATCGGGGGTGCCTTTGAGTCTGTGGCTTGCTGGCCGGTGCGGGTCGATGCTATATGCTATGGCTTGGGCGGTGTTGCGTGCAGGCGCTTGAGAATCAACCCGGCCGCTTCGGCGGGGGGAAGCCTGTCGGCGCCGCAGTCGATAGCGATGTCCACCGACAACAGCCCGTCAATCCTGGCGTCGTCGAAACGAAAGAGCATGATTCGCGCTTCCTGCCGCTGCATGATCTGCTCGTGTTAGTGGCTGGAAGGAAGCGCGCCTAAATGGCGCAGAAGAATGGCAGAGAATGCTGGACTGATTGAGTGGACAAAGGAGGGGCCGGTAAGGGCCCCTTGAGGATTGGAAGGTTGGCAGCGGTTAGAACGGCGGCTCTTCGGTCCAGGGGTC
>WBZL01002518.1_pt1 | contig 17808 bp, 19 predicted proteins | sample 5204291 | NCBI WGS metagenome assembly WBZL01 (sample SAMN12344345, study PRJNA552823) | activated sludge metagenome | biome: Activated sludge suspended growth; feature: Nitrification reactor; material: Wastewater; isolation source: activated sludge from nitrification reactor of wastewater...
TGTCAGTGATCTGCAGCTTCGTGGCAGGGCGTCCGGGGTGGGCCATCGGCGTAGTCTCCTCCAAAGAAACTCCTGGGATCAACACTCGCCGAAATAATTCCAATTACTTCTGAGACACCACACTAGGAGCAAGCGATGAAAATAGGACAAACACCGGAAATGCCGGGCGGTCTCTCGCCCGGTGCGGCGGCCAAGAGCCAAGCCAAGGCCGTGCCAGCTGCCAGCACAGGTGCGGCACCTGCAGGCAGCGCAGCGGCGGCTGCCGCAGTGGCGTCGGCCGGCGTGCCCGTCACGCTGTCCAAGGCGGCCCAGGGTTTGGACAATGCAGCCCGGGTGCAGGGCGATTTTGACGCCGGCAAGGTCAAGGCCGTGCGCGCTGCCATCGAAAACGGCACGTTCAAGGTCGATGCCGAGGTCGTGGCCGACAAAATGCTGGCCAACAGCCAGGAATTCCTCTCGCGCACCAAGATTTGAGTGTTGGGCGGCCCATGGAATGGGCCACGGCGGCAACGCCTTGCAGGGATGCAACCTTCTGTACCACGGAGGCCCTGCTGGCACTACACTCCAGCCCATGACGCCCGAAGCTGCGCTCCAAGCCGTTGAACAGCAACTCGCAAAGATGTCGGCCGCCCTTGTGGCGGCCGATGCTTTGGCGGCGGAGCAATCCAGCGCGCAGCTGCGCAAAGACCTGGAGGCCTTGATCCAGGCAAGCCGTGGCTTGCAAGGCCAGCCCTGGCCCGAGGCCCTGCGGCCACGCATGCAAGCGGTGAGCAATCAGCTTGCCATGCAGCGTGAGCAGCTTGCTCGCCTGGGGGCGTTGGTGGATCGGCAGGCCGCTTCCATCCTGCCTCCTGCCGAACCGGCCCCTACCTATGGGCAGGCGGGCTCGGCGGCGCGTATCTACCGCTCCACGACCTGAACGCGGTTGGTGGGTTTCTCTGGTCCAGACACCGCGCGTGTCAGTGGGAGCCATCCTGCCGCAGGCGGCACAGCATGCCGGCGGTCGAGGCGTCCAGCCCCTCGACGTTGCCACTGGCCAAACGCTGTTGCAGGTCGTTGGCCAGCACCTTGCCCAGCTCCACGCCCCACTGGTCAAAACTGTTGATGCCCCACAGGGCGCCGCTCACAAACACCCGGTGCTCTTGCAGAGCGATCAGTGCTCCCAGCGATGTGGGTGTGAGCGCGTCGAGCAACAAAAAGGTGCTGGGGCGGTTGCCCGGGAAATGGCGGTGCCCGCAGTCGCTGGCGCGGCCCAGCATCAATGCCTGGGCTTGCGCCAGGGCGTTGGCCAGCAGCATCTCGTGGTGACCGGGCAGGCCGTGTGCCGATTGGCGCACCGCCACGATTTCCAGCGGCAGCACGTCGGTGCCCTGGTGCAACATCTGAAAAAAGGCATGCTGCCCGTTGCTCCCAGGCTCACCCCAGAGCACCGGTGAGGTCGCAAAGGGCAGGGTGCGCCCTGTTTGGTCCACACGCTTGCCGTTGCTTTCCATTTCCAGTTGTTGCCAATGCGCCGCCAAGCGGCGCAGGCCCGCGTGGTACGGGGCGATACAGCGGCTGGAAAAACCCAGGAAGTTGCGGTACCAGACATCCAGCAGTGCCAGGCGCACCGGTAGGTTGGTGGTCAGTGGCGCGGTGCGGAAATGCTCGTCCATGGCATGCGCACCCGCCAGCAGCATGCGAAAACCCTCGGCTCCGATCGCGATGGCGATGGGCATGCCGATGGCCGACCAGAGTGAATAGCGTCCGCCGACCCAGTCCCAGAACCCGAAGGTGGTGGTGATGCCCCATTGGCGCGCCGCCTCCACGTTGCAGGTCAGCGCCACAAAGTGCCGCGCCACATCCTGCCCTCCCTGGGCCACAAACCAGTCGAGCGCCGAGCGGGCATTGGTCATGGTCTCCGGCGTGGTGAAGGTTTTGGAGGCCACCAGAAAGACCGTGCTTTCGGGCCGTACCGCACGCAGCACGCGCTTGAGCTCGTGGCCATCGATGTTGGAGACGAAATGAAAGCGCTTGCCCGGAACGCGGAACTGCTCCAACGCCAGCACCGCCATTTGCGGCCCCAGGTCCGAGCCGCCGATGCCGACGTTCACCACATCGGTGATGGTGGGGTCGTTGCGCAGCGCCTCGGAGCAGTCGAGCATGGCCTGCAGCGTGGCGTGCACCTGCTGCAGTGCCTGGGGCAACCAGGGCTCGTCACCCGGCAGCTCCAGCCCGGCAGGGCGGCGCAGCAGGGTGTGCAGGACGGGCCGGTTTTCTGAGGTGTTGATGCGCTGCCCCGCCAGCATGGCGTCGCGCCGCTGCGTCAGGCCGCAGGCGCTTGCCATGTCCAGCAGCAGGGCTTCAGTTTTTTGGTCCCACAGGTTTTTGGACAGGTCGGCAAATACCTGGGGTGCCTCTTGGCTGAAATGCGCAAAGCGCTGCGTGTCTTCGGCAAAGGCATGGCGCAAATCAAAGCGCGCCCCCTGCGCCGCATGGTGCGCACGCAGTTGCGCCCACTGCGGCGTTTCGTCGCACCGTGGAAAGGCGGCGGCCATGGAGTCTGTGGGGTTAGCGCTTGCGCAGCACGACGCTGCCCACCGAGTAACCAGCGCCAAAGGAGCAGATCACGCCCACATCGCCTGCCGCCAGGTCGGCGCGGTGCTTGTGGAAGGCGATGATGGACCCCGCCGAGGCGGTGTTGGCGAACTCATCCAGAATCAGTGGCGCCAGATCGGCGCTGGCGTCGCCCGCCAGCTTCTTGATGACGAGCTGGTTCATGCCTTGGTTGGCTTGGTGCAGCCAGTAGCGGCGCACGGCGCTGGGTGCGTGGCCCAGGTCGCTCAGGTGGCCTTCGATGTGGGCGGCGGCGATGGGCACCACCTCCTTGAACACCTTGCGGCCTTCCTGGCGGAAGGTCTTGTCGCGTGCATTCGGGTCACTGTCCTCGCTGCGATTGAGAAAGCCGAAGTTGTTGCGGATGTTGTTGGAGAACTGGGTTGCCAGGCGCGTGCCCAGCACCTCCCAGGCATCGGCGGTGGTGGCCGTGTCGGCGCGTTCGACGATCACTGCCGTGCAGACGTCGCCAAAGATGAAGTGGCAGTCGCGGTCGTTCCAGGCCTGGTGGCCCGAGGTGATCTCGGGGTTGACCACCAGAACGCACTTCGCACTGCCCGTGCGTACGGCGTTGACGGCCTGCTCAATGGCAAAAGTGGCCGACGAGCAGGCGACGTTCATGTCGAAGCCATAGCCGCCAGCACCCAGGGCCTGCTGGATTTCCACGGCCATGGCGGGGTAGGCGCGCTGCATGTTGGAGGCCGCACACAGCACGGCGTCGATGTCGGCGCCGGTCTTGCCCGCCTGCTGCAGCGCCTGCTGGGACGCGGCCACGGCGAACTCGCCCATCAGCGAGAGTTGGTCGTCAGGCCGCTCCTGCAAGCGCGGGTACATGCGTGTCGGGTCGAGGATGCCGGATTTTTCGAGCACATAACGCTGTTTGATGCCCGATGCCTTCTCGATGAACTCCACGCTGGAGTGCTGCAGCGGCTCGCGCGTGCCTGCGGCAATCTCGGTTGCATGCTGGGCGTTCTGCAGGTCCACGTAGCGGTTGAAGGATTCCACCAGCTCGGCGTTGGTGATGGTGTGGGGCGGCTGGTAAAGACCCGTGCCGCTGATGACGACTGAATGCATGAATCGGTATCCTGTGGCCCGCCGCGCGGGCGCGATGCTCAAGTGTAACTAGGGCGCGTGCGCCCCGCCGGGGTGTCTGTGGCTTCAGGCCGCCAGGATGATCTGTTCGAGCTTGACTGTGTCCACCGCAAACGCGCGGATGCCCTCGGCCAGTTTCTCCGTGGCCATGGCGTCTTCGTTGAGTGCATAGCGAAAGCCCGCTTCGTCGTACTGCACCGCGGGCAGGTCCATGGAGCGTGCAGCCTCTGCGTCCAGGGCGCGGGCCACCGGTGCGTCGGACTGTGCCAGTTGCGCCAGCAGCTCGGGCGCAATGGTCAGCAGATCGCAGCCCGCCAGCGCGATGATCTGGCCCACGTTGCGGAAGCTCGCGCCCATGACCTCGGTCGCCACGCCAAAGCGCTTGTAGTGGTTGAAGATGCGACGCACCGACTGCACGCCGGGGTCGTTGGCACCGGCCATGGCGGCCTCATCCCAGCTTGCGCCCGCCTGTTTTTTGTACCAGTCGTAGATGCGGCCGACAAAGGGCGAAATGAGCTGTACCTTGGCCTGGCCACAGGCCACTGCCTGCACAAAAGAGAACAGCAGTGTGAGGTTGGTGTGGATGCCCTTGCTCTCGAGCTTGCGTGCGGCCTCGATGCCTTCCCAGGTGGCGGCGATCTTGATGAGCACGCGGTCGATGTGGATGCCCTCGGCCTGGTACAGCTCGATGATGCGCTCGGCCCGCGACACTGTGGCGCTGGTGTCGAAGCTCAGCCGCGCATCGACCTCGGTGGACACACGGCCCGGAATGGTGGAGAGGATCTCGCCGCCGAAGCGCACCAGCAGGCGGTCGATGACTTCGTCCATGGGGCGGTCCTTCCAGCGCTGCACGGTGGACTGCAGCAGCGGCGCGTATTCGGGCTTTTGCACGGCCTTGAGGATCAGCGAAGGGTTGGTGGTGGCGTCGCGCGGCTGGAACTGGGCCAGTTGGCGGAAGTCGCCGGTGTCGGCCACCACGGTGGTGAACTGTTTGAGTGCTTCGAGCTGGTTCATGCAAATCCTCAAGGGTTTGTGTGGCGCCGCTGCGGGCGCTGCGCAACCCTCAAGTGTATGCCTCCCTCTGGCGCAGGGTTGCCATGAAACGGCGTTACATTCACAAGTGCCCGCACACCCCTACCAACACCATGCTGGATCGAATCACCGCATCCCTGCCCTCTCTGGCCCCGGCCGAGCAGCGTGTGGGGAAACTGGTACTGCAAGACCCACGCGCCTTTGCCCGTCTGCCCGTGCGCGAACTGGCCGAGCGCGCCCATGTGAGCAAGCCCACCGTGGTGCGCTTTTGCCGCAGCATGGGTTACGACGGGTTGGCCGACTTCAAGCTCAAGCTCGCGGGCAGCGTGAGCGAGGGCGTGCCGTTCATCCACCGCAGTGTGGACGCTGACGACAAGACGGGTGACGTGCTGGTGAAAGTGGTGGACAACGCCGTCGCCGCCTTCCTGCAGTACCGTAACGCGGCCAGCACCGTGGCCATAGAGCGCGCGGCCAGCGCTATTGCCGACACCTGGAAGATGGGCAAGCGCATCGAGTTCTACGGTGCGGGCAACTCGGGTATCGTGGCCCAGGACGCGCAGCACAAGTTCTTCCGCCTGGGCGTGACCTGCAACGCCACCAGTGACGGCCACATGCAGGTGATGAGTGCCACGCTGCTGGGGCCGGGCGACTGCCTGGTGATCATCTCCAACTCGGGCCGCACGCGCGACCTGATGGACGCGGCCGACATTGCGCGCAAGAACGGCGCCACCACCATCGCCATCACCGCCAGTGGCTCGCCTCTGGCCAGCGCGTGCCTCATCCACCTCTCGGCCGATCATCCCGAGGGCTACGACCGCTACAGCCCCATGGTTTCGCGCCTGCTGCACCTGCTCATCATCGATGTGCTGGTGACCTGCGTGGCCTTGCGCATCGGCAGTTCGCTGCAGCCCATCCTGCAGCAGATGAAAGAGAACCTGCGCAACAAGCGCTACGCCTGATCGGCGTCTTCAGAGCCCTCGCCCAGAAAACGGCGCGTGGCGCCAGCCTCCTGGCGCAGCCAGGCCGTAAAAGCCTGAGCCTCCGGGCGCTGGCGGCTGCGCGGGCCCAGCAGCAGCCAATAGGCCAGTGGCGAGTCCAGCCGCGTGCCCGGCAGCACCTCCACCAGGTCACCACTGGCCAGCGCATCGGCCACCAGTGGCAGGCGCGCCAGGGCCAGGCCCTGGCCGGCCAGGGCGGCCTGCACGATCTGGTGCGCGTAGTTGAAATAGAGCCAGCGCTGGGGCTGCAGCAGCGGGCAGCCCTGCGCGTCGAACCAGCGCCGCCATGACAGCCATTGCAGGTGCGTGCTGCGGTGCGCGTCCCCGGCCTCGATCAGGGTGAACTGCTCCAGATCGCTGCTCTGGCGCACCGGCGCTGCGCTTTTCAGCAGCCAGGGGCTGGCCACCACGGCCAATTGCTCGCCAAACAAGCGCTCGCCGCCGTGCACGCGCGGGCCGGGCGCGCTGTAGCGCAGCGCCAGGTCAAGGTCCGCGGTGTCCAGGTCGGTGTGGCTGTCGCTGGCGTCGATGCGGATGTCGATGTCCGGGTGCGCTTGCTGGAAGGCTTCCATGCGCGGGATCAGCCACATCGACGCAAAGCTCGACCAGGTGGTGATCGCCACGCTCTTGCGCCCCGCCGTTTGGCGCACCTGGCGCACGGCCGCGTCCATGCGTTCGACCGCCGGGCCCACGGTGCGCAGCAACTGTGCACCGGCGCTGGTCAGTTCCACCGCGCGCGTGTGGCGCAGGAAGAGGGCGATGCCCACCTCGTCCTCCAGCGCCTGGATCTGGCGGCTCACCGCCGACTGGGTGAGTGCCAGTTCCTCGGCCGCAGCCCGAAAGTTCAGGTGCCGCGCCACGCAGAGGAAGGCGCGCCAGTGGCCCACCCCCACGGGGCGGGTGCGCAGTACCGGGCTGGCCGATGGAAGGGAGCTCATGGTGCAATTGATGCGATTAGGGAATCAATAGCCTAGCGCCATTTCATTGGACTGCCAAGCGCTGGCGGCGGATCATGTGGCTTCATTGATGCAAAAGGAGCTGTCATGTGCGACACGATCCCTTCCCTCGGTTCCCAGAGCCTGCTGCCCCCGGCGGGGAGCTGGGGCTTGTTGCCCGGCCGGGCGCTGTCCTTGCACCCGCGCGGCAGTGGCCGTTTGACCCTGGTCCAGGGGCGGGCCTGGCTGACGGTGTCAGCGGCCGGACAGCCCTCCACCGACATGGTGCTGCACGCAGGGGAGTGCGTTGTGCTGCCTGCCCACAGCCACGCCGTGCTTGAAGCCTGGCCACAGCCCGGTGGTGGGCCGGCGCTGGCTTGGCGGTGGGCGGCGCTGCCCGCAGCGGCTGTGGCACCGCTCGATTGGCGGCAGACCGTGGCCGTACCGGCGCGCGACCTGGGCCAGGCGGGCCTGGTCTTGCTGGACGCCGCAGGACGACTGGCCAAAGGCCTGCTGGGGCTGGCGGTATGGGCGTTGGCACGCCCCTGGGTGGCTTCGCCGCTCGCCCGGGGTGCGGTGCGGCGCATTCCCTGGGGACTGCACAGCGGATAATCCGGGCCACCGCGGTCGCGCGTCGGTGCGCGCCGCACCTGGTGTAGTGTTTCACTCTGATTGGCACTTTCAGAGCCCCGAAAAAGCTGCCCGGCTAGGCGCAGCGCGCAGGCAATGGTGGTGCCCTTGCCAAGGGCTGCAACAACGCTGGGCGGCTTTTTCGGGGCTCCCTTGGGGCCAGTGGCCAAGGGGCCATCTGCGTTGTTGCAGTGGCTTGACGTAACCCGTTATGCCTGCGCCCCTGCGCCTAGCAACTGACCCCTTGGCCACTGGCTGAAAGTACCAATCAGAGTGCAACACTACACTAGTATCCACATCATCCCATGACACCCATAGACATCCTCATCATGGCGGCCGGCAAGGGCACGCGCATGAAAAGCCGCACGCCCAAGGTGCTGCAGCGCCTGGCGGGCCGCCCGTTGTTGCACCACGTGCTCGACCAGGCTGCGCATTTGCAGGCGCGCAGCGCCATCGTCATCACCGGTCATGGTGCTACAGAAGTTGAAGCGGCTACCGCAGGACTGGCGAGCGTTGTAGGCCAATATGACCTGAAGTTTGTGCGCCAGGAGCCGCAGCTGGGCACCGGCCACGCTGTGCAGCAGGCCGTACCCTGCCTGGCGGATGACGGCACGGTGGTGGTGCTCTCGGGCGACGTTCCGCTGACCCAGGCCGACACACTGCGCGCGCTGGTGGCCGCGTCGCAGGCGGGGGGGCAGCTGGCGCTGCTGACCGTGCGCCTGCCCGACCCCACGGGCTACGGCCGCATCCTGCGCGATGGCGCAGGGCAGGTGGCGGGCATCGTCGAGCACAAGGACGCGAGCGAAGCCCAGCGTGCCATCGATGAGATCTACAGCGGCATCATGGCCGTGCCTGCGCGCCTGCTCAAACCCTGGCTGGCGCGCCTAACCAACCACAACGCCCAGGGCGAGTACTACCTGACCGACATCGTCGCCATGGCCGTGGCCGAAGGGCTGCCGGTGGCGGCCCACCGCATCGACGATGCGCTGCAGGTGGCCGGCGTGAACAGCCCCCTGCAACTGGCCGAGCTGGAGCGCGCCCACCAACTGCGCCAGGCCCGCGCCCTGATGGAGCAGGGCGTGCGCCTGATGGACCCCGCACGCTTTGACCTGCGCGACGACGCGCGCTCCGGCGTGCGCGGCCAGCTGCGCTGCGGGCAGGATGTCGAGATCGATGTGGGCTGCATCTTCACCGGCGCCGTGGAGCTGGGCGAAGGCGTGCAGGTGGGCGCGCACTGCTGCATTGCCAACGCGCGCATTGCGGCGGGCGCCGTCATCCACCCCTACACCCACATCGACGGCGAGAAGCTCGGTGCCAGCGTGGGCGCGGGTGCGCTCGTCGGCCCGTTTGCGCGCCTGCGTCCTGGCGCCGTGCTGGGGCGCGAGGTACACATCGGCAACTTCGTGGAGGTGAAGAACTCCCAGCTCGCCGATGGTGCCAAGGCCAACCACCTGGCCTACCTGGGCGACGCCAGCGTGGGCGAGCGCGTGAACTACGGCGCGGGCAGCATCACCGCCAACTACGACGGCGCCAACAAGCACCGCACTGTGATCGAGGCCGATGTGCATGTGGGCAGCAATTGCGTGCTGGTGGCGCCTGTCACCCTGGGCGCCGGGGCCACGGTGGGTGGCGGCTCCACCATCACCAAGGACGTGCCTGCAGGTGCCCTGGCTGTGGCGCGCGGCAAGCAAGTAGCCATTGCGAACTGGCAGCGCCCCACCAAGCAGCCCAAGCCATGAGCGCAGTGCCGTCGGCCCCGTCGGAGTCTTCCGGGTGCCTCAAGCCGGGGTCGAACCGGTACGACGCACTCGACGCCCCCGCACTGCGCACCTTGGTGGCGCAGCGCGATCAGCAACTGGCGGAGCAAGGCGCCGCGCTGCAGGCCTGGACGCACGCCGTCTCGCACGACCTGCGCGCACCGCTGCGCCACATCACCTCCTTCGGCCCGCTGGTGCATGAGCTGTTGCAGGAGGCGCCTGGCCTGGACGCAGCCACCCGCCAGGAGGCGCTGGAATTTCTGGCCACCATGGACCAGTCTGCCCGCCGCATGGGCCGCATGCTCGACGGCCTGCTGCAACTGGCGCGCATTGCGCGCGCACCGTTCACGCCGCAGACCGTGGACCTGGGGGCGCTGGTGCACGAAGTGCGCGAGGCCCTGGCGCCGCGCTGCGCAGACCGCACGGTGCAGTGGCAGGCAGACGGCCCCTGGCCTACCGTGCAGGGCGACCCTGCCTTGCTGCGCCAACTGTTGGCCGAGCTGATCGGCAATGCGCTCAAGTTCACGCAAGCGCGCAGCCCGGCCCAGATCCGCGTGACCGGCGAATGCGGCGCAGACGGGCACTGCACCCTGTGCGTACAGGACAACGGCGTGGGATTTGACCCCGCGCGCGCGCAGGCGCTGTTCGGCATCTTCCAGCGCCTGCACCGCGAGAGCGAGTTCGACGGCGTGGGTTGCGGCCTGGCGGCCGTGCGCGCCATCGCCCAGCGCCACGGCGGCACCGTAAGCGCGCAGGCGGCGCCTGGTGCGGGCTGTACGGTCAGTGTGTGCTGGTCTGCTGGAATGCTATAAATATAATAGCTGCTTGCGCTTATTTGACGGGCGTTACAGCCACTTTTGTCAAAAATTTTGCTCGTTTGGTAGCAAAAAAGGCCTTCACATTGCGCACATTGGCGTCGCCCGTGAACAGGCGCTGCGCCAGCGCCAGGTAGGCGGGCATGTCGTGCGTGTGCAGCACGAGCACAAAGTCCGGCCCCGGTGACACGCGCCAGCATTGCTGCACGCCGGGTTCCTGCACGGCGCGGGCCTCGAAGGCGTCCAGCCACTCGGCGCCCTGGCGGTCGAGCGACACCTCCACGATGCACGCCAGCCCGTGCCCTTGCAGGGCAGCCAGCCGCTCGGGCTGGACGATGGCCACCTGCCGCTCGATCAGCCCGCATTCGTGCAGGCGCCGCACGCGCCGCAGGCAGGTGGGGGGTGACACATGCACCTGCTCGGCCAGCCATTGGTTGCTGCGCGTGGCATCGTCCTGCAGCAGGTCCAGCAGCTTCAGGTCCACGGCGTCCAAGACCATTTCTTCCATATGTTTTAGTCTTTTAATCGAAAATTACATTCGGTTGATTGATTGAAATTAAATTTCAAAAACAAAAGAAAATCAATCTGAAATTTTGCATTTCTCTGCCTACCATCGCGCCATTGCATTCACCAGGCAGGAGAAAACCATGTGCGGCATCGTCGGCGCGGTATCACGGCGCAACATCGTTCCCATTCTTGTGCAGGGCCTGCAGCGGCTGGAATACCGTGGCTACGACTCCTGCGGCCTGGCGGTGCATGCCGCCAGCCCCGATGTCGCGCGGCCTGCAGGCTTGCAGCGCGCACGCAGCACGGCCCGCGTGACCGAGTTGCTGGCGCAGGTGCACAGCGAGCACATCGAAGGCGCCACCGGCATTGCCCACACGCGCTGGGCCACGCATGGTGCACCGGCGGTGCACAACGCGCACCCGCATTTCAGCGTTGGACCCGGCGCCGAGGCAGCCGCGGATGGCGCGCAGCGCCCCGGCCGTGTGGCCCTGGTGCACAACGGCATCATCGAAAACCACGAGGAGCTGCGCACGCAACTGCAGGCGCGTGGCTATGTCTTTGCCAGCCAGACAGACACCGAGGTCATCGCCCACCTGGTGGATAGCCACTACGACGGTGATTTGTTCCAAGCGGTACAGGCGGCCATTGCCGAGCTGCGCGGCGCCTACGCCATAGCCGTGTTGCACAAGGACGAGCCGCACCGCGTGGTGGGTGCACGCGCCGGTTCGCCGCTCATCCTGGGCGTGGGGCAGGACGGTGCCGAGCATTTCCTGGCCAGCGATGCCATGGCCCTGGCGGGTGTCACCGACCAGATCGTGTACCTGGAAGAAGGCGACCTGGTGGACCTGCAACTGGGCCGCTACTGGATCGTGGGCAAAGACCGCGCGCCGCTCACGCCTGCGCAGCGCCCTGTGCGCACCGTGCAGGCCTTCAGCGGCGCGGCCGAACTGGGCCCTTACCGGCACTACATGCAAAAGGAAATCTTCGAGCAGCCGCGCGCCATTGCCGACTCGCTCGAAGGTGTGCAGGGCATCGTGCCCGAGCTGTTCGATGGCCTGGCCCAGGACGGCAAGCCGAGCACCGCCGCCTGGCGCGTATTCAAGGACATCGACCGCGTGCTCATCCTGGCCTGCGGCACCAGCTACTACAGCGGCTGCACGGCCAAGTACTGGCTGGAGGACATCGCCGGCATCCCGACCCAGGTGGAGGTGGCCAGCGAATACCGCTACCGTACCAGCGTGCCCGACCCGCGTACCCTGGTCGTGGTCATCAGCCAGAGCGGCGAAACCGCCGACACCCTGGCCGCGCTGCGCCACGCCCAGAGCCTGGGCATGCGCCATACGCTCACCATCTGCAACGTGGCCACCAGCGCCATGGTGCGCGAGTGCGAGCTGGCCTACATCACCCGCGCCGGGGTCGAAATCGGCGTGGCCAGCACCAAGGCCTTCACCACCCAACTGGCAGGCCTGTTCCTGCTGACGCTGGCCCTGGCGCAGTCACGTGGGCGCCTGAGTGAAGCGCAAGAGGCTGAACACCTCCAGACCATGCGCCACCTGCCCGTGGCTCTGCAGGCCGTGCTGGCGCTGGAGCCGCAAGTCATGGGCTGGGCGGAAGACTTTGCCCGCATGGAAAACGCACTCTTCCTGGGCCGGGGCTTGCATTTCCCCATTGCGCTGGAGGGCGCGCTCAAGCTCAAGGAGATCAGCTACATCCACGCCGAGGCCTACCCGGCTGGCGAACTCAAGCATGGCCCGCTGGCGCTGGTGACCAGCAGCATGCCCGTGGTCACCGTGGCACCGAACGATGCGCTGCTGGAGAAGCTCAAGAGCAACATGCAGGAAGTGCGTGCCCGCGGCGGCGTACTCTATGTGCTGGCCGATGCCGACACGCACATCGAAAGCAGTGAAGGCATCCACGTCATTCGCATGCCCGAGCATTACGGCGCCCTGTCACCCATCCTGCACGTGCTGCCGCTGCAACTGCTGGCCTACCACACCGCCTGCGCGCGCGGGACGGATGTGGACAAGCCCCGAAACCTCGCCAAGAGCGTGACGGTCGAATGACCGGCGCGCTCTGGGCCGACGCTAATCCGGGTAATTAAAGTCGTAAACTCGCAAATAAAGTCGTAAACAGACCTCTAGCATTCATGCGGGTTTGCGGGACGGTCATTTGTAACTGTAAAGTCGTAAACTCGAATTCAACGGGTGGAGACGACCTATACATGTGAATGTGGGCTATGCCTAGATTGGACTTGTTGCTATATAAAAAAGAGCGCTCAAGATGAGCGCTCTTCCGCCAGGAGGTGGATGGCAAGGGCCTTTCCAGCTACCCGCACCCCAAGCTGATGCCTGATTTCTGGCAGTTCCCCACCGTGTCCATGGGCCTGGGGCCGCTGATGGCCATTTACCAGGCACGCTTCCTCAAGTACCTGCACGCCCGCGGCATTGCCAACACCGAGAACCGCAAGGTCTGGGCCTTCATGGGCGACGGCGAGATGGACGAGCCCGAATCCCTGGGCGCCATCGGCCTGGCCGCGCGCGAGGGGCTGGACAACCTGGTCTTTGTGGTGAACTGCAACCTTCAGCGCCTGGACGGCCCGGTGCGCGGCAACGGCAAGATCATCCAGGAGCTCGAAGGTGAATTCCGCGGCTCGGGCTGGAACGTGATCAAACTGATCTGGGGCAAGGGCTGGGACGAGTTGCTGGCACGCGACAAGAGCGGCAAGCTCAAGCAGCTCATGATGGAAACGCTGGACGGCGACTACCAGGCAATGAAGGCCAACGACGGCGCCTTCGTGCGCAAAAACTTCTTTGGCCGCTACCCCGAAACGCTCAAGCTCGTGGAGCACATGACGGACGAAGAGATCTTCGAACTGCGCCGTGGCGGCCACCAGCCCGAGAAGGTGTATGCCGCCTTCCACGCTGCGCACAACACCAAGACCGGGCAGCCCACCGTGCTGCTGGTCAAGACCGTCAAGGGCTGCTTGGCGCCTTCGTAGGCCTGGGCACAAGCGGCCTTGGGCGCAATACCGCCCACCGTCGCCACGCGCTGGATATACGTCACACCCTGCATGGCGCCCATGCCCATGGCGGGGTTGGCCTTCACCAGCTGCAGCGGAATATTGGCGTCGCCATTCGGCGCCACGGCCACCTGCGTGGCGGTGACCTTGGAGCCGTCTGTGCTCTCCCAGGTGGCGGGCGGGCCATAGTAGCGGCCCACGACCTTGCCGCTGCGGTCCTTCAGGCCCGCATCCGGCCCCACAAACACCCATTCAAACTGGCCGGCCATGTCTTTCTTGGCACGGCACTGGTAGGTGATGTCGCCGGCGGCAGCGGTTTCCATTGCCACGGTGTGGCCTGCGGGCACCTTCACGGCGGCGGGCAACATGTCTTGGCTGAACGGTGCGCGCATGGGCTGGTTGGCGCAGGCGGCCAGAGCGGCGACGAGCACAAGGGACAAAGCGGTACGTGTTTTCATGGTCTTACTTTCTGGGGTTGGAAGAAGGATCGGAAGGGGAAGCGGGTACCGAAACGGAGGCCAGATAGGCCACCACGTCGTCACGGTCTTGGGGAATGTCCAGGCGGTAGTTCATGTCCTGCCCAGGCACCACGGTTTCCGGGTTGGTGAGCCATGTCTTGAGCTTGGGCACGTCCCATACATGGGTGGCCGCAGCCATGGCCTCGGAATAGAAATAGCCACTGGCTTTGCCCGCCGTGCGGCCCACCACGCCGCGCAGGGCGGGGCCCACGCGGTTGGCATCCAGACTGTGGCAGGCAACACAGCGGCTCTCAAACAGCGCCTGTCCGCGTGCTACGGATTGGGCCTGGGCCCCTGCAGCGAGGCCCAGCAAACCCAGCAGCAACACACAGGGCAAACGCATATGCATCAAGCGCCGAAGGACAAAGCGCCTGCGGGCAGCGGACGACCCAACGCGTTTTGCAGCAGGGTGTAGTGCATGGTTTCATCGGCTGCCAAACGGCCTGCCACCTTGGCCAGGTCCTTGTTGCCAAAGGCAGGAATGACGCCCAGGTAGGCATTGATGGCACCCAGCTCCAGGCGGGCGGCCAAGTCCAGCACATCGCCCTGGTTACGCAGGGTGTCGGCTTTCAGCGCCTTGGCGTAGTCGTCCAGCTTCTTTTCCATCACCGGTGTGCCACCCAATTTCTGGATGGTGGCGATCAGCGCGTCGCGGTGGGCCTTGTGGTCGGCCTGAAAGCGCACGGCCACGTCCAGCACCGGCTTTTGCAGCAGGCCGCTGCCGGCGCCCAGTTGGTAAGCGTTGATCGCTTCATGCTCCAGGCCCAGGGCCACGTTCAGGATGCTCACGTCCTTGGAGGTATCACCCGCCATGCCTTGGGCCATGGCGTCTTTGCCAGCCAGCAGGGCCACCGCAACGGCAGACAGGGTGCCCGTGCGGCCCATGAAAGCACGGCGGGAGGGAACAGAAGCGCCAGAGGTGAGGGTTTGAATCAGGGATGTCATGGTCAGGTCCTTTACGAGGTGTTAGACGAAACAAGCGGGGCGAAAAATGCCGACCCACGCTCTCAATACGCACCCTGCCCCCGCTCTGGATTCAGATTGACCCAGTGCAGCACTCGGACATTGCAGGGCTGAATCCATGGCCACCTGCGCTGCGTACCCAGTACAGGCCCTATTGGCAGACATACCCGGCGATTCACATGATTTCTCCATCCAGCCCCTGTCAAACAAGCGCAAGAAGCTCCTCTTTTCATAGCAAGTTACGCGGCTTTGTGCGCAAGCCGCAACATGCGGCTGTGGTACCGCGCATGACACACAATGGCGGTATGACGCCTGACAACCACGACGCCCTGCTCATCGTCCTGCTGGACCGCATCGCCCACCAGGACGAGGCCGCACTCAAAGCCCTGTATGAACAATGCGCCAGCAAGCTCTACGGCCTGGCACTGCGCGTGGTTCCCCAGCGCGAGCTGGCCGAGGACGTGCTGCAGGATGCCTTCCTGACTGTGTGGCGCTCTGCGGCGGACTACCGCGCGTCTTTGAGTCCGCCCATGGCGTGGCTGGGCCTCATCGTGCGCAGCCGGGGTCTGGACATGCTGCGCCGACGCGCCGCCGAGCGCAGCCACCTGACCGACGAACTGGACGAAGCATTGGCCGACACCCTGCCCGCCGATGCCCCCACGCCCATGGACACCGCCCAGGCCAGCGAACAGGCCTGGGCCCTGCACCAGTGCTTGGGCCGGCTGGAGAGCAAGCAGCGCGAGGTGGTGAGCCTGGCCTATGTGCGTGACCTGAGCCATAGCGAGCTGGCCGAACAACTGCGCCTGCCGCTGGGCACCGTCAAAACCTGGATCCGCCGCGGTCTGGACCAGTTGCGCCTGTGCATGGCGCGCTTTGCCTGAGGAGCCCGGCATGAACCTGCTACAACACCCCGAACTGCTGGACCGCCTGGCCAGCAGCTACGCCCTGGGCACGCTGCGCGGTGGCGCCCGTCGCCGCTTTGAAGCCATGGCCCGCGAGCAAGCCCCCGTCCGCGCCGCCGCCCTTATCTGGCAAAGCCGCCTGGCCAGCCTGAACGAATTGCAGCCCCAGGCCCAGCCCAGTGCTGCGGTATGGACCCGTATCGACAACCTGGTGCAAGGCCAAAAGCAAAGCGCTGTGCAGCAAGCAGTGCGCGCGCAAGCAGCCTCAACAGCTGCAGAATCCGCTGGCATTGGCAGCTGGCTGCGCAGCCTGACCGTGTGGCGCACGGCCACCGCAGCGGGGGCGTTTGCCACCATCGCCGCCGTGTCGGTCGGCATCGGCATGCGCGAGGAGCTGGGAGGCGAGATCGCGCGCCTCCAAACCCAACTGCAAAGCACCCCGCACATCGAATACGTGGCCGTGCTGGCCGACGACAAGTCGGCTGCATCCATGTTGGTGACGTTTGACCCCAAGGCCAAAAAGCTCACGCTGCAACGCGTGGGTGGCTACCAGGAAGCCGACGACCGCTCCCTGCAACTCTGGGCCCTGCCGCCCTCCGGTGGCCCCAAATCGCTGGGCGTGCTGGGCAGCGACAAGCTGCTGCGCCTGACCGCTGGTGAGAGCGATGTGCGCGAAGTCCCCACCCTGGCCATCAGCCTGGAACCCAAGGGCGGCGTGCCCAGTGAAACCGGGCCGACCGGGCCGGTACTGTTCAAGGGGACGTTGATTCAGAAGATGCTGTGAGGCGATGGCCGGGGTGCAATGCCCCGGTTGGATTTATAAGAAATTGGCCCCTAACGCCCGTGTATATTGCGCAAGCAGCTACTAAATTGATAGCTTTTTGTGCTATTGGCTTCTGTCGGGCTGTGTGGGCGCGCAGAGCCGGGGCTACACCTGCCGTGAGATGTCGGCTGAGCAGAGGCTGTACTACGACACGGTTTTCCAAATCGAGGGTCGGCTGATCCGCGATGGAATCGACCATCAGGTGTCGCTGTCTTGGAAGTGGGAGCGCCTCAGTTGCGCTACTGGTCTCAGCCTTGTGGCACCGCTTGAAGTGCGCAATGAGCAAGAGGTCGCAGAAGTGGCCCACCTGGCCCGCAACCTCATCTTGCGCAAGACCAAGTTGTCACACGAATTCCCGGGCTTTGTGTATGACAGAGCTTGCTGGCTGCGCGACCAAAGTCGCGAGCGAACGACCGTGTCTTCCTCCTTGGCAATGATGGCTTGCGAAGGAAGCCGATCGCCATCTGTATCGGAGGAGCAACCATAGTGCTGCCTGTTTGAAACTGCTCCATGGAAGAAAAGCCGCCTTGACCATAGTCTTGCGTAAGGCTACAAGGACACATCATGAAAGCACTTTCCGATCCCATCTTCATTGGCACCATGGTTTTCAGTGGCGTCATGATCCTCGGCTACTTCTCTTCAAAGTGGCAGAGGACTCACATGCAGGATCGTGCGAAGGACGAGAGGTAGCTCCTGGGCGGTTACCGAGCAAGCCAAGCTGACTTCGCGACTTGGGATTAAGCGCGGCGGCCCAAGCGCTGCAAGCTGAGAGACAACGGTGCGTTGGCTCGCAACGTCGCTGCCAAACTGCGCATGTTCTGGTCGCCGGAGCAAATCGCTGGCTGGCTAAAACTTATTTATTTACGCGACGAGAGCCTGCCATTGGGTGGTTACGCTGGTGCTGCGCAGGCTAACCTACTGGTGGCTGATACAGGAGGGAGGGCTACCATCCCTGTTGAGATCGTGTTGCGTATTGACGCAGGCAAAGGTACGCTGGCAACATGAACATTTGTAATGTTGCCAGACAGTCAGTTCGGAACTACTTTGCTCCCTTGGTGTGGGTATGGCGTGCGATCCATCGTCCTCGGAGCAAATCTTAGGGCAACGCTGAACAAGCTGTCGAAATTTGCCATGGGGCACTGAACGACTCAGTTGTTTGGATGTTTTGGCCTCTCGCGCCGCCCATATGGGCAGTTCGCGGGGCCTTCAGGCCCGATTCCCG
>WBZL01002520.1_pt1 | contig 17805 bp, 13 predicted proteins | sample 5204291 | NCBI WGS metagenome assembly WBZL01 (sample SAMN12344345, study PRJNA552823) | activated sludge metagenome | biome: Activated sludge suspended growth; feature: Nitrification reactor; material: Wastewater; isolation source: activated sludge from nitrification reactor of wastewater...
CGGCCTGGAAGGCAATGCAGCGATCACTGATTATTCCGTGAGTTATCACGTATTGGTCAGCTATATTCGGGACATGGATAGGAACCAACCCACCGAAGGCGAGAGCCTCATGATCCACCTGGCCGACGCCTGGCTGACCGTGGAGAAGCTCCTCAACGGCAGGCTCAGCGCCATCGCCGGGATCAGCGTGGCCGAGTACCGGCTGCTGCGGGCCATCTCCCTTTCCCCTCAGGGCCGGGCCAGCCGGGTTGCTCTGGCTGGCGAGGTCGGACTCACCCCGTCCGCTGTCACCCGGGCGCTGACCCCGCTCGAGACCCGAGGCATCGTGGCCACCACCCGCAGCGAGCGCGACGCCCGACAGGCACTGGCCGGCATCACCGACTCGGGCATCGAGCTGTTGACCACGGCCACATCTGTGGTGCAGGAGACCATGGCCGACATCGTCGAGGGCCTTTCCTTCAGCACCACCGACCTCGGAGAACTGACTGCCTTCCTCGACGGGGTCACCTCGGCCGCAGGCCGCCCGCCCAGAGGTCGGGTCTCGGAACGGTGACCGAGCTGCCGGCTGTGTTCAGCCAGCTACCTCAACCTTCACCTCGGCCTCCAGCTTGGAGAACCGGTCGGGCTGGACGGTGACGGTAACGACCCACGACCCGGCGATGGCCAGGTCGGCATCCTCCACCCGGAACCGGCCCGGCCCCACCCGTTCGACCTGGCCTTCGATCGGGCCCACGTCAAGGGCCGGTAGCGAGAAGTCGACGCTGGCCTCCGGGTAGCGATCATCGGGTCGACCGTCACCGGCCAGGAGACGAAGGTCCACCTGGTTGGTGCCGGCCCGACCAGGGCTGATCACCACTTCGACCGATCCATCACCGAGCGGAGCCGAAGCCTCGACCGGCCCCCTCGGAGCCGACCCCCGCGAGTCCGATCCATTGCTGGTCGCCGAGGCCGTCCGGGCCGGGGTGACGTTGACCAGCGCCGCGGTCACCGCGACCACCACCAAGAGGACGCCCACCTCTACCCGCAGAATCCGAGCCAACGTCTGCCACCGAGGATCACCAATCGGCGGGGCGTCGTCGCCGTCGGGATCAGGGGCCAACACCGGAACCAGCCGAAGGCGATTCCAGCCCCCGGCCGCGGCCACCAACGCCACCAACGCCACCTTGGCCATGAGCAGGCGGCCGTAGGTGGTCGACGTGAGCGGACCCAGACCCCCCACCACGATTGTGGCCATCGCCGCGCCGCTCATGGCCACACCCACGAGCGCAACGGCGGCCAGACCGGAGAACCCGGCCACCGCCTCACCGGACCCGATCACATCTCCGGCCGCTCGTCGACGACGCAGGATCCCGATGAGAGCCACCAAACCCCCGAGCCAGATGGCGGCCGCGGCCAGGTGGGCCAGATCGGCCACCATCCCCGCCCAGGCCGGGACCATGGTCCTGGTGTGACCGGTGAGGGCGAACCCGAGGGGGGCGACGGCGGCCCCCGCGCCAGCGATTGTGCGCACCGCCCCCTTGAAGGGCAGACCGGCGGTGATGGCCACCATGACCATTCCCACCATGGACAGCCCCAGCGACCAGCCCATGCCGTCAGCCAACGATCGACCGAGGAGACCGACCTCGGTCACCGATCCCCAGCCTCGCCCGGTGGCCAGCGATGCCCGCACCGGCACTTGGAACAACAACGCCAACACCCCAACGCCGGCCAACACACCCAGTCGGCGGGACACCGGTGACGGCTCGTCGGCCCGACCCAGACGGGTACCCACCAGGACAGCCCCCGCCACCACCAGCACCGCGCCGTAGGAGATGGCCCGCAGCACGGCGGCGATCACCTCGTCTCGCCGGTCACCACCGGCCCCGAACGCCCGGTCGACCACCTCGGAATCGACCACCGTGCGCTTCCCGACCGAGAACTGGAAAGCGCCGTGGATCGGGTGACCATCAGCAGACACCACCCTCCACGCCACCACGTATCCGCCGTCGGGTAGAACCCCGCGCAGCGGGACGGTGACGGTTCGACCGCGGGCCTTCGCCTCGCCGCGGTCATGGCGCCCCGCGGTGGCGTCCAAGACCCGTACTCCTTCGCCCTCGACGGACACGTCCTCGGTGAAGGAGAGAACCACCTGGTCGGGCGAGTTGTCTGCCACCGCTCCCGCGACCGGCTCTGTAGCGGACAGCTCGGCGTGAGCCCACGCCTCACCGACCCCGACGCCGAGCACCCCGACGGCGAGGACCAGGGTCGCCACCACCAACCGCACCACCCCGTCCCGCCATCGGGGCCGGTGCCCGGAGTTGCAACGGGAAGAGGTCATCGGGGCATGGTGGCCCAATACAGCCGACCGGTTCCACCCAGGCCCCACCCAACCGCCGTGGCCGGAGTTTGGCTTCAGGCGCCATCCCTCCTACGATGGCTCGTCCGCAGGAGCACGGTCCCGGCCCGGCTCGAGCGTCCAACCTGTCCGGGAGAGCGAACCGATGGCCAAGAGCGACAAGCGTCCGATCATCAAGCTGAAGTCCACCGCGGGCACCGGCTACACCTATGTGACCCGGAAGAACAAGACCAACACCCGCGAGCGGATCGAACTCAAGAAGTACGACCCCAAGATCCGCCAGCACGTGATCTTCAAGGAAGAGCGCTAGCGGTTCTCCCTTCGGCGGCGAACCGGCCACGCGATCACGATCGCTGCCGGTCTCCCGGTGCGCCTGCGGCGCTCGCCTCCTGGTTCCGCCCGGGCGGTTCCTCGCTTCGCTGCGGAGCCCGATCGGCTTGATTTCGCGCGCTCCGTAGGGTATCCACCACCGGCGCGCGACCGCTCCCTACGATTTTCCCAACAGGGGAAAAGCCGGGAGCACGGATGCCACAGATCGTCTACGGGCTCGACATCGAGACCGACACCCGCACCGACGCGGTCGACCCGGCCATTGCGCCGGTGGTCACCGTGGCCCTGTCGGGACGCAACTTCGACGAGGTGTTCGTGGGCCCCGAAGCCGACCTGCTCGTCGCGCTCGACCGGCGCCTGGCCAGCCTGGCGCCGGGTGTGATCGCCACCTGGAACGGCTCCACCTTCGATCTGCCGTTCATCGCCGACCGGGCCCGGCTCCTGGGCCTCGACCTCGGGCTCCAGCTGTGCGTCGACCCCCGCCTCACCATGCAGCGGGCCCTGCTCCCCGGCCACGGCGGGGCCTATCGGGCGGCGTGGCACGGACACACCCACATCGACACGTTCCGGCTCTACGGCCAGCCGAACGGCAGCGGCCACTGGGGTTCGCTCCGGGTGATCGGCCGGGTGCTCGGCCTCACCCCCGCACCCACGGCCGGGGGACCACGGGGTCGGGCCCAGATCCTCACCAACGAAGCACTCCACGCCCACGCCCCCAGCGACGCCCGCCTGGCCCGGAACCTGGCCGAGCGACGCTGGTCCGCCGCCCACCGCCTCATCGACAGGGTGGAGCCCCTGGAGGTGCAGCCGGTGTCGGTGGCCGCCCACCGCCTAGAGCGCCAGGCCCGCCTCGACCGCCGCCCGGTGGCCACGCCCGCCTGAGGCACGTCGAACGGGTCCGTCAGAACGGGTCCGTCAGAACGGGTCCGTCAGAACGGGTCCGTCAGAACGGGTCCGTCAGAACGGGTCGGTCACGACTGGTTCCGAGCACCCCGTCGGCGAGCAGGTACCCGTCTGCAATTCGACCGCTGTGGTCAACGCGCGGCTGCGACCGGCTCCCCCACCTGGGGGATGTACGACCCCCAACTCCAAGGGACGATGCGGTCGCTGCACCACACGACCGAACTGACGGAGGCATGCGTGACCATCGAACGGATCAACTCACCAGGACTGGCTCCCGTCCCGGGGGCCACCCACATCACCGTCGCCACGGGCGCTCGGATCATCCACATCGCCGGCCAGACCGGGGTGGACCGCACCGGCGCGCCGGTCGGTGGGTCCCACGGCGAGCAGGCGGCGCAGGCGCTGCGAAACCTGCGGATCGCCGTGGGAGCTGCGAACGCCACCCTGGAAGACGTGGTTCGGCTCACGATCTACGTCGTCGATCTGGTGCCAGAGGTGTTCGAGTCGATCGTCGGCGCCGCCATCGAGGTGCTCGGCCAGGACTACCCGGTCACCGCAGCCACGCTCGTGGGTGTTGCGGCGCTGTGGCAACCCGGCTTGGTCATCGAGATCGACGCGATGCTCGTTGCGGGCTGACGACATCCGATGGAAGCTGACGAGGTGACGGCGCGACCCCGCTTCGGTACGCATGTCCCGCAGTGGGCCGGAACGCTGAGCTTCCTGTTCACCGACGCCGAAGGTTCGACACGACTCTTCGACGCTGATCCCGCACAGGCTCGGCGTGCGCTCGATGCGGCCCACGACGTGGTGCGCAGCATCGTGACCCACCACGACGGGTGGTTCGCCGTCGAGCAGGGTGGCGGCGACTCGACGGTCGCGGTGTTCCGCAGATCCTCAGCGGCGGCGTCAGCTGCCGTGGCGATCCAGGAGGCGCTGGCGGACCAGCGGCTGCAGGTTCCCACGATGCGGCTCCGGGCCGCGGTCGTCACCGGCAACGTGGACCAGCGGCCCGACGGCACCTACGTGGGTCCGACGTTGAACCGGTGTGGCCGCCTGCTCGCCGCGGCCCACGGCGACCAGGTGCTCACGACCTCCTCGACGTGGGAGCTGTCGACCGAGGACGGCGATCTCGGTCTGGCCGCCATCGACCTCGGTGAGCACCGGCTTCGGGGCATCGAGCGCCCGATGCACATCGTGCAGCTGCAGCGAACGGGTACGTCGACCGCGTTCCCTCCACTCCGTGGCGTCCTCGGCACCGTCGTTCCGCTGCCCCGCCGGCCCACGAACCTGTTCGGCCGCAGCGACGATGTCCTTCGTGTCATCGGGCTGCTCCACGAGCACCGGGTCATCTCGATCGTCGGTGCCGGCGGCGTGGGCAAGACGCGGCTGGCGATCGAGGCAGGCGCCGCAGCGGCCGAGCAGTTCGACCAGGTCTGCTGGGTCGATCTCAGCTCGGCCCGGAGACGCGAGCACATGTGGAGTGCAGTCGCGAGTGGCGCGGGTCTCCCCGCCGACATCGCTACCGGGGACGGCCGAATCGCCGGCGCACTGGCGGGACGCCGAGACCTCCTCGTGTTGGACAACTGCGAACAGGTGCTCGAACCCGTGGCAGAGCTCATCCGAGAGCTCGTCGCGGCCACCGAGACCACGCTCCTGACCACAACCCGCGAACCGATCGGCGCGTACGGCGAAGCGGTGTTCCGGGCGGCGTCGCTCCCGCTACCCGAGGCTGCGCCCGAGGACCCGATCGCGGCCGTCGAACGAACGGACAGCGCCCGACTGTTCGTCGACCGGGCGCGACTCGTCCGGCCCGAACTGGTGATCGACGCCGAAGCCGCCGACGCGATCATCTCGATCTGCCGTCGTCTGGACGGTCTGCCGCTGGCGATCGAGTTGGCCGCGGCGCGCCTCGAAGTGGCCCAACCCCGGGAGGTCGCCGATGGCCTCGGCGACCGGATCCAGCTCCTGACAGGCTCCGCTTCGGGCCACCTGAGCCGCCAACGCACGCTCGAGGCGTCGATCGCATGGAGCTACGACCTGCTCGACGACACGAACCGTGGGTTGCTCGATCACCTCTCCGTGTTCACCGGGCCGTTCCCACCGAGCGCCGCGGCTGCGGTGGCCGAGTCGTCCGGGGGAGCGGCGGGCGCGACGCTCCAGCGGCTGGGCTCGCTGACCCGGCGGTCCATGCTGGTCGCCGAGCCGGGACCGGACGGAACCACGTGGTACCGGTTTTTGGAGACCATCCGCGCGTTCGCGTTGGAACGACTGATCGGTTCGGGAGACGCCGAAGCCGTGCGTCGCGCTCACCTGCAGTGGGTGGTCGAGTTCTGTCGTCGCGCGAGTGAGGACTTCGAAGGACCCGATCCTCTGCCCCGGGTGGAGCAGTGCCGCCATCTGTTGGCCGATCTGCGCACTGCGCTCGACTTTGCCTTGGCGACCGACTCGATCCCAGAAGCCACTGCGATCGTCGGTTCACTCGGGTGGTTCTGGGTGTGGGACGGTCTGGGCTCGGAGATGCGCGACACCTTCGACGTGGTTCGGGAGCACCTCACCCGGGCTGAACCGGCCGATCGTCTCGCGTTCGGATTCGCCGACGTGTGGACGACGGCTCACGCGTCGGGCGACCCTGCAGGCATGGACCTGGCCCTGCAGGGGTGGGCAGCAACCGCCGAGGACCTCGGCAACGCCCGTCACACGGCAGTGGCCCTCGTCATCCGCGGCTCCCACCAGTGCTTCTCGGACCCCGAGGGCAGCCGGCTCGTGCTCCAGGACGCGTTCGAGCGGTGCGGGGCCGTCGGTGAGTCGTACTGGGAGACCTACGCCGAATGCGGGCTCGCGTTCTGCTGGATCATGCTCGAACGCATCGATCAGGCCAGGCCGCTGCTCGACCACATGGAGGCCCGGGCGAGACGGCTGGGCAATCCCCAGCTCGTGGCAGATGCGTTGTCGCGCCGAGCCGTGATCGACTACACCGCCGGACGCTACGCAGAGATCGAAGCCACCTGCCGGGAGCTCGAAGGGGAGTTCGCCCAGCTGACGCACGTCAACGTGACAGCAGCGCCGCGTTCGATGCTCATGAGTGCCGAGGCGGTACGAGGTCGCGGTCTCGTGCACGAGGCGGCTGCCCGCGAGCTGCTCGGTGCCTATCTGCGCTCGGGCGAGATCCAACACGTTCCTTTGATCATCGGCGCGCTCGCCGACATCCTGATCGCAACCGACCGCGCCGCCGGCGCGGAGCCGATGCTCGCCGAACTCGCGGGACTGGTCGAGCCCTACCCCTACTTCCGGGTCCGGACCCGACATCGCCGCGCCCTCGTCGCCATGGCGCTGGACGACCGGGCCACCGCCCGCGAACTCCTCGACCGAACGGCGGAGGACACATCCGCGATCGGCAACCTCGCCACCGGCGCCGAGACCGCCATCCTCCTCGCCGTGCTCGACCGGCGCGATCGACGCCATCGCGCTGCCTTCGACCACGCCTGGGCGGGAGCATCCGGGGCAGCGGTCCTCGGTGCCGAGCAGACGCTGGCTGCGGCGCTGGAGGTCCTCGCCGCACTGCTGGCGGACACCGACCGCCACCAGGCCGCGGCCCGACTGCTCGGCGCCGCAGGGGCAGCGCGGGCCCGGGCGGCCGTGACGATCCGTCTGGGATGGCAGTCCGATCACGAGGCCACCCTGGCCATGGTGCGCACCGCTCTCGGCGACACGTTCGCCGACGAGACCGACACCGGGCGTCGGATGCCCATCGACGACGCCCTCGCACTGGCGGACCGGCTCCGTGGGAGCCGCGACCGGCCGAAGGTGGGATGGGATGCCCTGACCGCCACCGAGCGCCAGGTGGCGGGACTGGCAGCCTCCGGACGGACCAATCCCCAGATCGCGACCGAGCTGGTGGTCGGCCGGGAAACCGTCAAGACCCATCTCACCTCCATCTATCGGAAGCTCGACATATCCAACCGCGTCGAACTCGCCGCTCTCCTGGCCATTCGAGCGGACGTGCCATGACCGGGTTCTCGGCCACCACACTGCTTCCGCACCCCCCCGAGGTCGTCTTCGACCTGCTCGCCGATCCGGCTTCGGCGCGCCTCATCGACCCATCCGTGATCTCGTACGAGCCGGATGGCGGCACGATGGCCCTTGGGGTCCGGAACACCATCCGGTTCCGTGCGCTCGGGATCCCGATGCGCGCAGTGAGCGACACCACCGCCTGGCATCCGGGTGAGCTCATGCAGTTCCGTACCCTTCGACCGGATCGGCCGTTCATCACCACTGCCACGCATTCGTTCGTGCCCGACGTGCTGGGCACCACCTACACCTGGTCGATGACGTTCGAGCCGACCGTGCTCGGTGGCCGCATCCCTGCCCACGTGGCTTCCAGGTTCTTTGCCCGCAACGCAGCACGGCAGCAGGCGCGCCTCGCCCGCGTACTCGGGGAGCGCCGGTTCACCCAACAGGGAGACGAACGATGAGCAATGCCGCTCCGTCACCATCCCGCCTGGTCGGCCTGCCATTCCCGCCGACCAGGCACGGTCAGCGCTGTGGACACAGGTGTTCGGCGTTCGCGGTGAGTCCCCGGCTTGGTTGTCACCACCCCCGGGCACACTGGTCCCGAGGATCGCAGTCCCCTCGCCTCCGGGCCCGGACCGCCGGACACACCCCCCCGTTCCGGAGGTCTCTCCCATGTCGCGCGCTGCCGGCCCCCCGTCCCCCACCCCAACTGCCGCACCCGGCCCGACCGATCCGCTCTCGGTGGCCGAGTTGGCCAACCTGGTCCACGAGGCCGCGACACCGCTCCAACAGGACCTGGTGGTGGTGGTGCGCACCCACCCCGACCACCTCGACCTCGCCCTGTGGCCCATCGGGGGCCACGGCCCGTCACCCACCGACGTCCTCATCGGCTGGCGGCCCGACCCCGGCGTCCGGGCCGTCGGCCTGGTGTCGGCCGGGCAGGAGTACGGCCCGGCCCACCAGGGTCCGGTGGCGGTCACCGTGCTCGCCGACACCGACGGCGCGGCCGCCACGGTCCTGGAGCGACCGGGCGCCGAGCCGATCCTCCTGGCCGAACAGCCCCAGGGCTGGGGGGCCGATGCCCTGCGCCGCACCCTGGGCCTGCCCACGCCGGCCCCCGAGCACCCGGTGAGCGCCTGTGTGGAGGCCACCTGGATCGCCCACCTCGCCGCGCTGGCCTGGCCGGCCGGCATCGACCGCCTGCCGCCGCTCACCTGGGAACAGGTGGCCCGGGTGCACCCCCTGGCCGACCCCTGCGGAGCGGTGCCCACCCCACAGGCCCTGGCCCACAGCACCTGCTCGCTGGATCGCGAGTCGTCGTGGTCCCGGTTGCTGCAGAGCGTGGCCACCGAGATCACGGGCGCCACCCCGAGCCCGCCGGGCGGCCGCACCGTGCCGTTGGCGGCGTGGTTCGACCAGGGCTCGTTCTCCCGGTGGATGCTCCGCCAGCAACCCGACACCGATCAGGTGCTGCTCGACCTCCTCGACCACCTCACCGACCACGCGGCCGAGCAGCTCCTCGCCGCCCTGATCTCGCTGTGAACCGCACCGGCGGCGCGTCCCGGCCGCCGCCGGGGCACCCGCGGCGCGGCCGGGCGGCCGGAACTGCGGTTGCATCAGGATTCGTGGCGATATACCCTATGGGGTATGTGCTCCCGTGTGACCTGCCCCACCTGCTCCCGTCCCACCTTCGCCGGCTGCGGCAACCACGTCGAGCAGGTGCTCGGCGACGTGAAGCCCGACGACCGCTGCCAGTGCGGTTCTGGTCCCCGCGCCGCGCGCAAGCGCTGGTTCGGCCGCTGACCCCGATCACGTCCTCCGGCCGAGCCGCCCCGGGCGGCGGTCCGGCTGGCCGGCCGCCAGCCTGAGGCTCCGCCCCGGAGCTCACCTCACCTCGGGCGCCATGAGTAGTGACGTACTCATGCCATCGACATCCCGCCTCGTGCACACTCCGGCCAGGGCCGGGGTTCGCCGGTCGCCGCCACCACGAAGACGACGACGAGGACGAGATGTCGCAGCCAAGCTGGGCCCGCCGGGCCGTCACCGCCACCTTGTTGGCCGGGCTCGCCCTGCTCGGGTTGGCCGCCTGCGGCCCCCTCGGCTCGGTGAGCCAGGTTTCCATGGGTGAGGAGTTCGCCTGCGCCCGCAAGGCCGACGGCACCGTCTGGTGCTGGGGACGCGCCGACTCCGGCCAGCTGGGCGACGGGTCCCGGTCCCACACCGCTGCGCCGGCGGTGGCGGTGGCGGGCATCACCACCGCCACCTCGGTGGCCACCGGCACCAACCACGCCTGCGCCGTGCTGGCCGACGGTACGGCCCGCTGCTGGGGCTACGCCGTGTTGGGACAGACCGGACGGGGCATCGGGGGCGGCACCGGCGAGGTCAGCGAGGTCCTGCCGGTCCCGGTGGACGGGCTCACCGGTGCCACCCAGATCACCGCCGGGGCCAGCCACACCTGCGCCCGCCTGTCCGACGGCACGGCCCGCTGCTGGGGCCGCAACGTCGAGGGTCAGCTCGGCAACGGCACCACCACCACGGCGTTCGCCCCGGTTCCGGTGAGCGGGCTCACCGGCGTGGTCTCGATCCAGGCCGGCGCCTTCCACACCTGTGCGCTGATCGATGACGATTCGGTGCGCTGCTGGGGGGCCAACAACCGCGGCCAGCTCGGCAACGGCACCACCACGAACGCCTCCACGCCCACCACCGTCACCGGGCTCACCGGCGTGGCCGAGGTCGATGGCGGCGGCAACCACACCTGCGCCCGGCGCGCCGCCGGCACCGTGGCGTGCTGGGGTCGCAACACCGAAGGCGAGCTGGGCAACGGCGGCACCACCGACGCCACCACGCCCGTGAACGCCACCGGCATCACCGCCGCCACCGACGTGACCGCCGGAGACTTCCACACCTGTGCGGTTGAGGGCGGCTCGGTGCGGTGCTGGGGCTACGGCGGCAACGGTCGGCTGGGCAACGGTTCCGCCGCCACCGCCACCACCCCCGTCACGGTGGCCGGGCTCACCGACGTGCAGACGGTGGAGGGCGGTGCCGCCTCCACCTGCGCCGTGCTCACCGACGCCACCTCCCGGTGCTGGGGCTACAACGGCTACGGCGGACTGGGCGACACCACCCGCACCGAGCGCGTCGCCCCGGTGTCGGTGGCCGGTCAACCGCTGGTGGTGAAGGAGGTGGAGGAGATCGAATCGGGCGGTATCCACACCTGTCTGCTCACCACCGACGCCACCGTGTCGTGCCTGGGCCAGGGCGTGGTGAACGGCGAGCTCGGCAACGGCACCTTCACCAACTCCCGCCTGCCGGTGACCGTGCCGAGCCTCACCGGTGTCCAGACGATCGCCGTCGGGGCCCACCACACCTGCGCCGTGCTCGCCGACACCACCGTGCGGTGCTGGGGCCGCAACGCCGACGGTCAGCTCGGCAACGGCACCAGCAGCACCAGCAACGTCCCCGTGGCCGTGACCGGCCTGACCGGGGTGGTCGACCTGGAAGCCGGCACCAGCCACACCTGCGCCCTGCTCACCGACACCACCGTGCGGTGCTGGGGTGCCAACGCCGACGGCCAGCTCGGCAACGGCACCACCACGCCCAGCAACGTCCCCGTGACCGTGACCGGCCTGACCGGGGTCGGGGTCCTGGGGGCGGGGCTCGCCCACACCTGTGCCACCCTCACCGCCGACGGCTCGGTCCGGTGCTGGGGCCGCAACGCCGACGGCCAGCTGGGCAACGGCACCACCAACCCCGCCACCGTGCCGGCGACGGTGACCGGGCTCACCGGGGCCACCGACGTCACCGCCGGCACCAACCACTCCTGTGCCGTGCTCACCGACGGCAGCGGCCGCTGCTGGGGGTCCAACGCCCTCGGGCAGCTCGGCACCGGGAGCGGATCCTCGCTGGTGCCCGCGCCGGTCAGCGGTCTCACCAACGCCGGGCAGATCACCGCCGGCCACAGCTACACCTGCGCCACCCTCGGAGATGCCGGTGGTCGGTGCTGGGGGACCAACCTCTTCGGTCAGCTCGGGCGGGGCCACGGGATCGACGTGCGCACCCAGGCGTACCCGGTTCCCGGGCCCGTGGCGGGCCAGACCGCCATCGCCCACCTCGACGCCGGAACGGCTCCGGCCACCAACAACGGCCAGCACACCTGTGCCCGGCTCACCGACGGCACCGCCACCTGCTGGGGCGCGGCCGGATCGGGCCAGCTGGGCGACGGCGGCGACTGGACCGATCGACTCACCACGAACCGCAAGGTGGTCCGTGAGGGCTGACCACCCCGCGGTGCGATCGGCCGTGAACCGATCGAGGCCCCGGCGCGGCTAGAGGCCGATGCGCTCGCAGGTCTCGGCCCAGAGCCGGGCGTACTCCTGGGCGGCCAGGCTCCGCGGCGCGGCCAGCACCACCGGCACCTGCTCCTCGCCCATCCGGGCCACGGCCGAGCTCTCGGGCACCGCGGCGCCCAGGAACCCGCCCTCGGCGAGCACCTTGGCCTCGATCCGGCGGTGCATGGGCTTGCGACGGTCGATCATGGAGAGGAACGGTGCCACCAGCTCGGGCCCGGCCGAGCCGGTCTCGGCCACGAAGGTCCGGAACCGCTCCAGCGCCCGGTAGGGCAGCGGCTCGGGCACCACCGGCACCAGCAGCACGTCGGCCACCGTGGCCACCGCCTCCACCACCTGGCTGATGCCGGGCGGGCAGTCGAGCACCAGCACGTCGACGTCGGACCGCGCGCCCTGCACCAGACGGCGGATGAGCTTGTGGGGCTTGGCGCTGAGCGACAGCACCCGCTCCACCTCGCGCACCGAGGTGTCGGCGGGCACCACCTCCAGGTTGGGAATGCCCGAGGTGCGGGCCACGTGCACCAGCCCGGCACGGCCACCACCGAGCAACTTGGTGGCGCCGCCGCGCAGCTTGGGCCGGAGGTCGAGGCAGTAGGTGGCCGCGCCCTGCGGATCGAGGTCCCACAGGAGCGTGCGGCGGCCCTGGCCCGCAGCCAGGGCCGCCAGGTTCACGGCGGTGGAGGTCTTGCCCACCCCGCCCTTGAGGCCGGTGACGGCCACCACGCGCATGCGGTCGGTCAACCGCCGTTGTAGTCGGTGAGCGTCTCGTTCACGGCCGCCTCGGCCGTGTCGAGCGCCGCGGCGGCGTCGGTCCCGCTGAACAGCACGCCCTCCAGTGCACCCTGGATGGCCTCGGTGTAGGTGGGGAACGGTCCGATCAGCGGGCCCGACTGGTCGGGATCGGCGGCCCGGAGCTGGTCCACGGCGTTCAGGAGCAACACGCCGGCCACGTCGGTCTCCCAGAACGTGGTGACCGAGTCCTCCTCCAGCACCGACTTCACCACCGGCAGGTAGCCGCCGCTGGTGTGCCACTCCATGGCGTTCTCGGGCTGCAGCATGAACTGGAGGAACTTCCACGACGCCGCCTGCTGGGCCGGCGTGCCGGTGTTGAGGATGTAGAAGGCGCCGCCGCTGGCGAACACCTTGCCGGGCGACTCGATGCCCGGGAAGGGGGCACCACCGGGCACCAGGGCGGCGTTGTCGATGGCCGAGATGTCGAAGTCGATGCCGGCCTCGGCCGCGGTGATCTCACCGCCCAGGGCGTCGCGGATGGTGGTGGAGGCCGTGGAGGTCTCGATGAGCATGGAGCTCTGCTCGCTCACCAGCGCCAGGTAGTGGTCGATGCTGCCCTCGGTGGCCGCGAACGGGTTGAGGAGGCCATCGGTGTTCATGGTGTTCAGGAACTCGAGGAGGTCGACCGCCTCGGGCGTGTTGAACGACGCCTCGGTGGCGGGCGCCTCACGCCCGTTGCCGTTGTTCACGATGTCCTGGTTGATCCCGGCCAGCCAGGTCTCGAAGAACCACCGGTTCACCTTGAACGAGAGCGGCTTCTCGGAGACCCCGGCGTCCTTGAGCTTCTGGGCGACCTCGCGGACCTCGGCCATGGTCTCGGGCGGGTCGTTGGGATCGAGGCCGGCCTTCTGGAAGTGCACCTTGTTGAAGTACAGCATCGGGGTGGACACGTTCATGTAGCCGGGCCACAGCACGCCGTCGACGGAGAACTCGGCCCGCGCCGCGGGGAGGAGCTGGGAGGTGTCGTAGCCGTCGGCTTCCATGCACGCCTCGGCCGGCAGCACCTGGCCCTTGTCGACCATCTCGCCGAGGGCGGTGTCCTCCAGGTAGATCACCTGGGGCAGCTGGTTGGGCTTGGACGAGGCGGCCTGGTACTTGCGGAGGACCTCCTCGTAGGCGTTGCCCTGGTTGTTGGCCGTGACGACCACCTTGTCCTGGCTCGCGTTGAACTTGGTGGCCATGGCCTCCATGGTCTGCTGGGTGGACCCGCCGAGGCCGCCGTACCAGAGGTCGAGCTTCACCGGGGCGGTGGCCTCCTCCAGGGCCTCGAGCGGGCACTCGGGCAGACCGCCACCGCCCTCGCCCTCCACCACCGTGGTGCGACCCCCGGCCTCCTGGTCGCCCGAGGTGGGCGGCCCGCCGCAGGCGGCCAGCAGCAGGCCACCGACGGCCGCCACCGAGAGCGCCACCCGGCGGGCTCGGGGCGGTCGCCCGAAGCGGGCGGGGTGGGCGGAGCGGGCGGTTCGGACCGTGCGGTCGGGAGCGAGGTCGTCTGGGCGGTCAGGCATGGGGTGTCCTTTCGGGACGGGTCACTTCACCGCGCCGGCGGTGAGGCCGCGGATGATCTGGCGCTGGAAGGCGATGAGCAGCACGAGCACGGGGACGGCCGCCACCATGGCGGCGGCGATGCTCACGTTGGCGTTGGCCACGTTGTTGCCGATGATGGTGCGGAGCTGGAACTGGAGGGTGTTGTACCGGTCGTCGGAGACCACCGAGGCCGGCCACAGGTACTGGTTCCAGGCGCCGAGGGCGGCGATCACCGTGAACGAGGCGATCACCGGCCGGGTGAGCGGCACCGCGAACTTGGTGAGGAAGGCCACGTGGCCGTAGCCGTCGAGCCGGGTGGCGTCGTTGATCTCCGGGGGGATGCCCCGGAACCCCTGGCGGATCAGGAAGGTGCCGAACGCTGAGGCCGTGAACGGCAGCACGAGCGCCTGCATCGTGTTGATCCACTCCAGCTGGCGGATCAGGGCGATGTTGCCGATGAGGGTGACCTCGAGCGGCAACAACAAGGTGGCCATGAACAGGGCGAACAGCAGCCGCCGGAACGGGAAGCGCAGGAAGGCGAAGGCGTAGGCGGCCAGGATCGCGCTGGTGACCTGGGCACTGGTGATGACCACGGTCATCACCAGGCTGCGGCCCATGGCCGGGCCGAGTCGGGCCGACGACCACGCCTGGGTCCACACCGCCCCGCCCACGAACACGAGGGCGGCCCCGGTGATGAGGGAGCCCACCGCCACCGCCTCCAGCACGGCCCCGACCCGGCCGCGTGGGGTGGCGAGCAGGGCCGGCACCAGCGTGGCCGAGACCAGCGCCATGGCGAGCAGGATCCACCATTCGCTGTTGCCGTCGGCGGCGTGGAACGAACCGAAGGCGGGGCCCAGCGACACCGCCAGCACGACCGTGGCCCCCACGGTGGCCAGCAGGTTGCGCCACTCCCGCACCACCCGACGACCGGCGAGGTCCCAGCCCACCATGAGCTTGTTCGCCCAGGTGAAGACCACCAGCACCACCAGCGTGCGGGCCACCACCGAGAAGGCGCCACCGGTGAACCAGGTGCGGTCCTTCCAGTCGACGTTCACCGGGTGCAGGGGCTTGCCGGCCTCCACGTAGATGAACGGCGGCGACATGGCCTGGATGAGGGTGAGGAGCAGCGGCCCCAGCACCAGGATCGACAGGACCACGAGCATGGCGTACTGCCCCACCACGCCCACCGCGTGACGGCTCGGCCCCCGGCCGGCGGGCGCCTGACGGGTGGGGGTGACGGCGGCCTGCTCACTCGTCGCCATAGTGGACCCTCCGCTCCAGGAGCACGAACTGGAGGAACGTGACCACGAGGGTCACGGCGAACAACCCGATCGACAGGACCGCCCCGGCGCCGTAGTTCTGGCTCTGACGGGAGATCTTGAACACCAGCGTCTCCGACGCGCCGGCCGGCCCGCCGTTGGTGACGATCTGGATCTGGGCGAAGGCCTGGAACCCGAAGATCACCAGCACCACCACGAGGAACAACAGCACGGGTGAGATCAACGGGAGCGTGATCCGCAGGAGACGCCGGGTGGGGCCGTAGCCATCGAGCCGGGCGGCCTCCATCACCTCCTCGGGCACGGCCTGGAGGCCCGCCAACACGATCACGAACGCCAGGCCCAGGTTCTGCCAGATGCTCGGGAGCGCCGCCGCGAACAGCGCCATGTCGGGGTCCTCCTTCCACCCCACCTGGAAGAACCCGACCGCCGGGTTGAACAAGAAGAGGAAGAGCACCGAGCTCACGGCCACCGAACTGGCCAGGGTGCTGGAGAAGATGGCCTGGAAGACCTTGATGCCCTTGAGCTGACGGTGGGCGGCCACGGCGAGCAGCACGCCGAGCACGAGACCGGCCGGCACCGTGTAGAGCACGAACAGCACGCTGTGCTTGAGCCCGTCGGTGAACTCGGGCCCGGTGAGGATGTCGCGGTACTGCTGCAGGCCCACGTAGCGGTAGCTGAGGCCACCCCGCTCGGACTTGTACCGACCCCAGTCGACCAGGCGGAAGAACGGTAGGTAGAAGAAGACGGTGAAGATGATGAGCGACGGAGCCAGGAACGCGAAGGCGAGCCCCGCCTCCTTGAGGGTGTAGCGCCGGAACCGGGAGATCACGGGATCCGCTCGGTGGTGTCGACGTCGAAGAGGTGCACCTGGGCGGGATCGACCGCCAGGTTCACCACGTCGCCCGCCGACTGCTCCGCCACCCCGGGCTGGCGGACCACGAACTGCTGGCCTTCGGCCACCATGAACAGCAGGCACTCGTGGCCCAGCCACTCCACCGCCCGCACCTCGGCGCGGAGACTGCCGTTGGGCGCCACCACCAGGTGCTCGGGCCGGACCCCCGCCACCACCTTTCGACCGCGCTCCAGCGCGGTGGCGGTGGCCGGACCGGCCAGCCAGCCGCCGGCGACGTCGATGGAGCCGCCCGCACCCACCACGCCATCGAGGCAGTTCATGGGCGGCGTGCCGATGAACTGGGCCACGAACGTGTTCACGGGGTGGTCGTAGACCTCCTTGGGGGTGCCGACCTGCTGCAGACGGCCCATGGTCATCACCGCCACCCGGGTGGCCATGGTCATGGCCTCGACCTGGTCGTGGGTGACGTACACCACGGTGGTGCCCACCCGTTCGTGCAGCTCCACCAGCTCGATGCGGGTCTGGGCCCGCAGCTTGGCGTCGAGGTTGGAGAGCGGCTCGTCCATGAGGAACGCCTTGGGGCGGCCCACGAAGGCGCGGGCGAGGGCCACCCGCTGGCGCTGGCCGCCCGACAGGGCCGACGGCTTGCGGTCGAGGTAGGGCTCCAGGTCCAGCACCCGGGCGGCCTCGGCCACCCGCTCGGCCCGCTCGGCCCCCGTGAGCTTGCGGACGGGCCGGTCGGGCCCGTCGACGGGGTACGAGCGCACCAACAGCGGTGACTCGATGTTCCGCTTCACGGTCATGTGCGGGTAGAGGGCGTAGCTCTGGAAGACCATGGAGATGTCGCGGTCGGCCGGGTCGATGTCGTTCACCAGGCGGTCGCCGATGTACAGCTCGCCCTCGGTGATGGACTCCAGCCCGGCGATCATGCGCAACGCCGTCGACTTGCCGCACCCCGAGGGGCCGAGCAGCACCATGAACTCGCCGTCGACCACCTCGAGGTCGAGGGACTCGACCGCCGTGACGTCGCCGTAGCGCTTGGTGACGCCGTTGAAGGTGACGCCGGCCATCGGACCTCCTGGGGCTCGCGGTCGGACCGGATCGTAGGGCCAGGAGGCGACCACCGGGTGCCAGGACGGCCACGGCCGGGTGGACGGCCGGTGGCCGGCGGGTGACCTCACGCTCCCGGGGCCCCTCGCAGCCCGAGCGCCGGGCGGGGTTGCCAGCCGACCGCCACCCACCGGCCTACATTCGACGAGCGGCGAGACCACGGCCCCCAGCCCACCCCGCCGCCGTCCGCCCCGGCTCCCACCGCCGGGCGGATCGCCCCAACCCCCCGCCCCCCACTCCCCCCTCCCCGATCATGACGACGCTCCCCCCCGCCGCACCGCCCCACGCCGCACCGCCACCCGCGCCGTCCCCGGGCCT
>WBZL01002521.1_pt1 | contig 17803 bp, 17 predicted proteins | sample 5204291 | NCBI WGS metagenome assembly WBZL01 (sample SAMN12344345, study PRJNA552823) | activated sludge metagenome | biome: Activated sludge suspended growth; feature: Nitrification reactor; material: Wastewater; isolation source: activated sludge from nitrification reactor of wastewater...
ACGAGCGAGGACACGTCAGCCGATCCCGTCCGCGGCGGTCACCGTCATGTCCGACAGGGCGTCGAGCATGGAGCGGAACCCCTGCACCTGATCGGCCGGCACGTCGCCCATGGCGCCCCCGGCGTAGCGGGCGTAGACCCCGGCGATGATGCAGGTCAGCTTCCAGTACCCGAAGGCGATGTAGTAGTCGAGCTGCGACAGGTCCCGCTGCGAGCCCGCGGCGTACCGTTCGATCAGCTCGGCCTTTCGGGGGAACCCCTCGAGAGCGGTCGGCGACGCCTGGGGCAGCACCGCGGCCTGGTCCGGGTCGGACCAGTACACCCAGAGCAGACCGAGGTCCGCGAGCGGATCGCCGAGCGTGCAGATCTCCCAGTCGAGCACCGCCTTCACGGACCCGTCGTCGGCCAACATGCAGTTGTCGAGCCGGTAGTCGCCGTGCACGATGGCCGAGCCCTGCTGCGGAGGGATCGCGGCGGCCAGCCTGTCGTGGATCCGGTCGACCTCGGGCAGTCCCAGCCCGCCGTCGACCTGGGAGTCCGACGCCTGGAACTGGCCGTACCAGCGCTTGAGCTGGCGGGCGATGTAGTCGTCCTTGCGGCCCAGGTCGCCCAGGCCGACCGCGTCGACGTCGACGGCGTGGATGGCGGCCATGACGTCGACGAGCGACTCGCCTGCGGTGCGGCGCTGGGCCGGGCTCAGCGCCGCCGCATCCGCGGCACCGCGGACCACCCGACCGTCGACGAAGTCCATGACGTAGAACGGCACGCCGTTGACCGACTCGTCGGTGCAGAGCCCCACCGCCGGGGGAACCGGCACGTCGGTGGGGCCGAGCGCGGAGATGATGCGGTGCTCCCGCCCCATGTCGTGGGCGGTGGCCAGGACCTGGCGCAGCGGTGGTCGGCGCAGCACCCAGCGTCGGGCGTCGCGGTCGGTCACCGAGAAGGTCAGGTTGGAGTGACCGCCGGCGATCAGCTCGAACCGCAGCGGTGGTGCGACGTCGACGACGTGGTCGGTGAACCACGTCGTCACCCCGTCGGCGTCGATGCCGGCGGGCACGGTCTCGATGTCGTCGGTCGCCTCGGATGCTTCGGTCACACGTCCCCCTGGGTCGGTCGCCACGCTACTGCGGGTGTCGACACGACGGTGTCGGCCCCGGACGGGCCCGCGGAGGGTCGCCGTCGTAGACTCCCCGGGTCATCCGAAGCGGTGCCGGCAAGCCGTCACGGCCACGCCACGCGCCTCCACCACCCACCCGCACGCACACCAGGAGCTCCGTCGTCCCATGGCCGATGTCACCGACGCCACCTTCACCACCGACGTCGTCGAGCGCTCCCGCACGGTGCCCGTGGTCGTCGACCTGTGGGCGGAGTGGTGCGGGCCGTGTCGGACGTTGGGCCCGATCCTGGAGAAGGTCGTCGCCGACACCGGCGGCCAGGTCGAGCTGGCCAAGGTCGACATCGACGCCAACCCGTCGGTGGCGTCGATGTTCCAGGTCCAGTCGATCCCGGCGGTGTACGCCATGAAGGACGGCAAGGTCGTCGACGGCTTCCTGGGGGCCCAACCCGAGTGGCAGGTCGCCGAGTTCGTGCAGCGCCTCTACCCCAGCGTCGAGGACCGTGAGGTCGACCGCCTGGTCGCGGCGGGTGACGAGGCGTCGCTGCGTGCCGCTCTCGAGCTGGAGCCCTCCGAGGAGACGGTGATCGTCGCCCTGGCCGAGCTGCTCGTGTCCGACGGCCGGGCCGAAGAGGGCCTGGCCCTGCTCGAACGTATCCCCGAGTCGGCCGCCACCCGTCGGGTCGCGGCGCTGGCGCGCACCGGAGGGCTGGCCGACGCCGGCGACCTCGACGCCCGACTCGACTCGCTGCTCTCTCAGGTCAAGGACGACGACGACGCCCGTCAGCAGTTCGTCGACCTGCTCGAGCTGATCGAGGATCCCGACGCCGCCGGCGCCTGGCGCCGCAAGCTCGCCGCACGGCTCTTCTGAAACGGCGGTGCCCGGCCCCACCGGTCGGACCCATGACACGCGGCCCGTCCGGGTCGCCCGAGACAGGACACCGATATCCATGACCGCCACGACCATCTCCCACTGGATCGGCGGTACCCGGAGCCCCGGCGGTTCGGACCGCCACGGCGACGTGTTCAACCCCGCGACCGGTTCGGTCAGCGCCACCGTGCCGTTCGCCACCTCCTCCGAGGTCGACGCGGCGGTGGCCGTGGCCGCGGAGGCGTTCCTCAGCTGGCGTGACGTGTCGCTGAGCCGCCGGACCGAGATCATGTTCCGGTTCCGGGAGCTGCTGTCGGCCCACAAGGACGACCTGGCCGCGGCGGTCACCGCCGAGCACGGCAAGGTCCTCTCCGACGCCGCCGGCGAGGTCCAGCGCGGCATCGAGAACGTCGAGTTCGCCTGCGGAGCCCCCCACCTGCTGAAGGGCTCGATGAGCCACCAGGTCGCGACCCGCGTCGACGTCCACTCCCTGCTGCAGCCGCTCGGAGTGGTGGCCGGGATCAGCCCGTTCAACTTCCCGGCCATGGTGCCGCTGTGGATGTTCCCCAACGCGCTCGTGTGCGGCAACACCTTCGTCCTCAAGCCGTCGGAGAAGGACCCGTCCGCGTCGGTGCTGATGGCCGAGCTGCTGACCGAGGCCGGGCTGCCCGACGGGGTGTTCAACGTCGTGCACGGCGACAAGGAGGCGGTCGACGCCCTCCTGGTCAACCCGACGGTGCAGGCGGTCAGCTTCGTCGGCTCCACGCCGATCGCCCGCTACATCTACGAGACGGGCACGTCGCACGGCAAGCGGGTCCAGGCGCTCGGCGGTGCCAAGAACCACATGGTCGTGCTCCCCGACGCGGACCTGGGCATGGCCGCCGACGCCGCGGTGTCCGCCGCGTACGGATCGGCGGGCGAGCGGTGCATGGCGATCTCGGTCGTCCTCGCGGTGGGCGACGTGGCCGACCCGCTGGTCGCGGCCATCGCCGAGCGGGCCCGGGCGGTGCGCATCGGCCCCGGGACCGACGCGGACTCCGAGATGGGACCGCTGGTCACCCGGGAGCACCGAGACAAGGTGGCGAGCTACCTCCCCGCCGCGTCCGAGGCCGGGGCGCGCCTCGTGCTCGACGGCCGCGAGCAGTCCTTCGACGGCGACGGGTTCTTCCTCGGCGTGTCGATCATCGACGACGTCACGACCGACATGGACTGCTACCGGGACGAGATCTTCGGACCGGTGCTCGCGGTGGTACGGGTCCCCGACTTCGACGCGGCCATGGCGGTGCTCGAGGACAACCCGTACGGCAACGGCACCGCCATCTTCACCCGCGACGGAGGCGCGGCCCGGCGCTTCGTCGACGAGGTGCCCGTCGGAATGGTCGGCGTCAACGTGCCGGTCCCGGTGCCGGTGGCGGCCTACTCCTTCGGGGGCTGGGGCGACTCGCTGTTCGGCGACAGCCACATGTACGGCCCCGAGGGGCTGGCCTTCTACACCCGCTCCAAGGTGGTCACGTCGCGCTGGCCGGACCCCTCGACCAGCACCGTCGACCTGGGCTTCCCGCAGAGTCGCTGATCGCGACGCACCGTCACCGGGGAGCGGTCCCCGGTGACGGAGGGCCGCCCGGGGTCCTAGGGTCGACGTCGCTTCCCCCAGCACGTCCGGCGCGCGCCGGCACGACGGGGGAGTGGGCGTGGTCGACCGCGGGAGCGACATCAGCACGACCGAGGAGCAGATCAGCGGAGCCGTCTCGTCGGCGCACGCCGACGCGCTGGCCGAGCTGAGCCGTCCGGATCCACCCGAGTCGCTCTGGGAGCGCGTGGTCACCACGCTCGTCCCGCTCGCCCGTTCGTCGCCCGGTTGGCTCCGGGTGGTCGTGGCGACGGTGGTCGTGGCGGCGGTCGCGGGAGGGTGGGTGTGGCTCCGTCGGCCCGTCGACCCCGTCACGGGTCTGCCACGGGTGTCCGATCCGATCGCGACCTCCAGCACCGCGCTGGAGCCGACCGCGGCGTCGGTGACCGGGTCGACCGCGGCCGGAGCGCTCACGACGGGATCGGTGACGGTGCACGTCGCCGGCGCGGTGCAGCACCCGGGTGTGGTGACCTTGCCGGCGGGCAGCCGAGCCGTCGACGCGGTCGACGCCGCCGGTGGGCTGGCCCCCGGAGCCGACGCCGACCGGGTGAACCTGGCCGCACCCCTCACCGACGGGACCCGTCTGGCGGTGCCCCTCGTGGGCCAGCCGATCCCGACCGAGGTCGCGGTTCCCTCCGCGACTCCGGCAGGCTCGGGGAGCGGCCCGACCGCGGCGACGCCGGGCGCACCGGTCGACCTGAACACGGCCGACGTGACCCAGCTCGACACCCTGCCGGGGGTCGGGCCCGCCACCGCGGCGGCGATCGTCGCGCACCGCGAGGAGCACGGTCCGTTCAGCACGGTCGACGGGCTGCTCGACGTCCGAGGCATCGGCGAGGGTCGGCTGGACGCCGTCCGGGACCTGGTCACGGTCGGTCGGTGAGCGACGCCCACGTGGTTCTCGGCGCCGTCGCGGTCGCCGTGGCGGCCTGGCTCGGAGCATCGCTGCCAACCCCGGTCGTGGCCGCCGCGGTCGTGATGGCGGTGCTGCGCCGCCGTCCGTTGACGGTGCTCGTCGCCCTGGTGGCCGTGGCGGGACTGCGCTCGGGCGACGCCCGCTCGGCGCTCGAGTCGCCGTTGCCCGCCCGGGTGGCGGGAATGGCGCAGCTGGTGTCGGACCCCCGTCCCGGCGACCACGGCAGCACGGTCGAGCTGCGCGTCGCCGGCCGTCGGTACCAGGCCCAGGTCGATCGGAGCGACGAGTGGGTCCTGCGCCCCCTGCTCAGCGGTGAGCACGTCGAGGTGGTGGGCCGCCCCCGCCCGTTCCGCGGCGCGCCGGTCGGGTGGCAGCGGTCCCGTCACCTGGCCGGGCGCCTGGTCGTCACGCACATCGAGCGGGGACCGCCCGCCGCTCCGTGGTTCGCTCTGGCCAACGCCGTTCACCGTCGGTTGGCCGCCGGGGTGGGGTCCTTCGACGAGCGGGCCCGTTCGCTGTACCTCGGCCTGGTCGTCGGCGACGACCGCGCCCAGGACGACCTGGCGCGCTTCCGGTTCCAGGCGACCGGACTGGGCCACCTCCTGGCGGTCAGCGGTCAGAACGTGGCCTTCGTCCTGCTGCTGGTCCGCCCGGTGGCGTCGAGGGTCCCGCTCAGGGTCCGATGGATCCTCGGGGCCGGGGCGTTGGTCGCGTTCGTGCTGGTGACCAGGGCCGAGGCGTCGGTCCTGCGCGCAGCGGCCATGGCACTGGTGGCGCTGCTCGCCGCGACCTCGGGTCGGGTCACCCCAGGGGCCCGGATGCTGGCCCTGGCCGTGGGTGTCCTGGTGCTGGTCGACCCGCTGATCGTGTCGGGTCTGGGGTTCCAGCTGTCGGTGGCCGCGACGGTGGGTCTGCTGGTCGGCGTCGGACCGTTGGTCGAGCGGGTGCGGGGGCCACGCTGGTTCTCCGAGGCGGTCGCCACCACCGTCAGCGCCCAGCTGGCGACGGCTCCGCTGCTGATGGGGCTCAACGGAGGCGTGCCGTCGGTGGCGACGCTGACCAACGTCCTCGCCGTTCCCGCCGCCGGCGCGGTCATGGTCCTCGGGCTCACCGCCGGAGTCGTCGCCGGCTTCGTCGTCGATCCCGCCGCCGCGGTGCTCACCGCTCCGGCCCGACTGCTCGTCGGCTGGATCGACGGGGTCGCCGAGGTCGGATCGCACTCGCCGTTGCCGCTGCTCGGACCGCTGCGACTCGCGGCGCTGATCGTCGCCGCGGTGCTGGTGGCGCGGCGGCGGGGCCCGACCACGTCCGCGGTCACGTGGGCGCGGGCGGTCGCGGCCGTCGTGTTGGTCGCGGTGGCGTTGTGGCCCGTCCGGGCACCGTCGAGCGCGACCCGGGTCGCTCCGGGAGTGCTCGTCGGCGACACCGACTGCGGGCGCACCGTGCAGCTCGAGGGGAACCCGGACGTGTCCGACACCCTGGCGGCGCTGCAGCGCGCCGGGGTGATCCACGCGGACGTGGTCGTGGGTGGCTCCGCCCGGGCGGTGGTGCCGGTCGCCACCCAGCTCCGAGCAGACGCGGCCATCGGGGACGATCGGGGGTGCCGTGTAGCTTGAGCGCCCGTGGAGCCGCAGGTCGTCACCGAGTCCGCCTACGAAGTCCTCCACCCGCCGGTACGCGAGGTGAACCGCTCGGCGTCGCTGCGGGCGCGACTGGCCGAGGTCCGTCGACTGGCAGCCGAGGGGACGCCCGTGGCGCTGCGCCTCGACCCCGCCGACGGCCCGGTCGTCTCGGTGGCCACGGCCGCGGTCGAGGCCGGAGCCACCGTCCTGGTGCTCCCCGGCCCCGCGTCCGAGGAGGATGCCGCGCCGATCGCGCTGGAGCGCGAGGTGCGTCGGGCAGCCGACCTGACCGCCGCCCTCGTCGCCGCACGCGGAGCGGTCCGATGAGCGGCGAGATCCACCTGCTCAAGGGCAGCGACCCTGTCCTCCTGAACGACGCCGCGGTCGAGCTGGTCGACCGACTGGTCGGTGACGCCTCCCGCGACGAGGTGCTGGCCGAGTTCTCCGGCGACGACTACGACCTGGGTGCGGTCGTGCTGGCGGCCCAGACGGTGTCGATGTTCGGCGACCGAGTCGTGGTGGCCCGCAACCTGGCCCGCTACGGGACCGCCGCCAAGAAGGGTGCAGCCTCAGCGGACCAGGGTGACGACGGTGCCGGGGACGACGGCTCCGGCGATGGCGACTCCGGGGGGCCGGGCCCGGACGCGGGAGCGGTGGCCGGATCCCCGGCGGACGTGCAGCTGCTGCTCGACTACCTGGCCGACCCGTCCCCCGACGCCAGCCTGGTGCTGGTCTGGAGCGCCCCCATGACCGCGGGCGCCCGACGCGGGGCGGTGCCACCCAAGCTGACGGCGGCGGTCAAGGCCGCCGGGGGGACCGTGTCGGACCACGGGCTGCCCCAGGGCAAGGGCACCGCCATGTGGTTGGCCGACCACCTCGCCGCGGCGTCGGTCACGCTCGATGCCGGGGCCCGCAAGCTCCTCGAGGACACCCTCGGTGAGGACATGTCCCGGCTCCTCGGCGTACTGCGGGTGCTCGAGGCCACGTTCGGCTCGGATGCCGGCCGGCTCAGCGCCGAGGACATCGAGCCGTTCCTGGGCGACGCCGGGGGCGTGCCGCCCTGGGACGTGACCGACGCCATCGACACCGGTCGCGTCGCCGACGCGGTGACCAACGTCCGGCGCATGGTGCGGGGTGGGGGTCGGCACCCGTTGGCGGTGATGGCGACGCTGAACACGCACTACTCGCGGATGCTGCGCCTGGACGGATCCGGGATCCGCGATGAGAAGGCAGCCGCCGAGCTGCTCGGCATGAAGAAGTCGACCTACCCGGCACGAAAGGCGCTGGACCAGGGACGCAAGCTGGGCACGGATCGGCTGGTGCGGGCCGCCGGGCTGCTGGCCCGGGCCGACGTGGACATGAGGGGGAGGACCGCGGTTCCCGCCGAGCAGGTCCTCGAGGTGCTGGTGGCCCGGTTGGCCGCCCAGTCCGCGGGCGTCAGCCGGCGGCGTTGACCTTCTTCACCAGGCGGGCCTTGCGCCGCGCCGCGGTGTTCTTGTGCAGCACGCCCTTGGCCGCGGCCTGGTCGATGCGCTTGACGGCGTCCTTGAGCAGCTCGGTCGCATCCTCACCGGCGTCGACGGCGGCCTCGACCCGCTTGGTGCGGGTCCGCAGCTCGGAGCGGACGGCGCGGTTGCGCTCGTTGGCCTTCTCGTTCTGACGGTTGCGCTTGATCTGGCTCTTGATGTTCGCCATGACGGGTGCTGTCCAGTTCCTGGTGGATGGTGGCCGACGCGCGGTCGGCGGGGGTGCGATGCGGATGGTCGGGCGGGCCAGTGGCCCCGCGGGCGACCGGGCAACGATAGCCGCGGCGCGCACGGTGTCGCATCCCGGGGCCCGGTCGGTGATGTCGGCTCGTCCCGGTGAGGCTGCCAGACTGGTGGGCCGGCCCCGGCCCGGCACCCCCGGTCAGACACCCCGTCCCGGCCGACGATCCCGCACCATGACCCGATTCGACACCATCCGCAACCTCTCGATCATCGCCCACATCGACCACGGCAAGTCCACGTTGGCGGACCGCATGCTCGAGCTGTGCGGCGCGGTCGACCCCCGCGACATGCGGGCGCAGTACCTCGACTCGATGGACCTCGAACGGGAGCGGGGCATCACGATCAAGCTCCAGTCGGTGCGACTCGAGCACCGGGGCCACACCCTCAACCTGATCGACACACCCGGCCACGTCGACTTCGGCTACGAGGTGTCGCGGTCCCTCGCCGCGTGCGAGGGGGTCATCCTCGTGGTCGACGCGTCGCAGGGGATCGAGGCGCAGACCCTGGCCAACTGCTACCTGGCGCTCGAGAACGACCTGGAGATCGTGGCGGTCCTCAACAAGATCGACCTCCCGGCCGCGGATCCCGACACCTACGCCCAGGAGATCGAGAACGTCCTCGGCATCCCCGCCGAGGACGTGCTGCGCATCTCGGCCAAGACCGGTGCGGGGGTCGAGGACCTGCTCGACGCGGTGATCGAGCGCATCCCGGCGCCGGAGGGCGATGCGGACGCCCCGCTGCAGGGCCTGATCTTCGACTCGCACTTCGACCAGTACCGCGGCGTGGTCAGCTCGGTCCGGGTCGTGAACGGCCACCTGCGCACCGGGTCCCGACTGAGGTTCATGCAGGCCGGCGCGGTGCACGAGGCGATCGAGGTGGGGGTGCGCACCCCGGACAACCTGGCGGTCTCCGAGCTCGGCCCCGGTGAGGTCGGCTACCTGATCGCCGGCATCAAGGACGTCGGAGAGGCCCGCTCCGGTGAGACGGTCACCGACAACGCCCAACCGGCAGGAGAGCCCCTCGCCGGCTACCAGGACCCCAAGCCGATGGTGTTCTGCGGTCTGTACCCCGTCGACGGCGACGAGTTCGAGGACCTGCGGGAGTCGCTCGAGAAGCTGCGCCTCAACGACGCCAGCTTCACCTACGAGCCCGAGACGTCCGGAGCGCTCGGGTTCGGCTTCCGGTGCGGCTTCCTCGGCCTGCTGCACATGGAGATCATCCGCGAGCGCCTCGAGCGCGAGTACGACCTGAACCTGATCGCCACCGCGCCGTCGGTCGAGTACCGGGTCATCCGCGACGACGGCGAGGAGCTGGTGATCGACAACCCGGCGGACCTGCCCGATCCCGGCACGATCGAGAAGGTCCTCGAGCCGTACCTCCGGACGACGATCATCACACCGACCGCCTACACCGGTGCGCTGATGGACCTGTGCCAGACCCGCCGCGGCGAGATGGTGAAGATGGAGTACCTGTCACCGGAGCGGGTCGAGCTGCAGTACCGGATGCCGCTCGGCGAGGTGGTCATGGACTTCTTCGACCAGCTCAAGAGCCGGACGCAGGGCTACGCCAGCCTGGACTACGAACCGATCGGCGACGAGCCCGCCGACCTGGTCAAGGTCGACATCCTCATCGCGGGGGACCCCGTCGACGCCTTCAGCTCGATCGTGCACAAGGACAAGGCCTACGACTACGGCAAGAAGATGGTCGACAAGCTCCGCGAGCTGATCCCACGACAGCAGTTCGACGTGCCGATCCAGGCCGCCATCGGCTCGCGCATCCTCAGCCGCCAGACGGTGAAGGCCTACCGCAAGGACGTGACCGCCAAGCTCTACGGCGGCGACGTGTCCCGCAAGCGCAAGCTGCTCGAGAAGCAGAAGGAGGGCAAGAAGCGCATGAAGCACCTCGGTCGTGTCGAGGTGCCCTCCGATGCCTTCATCTCCGCTCTGCGGCTGGAGGACTGAGCGCCTTCCCGGGCGGCGAGGGCGGGATGTGGCCCGGAACGTGTCCCGAATTGGCACTCGCGTAGACTGAGTGCCAATGGCTGCCGACGGACCGCTCGACGATCGCAAGTCCGCGATCCTGCGCGCCGTGGTGCAGCAGTACATCGAGACGGCCCAGCCGGTCGGTTCGACCGCCGTCGCGCACAACCCCGACGTCGGGGTCTCCTCCGCGACGGTGCGCAACGACATGACCGTGCTCGAGCGGGAGGGCTACCTGGCCCAACCGCACACCAGCGCCGGTCGGGTGCCCACCGAGAAGGGCTATCGGTTCTTCGTCGACGGCCTCGCCGATGCCGACACGCCCAGTCCGACCAACGTCCGGGCCGTTCGGGACTTCTTCGCCACCGCCCACGGCGAGATCGAGTCCATGCTCCGGGAGACGACCCGGCTCCTGGCCAGTCTCACCCACAGCGCCGCGGTGGTCGTGGGCGACGCCCCCGAGGTGGCGACGCTGCGATCGGTGCAGCTGGTCGACCTCAGCCCCCGGACCGTCCTGGTCGTCGCCGTGCTCAGCAACGGCGTGGTGCTCAAGCGCACCTTCGACCCCGGTGCAGGACTCGACGGTCCGGCCGGCGACGCCGACCTCGCCTCGGCCCGCGCCCTCATCGAGGCGACGCTGGTCGGATCCACCGTGACCGATCTGGGCGCCGGGACCGCCCCTCCGGGCGTCGCCGGCGCGGCCATCGCGGACGCGGCGGTCGACGCGGTGCGGGCTGCGGCGGCCGATGCCGGCCAACAGGTCTACGTCGACGGCGCCGCGCACGTCGCCGGCTCGTTCGAGACGCGCGAGACCGTCGAGCAGGTCCTGACCATCCTCGAGCAGCACTTCGTCGTGGTGTCGCTGCTGCGGGAGATGATCGACGGCGGTCTCACCGTCGCCATCGGCTCGGAGACCGGTGTGGAGACGCTCGCGGACTGCGCGCTGGTCGTGGCTCCGTACTCGGCGGGAGGGACTCCCGCCGGAGCGATCGCGGTGCTGGGGCCGACGCGCATGGACTACGCCGAGACGGTCTCCACCGTGTCGGTCGTGAGCCGCCGGCTGAGCCGGATGCTGACCGACGGACGAACGGCCGAGGGGTGACGGGTGGCTGACCTGTACGAGATCCTCGAGGTGTCCCACGACGCCTCGATGGACGAGATCAAGCGCAACTACCGGCGCCTGGCCCGGGAGTGCCATCCCGACGCGAACCCCGACGACCCCGGCGCCGAAGCCCGGTTCAAGGAGCTCGCGGCGGCCTACGAGGTGCTGTCGGACCCCGACAAGCGCAGCCGGTACGACCGGTTCGGCTCCGCCGACGGCTTCGACGTCGGCGACCCGTTCGGCTCCGGGGTGTCGGGCCTGGGCGACCTCTTCGACGCCGTGTTCGGCGGGGCGGGAAGCCCGTTCGGGGGTGTCCGGCGCACCGCCGGCGGTCCCCGACGGGGGCCGGACCTCGAGGCGGTCGCCACGATCGAGTTCAACGACGCGGTGTTCGGCACGCAGACCGACGTCACGGTCCGGACCGCGACCGCGTGCGAGGACTGCGGAGGGAGCGGGGCCGAGGCCGGTTCCTCGCCCGAGACCTGCACCGAGTGCGGCGGCTCCGGCGAGGTGCGGATGGTCCGCCAGAGCGTGCTGGGTCAGATCGTGACCGCGGCCGCGTGCCGACGCTGCGGCGGGCTGGGTCAGACGATCGCGTCGCCGTGTCCGACCTGCGGCGGCGACGGCTGCTGGGTGGGCGACAAGACCTACACCGTCGACGTCCCCCGCGGGGTCGACCACGGCTCCACCCTGCGCCTGACCGGACGCGGGGCCGTCGGCCCGCGCGGCGGCCCCCCCGGCGACCTGTACGTGCACCTCCAGGTGACCCCGCACGAGCGCTTCGTGCGCGAGGGCGACGACCTGGTCGAGCGGATCCCGATCGGGTTCGCCCAGGCCGCGCTCGGCGTCAAGCTGCCGCTCGAGACTCTTGACGGCTGGGAGGACCTCGTCGTGCCCAGGGGCACCCAGAGCGGGGCGAGCTTCCGCCTGAAGGGCCGCGGCGTCCCGCACCTGAGCGGGCGCGGCCGGGGCGACCTGCTGGTCGTGGTCGACGTCGAGACGCCGACCAAGCTGAGCGACGAGGAGGCGGAGCTGCTCCGCCAGTACGCGCTGCTGCGTGGCGAGGACCTCTCGGCTCCGGGTGAGGGCCTGCTCTCCAAGGTCAAGTCCGTCTTCCAGGGCGGCTGACGGCAGCATGCTCCGAGCGTGACCCGACCGCCGGACGCCTCGACCCAGATCCTCGTCGACGACCTCGGCGACCCGGCGGGCCCGTCCCTCGGCGACGACGCGTTCCATCACCTGTCCCGGGCGCTGCGACTGCGCCCGGGGGAGTCGGTGCGCGCCGTCGACGGGGCCGGCGGCTGGGTCCACTGCACCTTCGACGGTTCGACCCGCCTGGTCCCCACCGGCGCGGCCGGGCTCGAGGCCGCGCCCGAACAGCCGATCTCGGTCGCGTTCGTGCCGGTGAAGGGCGACCGACCGGAGCTCGTCGTCCAGAAGCTCACCGAGCTGGGCGTCGACCGGATCGTCATCACCTCCTCGGAGCGATCGGTGGTGCGCTGGGACGGGGAGCGGGCCGAGCGGCACCGCCGGCGGCTGGAGAAGGTCAGCGTCGAGGCGCTCCAGCAGTGCCGACGACTCTGGTTGCCCCGGATCGAGCTGATCCCGCTGGCGTCCCTGCTGGCCGACGGGGCGGTGCTCGCCGACATGGATGGCGACCGGTCGGTCGAGGTCGGCCGCACCGTCGTTGTCGGCCCCGAGGGCGGATGGACCGACCGGGAGCGCGCCGAGGCGAGCCGCCCGGCGGTCGCGCTGGGGCCTCACGTCCTGCGGGCCGAGACCGCCGCGATCGCCGCCGGCGTGCTGCTCGCTGCCGCCCGGGAGCGTGGCGGCGTCTGACGGCTGTCGCTCCACCGGTGGCGCCCGATTGCCACGGAGCGTGTCGGTGAGGGTACTTTTCCCCGTGGATCGGGTTCGCAGAGTGACTCACAGTGGTGGTCGAACCCGACCGTGCCGATCCCGACCGTGGGTGGGCGGGCGGCCCGACGGACGAAGGATCGACGGTGCACTCAGACGCAGGTGGAGCGAGCCACGACGACATCGCCCTGGACGACGGGGGCTACGCCCGGGTCGTCGGTGAGCGGTTGCGTGAGATCCGCAAGCAGAAGAAGCTCTCGCTGCAGGAGGTCGAGAAGGTCTCCGAGCTCGAGTTCAAGGCGTCGGTGCTCGGCGCCTACGAGCGGGGCGAGCGGGCCATCTCGGTCCCCCGGCTGCACCGGTTGGCCCGCTTCTACAAGGTGCCCGTCGACCAGCTCCTGCCCGGCGGCGACGACCCCGAGGACCCCGCCCGGGCCGAGGTCGACGCCTCGGGGGCCCGGATCGACCTGACCCGCCTCGAGGACATCGCCGGCGCCGAGGCCGAGATGCTGAGCCGCTACCTGCGGATGATCCAGGTGCAGCGCCAGGACTTCAACGGTCGGGTGCTCACCATCCGCCGTGACGACATGCGGGCCATCGCCTGCATCCTGGGGGTGACCCAGGAGTCGGCCGACCAGCGCCTCGACGAGCTCGGACTCCGTCAGGGCTGAGCCCGACACCCCCGCTCGACGTCGTAGGCCCGCCACGGGCCGGCACCGTCCCGACGGGTGACCGCCACGCCATCGGTGCAGCCCTCGGCCGCCATGCGCTCGAGCAGGACGCTCTCGTTGGAGCGCGTGTAGCGGGCGTCGTAGCTCGGGAACCACACCACGGTGTCCACGTCGCGACCGCGCAGGAACGCCGCGTAGGAGCGGGTGCTGGCGAACGGCCCCCGGTGCATGCCCTCGGGGAAGAGCTCCGAGTCGAGCACGCCGCCGGCCCGGGCGACCGCGTACAGGCCGTACTTGCCGTCGCGGCCGGTGAGCACCCGGTAGGTGTCGCCGGAGCGGACCGCCCCGGACGCGACGAAGGCGTCGACCTGCGCGTCGGGGTCCCGGGTGAGGCTGCCCCACGCGAAGTCCATGCCGAACGGCGTGTACATCGGCACCTGCAGGACCACGAACACGACGGTGAGAGCGACCGGCGTCCAACGAGGGGCCCGGGGGATCCGCTGCAGGAGGACGAGCGCGACGGGCACGGCCAGGACGAGCAGGCGCATTCCCACGGTCTGCAGCAGAGCGCCCACCTGGGTGGCGGTCGAGGTCTGGGCGACCACCGGCGACTGGAACACCGCCCACACCGCCGGGAGGCTGATCAGGACCGTGAGCGCCCAGGAGCCGACGAGCGATCGGCGCCGATCCCCATCCTCGAACGGCAGCCACGCCGCGACCGCGAGCGCGACGATCGGCATCACGACCGCGGGGTGGATGATCGACGCGACAGCGGTCAGGGCGATCGCCGGGACCACCCGGCGCCGCTGCCAGAGCCCGATCGCGGCGGTGAACGCGGCGATCGACCAGAGGAACGGGAGCTGCCCGAGCAGCGGTGAGATGACCAGGGCCGGGTTGGTCAGCGTCGCCGCGGCCCACCAGCCCCGCCGCAGGGTGGGGAAGGTCCAGAACGTGGCGACGACGGTGGCCACGAAGCCGAGGACCAGCCAGAGGGTGACAGCCCGGTCGCCGAGCAGCGGCCACAGCAGGGCGGCGGTGGTCCACGGGATCGACGCGTACGGGAAGGTGAGGGCCTGGCCGTTGGCGAGCGCCGGGACGTGCATCGGGATCCCGTGGCCGCTCCAGAGCTGATCCGCGATGAACCAGACGTGGACGTTGTTCGACAGCGAGTCGTGGCTGATGAACACCGGCCGCAGCAGCATCAGGGCCCCGATCACGGCCCAGGCCGCCGCGATCACCGCGGTGGCCACGGTGCCGGTCCTCAGCAGCATCGGGGTCTGCCGGTCGGGGGTCGTTAGGGTGGCCGGGTGCGGCGGAGACGGGTCGGTCATGGACGATCGGAGGCGGGCGGATGACCGAACAGGGGAGTCGCCGGACCGCGCTGGCCACAGGATACGGGCTGGCCACCGTCGCCCTGCCGATCGCGGCGCTGCCGGCGGGGTCCTCGACCCGTGATGTCGTCACCGTCGTCGTCGCCGTGGTCGCAGCAGCGGCGTTCGCGGCGGTGTTCGTCGGGTGGGCCGCCACCGGGCGCAACGGGTGGGTCGGAGCGGCGCTGGTCGCGGTCGCGTCCCTGCTGTACTCGGTGACCCCGGCAGGTGCCTCGACCGCCATCATCGCCCTGCTGGTCGGCGCCGGAACCGGCCTCGTGGCCGGGCCCCGACCGTGGCCCGATCCCCGCGCTCTGCGCGTGGCCGGCACGATCGCCGGGGTGGCGGTGCTCGGCACGGCCTGGGCGCTGCGCGGGTACGGCTCCTCGGCGGTGTTCCTCGCCGCCGCGCTCGGCGCCGCGGCGGTGGTGCTCATCCGCGGACTCGGGGAACGCTCCGACCTGCCGGAGTCCGCCGACCGTCCCGAGCCGACCCGTCGGGGCCGGGTCCTGGTCGGCGTCGCGGTGGCCGGGGCGGTCGGGCTGGTGGCGTGGACCGGCGGCAACGACCCGCAGCTGAGCTGGTTCGGTCCTGTCGTCTCCCACGGCCCCCGCGACCGGCCCGAGGTGGCGATCACCTTCGACGACGGACCCAACGAGTCGGCCACCCTCGAGGTGACCCGGATCCTCGACGACCACGGCGTGAAGGGAACGTTCTTCCTGGTCGGGCGGGCCGTCGCCGCCCGCCCCGCGGTGGCCCGGCAGGTCGTCGCGGACGGGCACCTGGTCGGCAACCACTCGTACCACCACGACTACTGGCGGTGGCTCGATCCCCGCTATCCCGAGCTCGGCGCCACCCAGGCCGTCATCGGCCGGGACGTGGGCGTGTGCCCCCGCTTCTTCCGGCCCCCGCACGGGCAGCGCACCCCGCTGATGAACCTGCAGCTCGCCCGTCGGGGGATGGTGGCGGTCACCTGGGACGTCTCCGCCGCGGACTGGGTCACGAACGATCCCGACCTGGTGGCCCGGCGGATCCTGGCCCGGGTGCGGCCGGGGTCGATCATCCTGCTGCACGACAGCATCGACGGCCACGTCGACGCGGATCGCCGGGTGGTGATCGAAGCCCTGCCCAGGATCCTCGACGGGCTGGAGCGCAAGGGTCTCCAACCGGTCCGCCTCGACCGGCTCATCGGCGGACCGGCATACCTGCCCGACTCCGACTGCTGATCGCGGGCGCTAGCGTGCCGGCCGTGCACACCGCCGGGGGGCGTCTGACAGGTCGGGTCGCGTTGGTGACCGGGGCCGGCGAGGGGATCGGTCGGGCCTCGGCGCGGCGTCTGGCTCGCGACGGGGCAGCGGTGGTCATCGCCGAGCTCGACGGTGCGACGGGCTCCGACGCCGAGCGCGAGCTGCGTTCCGACCTGGGTGCCCGTGCCGCGTTCATCGCCACCGACGTCACCGTCCGCGACGACGTGGAGGCGGCGGTCGACCGGGCCGTCGACCTGTTCGGCTCGATCGACGTCCTGCTCAACAACGCCTGGGGCGGCGGAACCATGTCGCGGCTCGAGCACAAGAGCGACGCGCAGATGGCCCACGGCCTGCAGATGGCGTTCTGGTCGGCGCAGTGGTCCATGCAGCGCGCCTTCCCCCACATGCGCGACGCCGGAGGCGGCTCGATCATCAACGTGTGCTCGCTCAACGGCGTCAACGCCCATCCGTTCACCGCCGAGTACAACGTCGGCAAGGAGGCGTTGCGGGCGCTCACCCGCACCGCGGCCCGCGAGTGGGCCCGTCATCGCATCCGGGCCAACGCCCTGTGCCCGGGGGCGGCCACGGCGTCGTTCCGGGCGGTCGAGGCGGCCATGCCCGAGATGGTGGCCGAGATCCTCACCCAGGTCCCGATGGGCTACATGGGCGACCCCGACGACGACATCGCCGGGGTGGTGGCGTTCCTGGCCTCCGACGACTCCCGCTACCTGACCGGCAACACCCTCTTCGTCGACGGCGGCGGCCACATCAACGGCGTGCCGTGGGCGCCCGACCTGCCGGACTGACCGTGACCCCGATCGAACGACTCATCGCCCACGACCAGATCCGACTGCTGGCGAGCCGCTACGCGGTGGCGGTCGACTCCCGGGACCTCGACGCGCTGGTTCGTCTGTTCGTCGACGACGTGCAGGTCGGTAGGGACCTCCGTGGTCGTGACGCGCTGCGAGAGTCGTTCCGGGAGTCGTTGTCCGCGGTGGGGGTCACCATCCTCAACGTCGGCACGCACCAGATCGATCTGGACGCCGCGGACGCGGCGACGGGCCTGGTGTACTGCCACGGGCAGGTCGCCGACGGCGACCGGTGGATCCACCAGTCGATCCTGTACCGCGACACCTACGCCCGTCGGAACGGCGAGTGGCTGTTCGTCCGTCGGGTCCACGAGCTCTGGTACGGCCAGGCGGTGGAGAACAACCCGCTGGAGCAGCCGCCCGCCCATTGGCCGACCAACCCGGACGGTCGGGGCACGGTCCCCGAGAGCTTCGAGACCTGGGTCGGCTTCTGGTCAGCGACGTGAGCGACGGCGACGCCGCAGGAGCCCGACGGCCGCGAGCGGCGGGGCCACAGCGGCGGCGGCGATGGCGGCCGAGGTGAGCACCGGCGGCACCAGGCTGGGGACCGGCTGGTCCTTCGGTCGGCGCAGGGTCACCCGGAACGCGGCGGCGGGCATGGCGGCCAGGTCGATGACCACGTCCTTCATGCGGGTCCGGGAGCGGAACACCGGCACGGGCACGAGCACGTCGTTGCGGACCCGGTAGCCGAGCCGCGACAGCACGATGGCCACCTCGACGGTCTCGGAGTACTTGTAGCCCTGGTAGTAGTCGAGCGCGTCGGCCAGCGCGCCGAGGCGGAAGATCC
>WBZL01002523.1_pt1 | contig 17801 bp, 15 predicted proteins | sample 5204291 | NCBI WGS metagenome assembly WBZL01 (sample SAMN12344345, study PRJNA552823) | activated sludge metagenome | biome: Activated sludge suspended growth; feature: Nitrification reactor; material: Wastewater; isolation source: activated sludge from nitrification reactor of wastewater...
CCCTTCGTCGGGCGAGCCCATGTGGGCTATCTGCCCGGCGAGCGCATCTTGGGCCTGTCGAAATTTGCCCGGATGGTAGAGCTCCACTCCCGGCAACCGCAGACCCAAGAGCGGATGACCAAGCAGATCGCCGATCATCTCAACGACCTGCTGCAACCTCGTGGTGTCGGAGTGGTGATCGAAGCCGAGCACACCTGCATGAGCCTGCGCGGCGCCCGCGCTTCAGGGGCACTCACCACCACATCCACCCTGCTCGGCCAGCTACGTGAAGACCAGCGCAGCCGAGCCGAGTTCATGTCACTGACAAGGAGCAATCGATGAAGATGATCATTGTCGGCGGCGGGCTCGCTGGAGCCCATGCCGCCGAAGAGCTACGCAAGCTGGGCCCTGAAGATGAGATCACGTTGATCTCAGCTGAGAGCCATCTCCCCTACGAGCGGCCCCCATTGTCAAAGGGCATCCTGCTGGGCTCCAGCGAGCCCGAGGGTGCTTTCGTGCACGACGCCCCGTGGTACGCCGACAACCGCGTCACCCTCCGCCTGGGCACCGCCGTCACCAGCATTGACACCTCCGCGCGACTGGTCAAGATCGGCTCCGAAGGGCTCCCCTACGACCGACTCCTCCTGGCCACCGGATCCACACCCCGGCACTTGGCGGCTCTGGACGACAGCGATTTGAACACCCTCTACCTACGCACCATTGACGATTCGTTATCCCTCAAGGCTCAACTCACCGGGAATGTCCTGATCGTCGGCGCAGGTTGGATCGGGCTCGAGGTGGCTGCTGCGGCCCGCGAAGCTGGAGCCGAGGTGACCGTGGTCGAAGCCGCCTCGCTACCTCTGCAACGGATCATTGGCGACGAACTTGGCACCACGATCGCGGAGTTGCACCGCAGCCACGGTGTCGACCTCCGGTTGTCGACCTCGATCGCGGAGATCGACAGAAGAGACGTCATCTTGTCTGACGGCAAGCGCCTGACTCCCGACGTGGTCGTGGTCGGCATCGGCGCCTCCCCAAACACCGACCTGGCGCTAGCGGCTGGACTCGACACCGCCAATGGCATCGTTGTCGACGCTCATTTGCAAAGCAGTGATCCTGCTGTCTTCGCGGCCGGAGATGTGGCCAGCCAGGACCATCCTGACTTTGGGCAACTCCGGGTTGAGCACTGGGACAACGCGATCGAGCAGGGCAAGCATGCCGCGAGAGCGATGCATGGCGACACCACGCCGTACGCGCGCAAGCCCTACTTCTTCACCGACCAGTACGACTGGGGCATGGAGTACTACGGCCACGCCGGCGCTGATGACGTCGACGAGGTGATCGTGCGGCGTACTCCAGGGAGCAACTTGATCACCGCTTTGTGGGTGAAGGGCTCCAAGGTGTTGGCTGGTCTGCACTTCAATGACTGGGATGCGATCAAGTCGATCCGTCATATCGTCGACTCCGACGCGGTCGATGTCGACGCACTCCGAGACCCAGCGATCCCGCTGCCAATCCCAGCGGACTGAAGTCTCGGGCTGGGACGACGACTAGGTGAGGATTCGGGTCAACGGGTGGATCGCGAAGTAGAGCACGAAAATGCCGGCGATCACCCAAAGCAGTGGATGCACCTTCGATGACTTGCCGCGCACGATCTTGATCAAGACATAGGCCAAGAAACCAGCGCCGATGCCAACTGTGATCGAGTAGGTGAAGGGCATCAACACGATCGTCAAGAAGGCTGGGATGGCGACTTCAAGGTCATCCCAGTCGATGCCCTTGACCTGTTGCATCATCAAGAAGCCGACCAGCACCAACGCTGGCACCGCAGCCTCGCTCGGGATCATCGTCACGATTGGTGCCAGGAAGATCGAGAGCAGGAAGAGTACGCCGGTCACCACTGAGGCAAGGCCAGTGCGCGCACCCTCACCAACACCGGCTGCCGACTCGATATAGGAGGTGTTTGATGAGACGCCTGCCATGCCACCAGCAGCAGCGGCCAGCGAGTCGACGACCAGGATCCGCTCGGAGTTGGGCGGGATGCCCTCCTCATCGAGCAGGTCGGCCTCGGCACCGATCGCGGTCATCGTGCCCATCGTGTCGAAGAAGTCCGACAAGAGCAGCGTGAAGATCAGCAGCAAGGTGGCGATGATGCCCAAGTTCTGGAAGGAACCCAGCAGATTGAACTGCCCCAAGGTGCCGAAGTCGGGGGTGTCGAAGAGCTTGTCAGGGAAGGCCGGCACATTGAGGCCCCAGCCGGTCGGATTGAACTTCTCACCAAACATCGGGCCGATATTGAGGGCCGCTTCGATCAGGAGCGCCAAGATCGTGGAAACGATGATCGAGATCAAGATCGCTCCGCGGACCTTCTTGACCCACAACAAGATCACCAAGATCAAACCAAAGCCGAAGACGAAGGCAGGCCAGCCGGCCAGTTGCCCATTTGTGCCCAACTGCACCGGCACCGTCGTGCTGGCAATGTCGGGGATGCGGCGTACCCAACCTGCATCGACAAAGCCAATCAGAGCGATGAACAGGCCGATGCCCACCGAGATCGCAACCTTGAGTGCAGCGGGTACGGCGTGGAAGACGGCGGTCCGGAATCCCGTCAGCACGAGCACCAAAATGATCAGGCCTTCGATCACGACCAGGCCCATGGCGTCGGCCCAGGTGGCCTTCGCCGCGATCGAGGTGGCCACAAAGGCGTTGAGCCCCAGGCCCGTGGCCAGCGCCATCGGGTAGTTGGCCACGAATCCCATCAGGATCGTCATCACGCCAGCAACCAGGGCGGTGGCTGCGGCAATGGCGACGAAGCCCGAGCCGGGTTCGGTGCCACCACCGAGATAGTGGCCAGTGGTGTCCTTGACATTGCTCAAGATGATCGGGTTCAGCACGATGATGTAGGCCATCGTGAAGAAGGTGACCACACCGCCCCGGATCTCTTGACCAACTGATGAGCCACGTTCGGTGATCTTGAAAAGTCTTTCCACGGCTGGCATCAAACCAGACCTATCTGCCTATTGGCGTCCCTGCGTCCGGGTTGCGAGATCGGCAAGTAGATTTGAACTCGTGAGCAGCGACCCTCAGCCGCAGGTCCATGAGATCGGCAAACGCAAGTACGTCGTCGCACCGGTCTCCCCCCTCGACCTTGACGGGGTGCGCACGATGCTGGCGGGCACGGTCTTGTGGGGCCTGGCCCTGGTCATGCTGCTGCCCTTCACCCAGACCCTCAAGGCCGACGGCAACCTGTGGTGGCTCTACACCTGCGGGGCAGGATTCGGCCTGGGAGTGTTGGGTTGGGATGTCTGTCGCCGACGCCAACGCAAGCGGATCAGCACAGACAACGACGCCTGACCAGTCGCAGCCACCTTGTCCGTAGATTTTGTACTAGAACTCGTCCAGGTCGTCTTCGCTGAGAGTGTCGTGCTTCGGATCAGGAAGTGGTTGCGGCAACTGCCTGCGCTTGAGTTGGGCGCCTGAATGAGCTCCGCAGCCGTGGTCAAAGGACACGACCCGCGCATCATCATTGGCATAGGCATTGGCACAGACACCGAAGATGGTTGACAACGGGCCAGACAGCTTGACCATGAATCCGCATGACCCACAGCGGCCAGGGGCCGACTGAGCCAGCGGCACCGAGGGGCCAGAATCTCCGGCGTACCAACGGTCGGCGGCCAAGTTGCGACCTTCGAGCGAGAGCACCCGCTGGCGCCCCAGGCCGATCTCCTTGGCGAGCGCTCGCTCAGAGCTGGGGTCAGCAGTGTCGTCACCTGCCAAATAGCTCGGCACCAGCCGAGGGTCGTCTTCATCTGGAGGCAGCAGATCACCCGGGCTGAGGTCGCCGGCCTTGATCCGCTCACGCCAAGGCACCCACGAAGGCGCCAGGATCGCGGCATCGGTGGGCAAGAGCACGATCTCATCGAGGGTCGCCTCGGAGTCGGACACCTGCGCCACGGTCACAGACCAACGCCAACCGGGATAGCCACGGAGCTCACAGCCAAACTGATGACTCACCACGCCGGGCTCTTCGACCACGACGGCCAATTCTTCGCCCACGGCCTCGGCCCCTACCTGATCAACGAGCCAGCGTCTTGCCTGCTCGCGCGCGTCGGTCACGACCGCGTCGATCGGCGCAATTGAGTCGAGGGTATTGCCTGAAGTCACCAAGAGATTGTCTCTCATCTGTGGCGCCTTGTCCGAATCCAGGGTCCGCTTGGCAAGATATACCCAGCGATGAACAACGACTCCCCTCCCGAAGACGACGGCACCGAGACCGAATCCATCTCCATGCCCGCGCCACCACAATCGCCCAGTGCTGCCCGGCGTAGCGGCCAAGCCGTGGGGAGCGGGCTAAGAGCGATCGGCCGCGGGGTCACGGGGGCCACCAAGGCCGGGATGGACGCAACCCGTCGAGCCACTGGCGCAGAAGGTGCCCGAGAGTCCGGACTCTTCCGATTGATCGAGTTGCATGCCTTCAATGCCGCTGGTGATGCTGCAGTGGCCATCTCCCTCGCTGGCACCTTGTTCTTTGCTGAGCCAGGTGAAGCCAGAGACAGGGTCGCGTTGTTCTTGGGCCTCACGATGCTGCCCTTCGTGATCGTCGCGCCACTTCTGGGGCCATTCCTCGATCGGTTCAGCCACGGGCGTCGCTGGGCAATCGGCGGCACTATGGCCTTGCGCGCTGTCTTGTGCCTGTGGCTGGCCGACTCAATCGCTGCCGACTCAATCGCGATGTACCCCGCAGCACTCGGTTGCCTGGTCACCTCCAAGACCTACGGCGTGGCTCGCGCCGCCACGGTGCCACGCCTGCTGCCCCCCGGCCTGACCCTCGTCAAAGCCAACGGCCGGATCTCTCTGGCAGGAGTGGTGGGGGCCGCGATCAGCGGGCCCATCGCGGCAGGAGCGGCGACCTTCGGCTCGCAATGGTCATTGCGCTATGCCTTCGTGGTCTTCGCCGGAGCCACGATCTTGTCGATCCTGCTCCCTGCCCGGGCCGACTCAAATCTGGGCGAGCAGCCGGCATCCATCTTTGGGCGTGGCCAGAAGTTGAAGCTGCCTGCTGACACCGTCTTCGCCCTGCGCTGCAATGTGGGTCTGCGAGTACTCTCCGGCTTTTTGACCATGTACATGGCGTTCCTGATCAAGCAAAACCCCTTGCCTGGCTGGGAGCACCGCACTTATCTGTTGATGGGCCTGGTGATCGGGGCGGCAGGCGTGGGCAACACCATGGGCATTGCCTTGGGCTCACTCGCCCGCAGGATCAATCCCACAATCACCCTGATTGCCGTCTTGGTGGCAGACGTGATCGCGGCACTGGTGGTGGCCATCTTCTACGGGCTCATCCCAGCGATTGCCTTCGGCCTGACGGTGGGCATCGCCCAGGCTCTCGGCAAGCTCGCACTCGACTCCACGATCCAGGTGCAGGTCGCCGAGCAACGGCGTACGGCAGCCTTCGGTCGCTCGGAGACCGTGCTGCAACTGTCGTGGGTGATCGGCGGCTTCATCGGCATCGCGATGCCTTTGATCCCCAAGCTCGGACTCGGCATCCTGGCCGCGATGATCGCCGCATGGACCATCTTCGTGCTGGCCAAGCGACCCAAGGAGCAGACCAGCCAAGCCTTGCCGGGTGCCCCGTGACCGCCTTTACCCTTGGCTCTCTGGACTGGCATCCCGCCCTGGAACACCCAGAACTCCTCGCAGGCGTCGTTTTCGACTCCCTGCACGGCATCGACGCCCGAGTGGCGGCCATCGACCCGCGACTCGCCGACACCGCCAGTTGCGCCGAGAGCTATCACATCGACCTGACCCAGAGCGCCAACTGCGTGATCATCCGAGGCCAACGAGCCAACGCCATCACGACTGCAGCCGTGTTGGTCAGAGCCAGCGATCGAGCAGACATCAACGGCGTCATACGCCGACATCTAGCCGCCCGGAAGGCATCCTTCCTCCCACTCGACCAGGCCACCGCGCTGACCTCGATGGAGTACGGCGGGATCACCCCGATCGGACTGCCCGCTGACTGGCCAATCCTGATCGACACCTCCGTAGCAGATACAGACTGGCTGGTGATCGGCTCAGGCATCAGGAGCAGCAAACTCGCGACCAGCGGCCCAGACCTGGCCCGACTGCCGGGCGCTGAAGTGCTTGATTTGGCTGCTCCGCTGGCCAGCAACTGACCCAAATCGTTCGTGGTCAGGTCATTGCCTCCAAGCCCTAGCGGATCTAGCGTGTCAGGGTCATCAGGCACCAGCCCATGAAGGAGGCCACGTGACCCAGCCAGGGATCCTGCCCGGCGACCCAGCCGACAAACACCAGATCACGGTCGACACTCAAGACTTCACCTCCATCCGCCCTGGCCTCACTGAGTGGTTGCGTTCGCAACTGGGCGCCAACTCCGTCGAGCTGACCGTCGACGAGAGCGGACTGGGCAATGGCATGTCAAGCGTCACCATGATCTGCACTGCCACCACCGACCGCGGCTCCAAGCCGCTGGTATTTCGACTCCCACCCAATCCCTCAAATGTGCCGATCTTCCCCGGCTACGACCTCGATTTGCAGTACGACGTGATGGCCGCGGTGGCCGCGGGCAGCGGCGTACCCGTGCCGCCGCTGGTGGGGCAAGAGCCCACCGGCGAAGCCATCGGTGTGCCCTTCTTGGCCATGGAGCAGGTCACTGGCCAAGTGCCCACCGACAACCCGCCATATGTCTTTGGAGGTTGGCTGCTCGAAGCGACCCCAGAGCAACAACGCCAGGTGCAAGACTCCACGATCAAGGTGATCGCCGGAGTGCACCAGGTGGCCGAGCCCCAGACCGGGCTGGCCAAGCTCGCAGCACGGTCAGGTTTGCGCAATCACGTGGCCGATCAGCGGGGCTTCTACGAGTGGACCTGCGCCCAGGCTGACGGCCTGCGACTCCCACTCGTGGACCGTGCCTTCGACTGGATCGAAGCGCATTGGCCCCAGACCACCAGCCCAGACGTGCTCTGCTGGGGCGATGCCCGGATCGGCAATATCATCTTCGACAACTTCGAGCCGGTGGCCGTGCTCGACTGGGAGATGGCCCTGATCGGCCCACCTGAGCTCGATCTAGGCTGGGCGATCTTCATGCACCGCTTCTTCCAAGACATCGCCGATGTCTTCGAGATGCCAGGGATGCCTCAGTTCATGGCCCCTGCCGATGTGACCGCCGAGTACGCCGCAATCACCGGCCACGAGCCCCAAGACCTGGACTGGTACCTAACCTGGGCCGCAGTGCGTCATGCGATCGTGATGCGTCAGGCCAAGCGCCGGATGATCCACTTCGGCGAAGACACCGCACCAGCCGACCCAGACGACTACATCCTGCACCGCGCCGCGCTCGAGGAGCTGATCTCGCGATGAAGCCAACGCCACTCGACGAATACCCGATCCACCAGACCCCACTGCCGATGGCACGCGTCGCCTCAAGCGACCGCAACTTCTACGACCGCTGCTATTTCAACGCACACAACGGCACCGACGACTTCATGCTCATCGCCGGAGCCGGCATCTATCCCAACCTGGGTGTGCAAGACGCCTTCCTGCTGGCCCGCAGCGGCGATCAGCAATACGCCGTACGCAAGTCAGACGCGCTCGACACCCGACCCATGACACATCAAGTGGGCAGCTTCAGAGTCGAGGTGATCGAGCCGCTGCGTCAGCTCCGACTTATCAACGACGGCCCTGACGATGTCGTGCAATGCGACTTGGTCTGGACGCAGAGCTTCCCCGCCGTACTCGAGCAGCCACACCAGTTGATCCACCGCAACCGACCCACCCTCGACGCGCAGCGCTTCGCTCAGGTCGGGGCCTGGTCAGGGACCGTCGTACTCGATGGTGCCGAACGCACCCTCGACCCGAGCACCGCCACCGGCAGTCGCGACCGCTCTTGGGGTGTGCGGCCCTCTGGTGATGCCGAGCCTCCAGGCCGCAGTGGCGATGAGCCTCCCGCCGATGGCTTTTGGTGGCTCTATGTGCCGTTCAGGTTTGAGACCTTCGCGGTGATCGTGATCGTGCAGGAAGACCCCGATGGCTTCCGCACCCTCAACGACGCCACTCGGGTATTCGCAGACGGCCGGGTCGAGCAGCTTGGTTGGCCACGCATCGAGATCGACTATCGCCCCGGCACCCGCCACCCTGAGCGTTGCCGCCTGCACCTGACCACCCCGCAGGGTGAGGCATTGGTGATGGAGATCGAGACGATCACCGGCATCGCACTGCACATAGGCGGCGGCTACGGCGGCGACTCCGAGTGGTCGCACGGCCAGTGGCAGGGCCGCGATTTCACCATGTCGACCAGCTATGACCTGACTGATCCCGACACCGCCGCGAAGACCCCTTGGGGAGTCAGCGATCACGTGGCGGTCGCCACCTGTGCCGGCGAGCGCGGCGTCGGCCTCTTCGAGCACGCCAGCCTGGGTCGCCACAACCCCACCGGTTTCGCCGACTACTTCTCAGTCGCTCCCTGAACCCACCCACAATCAGCCAAAAGGGACTGTCGGTTTCCCACACCCAATGGGAAACTGTCACGTACAACGGGTTGCAACCCATTGAACGTGCTGGTTTTCCGTTGAACGTGCTGGATTACCAAGCGCGCTTGGGAAACATCCACCCGTACGACGAGCAGGGGCGGGGTGGGCGGAGGGTCAGAGCTCGAGCTCGTCGGCCAGTCCGCGCAGGAGTTTCGCCGTGGGACCAGCGGTCTTGGGGTCGGGGTGGCGCCCGTGGCGATAGGACTGCTCGACACCTTCGAGCAGACGGATCAGGTCTTCGACGATGTTGACCATTTCTTCGGGCTTCTTGCGCATCGCCTTGGCCACAGACGGGGGTAGGTCGAGGATCCGCAACTGGTGGGCCTGATCGCCCTTGCGCCCGGAGAGAATGCCGAACTCAACTCGCACGCCAGCCTTGAGGGTGCTCACCCCGGCAGGCAGCGACGAAGAGCGCACGAACACATCGTCGCCATCTTCTCGGGAGAGAAAGCCAAAGCCCTTCTCCGCGTCGTACCACTTGACCTTTCCGGTGGGCACCTTCTTGACCTTCCTGATCGTCGATTGAAGACGCCCAACCGCTGGGCGTCGGGGCCAAGCGTACGACGTGATCCCAACGTGGCGCGAACCAGATTGCTAGCCGGACGCTCCTGCGCGCTCCAGCCAAGCCGGAAATCCGATCAGATCGTCGAGTACGACGTGGGTGCCGGCATCCAGGAGTTCCTCACGGGTGCACCCTCCCGTCAGCACGGAAACGCTGGTTGCGCCGGCCGCAAGGGCGCCTTCGACATCATGCACGTGGTCACCGACGTAGATGCTGGCAGCGTGGTCGCGTAGGGCCTCTGACTTGCCCAGACCCCAGACTTCGCCGTAGACCACATCGATGTCGAAACCGAGATGCTCGACGTGACGGTGGGCATTTGGAGTGAACTTACCGGTCACCAACAAGATCTGTCCGCCGAGTCGGCGTACGGCGCTCAAGGCCTCGTGGGCACCGGGGAAGGCAGGCGTTGGCGGCACGGCCGCGACCGGATAGAGCTCACGGAAACGGGCAACGGCATCAGGGATGTGGTCAGCATGCAGGTGCGGCTCGAGCATCTGGTCGAGTGGCGGGCCGAGCCGGTCGACCATGTCTGGTGGGAAGGCGACCCCGAGCTCAGCACCCAAGGCGTCGAGCGTGGCCAAGAAGCCCACCCGAGTGTCGATCAAGGTCATGTCGAGATCGAAGCCGACCACCAGACCGCTCATGGCAGGCGACGCCGGACGACCGCATCAAGTACGTCGAGCGGCAAGGTGCCGGAGTCGAGCACCGCCGAGTGGAACTTCTTGATGTCGAAGGCTGATCCTTGACGCTCCTGGGCCTCGGCACGCATCCGCAAGATCTCCAGTCGCCCGATCATGTAGGCAGTGGCCTGACCTGGCGTGACGACATAGCGGTCGACCTCAGGGATGACCACTCCTTCATGAAGCGGGGAGTTGGCCAGCATGTAGTCGATCGCCTGCTGCCGGCTCCACCCCATGGCGTGCAAGCCTGTGTCGAGCACCAAGCGGCAGGCGCGCATCGAGTCGGCGGCGAGCATGCCGAGTCGGTCGACCTCGGTGGAGTAGAGGCCCATCTGGTCGGCCAACCGCTCGGTGTAGAGCCCCCAGCCTTCTGCATAGGCAGCGGTCTCGGCATGCTTGCGGATCATCGGAATCGACTCTGGCAACTCCCCCGCGATCGCCAATTGCAGGTGGTGACCGGGGATGCCCTCATGAAAGGCCATAGCTTCGAGCTCGAAAGTGCCCCACGACTCGGGATCATCGATGTTGATGAAGAAGGTGCCCCCGCGCGATCCGTCTGCTGCTGGCGGGAAGTAGAAGGCCTTGGCGCCGCCCATCACGCCCTCGACCGCACAGGGAGCCTTGGGGAGCACTTCAAACCACTCATCCATGGCATCCCAGGCCCGTTGCATGGCGACCTCGCTGGCCGTGACCAGTTGCTGCCCCTCGGTGAAGTGGAGTTTTGGATCGTTGCGCATCATCTCGAAGATTTGCTGCAGGTCATCGGTGCCCAAAGCCTGGGCACCGAGCTGGCGATATTCCTGCTCCAACTTCGCCACTTGCTCCAGGCCGAGTTGGTGGATCTGCGCCGCCGAGTGGTCGGTGGTCGTGTAATAGCGCAAGAGTGCGTCGTACGCCGCCAAGCCACCCTCCAGCGAGGCCAGCCCGGGCTCCTCATCGCTGCGGGCGATCGGCAACGCCAAGTCGTGCAGGGCATCGCGATAAGCCAGCATGCCTGGCCGCACCTCTTGCTCCACCACCTCTGCGCAACGCGCCCGCCACTGTTGGGCGTCGACCTCCGCCGGCAATTGGAAGGCCATGACGAGAGGGTCATCTTGGGCTGGTGCGGCCACCATCTGATCGAGCTGTTCGATCACACCTTGTACGGCGAATCGCGCCGGTGCCCGCCCGGCCGCCACCCCCTCTGCGATGCGCTGCGCCAACTGCCGATAGTGGACCCCCATCCCGGCAACTTTGTCGAGGGTCGCCTCGGCAACCTCGGCAGTTGGGATGCCCAGCATGCCGACCACGATCGGCAAGGTGGTCTGCGGCCCGAAGATGGGGTCGGCGGTGATCTGGACGAGGCGGTGTCGGAGCACCTCTGCATTGGTGCGGGCGTGCGAGATGATGACCTGCTGGGTCACCCAGTCGTCGCCCTCGAGCCCTTCGATCGCTCCAGCTTGTGCCACGAACTGATCGAGCTCAGCGATCTGACGATCCTCAGCTTCCCTCGAGGCGTCTTCGAAAGAAGCCACCTCCGACAAGTCACCGAGCATGTGTGCCCATGTGGGCTGCTCGCGCATGAGCGCAGCGAAGTAGTCCGCCGCCAAGGTGTTGATGTCTGATCTGAGCGACTGGGTCATGCTGGTGACCCTAATGACTCGACCGCGGCCCGGGCCGCCGCACGGTCGCCCTGCCCAACCCACATGGCGCTCAGAGCCCGGCCATCCCGACGTACTTGACCTCTAGATATTCGTCGATGCCCTCGAAGCCGCCCTCGCGGCCAAAGCCAGAGTGCTTCATGCCACCGAAGGGGGCGGCTGGGTTGGAGACAATGCCGGTGTTGACCCCGACCATGCCGTATTCGAGGGTCTCGCTGACCCGGATCACCCGCGCGTTGTCTTTGGTGAAGAAATAGGCGACCAGGCCAAACTCAGTGTCATTTGCCCGCTGCAGCACCTCGTCTTCGTCGTCGAAGGTGGTGATCGGGGCAACCGGTCCGAAGATCTCTTCCTTGAAAACCCGCGCGTCGGGGGGCACATCACCCAACACCGTAGGCGGATAGAAGAAGCCCGCGCCGTCGGGGATGGCTCCACCAGTGAGCACCTTCGCACCCTTGGCAACGGCATCCTGCACCAACTCATCGACACCCGCGCGGGCCTTCTGGGTGATCAGTGGTCCGACCTGGGATCCGTCTTCCGCCCCAGGAGCCACCCGGAGCGCTTCCATCCGGGCGGCCATCCGAGCAGAGAACTCCCCGGCGATTGAGGAGTGCACATAGAAGCGGTTGGCCGAAGTGCAGGCCTCGCCGATATTGCGCATCTTGGCCAGCAGCGCGCCCTCGACGGCCGCGTCGAGATCGGCATCCTCGAAGACGATGAATGGAGCATTGCCACCCAACTCCATCGAAGTACGCAGCAATTGCTCGGCAGACTGCTCGACCAACTTGCGGCCCACCGGGGTCGACCCGGTGAAGGTGACCTTGCGCAGCCGCGGGTCGCGCATGAGCGGCTCGCAAACCTCACCGGAGGTTGAGGTGGTCACGAGATTGACCACACCAGGAGGTACGCCGACCTCCTCGAGCAGAGCCACCAGCGCAAGCATCGTCAGGGGCGTTTCGTGGGCAGGTTTGACCACCATGGTGCAGCCCGCCGCGAGCGCCGGGCCGATCTTGCGGGTGCCCATGGCCAAGGGGAAATTCCAAGGCGTAATCATCAGGGTTGGCCCGACGGGCTGTTTCATCGTGACCAAACGGGTGTTGCCAGCAGGCGCCGCTGCGTAGCGCCCGTGGATCCGCACGGTCTCCTCGGCAAACCACCGGAAGAACTCCGCTGCGTAGACGACCTCACCCTTGGCCTCAGCGAGCGGCTTGCCCATCTCCAGAGTCATCAACATGGCGAAATCATCGGCTCGCTCGATCAGGAGCTCGAAGGCCTTGCGTAGCATCTCCGATCGCACGCGCGGCTCGCTTCGAGCCCAGTCATGGGCTGCATCGACGGCCGCGTCAAGGGCTCTCAACCCATCCGACGGTGAGCCATCGGCCACTGACCCAAGGAGGGATCCGTCGGCAGGATTGCACACCTCCAGCGTCTTGCCTCCCTCTGCGGAGACCCACTGACCACCGATGAACAGTGATTTCTTGACTGACTCGATCAACTCAGACACCAGCAACCGCCTTTTCAAATGACTTCTCGAAGATGGCAAGGCCTTCCTTGAGCAGCTCGTCACCGATCGAAAGTGGTGGCAAGAACCGGAAGACATTGCCGTAGGTGCCACAGGTGAGAGTGACCAACCCCTGGGCAGAGCATTCCTTCTGGATCGCCGCAGTCAGAGCGGCGTTGGGCGCCTTGTCTGCGCCGGTGACCAACTCGACCGCTAGCATGGCGCCACGGCCACGGATGTCACCGACGATTGATCCGTGCCGCACCCTCAGCGACTCGAGCAGTGGCATGAAGTGCCCTTCGATCTCCTTGGCGCGAGCGCACAGGTCGTCTTCACGCATGGTCTCGATCGCGGCCAACGCAGCGGCGCAGGCGACCGGGTTGCCGCCGTAGGTGCCACCGAGACCGCCTCCATGGACCTCGTCCATCACCTCAGCTCGCCCAGTGACCCCAGCCAGTGGCATGCCACCGGCCATTCCCTTGGCTGTCGTGATCAGGTCAGGCACCACTCCTTCGTAGTCACAGGCAAACCAGTCGCCGGTGCGGGCAAAACCGGTTTGGACTTCATCAGCGACAAACAAGATGCCGTGTTTTTGGCACCATTCGGCGACCCGCGCCAACCAACCCGGTGGCGGCACGATGAAACCACCTTCACCCTGGATCGGTTCGATCACTACCGCGGCGACATTGTCAGCTCCTATCCGGGCCTGTACGCCGAGCGCGAAGGCATCGAAGGCCTCATCGGCACACTGGGCCGGCCCTGTGGGCCAGCGATAGGGATAGGCCATCGGCATCCGATGGATTGACCCAGCGAAGGGGCCGAATTTGTGCTTATAGGGCATGTTCTTCGAAGTCAAGGCCATCGTGAGATTGGTACGCCCGTGATAGGCGTGGTCAAAGACCACGACATCATCACGACCGGTGTAGTGGCGGGCGATCTTGACGGCATTCTCCACTGCTTCGGCGCCGGAGTTGAACAGCGCAGACCGCTTCTCGTGATCACCCGGGGTGAGTTGGTTGAGGGCCTCGCAGACCTCGACGTATTCCTCATACGGAGTGACCATGAAGCAGGTGTGGGTGAAGTCTTCGATCTGCTTCTGCACGGCCTCGATCACTCGAGGATTGCCGTTGCCGACGGTGGTCACGGCAATGCCGGAGCCGAAGTCGATCAAGCGGTTGCCATCAACGTCGGCGAGGATGCCGCCGGATGCGTGAGTGACGTAAACCGGTAGGGCGGTGCCGATGCCAGCCGACACCGAGGCCTGTTTGCGCTGTTGCAGCGCCTTGGACGCCGGGCCAGGGATTTCAGTGGCCAAAAGCCTCGACTGCTCAACCGTCATTTTCTTCCTCCCATGAAAGGATCGGGATCTGCGCCCTTGTCTGCGCAACTCGATCCAGCTCAATTTCTTGCACCAAAACGTCTGGCCCCGGCCCCAATCTGCTCACAACCCGACCTACTGGGTCTATCACGGCACTGTGCCCCACGCCTAGTGGTTTGGGCGACTCCTGATGCGCCTGCCCTGCAGCCACCAAATAGGCCTGCGCATCGGCCGCTCGGGCCCGGGTCAGCAACTGCCACTGCTCGACCTTGCCCGGCCCATCTGCCCAGGATGCCGGGAGTGCGATCACTTCGGCGCCCATGCGGCCTAGGGCAGTGAATTGCGCCGCGAAGCGCACGTCATAACAAGTCGCCAACCCGACCTTGACTCCCTCGATGTCGACCACGACAAAGCCCGCACCTGCAGCCACAGTGTCTGACTCAACGGTGTCGAAGGCATCAAACAGATGCACCTTGCGATAGCTGGCCTCCACCCCCGGGCCAGTCACCAACAAGGTGTTGTGCACGCGACCATCAGCAGCAGGCTCGAAGAGGCCCACGATCACGGTGACTCCGGCAGCTGCGGCAGCCTGCCTGATCGCACTGGCAAAGGGTCCGTCGAGCGGCTGTGCTCCCTTGGCCGGATTGATCGCAAACGAAGTCGACGTAGCCTCGGGGAGTACGACGATCCGAGCGCCCCGCTGGGCAGCCAAGGTGATCGCGTCCAGCGCTTGACGGAGGTTGTCATCCAGGTCGGGAGTGCTGCGGATCTGAGCCGCGGCAACGACGATCTTGGACATGGATCAAACCTAGTCGAAGCAACCGACGATCCAAGCCGCTTTGAGCAAGTGCCAGCTCACCTGAAGGCAGCTTGACCGGTCAGCGCTTGTCCGATCACCAACTGGTGCACTTCGCTGGTGCCTTCATAGGTCAGCACCGACTCCAGATTGTTGGCATGGCGCATCACTGGGAACTCCAAGGTGATCCCGGCGGCCCCAAGGATGGTGCGGCATTCGCGGGCGATCGCGATCGCCTCGCGCACGTTGTTGAGCTTGCCCAGACTGATCTGTTGTGGAGCCAACTCGTGGGCGTCTTTGAGTGCCCCCAATTGCAGCGCCAACAACATGCCCTTGCCCAGCTCAAGGGCCATGTCGGCCAGCTTCGCCTGGGTCAACTGAAATCCACCCAACGGCTTGCCGAAGATCTCGCGCTCACCTGCATAGGCGATGGTTGACTCCAGCGCATCACGCGCTGCCCCCAGAGCGCCGAAGACGATGCCAAAGCGGGCTTCGTTGAGACAGGTGAGGGGCCCCTTGAGACCTTGCACTTCTGGGAAGGCCGCCTCTTGCGGCAGCCGCACGTTGTCCATGACGAGCTCGCTGGTGATCGAGGCACGCAGCGAGAGCTTGTGCTTGATCATCGGAGCCGAGAAGCCTGGCGTGTCCGTGGGTACGACGAACCCGCGCACCCCTCGACCGTCAGCGCCGTCGTCGGTCTGGGCCCACACGACAGCGACGTCTGCGACCGAGCCGTTGGTGATCCACATCTTGTTGCCATTGAGGATCCAGTCGGTGCCATCGCGATGTGCCCTCGTGCGCATGCCAGCCGGGTTGGAGCCGAAGTCGGGCTCGGTGAGCCCGAAACAACCGATCGCCTCCCCGGCGGCCATCCGCGGCAGCCACTCCTGCTTCTGCTCCTCGCTGCCCCACTGCCAGATCGCAAACATCGCCAAAGAGCCCTGCACAGACACGAGCGACCGGATGCCTGAGTCTCCCGCCTCCAATTCCATGCAGGCCAAGCCGTACGACGTGGCAGTGGTGCCGGCGCACCCGTATCCCTCCAGGTGCATGCCGAGAGTGCCGAGTTGACCGAGCTCACGGGCCAGCTCACGCACCGGGATCTGACCTTCGTCGTACCACTGCGCAATCTGCGGCTTGATCTCCTTGTCGACATATGCGCGCACGGTGTCGCGGATCGCGCGATCGTCATCACTGAGCAGTCGGTCGATGGCGAAGAGATCAAGAGGCTTCATGGCCCCAAGGTACCCCCTAGAATTGTGCGGATGCCCAAATCGCCTGACTCCCACCCACGCACTCTCGCTGATCAGTTCCGAAGCTGGTCCGGCGAGCAGTTGACCAGCCTGCTCGAGGCTCGACCAGACCTTGGTTTCCCGGCGCCCAAGGACTCGCGCCAATTGGCTGCCCGCGCGGTGACCAACAGGTCAGTCCGACCAGCACTGGACTCCCTCAACGCCTTCCAACTCCTCGTCCTTCAAGCCCTGTGCCAAGACCAACATCTGCCTGGTCCAGCACCGGAGATCGACGCGGCCACCGATGAGTTGGTCGGGCTCGGACTGGCTTGGGGTGACCCGGTGGTGCCGACCAACATGGTTCGCGACTTGCTCCAGGCTCCACCCGGCCCTGCAGAGGTCGACCTAGGCTCGCTCAGCACGGCTCAGGTGATGTTGCTACACAAACTCGACGAGTCGCAGCAGGAGGGAGTACTCACGGCCACAACGGGGCCTGGTGCAGATCTGCTCGAGGCCGGCCTCCTCGTACGTCGTGGCGCCCGAGCAGTGCAGCTCCCATGGTCTGTTCGTTTGGCCTTGCGTACCTCCCAGGGTCGCGGGCTTCACCAGCCACCCACAATCCCGACCAGTCAGGTTGATCCACAGCAGGTCGATCGGGTGGCAGCAGGCGCAGCGCTCGAGTTTTGCCGTCGGGTTGAAGCCTTGCTAGATCTGTGGGGCAAGTCGCCGCCACCTGCCCTGCGCAATGGCGGTCTCGGTATTCGTGACCTGAGAACGACCGCAAAGGCGCTCCACCTCGACGAGACCGAGGTAGCGCTGTTGATCGAAGTTGCACACGCGGCCGGCTTGCTGGCCCGTGGGGGCACTGACGAACTTGGCTGGGCCCATCTGCCGACTGATGACTTCGACAGATGGCAGGAGCAAGACACGCTAACTCGATGGTGGCAACTGGCCTGGGCTTGGCTGAGTACCGAGCACTTGATCGGCCTGGTCGGAGCCCGCGTCGCAGACAAGCCAGTCAATGCCTTGACTCCGGAGTTGAACCATCCTTGGGCACCTGCCTTGCGTGAAGATCTCTTGGCTCAGCTGCCGTCGGTACCAGGCATGGCCTTGGCCGCCACCACGGGCCTGCCAGCTTTACGAGAACGATTGCACTGGATCCATCCCCGCAGACCCATCGATCGGTTGGACCATCTCCCACAACTGCTTAAGGAGGCCGCTGCGCTCGGCCTGACCGGCCTCGGAGCTTTGTCGTCATTGGGGGGTGCGCTGACTCATGCCCAAACAGTTGGCCAGTCATCTGCCGATCAACAATCCGAGCTGATCGCGCTCTTCCCCGCCCCCGTCGAGCACGTGATCTTGCAGGCCGACCACACTGCTGTGGCACCGGGACCACTCACCCCCGAATTGACCCGGACCCTGGGACTCTTGGGTGAGGTCGAGTCAACTGGCGGCGCCACGGTCTATCGCTTCACCGAAGGCTCCATTCGGAGGGGCTTCGACGCCGGCTGGTCGGCGGCCGAACTCCATGACTTCTTCACCCG
>WBZL01002525.1_pt1 | contig 17795 bp, 20 predicted proteins | sample 5204291 | NCBI WGS metagenome assembly WBZL01 (sample SAMN12344345, study PRJNA552823) | activated sludge metagenome | biome: Activated sludge suspended growth; feature: Nitrification reactor; material: Wastewater; isolation source: activated sludge from nitrification reactor of wastewater...
TTAAGGGCCGGGTTAATATTTGCCGTGGCTGCTGGCGCGCGAGTTCCGCGACACCTACACCGTATTCGCGGGCGGCGACGACTTCTTCCTGATCGGGCCGTGGCGCAGCGTGCAAAAGCTGGTCGCACGACTGCGCGACGACTTTCATCATTACGTTGCCGGCAACGCGGGCATTCACTTCTCTGCGGGCATCGCGACCCAGAAGCCGGGCGCGCCCATCCACAGCATCGCCGAACTTGCCGAAGAAGCCCTCGGTGCAGCCAAGGGCTACAACGGCAAGAACGCCATCACCTGTTTCGGCGAAAGCGTGCTCTGGTCGAGCTGGGAGGCGCTAGAGGAGTCCCTCGAACGCCTCGACGCACTCCGCCGTGCAGACACCGCCGGACTATCGACCGGCTACGTATATGGCCTGCAGCAGTTCGTGGAGATGCGACGCCTGGAAGAAACAGAGCGCGTCCCGGAGGCGGCGATGTGGCGCGCCCGCCTGGCCTACCGTACCCGGCGCTTCGTGGTCGACAAACGCAAGGGGCTGGACGAGGACGGCAAGCGCCGGCTGACCACCCAGATCATCCAGGACATCGGCGGTCACGGCATCGAAAAGCTCGGCGCCGCCTACCGCATCGTCCTTTTCAATCATCTCTACCAGTTCAGGGATCGCTGAAGGAGCACACGCATATGGCACAACAGACCCCCGGCCGTGGATTCGGCGGATCGACCAGGCCCACCACGAGCAACCCCGGCTACCGCGACCGCGCAGGCTACGGCAACCCGCCCGAAGACGCCGCGAGAATCGACACCAGCCCGATCGTCTTCGGCGAGCAGATCGACCCCCGGCTCTTCTCCGATATCGCCGAGGAGTGCGCAAAGGCGGTCTCACCCCAAGGCCGCGGACACGATGTCAACAAGGGCACCCAACTGAGGCGGTTCTACGACGAGCTCGTGATGCTGCAAGGCAAGGTCGGCAGTAGTGACGAGCGTTACCGCGTGCAGGCCCCCTTCATCCAGATGCTCAAGGCCAAGGTCGCCTATGCGGTCGGACGCAAGAAGGTAGACACCAACTTCGAACAGCTGCTGCGCCGCGTCATCGAGCAGGCCACCGATCACGGCCGGCTCGCGCAGGCAAAGCTGTTCATGGAGGCCTTCATGGCCTTTTACAAGGTCCACGGCCCGCGCGACTGATCACGCGACCCGAATCAGAGGAATCCGACATGCAACTCATCAAGATCCAGACTCTCGAAGCCACCCTCGAACTGCTCTCGGGCATGCGCATCGGCGCCAGCGAGGGCGAGATCCGTATCGGCGGCGTGGACAACCAGGTCATCCGCAACCCGATCGACAATCAGCCCTATATTCCCGGCTCCAGCCTCAAGGGCAAGGTCCGCAGCCTGCTCGAATGGCGCAGCGGCGCGGTCAAGCCGGAGCCGCTCGGCTATCGCGACATCTCCGCGCACCACCCCACGGTCAAGCCCATCCTGCAGCTCTTCGGCGTGGGCGGCGGCGACCAACTCGACGACGACCAGGCACGCGACCTCGGGCCCACCCGGCTCGCCTTCTGGGATGCCCCGCTGTGCAGTGAATGGGTCGAACGCATCGGACGCGACAACCTGCTGTTCACCGAGGTGAAGACCGAGAACCAGATCGACCGCATCGCTGGGGTGGCTAAAAACCCCCGCCAGACCGAGCGCGTGCCCGCCGGCTCGCTGTTCGACTTCCGCCTGTCGATCAAGCTGCTCGACATCGACGGTGACGGCAGCACGTTGCAGAACACCGTGCTCGCAGGCCTGCGCCTGCTCGAACTCGACAGCCTCGGGGGCTCCGGCTCGCGCGGCTATGGCAAGCTGAAGTTCCGCAACCTCCGGCTCGACGGCGCCGACGTCCAGGCTCGCTTCGACGCCCTCGACCCCTTCGCGGGCGTGGCAGCCTGACCATGCAAGCGCAAATCTGCCGCTTCACCCTGCAGCCGCGCTCGGCGTTCGGCACAGCGCTCGCCGGCGACACTCTCTTCGGCCAGCTCTGCTGGGCGATCCGGGAGCGCTTCGGCGAGGCGCGGCTCACCGCCCTGCTCGCCGGCTACACCCGTGGGCAGCCCTTCCTCGTCGTGTCCGACGCCTTCCCCGCCGGCCTGCTGCCGCGACCGTCCGTCCCGGACTTTCTCCTCGGCCTCGACGTCGATCCGGCGCAGCGCAAGCAGGCACGCCAGCGCACCTGGCTCCCTGCGGCCGATATCGGGCGCCCGCTGCGCGAATGGCTCGAACGGGCTACGGCGGCACCGCACCAGCGCCACGACGTACTCACCCAGAACACCATCAACCGGCTCACCGGCACGACCGGTACCGGCCCCTTCGCACCGCGCCAGGTGGCGCGCACCACCTTCGCTGCAGAAACCCGGCTGGATGTCTATTGCATCATCGACGCGACCCGCTTCGCCCTGGATGAACTCGCCCAGGTTCTCGGCGACGTCGGTCACACCGGCTTCGGCCGCGATTCGAGCACCGGTCTCGGTAAGTTCGACCTCCTCGTCCGAACCGAGCAGACCTGGCCGCACACGGCAAGCCGCCATGCGCTCAGCCTCGCCCCCTGCGCGCCCGACCCGACGCGCACCGAAGCAAGTGCCTGCTTCTACCAACCCCTGACTCGCTTCGGTCGCCACGGCAATCTCGCCGCGCTCACCGCACGGCCCTACAAGCGCCCCGTCCTGATGATGCGCACAGCGGCCTTCCTCACCCTGCGCGAACCGGGCATCCCTCCGTTCTTCGGCAGCGGCCTCGGCGGCATCGATGCACCGATCTCGGCCGCCATCCCCGCAACCGTACACCAGGGGTATGCGCCGCTGGTGCCGCTCGATGCGGAGCTTCGTCCATGAATCGCTTCTTCCACACGACCCGACTCGCACTCACCCCGCTCACGCCGATCCATATAGGCTGCGGCGAAGATTTCGAGCCCACCAACTACGTCATCGACGACGGCGTGCTGTTCCATTTCGACCCGGCACGCGTTCCGCTCGCCGACAGCGACCGCAATGCGCTCATCAGCGCCGTGGGCAAGCGCGGCGACGAGGCCATCCGCGAGCTGCAGCGCTTCTTCCACACCCGCAAGGACGCCTACGCAGCTGCGGCCCATTGCGTCGTCGGCGTTGCAGCCGGCGTTTCCGAGCAATACGCCAGACGGATCGGCAGCGTCGCACAGCACGAGAGCGGTGGTCGCCGCGTCGCAAACCAACTCGAGATCGAGCGCTGCGCCCACCACCCCCACAACGGCACCCCATACATCCCCGGCTCCAGCATCAAGGGGGCGATCCGCACCGCTTGGCTCGACCAGCTCAACGACGGACGCTCCAAGCTTCCCGACGAGCGCAGCGCCCAGGACATCGAGAAGAGACTGCTGAACTCACGCGCCGGCTTCCATGCCGATCCGTTCCGCCTCGTGCGCATCGGCGACGCAGCCGGACCCGAACTGCAATCTCGCGTAGTGTTCTCCACCAACCACAAGAAGCGCCTCGTGCATGACCGCGACGGCCGCGTCGTGCTCGCCCGCGGCCCATCGACGCGCCGCGAGGTCATCGAGCCAGGCCAGTTCCGTGCGCTATCGACCGAACTCTCGCTGCATGCACTGCCCGGAGTCCGCGCAAACGACCGCGTACCCGGCGAAGCCGAACGTATTTCCGATTTCAGCACGCTCGCGCTTGCTTGCAACCGCTACTACCTCAAGCGCCTGGATGCCTTGCTCGAACTGCTCGACGCACGCCGCTTTGCCGCCCCGGACTGGATCGAACACACCCGCAAGCTGTTTTCGCACCTGCGCCCCCGGCTGCAAGCCGGCGAGCTCATGCTGCTTCGGGTCGGGCGCCATTCCGGTGCAGAAAGCGTCACGCTCGACGGGATACGCTCGATCCGCATCATGACCGGGCGCAACCAGCCACCCGAGTGGTCCCCCGAGGGCGCCAAGACCGTCTGGCTCGCCGCCGAACGGGAGGACGACCGCTCCGGCATGCTGCCCTTCGGCTGGCTGCTGGCCGAACTCGCGGACACCCTACCCGATCCGTCCGTCGAAGGCTGGTGCGCCGACCAACCCCGCACCGACCTCGCCACGATCCGCGCAAGGCTTGCCGACGCTCGCCACCGCGCGACCGAAGAAGCAGAGAGGCTGCGCCGCATCGCCGCCGAACGGCAGGCGCACGAACTTGCCGAGGCGGCCCGCCACGCCGAACGCGAGGCCGCGCTCGCGAGCATGAGAGCCGAGGGCAAGCTCATTGCCGAATTCGTCGAAGCCTGCGAGGCTCGCCAACGATCCAACCGCAAGGACCCCTGCAATCCCGGCGCCGGGATCTATGGCCGGGCCTCCGCGCTCGCCAAGGTCGCGCTCGCGGATGGCGGGGGCTGGAGCCCGGACGACCGCGTCGCATTGGCGCAAGCGCTCTCGGAATGGTTACCCAGGGTGGTCGACAAGCTCGACCGCAAGGACGACTGGAAGGACGCCCGCAAGAGGCTGAAGCTCGCAGTTCTTCTCGGACAGTAATCCATGAACGAACTCGCATTCTTCGAAACCGACGACGGAAGCATTGAAGTCCGCGTCGAGCAGGAAACCGTCTGGCTCTCGCAGGATCAGATGGCGCGGATCTTCGAGCGCGAACGCTCCGTGATCACCAAGCACCTGCGTAACGTGTTCCGGGACGGTGAACTGGCCGAGGAAGCAGTATGTGCAAATTTTGCACATACTGCCGCGGACGGGAAAACGTACCAGACGAAGTTCTTCAACCTGGACGCCATCCTGTCGGTCGGCTACCGCGTCAATTCGAAACGCGGCATCCACTTCCGCCAATGGGCCACCCGCGTCCTCAAGGAACATCTCACCCGCGGCTACACCCTCGACCGCCAGCGTCTGGAACACAACGCTCGCGAGCTCGAAGCCGCGCTGCTGCTGGTGCGCCGCACGCTGTCGAACGCGGAGCTGGCGCACGACGCCGGCAGCGGCCTGGCCGAGATCGTGGTGCGCTACACGCAGACCTTCCTGTGGCTGCAGCGCTACGACGAGGGCCTGCTGACCGATCCGCGCGGCCACCCCGGCGGCGCCCTGCCGGCGGTGGGCGAAGCGCGCGCCGGCATTGCCACGCTGAAGGCCGATCTGGTCGCCAAGGGGCAGGCCAGCGCGTTGTTCGGCAACGAGCGTGATGACGGCCTCGCCGCGCTGCTCGGCAATCTCGACCAGACCGTGTTCGGCGAACCGGCCTATCCTACGTTGGAGTCCCGCGCGGCCCACCTGCTGTACTTCGTGGTCAAGAACCACCCGTTCTCCGACGGCAACAAGCGCATCGGCGCCTTCCTGTTCGCCGGCTTCCTGCACCGCAACGGGCGACTGTTCGGCGCCGACGGCAGCCCGGTGGTCAACGACGTCGGCCTCGCCGCGCTGTCGCTGCTGGTCGCGCAGTCGCGGCCGGACGAGAAGGACGTGCTGATCCGCCTGATCATGAACATGCTCGCCGGGGAGGCCGCGTGACCTCGTGCAACATCAAGCACCTTGATGATGTCCCAGCGCGACTTTTCCTGCCCGCCTGCCGCTTTGCGATCGACAGGCCGGGCGCGCACACGTAAAGCGACGCCCTTGATCGATCTTGCACCATGTGCGACCTATACTGACACCAGAGACCAGAATGGAGGAATCGTCATGCAGAAGATGAAAATGTCAGATGGGGGTCGAGTTGTCATTCCTGCCGAGATCCGCCATTCGCTCGGACTCAAGGAAGGCGACACCGTCCTGTTCGAACTGCTCGACGGCGAGGCGCGCATCACCAGCCGGCAGGCGCAACTGCGGCGAGCTCAAGCGCTGTTTCGTCGCTATGTGCCGGCCGATGCACCCTCTCCGGCCGACGAACTGATCGCCGAGCGCCACGCCGAGGCCACGCGCGAATGAGTGCATCCATCATCCTCGACGCCTCGGCGGTGCTGGCTTGGCTGAACGGTGAACCGGGCGCGGACGCCATCGATACGCTGCTGCGGGCGGGGGCGCCCTGCCTGGTGCCGGCCGCCAACCATGCCGAGATCATCGCCAAGGCGCTCGACCGCGGCGTCGCACCCGACGCCGCGCGCGAGATCGTCGCGAGTATCGGCTACACGGTCATCGACACATCCGCAGAGGACGGTGCGGCCGCGGGCTGGATGCGGCCGGTCACGCGGGCGCACGGCCTCAGCCTGGGCGACCGGCTCTGCCTCGCCGCCGCCCAGCGGCTGAAGGCACAGGTGCACACCGCCGACCGCGAGTGGCTGGCGGTTGCCGACGCGCTGCAGCTCGACATCCGCTGCATTCGGCCGGATGCGAATTGAATGCGCAAGATTCAAGCGGCAAGCGCCACGCGAAGCCGGTGCCGGTCTGCTTGCCGCCTGGGGCTGCACTCGCGCGAAGGACGGCAAGCCTGCACGAACACGCCCATCGACGGCACGCTCCGCCTGATCAACCCCTTTGCGGACTCCGCGCCGCAACCGCCGACCGCACAATGACCACCTGGTTCGTCACCCGCCACCCCGGCGCCATCGAATGGGCGCAACGACGCGGCCTGTCCGTCGACCGCCTCGTCGAGCACCTCGACCCCGACCACATCGCCCCCGGCGACACGGTGATCGGCATCCTGCCGGTCAACCTGGTCGCGCGCGTCTGCGAGCGCGGCGCACGCTACCTCAACCTGTCGTTGGATCTGCCCGCCGCGGCACGCGGCCGTGAGCTGTCGGCCGACGAGCTCGATGCCTACGGCGCTCGAATCGAGGGCTACGAGGTACGACCCGTAGCCCCCTCCGACACACACCAGAACGAGGATTGCCCGCTTTGAGTACCACATTCGTCACACGCCATCAGGGTGCCGTCACCTGGGCCCGCGAAGAAGGGCTGCTCGGTGAAGACACCCGAATCGTCGCCGACTACGATCCCGAGACCGCCCAGCCCGGCGAAATCGTTATCGGCACGCTGCCCGCACAACTCGCCGCCCGGATCTGCGAACGCGGCGGCCGCTATCGGCACCTCACCCTCGAGCTCCGCCCCGAGTTGCGCGGCAAGGAGCTTGACGCGACAGACATGCGTTCGTGCAACGCCCGCCTCGAGGAGTTCTTCATCCAGCGCGCCAGCGTGATGCCTGCTCGCTCGCGCAAGCTCACCCACCTGTGCATCGTTTCCGACCAAAGCCTGCAGAATCTGCTACCAACGCGGATGGCCGGCATGGCGCCCGACCGCTGCGTGCTACTGGTCAGCGCCGAGATGAAGCGCAAGGGGGCCGAAAAACGGCTGCGCCATGCACTGGAGCAAAGCGGCCTCAAGCAGATTGACGTCATTGACGACGTGCCCGACCACGATATGACTGCCATCGTCGCCTGGGGCAATCGGCTCGTCGCCCGTCTGCGCGCCGAGCATCCGGAGCACCGCTTCCTCCTCAACCTGACCGGTGGCAACAAGCTGATGAGCATGGGTCTGCTCCAGGCGCTGCGCCCGTGGTGCGAGGCGATCTACTGCGACACGGCGAACGACAGCGTCGAGACGCTTCATCCGTTGGGCAAAAGCGCCGTGGCCCTGGCGCCAGACCTGTTGAACGTCAAGCTCTACCTGGCTGCGCAGGGCTTCAGCGTCCGCGCTGAACCGCGTGATGACAGATTGCTGGACAAACGTCGTGGCATCACCCAATGGCTGGCCGGCAACGTACGCCCACTAGAGGACTTCATTCGCAAGCTGAACGGCGCAGCGGCGTACTACGAGGCAAACAACAAGGCAAGCCAGAACCCCAACCTCGCTCCGGCGCGCGGCCAGATCGAGGAAGACGCGACCAGGCGGCTGATGGAAGCAGGCCTCCTCGAGGATGCGAGTGGTCGCACGCGCGTCCCGGCGGCTCACGCCGGCTACCTGCGCGGAGGCTGGCTGGAAGAATACTGCTGGGCGGTTGGCCGCGAACTCGAAGGCGAAGGCCTCATCAAGCGCACCCGCTTCGACATCGGCGTCAAGATCGATCCGATCGAGCAGACACGCCCTGATCGCTACCCGCTGAATGAGCTGGATGCAGTGTTCGTGCACCGCAACCGGATGCTGATCATCGAATGCAAGACCGGAGCCCAGCTTGGCGACGAGGGCAAGAGCCAGAGCATCCTCAATCGGCTCGAAGTGCTCGGCGAACACGCCGCGGGTCGATTCGCGGAAAAGATCCTGCTCACCACCCAGAGTCGCATCGACGCCAAGACGGCCGAACGCGCCCGCCAGTACCGCATCCGAATCGTCAGCGCTGCCGAATTACCCGATCTGAAGCACCTCGTGCGCGAGTGGATGAACGCCTGACACCACCAAAACCATGATCGCCCTCCCCCTCGCCCGCTACCGCTTCACCTTCCGCATGGCCGAGCCGCTGCGCCTGCCCGAATACGCCGGCTCGCTGCTGCGCGGACAGTTCGGCGCCGCGCTACGGCGGACGAGTTGCATGACGCGCGCCGCGACCTGCGACGGCTGCCCGCTGCGCGCCACCTGCCCCTACCCGGCCGTCTTCGAGGCGCCAGTGCCGCAGCAGGCGGCGCACACCCCGCGGCAGGACTTCAGCCACATCCCCAACCCCTACGTCATCGAGCCGCCGCCGCTCGGCACGCGCAGCATCGACGAAGGCCAAGCCCTGCAGTTCGGGCTGGTGCTGTTCGGCCGCGCACTCGACCACCTGCCGCTGATCAGCTTCGCGCTGCAACGTGCGGTCGAGGGTGGCCTCGGCAAGGAACGCGCACGCGGCACGCTCGAACGCCTCGACGTGCAGCATGCCGACGCCTTCACCTGCATCTGGCAGGCCGGCGACACCGCCATCGACGCACACGACACCCGGCTACACCTCGACGCCGCACCGCCCCCGGCGGCCCCCGAACGCATCGAACTCCGCCTGCACACGCCGTTGCGCCTGCAGCATCAAGGCCAGCCCGTGCGCCCGCATGCGCTCACTCCGCGCAAGCTCGTCGCCGACCTGCTGCGCCGCATCACCCTGCTCGCCGACTTCCACGCCGACCAACCCGGCCTGATCGCCGACGCCCCCGCGCTCGTCCGCCACGCGGAAACCCTCGGGCATCGTGTGCAACTGCGTTGGCACGACTGGTCGCGCTACTCCAGCCGCCAGCAGCGCGAAATGACGCTCGGCGGCGCCATCGGCACGTGGACGCTCGAGGGCGAACTCGCGCCCCTGCTGCCCTGGCTGCAACTTGGCGAACGCCTGCACGTGGGCAAGAACACCACCCTCGGCATGGGCGGCTACACCCTCGTGTCAGGCACCGCCGACCGCAGCGCCGAGAGGCCTTTTACTGCTGAGCCCAGTGCTATCATCGCCACCACTCACCACGCACAACCCAGCACGTGACAATCCGCTCCCGCGACTCCCGCCAGGCTTGGCAACCCCTTTCGCAGGCTGTTGATTTCAAACGCGTTTTTTGTGCGAGCAGTTCGAACTGATGCCCTGAATTCAAAGGGATTGAGACCCCCTCCCAGTTGTCCACCCCTGCCGCTTCAAGGTTCGAACTGATGCCCTGAATTCAAAGGGATTGAGACTGAAGGACTCCCATTCATCCGACTTGGAAACCGTTCGAACTGATGCCCTGAATTCAAAGGGATTGAGACTTCGAGGAACTCATCTCGATCTGCCAGATCGCGTTCGAACTGATGCCCTGAATTCAAAGGGATTGAGACACGATGCGACGCTCGATTTCTTGGCGTTTTTGTTCGAACTGATGCCCTGAATTCAAAGGGATTGAGACTTAATGAAATTTCCGGCGATGTGCCGGAACGGCCCAGTTCGAACTGATGCCCTGAATTCAAAGGGATTGAGACTCGCGCAATACGCGAGCGCTGCGCGTGTCGAAGGTTCGAACTGATGCCCTGAATTCAAAGGGATTGAGACGCAGGCATCGCCGCCACCATTGCGGCGCCGAGGCGTTCGAACTGATGCCCTGAATTCAAAGGGATTGAGACAGACGGGGAGTCGCCCTCCCCAAATTGAATGGCATGTTCGAACTGATGCCCTGAATTCAAAGGGATTGAGACCCGGCGACGAGGTTCGTCACAGCGGTCTTGAGTTCGAACTGATGCCCTGAATTCAAAGGGATTGAGACGTGCGGCGCTGGCTTACCTTCGCAACCTTGGCGGTTCGAACTGATGCCCTGAATTCAAAGGGATTGAGACACGGCTTTGACCGCTTCGTACTTGTCCTGGATCGTTCGAACTGATGCCCTGAATTCAAAGGGATTGAGACGCGAGGAATTCGCGGATGGACTCCTCGCTCTTCGTTCGAACTGATGCCCTGAATTCAAAGGGATTGAGACAACGTGGGCGCGTCAATGCACCCGCACTCCTCGGTTCGAACTGATGCCCTGAATTCAAAGGGATTGAGACGTACGAACGGCTTCGTATTTGTCGGTGATCGTCGGTTCGAACTGATGCCCTGAATTCAAAGGGATTGAGACGGCCTCCATTCCTGGTATCGGTCCCCGGCCCCATGGTTCGAACTGATGCCCTGAATTCAAAGGGATTGAGACTGTCCCGGCGGAGAAAATCCGTGGGAACTGCAATGACGTTCGAACTGATGCCCTGAATTCAAAGGGATTGAGACCGCCCTCACCCCTCTCGGCGTTCCACCGGCCGGAGGTTCGAACTGATGCCCTGAATTCAAAGGGATTGAGACCGTGGGCGCATCGAGGCACCCGCACTCCTCGGGTGGTTCGAACTGATGCCCTGAATTCAAAGGGATTGAGACTTCATTCGGTGCCGTTTCGACCGAGAACCGACGTTCGAACTGATGCCCTGAATTCAAAGGGATTGAGACTTCTTTGCTGCCTCAATCGTGTCCGCGTCGAGCGTTCGAACTGATGCCCTGAATTCAAAGGGATTGAGACAACGCGGCCTTCTCCTTGTCGGATTTCGTGGCGAGTTCGAACTGATGCCCTGAATTCAAAGGGATTGAGACTTTCACGCCTTCAGTGCATCGAGTTCAGCCTGAAGGGTTCGAACTGATGCCCTGAATTCAAAGGGATTGAGACGCGTGTCATATTCGTAGACCCCGTAGACGACGGGTTCGAACTGATGCCCTGAATTCAAAGGGATTGAGACTTGTCCTCCGGCCCGTGCTTGAACACCTCCACGTGTTCGAACTGATGCCCTGAATTCAAAGGGATTGAGACGCTTCAAAGCCGTCATGGAACGATGTTTCGACCTGTTCGAACTGATGCCCTGAATTCAAAGGGATTGAGACAGAACCGGCCGATAACCTGATCGTATTCCCGCAGTTCGAACTGATGCCCTGAATTCAAAGGGATTGAGACGCGCGTCTTCGAGAGCGCGCATCATCCACGGGGGTTCGAACTGATGCCCTGAATTCAAAGGGATTGAGACCCTCCGGTTTCGGTGCTGCGGCGAGCATTGAGTCGTTCGAACTGATGCCCTGAATTCAAAGGGATCGATAGAAGTCAGCGCAGCAGTGGGTCGCGGAAGGCGTTCGTCCGAACGAACGCAGTACCCCTCTCGGCCGCCTCGGGCACGGCGCGACCTTCTGGAGCAGCGCTCGGGAGGCCTCCTGCGGGACGCTGCGAGGCTGGATGGATCGCCCTGCGCAATGGCCACGGTCTGCTGCCGCGCTGCGCTGGCTTGGCTGTCACGCCTGCTACCAGACCGTCAGCAACTTGTAGATGACGTACGCCATGAAGGCGTAGATGCACAACTGCACGACGACCTGGATCAGCAAGGCCACCAGCGGAAACGACACCGCAAGCAGCATTTCCCAAAACAGCGCCAGCAGCGCCTGGAGCATGGCCAGCCCCAGGCGCGCGAGGCGGCGCTTGCGGGCGCCTGCTTGCACTGCTGCGCGGATGCGCTCGAGAGACGCCTCGTTCTTGGCGCTGTCCCAGGCGGTACTCACCTCGCACAGAAAGCGGAGCCACGCATTGTTGGCCAACTCGTCGCGAGTCCGGTGGGCACGCGCCATCCGCTCACCGAAGCGCTCGCCGGAACGCTGGTCGGCAGACGACGGTCGGTGCGGCTTTTGCGGGTGACGGGGCATGGGGTTTGGCCGGCTGCTTGAACAGGCCGCCAGTGTCGGCGTATCCCGGTCCTTGCCGCGCGATCGCAAGCTTGCCGGCGCTGACGACGGCCCGGCAGGGCGCCATGATGGGCTCACCCGCAAACCACCGTGCCCGCCGCCATCATGCCCAAGCGCGATTTCTACCTTGCCGCCTACGACGTCGCCGATCCGCGCCGGCTGGTCGCCGCGCTGGCCTTGGTGCGCGGCTACGTGACCGGCGGGCAGAAGTCGGTGCATGAGGTCTTCCTCACCGCGGGCGCGCGCCATGAGCTGCTGCACGACATGGCACTGCTGCTCGACGAGACGCGCGACCGCTTCTTCCTGCTGCGCCTCGACCCGAGCGCGCGCACCTATGCGCTCGGCGTGGCGACCAAGCCGGCCGACCCCGACTACTTCTACGTGGGATGAACTGCCATGGCCACCTTGCTGCTCGATCGTGCCGACCTCGAAGTCCGTTTCGCCGATGGCGCGCTCGCGCTGTACGAGAACGGCACCCGCAGCCAGACCGTGCCGCTGCGCCTGCTCGATCGGGTGGTGATCCAGGGCGCACGCACCCGGCTCGACAGCACGGTGCTGCTCAAGCTCGCCGAGGCCGGCGCCGCCATTCTGCTGCAGAGCCCGCGCATGAGCCGGCGGGTGGCGATCGTGCTCGGCCCGGCGCACAACGACGCCGCGATCCGGCTTGCACAAACCCGGCAAGTGCTGGATGCGGAGTTCTGCGACGCGTGGTCGCGCAAGCTGGTGCGCAGCAAGTTGCGCCACCAGCTGCGCCTGCTCGACACCGCGCTGGCGCAGCGGCCCGACCGCCGCAAGCCGCTGTTCGACGCACGCGGCGGTGTTGCCGACGCGCTCGCCACCGTCGTCGCCGAGCCTGCCGGTAGTGCTCGCCTGCGCGGGCTCGAGGGCGCAGCGGCGCGTGCGTACTTCCACGGCCTGACGGCGCTGTTCGCCCCCGAGCTCGCCTTTACCGGCCGCAACCGGCGCCCGCCGCGCGACCCGGTGAATGCCTGTCTGTCGCTCGGCTATACCCTGTTGCATTTCGAGGCGGTGCGCAGCGCCCACGCCGCGGGGCTCGACCCGCTGCTCGGCTTCTATCACCGCCCGGCCTTCGGTCGCGAGTCGCTCGCCTGCGATCTCATCGAGCCGCTGCGTCCGACGGTCGATGCCTGGGTGTGGCGGCAATTTTCCACCGGCCAGCTGCGCGCCGAGCATTTCACCGACGACCGTGGCGCTTGTCTGCTCGGCAAGACCGGCCGCGGGCACTTCTACGCCGGCTGGGAACGCGCCGCCCGCTTCCCGCGGCGCTGGTTGCGACTGGCCTGCGCCAGGCTCGCCCGCGGTATGGCGCGCGAGGGCAAGCAATGGCTGGAAGAGGCCGAGGACCCGGACCTGTTCTGAACGCGGAGACACGACCATGGTTACGCCCGCCCGTCGTACGCATGCCGCCGCCGCGCTGCCGCCGCGCAAGCCGCTCTACCTGCTCGCCAGCACGCCGGCACGCATGGATGCCGGGCCGGACCATCTGGTGCTGCGCCGCGACCAGGGCGCGCCGCTGCGTTTTCCGCTTGCCCGCCTGTGCCGCATCGTGTGCAACCGCCATGTCGCCTGGAGCGGCCAGGCACTCGCGCTCTGCCTGGAGCACGGCGTACCGATCACCTGGGTGGACGGCCGCGGCCACGCCCTCGGTTGCACGCAAGGCCATCAGGACGAAGCCTTGCCCTTCGCCACGCTCCTGGAGACCTATCTGGAGTTGCCGGACTGGCCCGCGCGCTTCGCCAACTGGCGCGCGCGCCGTCGGCTCGAGACGCTGACCACCACCGCTCAGCGCGCCGCACGCGCGGGGCGGGAGTTCGACCCCATTGCCTTCTCCGAGCTCAAGCGCGAGCTCGTCTACAACGGCACCCATCCGCTCGTCTTCCCCGAGCAGGGGCAGGCCTGGTGCGAGGCGATCGCCATCGACCGCCTGCAGCGCCAAGGCCTGCAGGCGTGCTACTGGGGCTTCGGGGCGAGTCGGCTGGCGCTCGGGGTCGAGCTCGGCGCACTGCTGTGGGCGGAGCTCAACCTCGAATGCGGCGCGCTGCCCGCCGGCGTCGCCCCCGGTCAGAGCGTTGCCCGCCTGTTCGAAGCCTGGGCGCACGAGCATGAAGGCCGCCTGCTGCTCCACCTCGGCGACCTCGAGCGCCACCTCGCCCGCGAGGTCGAAGCATGGCAATGAACGCGCCGCGCGCCTGGCTGATCAGCTACGACATCACCGACCCACGTAGACTGATCCGGCTGCATCGCTTCCTGGTCCGTCAGGCCACACCGGTGCAGTACTCGGTGTTCCACTTCGAGGGCAGCCCGGCGCAGATGGGACGGCTGATGGTCGAGATCGAGACGCGTATCGACCCCGATACCGACGACGTGCGCGGCTACCAGCTCCCCGCGCGCCTGCAGGTCGACACCCTGGGCCGCGGCAGCCTGCCAAGCGGCACCGCGCTGCTGTCTGCCGACGCCGAAGCCTTGCACGCGCTGCTGCGACCGCCCCCGAGCATGGGCGGGGCGCGATCGGACGGGTAGACTGCGAGGACCTCCCGAACGCCCCTCCTGGATCTCCATGCTTTTCTCCGACTGGCACAGCTACGACCACTACGGCCTCGCCTTCGTCGCCTTCTTCGGCACCCTCGCCGCCGTGTTCCTGATCCAGTGGGTGATGATGCGCTCGCGCTGGGCGGGCTGGATGCAGTCCCTGCAGGGGGTGGCGCCCCCGTTCATGAACGCGCTCGGCGTGCTCTTCGGCCTGGTGCTGGCCTTTCTCGCCAACGACACCTGGAGCGCGCACGACCGCGCGATGAGCGCGGTGTATCGCGAGGCGGACGGCCTGCGCAGCATCGGCGCGCTCGCCGCCACGCTGCCCGAGCCGCTCGGCGGCGAGCTGCGCGCGGCGGCAGCCGGCTACGCCCGCGCCAGCGCCGCCGAATGGACCCAGCTGGCGCGCCGCAGCGAGGCGCCGGAGGTGCTCGCCCGCGCCGACGCGCTGCTGGCGCTGCTCGCCGCCCCCGCGCTCGCCGAGGCCGCGGGCGCCAACGTGCAGGCCCTGCTGCTGCGCAAGGCGAGCGACATCCGTTCCGACCACGACCTGCGCGTCGCACTCAGCCAGACCCACGTCAACCCGCTGAAGTGGCTGGGAATGGCCTTCCTGGGCTTCCTGACCCTGGTCTCGGTGGCCATGGCCCACCTCGAACGCCCGCGCGCGGCCTTCGCGGCGGTGCTGCTGTTCGCGCTCGCCGCCGCCCCCACCGCCGCCATCGTGCTGATCCAGGGCAACCCCTTCCAGCAGCCGAGCTCGGTCACGCCCGCGCCGATCGTCGCGGTCGCCAAGGCGCTGGAGCGCTGAAGCGCCGGTCGGCCCTGCGGTTGCAGCGCCGTGCCGAGGTCCCGCCGCGCGCCCTCGCGCTGCAGGCCCTGCTGCGCCTTGCGACACCCGATCGGGCAAACGGCGAATCCGTCGCGATGGACGCGGCCGCCCCCGGTCGATGGCTGTCGGAAAAATTGACACTGCGGCAACTCGAGCACGCCCGGGATGGCCCGTGCATTCCTCTCCAGAGGCCCATTTCCCACTGGAATCAACGCGCTGTGACCTTCTACCGCGCGTGCTGGCGCGATCATTGCTTAAGATCTGGTCGAAACTCTCGGGCCGACCTTTCGCGTCGACGCCCGTCACCGAACGTGTCGCCCAAAAATAAAGGAACCACCCATGTCCGCCTCGCTCCCCCGCCTGCTCACCACCCTCGCCGCGATCGGCGGTCTGGCCGCGGCGGGCACCGCCCACGCCAGCCTGATCAACGGCGGCTTCGAAACCGGAACGGGGACGCCCTTCGTCGCCGACGCCAGCTGGGCGCTGTTCAACGAGTCGGCGGTACCCGGCTGGGAAACCACCGCCACCGACAACCAGATCGAGATCTGGGGCAACAACTTCAGCTCGGTGAGCGGCGGCCCGGTGCCCGCCTACGAGGGGCGCCAGTTCGCCGAGATCAACGCCACCCAGTTCGCCACCCTGTACCAGGACGTGTTCGGCATCGCCACGGGCAGCGTCGTGGGCTTCGAGTTCGCCCACCGCGGACGTTCGGGGGTGGACACGATGCGCATGATGATCACCGACCTCGGCCTCGACAACCTGCTCGGCGGTGGCGATGACACGGTGTTGTTCTCCAAGAACTACTCGACCGGCAACACCGCCTGGGCCTTCTACACGAGCGCCGGCGAGGCGCCGATCAGCGCCCTCGGCAATGCCACGCGCTTCTCGTATCAGGCCATCAGCACCGCCAATGGCAGCCCCTCGGTCGGCAACTTCATCGACGCCGCCGGCTTCGGCGTCGGCGTGCAGGCGGTGCCGGAACCGGCGTCGATCGCGCTGATCGCGCTCGGCCTCGCGGGGCTGGGGCTGCGCCGCAAGCGCGCCTGAGACACGCGTCGCAGTGCAGGCGGTCTGACACCACGGCCCCGGCGGTTCGCCCGGGGCCGTTTCACTTTGCGGGGTCGGCTGCGCAGTGCACCGCCAGCCACAGCGCATCCGCCGAGGTCGACTCGACGCGGTGACGCCGATGTGCCGGGATCACGAGCCAGTCACCGGCCTTCAGCTTCACGTCGTCGCCGTCATCGTCGCCCCCCTCGAAGCGCAGCACCGCCGCGCCCGCCAGCAGCGCCACCCACTCGTCGCCAGCCTGGTCGTACCACTCGCCGGGCGCGCTCGCATGGCCGTGCGAGACGATGCGCTCGACACGGCAGCGCGGATTGGCGAACAGGGTCTGGAAGATCTCGCCGCCTGCGGGCGGCGGCAGCGCGGCGAAGAGATTGCCGCGCCCGGCAGCCTGGATCTCGGCGCTCATTCCCCGCTCACGAAACGATGTACGCCGCCGAACCGGTCGACAGCAGCTTGCCGTCGGCGTCGAGGAAGCTCATCCGCGTCGACGCGACGCGCGAACCCAGGCGCAGGACCTCGGCTTCCATGCGGAAGGATTCGCCGATGCCGGGGCGCAGGTAGTCGATGCGCAGGTCGATGGTGCCGAGCTTGGAGAAGCGGTGCAGGCGCTGGAAGGGCGGTTCGTCGAGGTGGCGGGCGCCGATCGCGGCCATCACCGCGAGGCCGCCCATGGCGTCGAGGCAGGCGGCGATCACGCCGCCGTGGATGCGGTTATGCACGAAATGGCCGACGAGCTCGTGGCGCATCGCGATGCGGCCATGCACGCGCTCGCCGCAGATGTCGTCGATCTGCAGGCCGAGCAGCGCGTTGAAGGCGATCTTCTGCTCGAAGATCTCGCGGATGCCGGCGATGAACTCCGGCTCGAACTGCACCGGCAGCTCCGCCGGGGTGGAGTGTTTCGGCATGGATGCATGCTCCCTTGCAAGAAATGGCGCAGCCCCGGGCGTGGCGGGCACGCACCGGGGCCACGGGCAGGCTTGCGGGCGCGGATACGCGCCGCAGCCTGCAGCGCCCCGCAGGGCGCGAGGCAACGATCAGGCGCGCGGCACCGGCACGCCGGGCGTCACGCACAGCGAATGGTTGAGGGCGATGATCGCCTTCTTGTAGTCGCTGCGCTCGATGATGAACTGCATGTTCACCTGGCGCAGGGTCTGCGACACGCAGTTCACGTTGATCTGCGCGTCGGCGAGCGCCTGCGCCGCGCGTGCGAGCACGCCCGGGATGCTGATGTTGGAGCCGATCGCGCAGACGATCGCGCTGTTCTTGACGGTCACC
>WBZL01002528.1_pt1 | contig 17779 bp, 14 predicted proteins | sample 5204291 | NCBI WGS metagenome assembly WBZL01 (sample SAMN12344345, study PRJNA552823) | activated sludge metagenome | biome: Activated sludge suspended growth; feature: Nitrification reactor; material: Wastewater; isolation source: activated sludge from nitrification reactor of wastewater...
AGGGCCAGGGCGAGGCCGAAGCGGTCCTTGGCCGGGTAGAAGCTCTCGAGGTCCATCACCCCGATGCGCTTCATCGGCGGCTCCTGGATCAGCTGGATCAGGCTCGCCAGATCGAGATCGGCACCGGCCCGAAAGCGGTCGGCGAGGATGTTCGCGAGCAGCACGTGCTCGCGGCTGCGCACCGGATCGGCCTCGATGCCGAGGAGCGACAGCAGGCTGCCGGCGACCGTCTGGATGCGGTCGGCGAGGAGGTCGGCGTCGTTCAGCACGGCCTCACCCGGCGCGCGCAGCGAAGCGAGGATCGACAGCGGCAGCCCGGCCTCGCTCCCCGGCGTGTAGACGGCGACGTCGGCGGCATCGCAGAAGCGCTGGATGCGCGCCCCGTCCTCCTCCCAGGAGGCCAGGCCCTTGCGCCAGAGGGCGGCCTGGGCGGCGGCAAAGTCGTCCGCCGACTGGCCCTGGCGCTGCGCCTCGGCCTCGTCGATCCACGGCCGGAAGTCCTCGGGCCGCAGCGCCGGGAAGGTGAGCAGGAGATTGGCGAGGTCGCCCTTGGGATCGATGATCAGCGCCGGGATACCGTCGAGCGCCGCCTCCTCGAGGAGCGCGATGCAGAGGCCGGTCTTGCCGCTCCCGGTCATCCCCACGCAGACGCCGTGGGTCAGCAGGTCCTGGGAGTCGTAGAGCAGCGGCTGCGCGGTGGTCTGGTGGCTCGCGCCGTCGTGGACGCGTCCAAGGTAGAACACCCCGAGCTTCTCGTAGGAAGGCAGTTCAGTGGCCATCGGAGCTCCTCGTCACATCGCCCTCGGGCCCGGCAGCGAGCAGCCGGGGGAAGGCGGCGATCAGGCTTTGGTAGACCGCCCGGGCGGCCAGCTCGTGGCCGCGGGCGTTGGGATGTCGGTCCTGGGCGCTCACCCAGATCTCGCGCGGCTCGACCCCGGACCAGGCGGCGAGCAGGTCGATCACCAGAAAGCCGCGGGCCTCAGCCATCGCTCTCACCTGGGCGTGGAGGTCGGCATAGGGATAGGCCTTCCAGTTGCGGGCCGGCATCAGGGGGAAGATCGCCACCGCGGTCGCGAAGCCGTGGTCGCGCGCCGTCGCCGCCATCGCCGTGAAGGCGCCTTCCACGCTTCCCCACTTCCGCGCGTCCTTGTGCAAGGCACGCGTGTAGTTGCCGCCGCCGAGGTCCGCCACCCTGCGGCTGTCCACCGCGCGGGCGAGAAGCCGCAGCAGATGCCAGTGCTGCCACCAGGCCGGGCGGGCGAAGGCAGCGTGAAGGGGCTGGACGGGGTCGATCTCGGGGTCGTTGAGCACGTAGCCCACCAGCAGCAGGTCGGGGCCGAAGGCGACCACCTTCTCGCGCACCACCACCGCTTCGTCGCGGCTCGAGTAGCCGCCGACGCCGAAGTTGAGCACCTCGAAGCGGCGCGGCCCCACGGCCGGGTTGAGCAGCCGCTCGAGCACCGCCGGATAGGCCTCGTCGCCGTCGACCCCGAAACCGAAGGTGAACGAGTCCCCCACCACGGCGATGCGGACGGTGCCGGCGGGCTTGGTGGGCGTGCGCTCGCGGTCCCGCATCCCATGGGCGTTGGTGCGCACCCGGCCGCGCGCGCTCGGCCGATCGAGGTCGGGGACCAGCTCGTAGCTCAGGCCGGGGACGGCCGAGGCACGGTGGACCTGCCGCCGCCAGTTGTCGCCCTGCCGCACCACCACGGGCGCGCGGTAGTCGACCGGCGCGAAGGACCGCAAGAAGAGCTCGGCGAGCCCCAGCGAAACGAGGAGAGAGACCAGGCTGAGGGCGACCGCGAGGCCGGCGCGCCGCAGGCGGGAGGGAGCGGGAGAGGGGAGCACCGCGAGGACTTTATACCCTTCGCGCGCCCCTTCGCGCACTCCTTGGAGCCCAGGGCGCTCAGGGCTCCCAGGCGCGGGGCTCGAGGTCGTAGGGCAAGGGAGTGAGGTCCTCCGGGCCGTCTTCGCCGAGATAGAGCAGGTCTTCGAGCCGCACGGCCCAGCCCTCCGCAGGTTGGTAGAGGCCGGGTTCCAGGGTGATCAGGTCACCGACCGCGAGGCGGCCTTCTTCCCCCGCCTCTCGGCGGAAGCTCGGTTGCTCGTGCAGCTCGTAGCCAACCCCGTGACCGAGCCCGTGGACGTAGCCCACTTGCGTGCCGGGGTGGCTGATCGGCGTCGGATAGCCGTGGCTCGCCAGCAGCTTGCAGACGCTTTCCTGCAACGAGAAGCCACGGAGGCCCTCGGCGAGCGCCCCCGCGCTGAGCCGGCCGCGCGCCCGCCCGAGGGCCTCACGGACGGCGTGGTGGGCGGCGGCGAGGGTCGCGGGAGGGCGGCCCCGGCAGAAGGTGCGGGTCACGTCGGCGAACAGCAGGCCCTTGGGGAAGAGGTCGACGATCAGCGACTCGTTCGCTCGCAGCACGCGCTCGCGGGTACCCTGATTGTGGGGCACGGCGCCTTCTTCGCCGGGGGCGATGAGGTTGCCGTGGGGCTGCTCGACCTCGAACCGAGCCAACACCTGCGCCACTTCCTTACGCAGGCGTCCCACCCGCAGCGGCTCGCCCGCCAGCCAGAGCTCGCCGCCGCGGTCGACACCATCCCGCTCCTCGGCGTGGGCGAGGAGGGCCGCGACGTGGCGCAGGGCGGCGCAGGCGGCGGCAGCCGTCCGCCGCGCCGCCACGAGCTCGTGCCGGCGCTTGCGCTTGCGCAGCGCGAGGCAGAGCTCGCGGCCATCGACGAGCGACCAGCCGCGCGCCTCGAGCCGGCGGCCGACGGCCTGCACCAGGCCGGCCGGGCCGCAGCCGGCGACGGCCAGCCGGCCCGGTGCCAGACCACACGCCGCCAGCGCCCGAGCGAGGAGCTCGCTGAGCGCAGCCTCACGGCCCGGAAACTGCGTCTGCAGCTCCGCCAGGCCGAGCGCTTCGGGATGCAACAGCGGCAGCCCCGTCGCGGCCGCTTCCTCGCGCTCCATGGGCGAGGTGTAGAGCAGATGGGGCGGCGAGGGTGGGGCACAGAGAAGGTAGCTCTCGCCCAGGTGGACCGACCCCACGAAGGGGGCGAGGTCCGGCTCGGCGGCGGAGCCTGCCCAGACGAGCAGGCCCCGGGCACCGAGGTCGGTCAGCCTGGCGGCAACGTCGGGCCCCGGAGCGGGGCCCTCCTCCGTCACCGGCCAGGCCTCAGAGGTTGCGGGCGATGAAGCTCTGGAAGGCGGCCTTGGGCATCGCGCCCATCATCCGATCGACCGCCTTGCCGTTCTTGAACAGGATGAAGGTGGGGATGCTCGACACCTGGAATTGGTAAGCCACCTGCTGGCTCTCGTCGACGTTGAGCTTGGCGATGCGCACCTGGCCATCCAGCTCGTCGGCCAGCTGGTCCAGAGTGGGGGCGACCATCCGGCAGGGGCCGCACCACTCGGCCCAGAAGTCCACCAGGACCGGCTGGTTGGAGGTCATGACTTCCTGCTGGAAGTTGCCGTCGTTCACGTTCAGGATCTTGGCGCTCGCCATGGGTTCACTCCTTGTCGTCGTCTCGCGGCTATCTTAGTCGCTGCTCGCGGCTCACTGCTCTCGGTTGATGGTTCGGTCTGGTCTCGCACGGTCGACAGCGTGGAACGCGGACCTCGGGTGCCTCGGTCGTAGCCCGGGCGCTTCCGGCGGTCTATGTCGACTCGTCAGAGGGAACGCCTCCGGGCCGAAAAATATTCTCGCGTCGCCGAAACATCCCGGCGAATCTGCGCCGAGAGGTCCATCACCGTGGCAAACGTCCGTTCCTCCCGCAGGCGCCGGTGGAACTCCAGCTCCAGCTGCTCGCCGTAGACGTCGGCGTCGAAGTCGAGCACGTGGGTCTCCACCACCCGCCGGTAGTTCTCGTAGACCGTTGGGCGAGTGCCGACGTTGGTGGCGCCGTCGAACTGACCGCTCAGCTGCGGGAAGCGCACCTGGCAGGCGTAGACGCCATCGGCCAGCAGCACGTCCCCATCCGCCGCCAGGTTGACCGTCGGCCAGCCGAGGCGCTTGCCCATGCGGTCCCCCCTCTCAACCTTGCCCGTCAACGCATACGGACGCCCGAGCATCTCGGCCGCCTCCTCCACCCGGCCCTCGGCCAGGCTCTGGCGGATCCGGGTCGAGGAGATCCGCTCGCCACGGAAGAGCGTCTCCTCGACGCCGAGGGCACGGAAGCCCAGCTCCTCGCCCAGCCGCGCCAGGACCGCGAGCTTGCCCTCGCGGCCGCGGCCGAGGGCGAACTCGGACCCCACCACCAGCTCGCGCAGGCCGAGGCGGCTCGCCAGCATGTCGCGGGCGAAGCGCTCGGCCGAGGTGCTCGCCAGCTCGTTGGTGAACGGCACGATGAGCAGAGCGTCGATACCGAGGCCGGCCAGCAGTCGTTCCTTCTGGGCCGGGGTGGTGAGTCGCGGCGGCACGGCCTCGGGGCGCAGCACCGCCAGGGGATGGGGATCGAAGGTGATCACCAGGGCCGGCCCGCCCAGCTCGCGGGCCCGCTCGACCGTCCGCTCGAGGATCCGCTGCTGCCCACGATGGACGCCGTCGTAGTTACCGACGGTGGCGACGCCCCCCCGCGGCAGGTCCGTCGCTTCGAGGGCCCGCGAGATCACCAGCATAAGGTCCTCAGTCTCGCTCGGCCGCCACGAGACCCGGCGCGCCCACGGGCCCCACGATGCGCCCCACGAGGGCATCGGAGTAGGCGTCGGTGATCTCGACCTCGGCCAGCGTCCCGGCGGGGGCCTGGCCGTCGTTGAGGAAGAGCTTGCCGTCGATCCCGGGGGCCATGCCGCGGTGCCGCCCTTCGAGCAGGTGCTCCGTCTCGCTCGAGACACCTTCGACCAGCACTTCGAGGGTCCGCCCCAGGAGGCGCTGGCGGCTGGCGAGCGAGAGCGGCTTCTGAGCGGCCAGCAAGCGCTCGTAGCGGCGGCGTGCCTTGCCGCGCGGCACCCGGCCCGGCAGCTGCGCCGAGGGGGTGTCTTCCTCGACGCTGAAGACGAAAGCCCCGAGGTGGTCGCAGGCGATCGCCTGAACGAACTCCAGCAGGTGCTCGAAATGCTCCTCGGTCTCGCCCGGAAAGCCGCAGATGAACGTCGAGCGCAGGGTGAGGTCCGGCACCAGCTCGCGAGCCTGCGCGATGATCTCGCGGTAGCGGCGATCGCTCCCCCCGCGCTTCATCGCGCGCAGCAGGTCCGGGTGGCTGTGCTGGAGCGGCATGTCGAGGTAGGAGAGGAAGCGCTCCTCGCGCCCCATCAGGCGCAGCAGCCCGTCGTCGAGCGTAGTCGGGTAGGCGTAGAGAAAGCGGATCCAGGGGATGTCGGTCGCCGCCAGCAGGGCCGTCACGAGTTGCTCGAGGCCGTCGCGGCCGAGGCCGAGGTCCTCCCCGTAGCGGGTGGTGTCCTGGGCGATGAGGATGAGCTCGCGGGCCCCCTCGGCCTCGAGCGCCCGTGCCTCCGCCACCAGGCTTTCGATCGTGCGGCTGCGAAAGCTCCCCCGCCAGACCGGGATGGCGCAGAAGGTACAGGGGTTGTTGCAGCCCTCGGCGACCTTCAAGTAGGCGTGGCCCCTGGTCGACAGCAAGCGTGGTGCGGTGTGATCGAAGACCAGGTGCGCCGGCGCCGGCAGCGGCGGCCCACCCCCCAGCTCGACGACACTGTCGACCCGCGCGAGGTCGTCGAGGCCCACGAAGCCATCGATCTCCGGGATCTCGCGGGCGAGCTCCGTGCCGTAGCGGTTGACCATGCAGCCGGCCACCAGCAGGCGCTTGAGCCCGCCGTCCGCCTTGCGCGCGGCGACTTCGAGGATGGTGTCGACGGACTCCTCGCGGGCCTCGTCGATGAAGCCGCAGGTGTTGACGATCACCGTTTCGGCGTCGGCGAGCTCTTGCACCACGTCGTAGCCCTGCTCTCGCAGGCGGCCCAGCATGATCTCGCTGTCGACGAGGTTCTTGGCGCAACCGAGGCTGATCAGGCCCACACGGGGGCGAGGGAGGGATGCCGCCACAGGCGACGGATCCTAGCAAACTCGACCGCCGCGGCGGTTCAGGCGGCCGGCAGGTGGGCGGCGATCAGGTCCGCCACCGCGTGGTGGCCGAGATGGCGCGCCCAGCCCTCGGCGGTGTCGTGGTGCTTCTCGTCACGCAGGTCAGTCCGCGCGCCGGAAGCGAGCAGGTAGCGCACGGTCTCCAGGTGGCCGTTGGCCGCTGCCCAGTGGAGCGGAGTGCCGCCCCAGAAGGCCCGCACGTCGAGCTCGGCGCCGTGCTCGCGCAGCAGCCGGGCCACCGCCGTGTGGCCGTTGCGACAGGCGATCGCGAAGCTCTGGGCGACGAGCTCGCTTTCGTCTTGGTCCTCGGTGTCGGCGGCCCAGCTGCCGTCCGGCTCGCGACGATAGCGCCGTTTGAAGGCCGCGGGTGACAGACGGCCGGCGGCGTCCCAGAAGGCCTGCACGTCGGCGAGCCGGCCGAGGCCTGCCGCCGACCAGAGGTCGAGCACCGCGCCCTCGGCGAGCAGGAGGTCGGCCACCCGCTGGCTGCCGAGGTTGGCCGCCCACTCGAGGGGGGTCATCTCCCAGGTGGTTTCGAGATCGAGACGGGCGCCGTGCGCGAGCAGCACCCGCGCGACCTCCACGTGGTCCTTCTCGGCCGCCAAGTAGAGGGCCGTCTTGCCGTAGGGGCCGGTGGCGTCCACCAGCTCGGGGGCAGCGACGAGAAGCGCCCGCACCCGCGCCGCGTCACCTGCCTCGGCCGCCGTCAGGAGCTCGTCGATCGGCGTCATCCTGCGGCCATCATAACGCTTCCGGCCCTGCCGGGGCGGGCGACCCGGGGCGCGGGTGGTATCATCCCGACGATTGCCTCGCCCGGCAGCAAGCCGGCGCGCCCTACCGCCGACATGACCGAGATCGCCACTCCGCCCGCGGCCAGGGCCGTTCCCTTCGGCGAGCAGCTGCGCCGCCTCCGCACGGAGATCGACCGCGACCTCTTGGCCTTCCTGGCCGGCAAGCGCGAGGAGGCGCTGGCGACCGCTCCCGAGGCGGTGGCCTTGGTCGACCGCCTCGAGGCCTTGGTGGCGAGCGGCGGCAAGCGCTTGCGGCCCGCCCTCGTGCAGGTCTCCTACCTCGGTTGCGGCGGCACCGATCCAGCGTCGGTCCGGCCGCTCGCCCTTGCCACCGAGCTGCTGCACGCCTATCTCCTCATCCACGACGACATCATGGACCACGCGGCGACCCGCCGTGGCCGCCCCACCGCCCACGCCTTCTTCGCCGGCGAGCACGGCCGCAGCGGCCTGCGCGGCGACGCCGCGGACTTCGGCACCGCGGCCGCGATCCTGGCCGGCGACCTCGGGGCGAGCTACGCACAGGAGCTCTTCGCCACCACCGCCGTCGCCAGCGCGCACGGCGAGCGGCTCCAGCGCTGCTTTGCGGCGATGTGCCAGGAGGTCGTCCTCGGCCAGTACGTCGAAGTGCTCGCCGGCGTGCGGCAGGCCCCCGGCGAGGCCGAGCTGCTGCAGGTGCTGCGCCTCAAGAGCGGGCGTTACAGTGTCGAACGGCCTCTCGAGCTGGGCGCCATCCTTGCCGGTGCTCCCCCGCCCCTCCTCGCCGGCCTCGCCGTGTTCGGCCGCAGCCTCGGCGAGGCCTTCCAGCTGCGCGACGACGTCCTCGGCCTCTTCGGCGACGAAGCGACGGTCGGCAAGCCGGTAGGGGGCGATCTGGTCGAGGGCAAGTACACCTTCCTCCTCTTCCACGCCATGGCGCGGGCGAGCGACGAAGAACGCCGTTTCCTCGATGGCGTGCGCGGCAACGCCGGGGCCGGGCCCGCGGCGGTCGCTCGTGCCCTGCGCCTGGTCGAGGCGACGGGCGCCCGCGCCGCCGTCGAGGCGATGATCCACGAGCGCGTCGCCGCCGCCCGCCGCGCCCTCGCCGAGCTGCCCCTGTCCGCCGCGGGCAGTGAGTTCTTGGCAGGGCTCACCACTTATCTCGAGGAGCGCGCCGAGTGAGCACCAGCACCCTCGCGGTGCCACCCCCCGAACGCGACCGCAAGGCCGAGCACATCCGCCTGGCCCTCGAACCGCAGGTGCAGCTCACCGCCAGCGCCTTCGCCGGCTACCGCTTCGTGCACGAGGCCCTGCCAGAGATCTCCCTCGCCGAGATCGACGTCTCGACCAGCTTCCTCGGTCGGCGCCTCGCCGCCCCCCTGCTGATCTCCTGCATGACCGGTGGCACGGCGGTTGCCAACGGCATCAACCTCAACCTGGCGGCCGCCGCCGAGCAGCGCGGCGTCGCGGTCGGCGTCGGGTCGCAGCGCAAGGCGCTCGAAGACCCCGCGCAGGCCGCCTCGTTCCAGGTCCGCGAGCTGGCACCGAGCGTGCCGCTGCTCGCCAACCTGGGTGCGGTGCAGCTCAACTACGGCTACGGCATCGCGGAGTGCCGGCAGGCGGTGGCGATGATCGCCGCCGATGCCCTGGTGCTTCATCTCAACCCCTTGCAGGAGGCCCTGCAGCCCGAGGGGCAGACGGATTTCCGCGACCTCGCCTCGAAGATCGCTGCCGTCGCCGCCGCTCTCGAGGTACCGGTGATCGTCAAAGAGGTCGGTTGCGGCCTCTCGGCGGCCACCGCCCGCACCCTCGCCGCGGCCGGCGTGCGCATCCTCGATACCGCCGGCTGGGGTGGCACGAGCTGGGCCCGCATCGAGGCCAGCCGGGCCGGCGAGGTCGAGCTCGGCGAGGTCTTCGCCGAGTGGGGGATCAGCACCCCCGACTCGATCCGCGCCCTGCGCAGCATCCCCGGCCTCACCGTGATTGGCAGCGGCGGCGTGCGCTCAGGCCTCGACGTCGCCAAGGCGATCGCCCTCGGCGCCGACCTCGTGGGCCTCGCCTACCCCTTCCTGCCCGCCGCCCAGGAGAGCGTCGCGGCCGTCGTCGCCGCCATCGATCGCCTCGTCAACGAGCTCAAGATCGCCATGTTCTGCCTCGGGGTCCGCGACCTCGAGGCCTTGCAGCAGGTCCCCATCGAGCGGAGATCGCCGCTATGAGCAAGACCCCATCCGCCGGCCGCGGCGCGCGTCGCCTGGCTGCCGTGCCGGCGCCGTCCCCCGTCGAAGAGCAGCACCGCGAGCTGATCGCCGGCCTGGCGAGCGGCGAGCGCCGCTTCTACCAGCTGCCGAGCGACCTGCCGGCCGCCGACGCCGCGCTGATCCGCCGCCGCGCCCTCGAGCAGCGCACCGGCGGCCACCTCGAGCACGTGGGGCACTACTCCCTCGATGCCACCCAGGCCTCCACCCGGCACTGCGAGAACTTCATTGGCGTGGCGCAGATCCCGATGGGGATCGTCGGGCCCCTTACCCTGCGCGGCGACTACAGCGACGGCGAGGTCTTCGTGCCCCTCGCCACCACCGAGGGGGCCCTGCTGGCCAGCATCAACCGCGGCTGCGCCGCCATTCGTGAGGCCGGCGGCGCCCGCGCCTACGTCGAGGACGTGGGAATGACCCGCGCTCCGGTCTTCGCGACCAGCGGCATCGAGGAGACGCAGGGCTTCCTGCGCTGGATCGAGGCCCACGAGCCGGAGATCCGCAAGCGCACCGAGGGTACCAGCCGCTACCTGAAGCTCCTCGACATCCGGCCGTTCGCCTTCGGTACCACCGTCTTCTTGCGCTTCCGCATGGAGAGCGGCGACGCCATGGGGATGAACATGGCGACGATCGCCTGCGACCGCGTGGTCTCGGACTTCATCGCGCCGAAGACCGGGGTCCAGTGCGTGGCGCTCTCGGGCAACTACTGCGTCGACAAGAAGCCGGCCGCGATCAACTTCCAGGAAGGCCGCGGCAAGCGCATCCACGCCGAGGTGGTGCTGCCCGCCCACGTGCTCTCGAAGTACCTGAAGACCAACGCCCGAGCCCTCGTCGAGGTGCAGTACCGTAAAAACCTCCTGGGCTCGATCGCCGCCGGCGCGCAGGGCTACAACGCGCACATCGCCAACGTCGTCGCCGCCTTCTTCCTCGCCACCGGCCAGGACATCGCCCACGTGGTCGGTGGCTCGATGGGCATCACCAGCGTCGAGATGCGGGGCGACGACGCCGTCTACGCCTCCGTCTTCCTGCCCGACCTGCCGCTCGGCGCCGTCGGCGGCGGCACCGCTCTCGCCACCCAGGCCGAGGCCCTGGCGCTGCTCGACGTCGCCCCCGACGCCACCCGCCCCGGGGCCGCCGTGATGCGGCTGGGCGAGATCCTCGGCGCCACCGTCCTCGCCGGCGAGCTGTCGCTGATGGCCGCCTTCACCTCGCGGGACCTCGCCCGTGCCCACGAGCGGCTCGGGCGTGGCAAGGTCGAGCCGGCGGCCACACCCGCCGCTGCCCGCGAGGCCGCCGCGCCGCCGGCCGCGGCGGCGAGCACCGGGGGCGAGATCGCCCACCGCGCGGCCCCCGGCACTGCCGTCGTGGTCTCGGCGCCCGGCAAGGTCATCCTGATGGGCGAGCACGCCGTGGTCTACGGCCGGCCGGCGCTGGTCGCGGCCCTCGACCTGCGCCTCTCGGCCCGCATCGAGCGGCGCCCGGAGGGCGGCCTGTCGCGCCTCGAGCTGCCCCAGCTGGACCTCGCCCAGGACCTTTCCTGGCGCGAGATCGTCTCCTACAGCGACTCGGCGCGTGCCCGCTGGCAGGAGTACGAGCAGCACCCGACGCCCGAGGCGTTCAACCGGGTGCGCGGCGACGACCCCTCGCACGTCGTCAAGGTGGCCCTCGGCGAGGCCGCGCAGCAGCTCGCCAGCGAGCCGCCGCCCTTCCTCCTGCGGGTCGAGTCCGCCCTGCCCGTGGGCGCCGGCTTCGGCTCGTCGGCCGCCACCTCGGTGGCGGTGATCGACGCCCTCTTGACCTACGCCGGTGAGCGCGCCGACGTGCAGGAGATCTACCGCCTGTCGCTCGAGGCCGAACGCCGCCAGCACGGCCGGCCCTCGGGGGTGGACAACGCCGCGGTGCTCCATGGCGGCCTGATCTGGGCCCGGCGCGAGGTCGGCGGCGGCCTCAAGCTCGAGACCCTGGAAGCCACTTCGCCGTTGCTGGCCGCCCTGCAGATCTTCTCGACCGGCACTCCCGCCGAGACCACCGGTGCCGTGGTCGCCGCGGTGCGCGCCGCCGTCGATCGCGACCCGCTGCGCTACGAAGAGCTCTTCGACCGCATGGAGCGCATCACCTGGGGCTTCCGCCAGGAGCTCGCCCGCCGCCGCGAGAGCCCGCAGCGCATCCTGACCCTGATCCGCCAGTACCAGGCCTGCCTCCAGGAGCTGGGCGTGGTGCCGCCGCAGGTGGCCGCTCTGGTGGCCCGCGTCGAGGAGCGCGGCGGCGCTGCCAAGCTCTCCGGGGCCGGGGCCCTGAGCGGGCCGGGCGCAGGCTCACTCCTCGTCTACCACCCGGAGCCGGCCGAGATCGAGCGCTGGACCTTCCTCGCCGGCCTGCCGCGCTTCGCCGTGCGCATCGGCGTGGATGGCGCCCGCCAGGAGCGCCTGGCTTGAGCAAGGCGACCGTGGCCGCACCTGCCAACATCGCCTTCGTCAAGTACTGGGGTGCCCGCGACCTGGCGCGCGCCCTGCCGTACAACCCCTCGATCTCGATGACCCTAGCGCGCGCCGTCAGCCACTCGACGGTCGAAGCCAAGAGCGAGGGCGAGGTGGACGAGGTGCTGTGGGCGGAGGAAGCGGGCCTCGCGCCGGCGCCGCCGAACTTCGCCGCGCGGGTGCTCCGGCACCTCGCGGTGCTCCGCCGCGAGCTCGGCAGCCACCGGGGCTTCCGGGTCGCCACCCGCAACTCCTTTCCCAGCGCCGCCGGCATGGCGTCCTCGGCCTCCGGTTTCGCCGCCCTCACGCTGGCGGTCGCCGGTGCCCTCGAACGAACGCTGCCGGTGGCGGAGCTCTCGCGCCTCGCCCGCCTGAGCGGCTCGGGCTCGGCGGCCCGCTCGGTCCTCGGCGGCTATGTCGAATGGCCGCGGGGCGAAGCGGAGAACGAGGCGGTTGCCGAGCTCCTCGCGCCGGCCGAGCACTGGCAGCTCTGCGATCTGATCGCCATCGTCGAGCGCGGCCCCAAGGAGGTCTCCTCCCTCGACGGCCACCAGCGCGCCGAGAGCAGCCCCTACTTCCAGCGCCGCCTCGAGCTCCTCGGTGAGCGGCTGGCCGGCGTGCGCCAGGCGATCGCCGACCGCGACCTGGACGGCCTCGGGCCGATCGTCGAGGAAGAAGCGATCGACCTCCACTTGATCGCCATGTCGTCCCGGCCGGCGATCTTCTACTGGCAACCGGCGACCTTGCGGGTGCTCGCCACCGTGCGCGGGCTGCGCGCCGCGGGCGTGGGGGCCTGGAGCACCATGGATGCCGGCCCCAACGTCCACGTGATCTGCCGCCCGGGCGATGAGGCGGTGGTGGCCGCCGCCCTCGCCGACACTCCGGGGGTCGAGTCCGTCTTCCGCGACCACACCGGCAATGGCCCGCACGGCAACGTCCCGCCGCTCTTCTGAGGACCGTCATGGAAACGCGCCCCATCGTCCTGGTCAAGATCGGCGGCAGCCTGATCACCGACAAGAAGCGCGACGAGACGCCGCTGCCCAAAGTCCTGGCGCGGCTCGCCGCCGAAGTCGCCCGGGCGCGGCCGGCGATGGAGGAAGACCTCGTCCTCGGCCACGGCAGCGGCTCGTTCGGCCATGCCGCGGCGGCCAAGCACCATCTGATCGAGGGACTGCGCCACCCGCGGGCCCGCCCCGGCGTTCCCATCACGCAGGCCGTTGCCGCCCGCCTGCACCGGCTGGTGGCCGAGGCCCTCACCAAGGCCGGCGCCGAACCCTTCAGCCTCGCGCCCTCGAGCTTCCTGGTCACCCGCTACGGCCGGCCGCGGGAGATCGAGATCGCCCCCCTGCTGGCGGCCGTCGCCGCGGGCTTCACGCCCGTGGTCTACGGCGACGTGGTGATGGACCTCGACCAGGGCGTCGCCATCGCCTCGACCGAGGCCGTGCTGCTCGGCATCGCCAGCCGCCTGCTGCGCAAGCGGCGGCGGGTCAGCCGAGCCCTCTGGGTGGGCGCGACGCCCGGGCTCTACGGGCCGGACGGCGGGTTCCTGCCCACGCTCAGCCACGCCGACTGGCGGCTGCTGCGAGGCCAGGTCTCCGGCGCTGCCGGCACCGATGTCACCGGCGGCATCCGCCTGCGCCTCGACACCTGCTTCGCCCTGGCGCGGCTTGGCATCCCCTCCCAGCTCATCGACGGCCGTGAGGAGGGCAACCTCGAACGGGCCTTGCGCGGGGAAGAGGTGCCCGGCACGGTGGTGCCGGCCGGCCGTTAGGCATGTCCCCGACCGCCGGCGGAGCGCCGTGTGCCTCCGCCTCTCATCGACTTCCACCACGAGGACGCCCGATGCGACCCCTCCCCCACCGAACGTTGCTCACCCTTCTCCTGCTCGGAGGCATCACCGTGGCCTGTGCAGAGCCCAACCAGCCCGCTCCTGGAGCGGCCCCGTCCGCCGCTGCCGCAGCGGTGGCACCGTCCGCCGCCGATCCGCACTCCTATGCCCGTCCCGAGGAGGTCGCGGTCACCCACCTCGATCTCGACCTCACGGTGGACTTCGCGACCCACAAGCTCAGCGGCAACGCCACCCTCGACCTCGACAACCGCACCGGTGCTCAAGCGGTCTGGCTCGACACCAACGGCCTGACGATCGACGACGTTCGCTTGGGCGGTGGCGGACCGGCGAGCTGGCAGCTCGCCGAACCCGTCGAGTACCTCGGTCAGGCCCTCCGAGTGAGCCTGCCACCGGGGGCCAAGCAGATCACCATCCGCTACTCGACGCGGCCCGAGGCCGAGGCCCTGCAGTGGCTGGCGCCGGCACAGACCGCGGGCGGCCAGCACCCGTTCCTGTTCACCCAATCGCAGGCCATCCTCGCCCGCACCTGGATCCCCCTCCAGGACACGCCGGCCGTGCGCTTCACCTACGCGGCGACGATCCGGGTGCCGGCCGAGCTGATGGCGGTGATGAGCGCCGAGAACGTCACGGCGCGAACGGCCGACGGCGTCTACCACTTCGAGATGCCGCAGGCGATCCCCTCCTACCTCATGGCCCTCGGGGTAGGTGACCTCGCCTTCCGTGCCACCGGGCCGCGCACCGGCGTCTACGCCGAGCCGGCGGTGGTCGACAAGGCAGCCTGGGAGTTTGCCGAGACGGAGCAGATGATCGCGGCGGCCGAGAAGCTCTACGGCCCCTACCAGTGGGGGCGCTACGACCTGCTGGTGCTGCCGCCGAGCTTCCCCTTCGGCGGCATGGAAAACCCCCGCCTGACCTTCGCGACGCCGACCGTCCTCGCCGGCGACCGCTCCCTCGTCGCCCTCGTCGCCCACGAGCTGGCGCACTCCTGGTCCGGCAACCTGGTGACCAACGCCAACTGGAACGACTTCTGGCTCAACGAGGGCTTCACGGTCTATTTCGAGAACCGCATCATGGAGGAGGTCTACGGCCGCGACTACGCCGAGATGCTCGCCAGCCTCTCTCTCGGCGAGCTCGAGCAGGAGGTGGCGCGGCTGGGGGCGACCAACCCGGAGACCCAGCTGCACATCGACCTCGCCGGCAAGAACCCGGACGACGCCGTGGGCCCGATCGCCTACGAGAAGGGCTTCTTCTTCCTGCGCACGCTCGAGAAGCTGGCCGGCCGCGAGCGCTGGGACGCCTTCCTCAAGAGCTACTTCAGCGACAACGCTTTCCACTCGATGACCTCCGAGCGGTTCGTCGCCATCCTGCGCGAGAAGCTGCCCGAGGCGGCGCAACAGGTGGACATCCAGGCTTGGGTCTACGGCCCGGGGCTGCCCGCCAACCTCGACCGCCCGCAGTCGGCCGCCTTCACCAAGGTGGAGGCCGAGCTCGCCCGCTGGCAGGCTGGGACGCCGGCCAGGCAGCTAGCGGCCAAGGATTGGAGCACGCACGAGAGGCTCCACTTCCTGCGCCATCTGCCCGCGGCGCTCACCCCGGAACAGCTCGCTGACCTCGACGGTGCCTTCCAGCTGACCACGAGCGGCAACAGCGAGGTCCTCGCCGCCTGGCTGGAGGTCGCCATCAAGAACCGCTACCACGCAGCCGACGGCGCCCTGGAGCACTTCCTCACCACGGTGGGCCGGCGGAAGTTCCTGCGCCCCCTCTACGCCGCCCTCGCCGAGACGCCGGAGGGCAAGGAGCAGGCGCGGGCCATCTACGCCAAGGCCCGCCCCGGTTACCACGCGGTGGCGGTCAACACGGTCGACGGGATCCTGGGGTGGCAGGCCGACCACTGACGGGCGACGCCGCGGTCCCCGTGACCTTCTTCCTGAGCGGCGAGGCTGACCTCGCCGCTCTCGCGCGCCTCGACCTCGAGCGCGACTGGCGCGAGTACGTGCGGGGCGAGCGGGCCTGGGTGCTGCAGACCTATCTGCGGCTCAGCCGCCGGGGCTACCCGGCCACCCTCGCGGACCGCCTGCCCGAGCAGGGCCTCGTCGTCTTCCACGCCAAGCAGAAAAAGGCCCTCGCCCGCCTCTACCGGCGGCGGCCCGGCCTCTTCCTCTTGGCCGTCCGCGCCGACAACCGCGCGCCGACGATCGCCGACCTCGAAGTGGTGCAGAACGGCTGCTATCACGACGGGCGTCATCGCTTCTGGGTGCCCTTCTGGCCCCAGGCCGGCCTCGTCCCCCGCGACGAGGAACGCGGCAGCACCATCCGCCAGGCCGCCTTCAAGGGCTTCGCGGCGAACCTCCATTCCGAGCTGCAGACCGCCGAGTGGGCAGAGTTTCTGCGCGCCGAGGGCATCGGCTGGGAGGAAGACATGGTGCCCTTCGCGGGCAGCCGCACGGCCGACGAGCGCCTGGCCTGGAACGACTACTCGCAGGTGGACCTCATCGTCGCCTGGCGCCCTTCGGACCCCAAGCTCTACACCTCGAAGCCGGCGACCAAGCTCTACAACGCCTGGCAGGCCGGGGTGCCGGCCCTGCTGGGGCCGGAATACGCCTACCGCGAGCTCCGCCGCACGCCCTTCGACTACCTGGAGATCTGCTCGCTCGACGACGCCAAGGCCGCCGTCCGCCGGCTCAAGGCGGACCCCGACCTCTATCGGGTGATGGTGGCGAACGGCCGCAAGCGGGCCCAGGAGTTCAGCTTCGACGCCCTCACCGAGCGTTGGGCCGAGCTGCTCTACGAGACCCTGCCGCCGCTGCTGCCCGCCGTCGAGCGCCAGCCTCTGCGCCGGCTGCCCCTCGGGCCGCGGAGCCTCGTCCGCCGCCTGCTGCGCTTCCTCAGCCGCCGGCCGGCCATCTGAGGCGCTACTCCCCGATCTCGACGACGATCTTGCCCAGCACGCCGCCGCGGGCGAGGGCCTGGTAGGCCTCGGCCACCCGCGCCAGGGGAAAGGTGCGGTCGACCACCGGCTTGAGGCGGCCGTCGGCGAGGCGAGGCAGGCCGAAAGCCGTGAAGCCACCGACCAACATCGCCTTCTCGGCACGGCTGCGTGAGCGCAGGACCGACCCCACCAGGCGCAGGCGCCGGCTGAGCAGGAGACCGAGGTCGAGTTCGCAGGCGCCGCCGGCCAGCAGGCCGACGAGGACGAGCCGGCCCCTAGGCTCGAGGGCCGCGAGGTGCACCGGCAGCCAGCGCCCACCCGCCATCTCCAGCACCAGGTCGGCGCCCTTGCCGCCGTTCGCCCGCCGCAGCTCCTGCGGTAGCTCGGTGGCGAGCGGCAGGAGGACCTCGGCGCCCAACGCTTCGAGGGCCTCCAGGCGGTCGAGGTTGCGGCCGGCGGCCGCCACCCGCGCCCCCAGCTCGCGGGCGAGCTGCACGGCGAAGCAGCCGATGCCAGAGGCGGCGGCGGTGATCAGCACCGTCTCGCCCGCCGCGAGGCCCCCCTCGTGGACGAGGTTGGTCCACGCCGTGAGCGCCGCCTCGGGAAGGGCCGCCGCTGCGATGAAGCCAAGGCCGGCCGGGATGGGCATCAGCTGCCCCACCGGCACCACCACCCACTCGCCCAGCCCGCCGCCGGCGAGGAGCGCCATCGCCCGCTGCCCGACCTCCCAACTCTCGACGCCGGGCCCGAGGGCGACGATCTCCCCCGCCGCCTCCAGGCCGAGGACGTCGCTCTCCCCTGACGGCGGTGGGTAGCGGCCCTGCAGCTGCAGCAGGTCGGCGCGGTTGAGCCCCGCGGCCCGCACCCGAAGCAGGACCTCTTCCGGGCCCGGCTCCGGCTCCGGCCGCTCCTCGATCGTACCCACTCGCCGTACCCCGTGGCGTCTTTTGTGGGCGGCCTCCTGGCGCGGTGCTTTTCAGGGATAGGTGACGGCGGTGGGGTCGTCGAGGGCTCGGTCGAGGGCTCGCAGCAGGTACTTCTTGGGGTCGACACCGCGCAGCTGGGCAGTGCCGAGGAGGGTGTAGAAGAGAGCGGCGACATCGCAGCCACGGCGGGAGCGCGAGCCGAGGTGGTTCTTGCGGCCGAGCACGACGCTGCGCAGGGCGCGCTCGACGGGATTGTTGTCGAGGCCGATGCGGGCATCGTCGAGGAAGCGGATCAGCCCGGGCCACAGCTCGCGCAGGTAGCGTAGCGCATCACCCACCGAGCTTCGCGGGCGCACCTCTTGCGCCTCGGCCCAGGTGCGGATCTGGTCGACGAGTGGCCGTGAGCGCTCTTGTCGCAGCCGTGTGCGCAGCGCCAGCTGCTCGGCCCGCTCCTTTTCGTCGGCAGGGTCGCTCAGCGTCGGGACTTCCCGTTCGACGGCATAGAGCTGTCCGATCAGATCGAGGATCTCTCGAC
>WBZL01002530.1_pt1 | contig 17768 bp, 10 predicted proteins | sample 5204291 | NCBI WGS metagenome assembly WBZL01 (sample SAMN12344345, study PRJNA552823) | activated sludge metagenome | biome: Activated sludge suspended growth; feature: Nitrification reactor; material: Wastewater; isolation source: activated sludge from nitrification reactor of wastewater...
GGCGGCGTTTGTTCATCCGCGTATTCGAGCGGCGAGGCGGCCTTCCAATTGTCCCAGGCCTCTTCGCGGGAGCCCAGCCAGCGACCGGCGGAGCTGCCTTCCGAAGCCGCTTCCGGGTGGATGAAAGACACGATCCCGTCGATGTTGACAACGGCTTGCACGGCGCTGGAATATCGCGGGTATGCCGGCCCGTCGAAGTCCTTGACGCCGGCGGTGGCGCCCAGCATGGAGGCCAGGTGCGCCCCTGCCGAAGCGCCCAGTGCGGCGATCCGCGCGGTATCCAGTCCGTAATCCGATGCGAAAGCGCGCAGGAAACGAACGGCTGTTTTGAGATCCAGGACAGCGGCCGGGAATTTCGCTTCCGGACTGAGCCGGTATTCCACGGCCGCTGTAACATATCCGCGTGCGGCGAGTTGTTGCGCCATCGGTACCTGGTGTGCTTTCGAACCCGACGCCCAACCGCCGCCATGAATAAGCAACACGCCTGGATATTTCTTCCGTTTCTTCAATTTGGGGTAAAAGATGTCCATATGCAGCAACCGGCCGTTGATGTCGGCATAAACCACATCCCAGCGGGCCTGGACCTTTTTGGGCATTTCCGGCGCAATGGGGGTAACGGCCGGGTAATGCTTTTTAAGTTTTTGCCAGTTGGAATAGATCGTATAGGAAGTATCCTGCGGGATGTTGGCCGATTGGGCGTACATGCTGCCGGAAATCAGCAATATTATCCAAAAAATCGGGTGTTTGGATGGGCAACCGAACCGGCATAGCGTCGTAAAATGGAGAAATTTCACTATTGAATCAATTTCGGAAGGTGGTATTTAAAAAAAGAAAGCAAACCGACTACTTTAAGGTTTCATCTTAGGGAATAACTAAGGTTTTCTTTCAAAACGATAAGATTTCCCTTTCTCCGTATCAAACTCAAACAAGGCGGTATTCTGTATTTCCAGCCCGTTTATTGCTGCCTTTTCATTGATCACCGGATCTTTTACGGTCGCGGTCCGGAAAAAAGGATTGGGATTTGCAGCGCCTGCTGCGACCGGTTTGAGCGGAGTGCTCCCCATCAGCGGTGCGGCCAGTCTGAGCCGGCAATTTCCGCCGAGCGCAGAGGTGACCTGCAGGTTTTTCACCTGGCCGTTCTCCCATTCCATATCGATCTGGAAGCCGCCGCGGGTCCGCAGTCCGGACACTTTACCGCCCGGCCATTGATCGGGCAGGGCAGGCAGGAGGTATATCGCGCCGTCGTGGCTCTGTACCAGCATTTCGGCGATCCCTGAGGTGCAACCGAAGTTGCCGTCGATCTGAAACGGCGGGTGGGCGTCGAACAGGTTGGGATAGGTGCCGCCGTGTTGCTTGCCGTCGGGGCCGATGGCGGGCGTCAATTGGTCGTGGATGAGCTTGTAGGCGTGGTTGCCGTCCAGCAACCGGGCCCAGAGGTTGACTTTCCAACCCATGGACCAGCCCGTGGAAACGTCGCCGCGGTAGATCAGCGAATTTTTGGCCGCTTCGAACAAGGCGGGCTGGGCATAGGGCGAAACCTGATTGCCGGGATAGAGTCCGTACAGGTGCGAAACGTGCCGATGGGTATCGTCCGGGCGGTCCCAATCCATCAGCCATTCCTGCAATTGGCTGTATTGCCCGACCTGCATCGGCGGAAGGCGGTCGCGCAGGGCCATAACGGAATCGGCAAAACCGGCATCCGACTGCAGGATTGCGGCGGCCTGCGCCGCGTTGGAGAATACGTCAAAAACCAGCTGATTGCTCATGGTCGCTCCGGCGGCCATGCTGACCCCGCTGCGGTGGGCATTTTCAGGCGACATATCGGGCGCAACCACCAGCCAGCCGTGTGCGGGTTCTTCCTGCAAGGCATCCATGTAAAATTCGGCGGCGCTTTTCAGGATGGGATAATTTTCCCGCAAGAAAGCCTCATCGCCGGTGAACAGGTAATGTTGCCAGAGGTGCTGGCTGAGCCAGGCGCCCCCCATGGGCCAAAGTCCGTAAAACGCGCCGTCGACCGGCCCGGCAACCCGCCACAGGTCGGTATTGTGGTGAGCTACCCAACCCCGGGCGCCGTACATGGCGGCAGCCGTCTCGTGCCCGGCAACCGCCAGCTCTTTCAACATGGCGAACAAGGGCTGGTGCATTTCCGGCAGGTTGGTCACTTCCGCCGGCCAGTAGTTCATTTCGGTATTGATATTGATCGTGTATTTGGAATCCCAGGGCGGGCTGACCTTGTCGTTCCAGATGCCCTGCAAAGTGGCCGGCTGCCCGCCGGGTTGGGAGGAAGAGATGAGCAGGTAGCGGCCGAACTGGAAGTAGAGGGCCGCCAGGTCCGGGTCGTCGGAGGCGGCAAATTCGGCCAGCCGTACATCGGTGGGTTTTTGGATGGAGTCGTTTCCGCCCAGGTCCAGTGAAACCCGGTCGAAATAACTGCGGTAGGCGGCGGTATGGTCTTTTTTGAGCCGGTCAAAATCCTTGTTTTGGGCTGCCTGCAGGAAGCCGGTTGCTTTGGCTTTTGCGTCGCCGCTGAGGTCGCGGTAGTTCACGAAATTGGTGCCGATAGAGAGGTAGAGGGTGGCTTTGTCGGCGCCTTTGACGGTGATCGAGGAGTCGGTGGCCGTCAATTGGCCGCCTTCCAGGACCGGGCGGACCAGCGCCTGGAAATTCACCCGGCCTGTTTTGCCTTCGTGGTCGCCTGTTGTGCCCGACAGGCCGATGGTTTCCCCCTCGACGCTCACCTGGCGTTTCAATTGGGGGCTGTTCATTTTCAGGCTGAAGTCCAGTTTGCCGGGTTGGTCGGCGGTCAGGAACACGGCAATGACCTGGTCGGGGATGGAGGCCAGCATTTCGCGGTGAAAACGCACTCCGTCGACCGTATATTCCACGGCGGTAACGGCATTTTTAATGTCCAGTTCGCGGTAATAGTCCGTCGCATTTTCGTGCCCCGGGAATTCGATCAGCAGGTCGCCGACCGGTTGATAGGGCATGCCGTAATCGGCGGTTTCGGGCGCCGGCCGGACGAGGCGGGTCATGGCCAGGTCCTGGGCTTCCTTGTATTTGCCTTCGAAGATCAGGCGGCGGATCTCCGGCAGGAGTTCCCGGAATCCTTCGATGGTGTTGTTGCCCGGTTCGCCTGCCCATACGGTTTCCTCGTTGAGCTGGAGCTGTTCGGCCGCCGGTTGTCCGAACACCATGGCCCCGAGCCTGCCGTTGCCGATGGGCAGGGCTTCTTCCCAAATGGCGGCGGGGTGGTCGTACCAGAGTTTGAGCCGATGGTTCTCCGCTTCGGGCGGTTGCGGTCGGCAGGAAGGCAGCAGCAGGCAGGCGATGCAAATGGAAAAGAGCAGACGGTTGGCGGTTATTACCATGAGGAATTGGTGTGTTTACAGATAATCGACATTTTCCCATTCAGGGGAAAGAGGGAGGGATGGAGCGAGCGGGAGAATGCCTTGTTTTGCATCCCTCTCCCGCTCCCCGGTCACCCGCTCTGCTCATTTTACCCCGCAGGCTGATGGAAATTATAGGGTAATAATAACCAATTTTGCGCTTTTTCCAACCTGTTTCCGCCTGGAAAGGCCGTTTCAAAAAATTTGAATGCCTTCTGTTAATTTTTGAAGGCTCCTCCGGGGCTGTCCTGCCTTGAAGAAAAATAAAAGCCCAATTCCTTTTTTACCTCCTCCGGCAGTTCGGGCAATTCAGACCGCGGGATGAGCAGGGTGGAGATGTTGTGCAGGTCGGTAAAAATATGGTGTTTCACGGCTGTGGCATGCAGGTAATCGTGGCCGGAGGACCCGCCGGTACCCGTTTTCCGCCCCAGCATGCGCAGCACCATCTGGGAATGGCGGTACCGCCAGGTGGTCAGGAGCTCGTCGATGTCCACAATGCAGATCAGGAAGCGATAGGGCAGTTGGAGCAGGGGTTCTTCGTTGTACAGGTTGATCATCAGGGCGGCCAGGGTGGCTTCGTAGCCTAGCCGCTGTCGGCCTTCCGCCACCAATTGCCGGTGGACTTCCGGATCGAGGATGGATTCGAACCAGGTGTCCGTATTGCCCATCATGCGGAGGCGCATGGCCTTTTCCCGGTCGCTCAGGTAATCGGATGCCTGGATGGCTTCGGCTTCTTTGGCCACCATGCGTTCTACCGACTTCCGGTAATGTTCCAGGAATTTGAAATTGCCGAGCCGCAAAAAGGGCGTTCGTTCCAGCCAGTCCTCCACCACGTCGAAGAGGGTTCCCGCAGCTTCGATCTCCCGGAGTTGCCGCTGTTCCTCCTCCGAAAAAAAAGCGGCGTAATGGTGGCCGCCGTAGGTCATGCGCTCTTTCTCCAGCAATCCCAGCAGGTTTTCGATCTTTCTGAACTGAAAACTCTGGAACCCGGAAGCCGGAAAGAGGTAATTGCGGAAATCCAGAAAGTCGAGCGGGGTCATGGTCTCCATGATCCGGATATGTTCCACCAGCAATTTGAAGATCTCGATGACCCGGTTGAGCCTGGCTACCGAGATGCCGATGTTCTTTTCGTCCACTTCATCCCGGTTGAACATGGTAATGACGGATTCCAGTTCGTGGACGATCTGCTTGAACCAAAGTTCGTAACTCTGGTGGACGATGATGAACAGCATTTCGTCGTGCGCTGTTTTTTCGCCCAGTTCGGCGCTGCGCGGATGCTGGGCCCCCAGGATCTTATCCAGGCCGAGGTAGTTCTTGTAGTGTACCGTGCTGTATTTCTTGACTTCTTCCATGGATCGGCTTATTTGGCCATAAAATCGTAGGACGTCGGCGGGCCGCCCAGGTATTTGGCCGTGTTTTCCTTGGACTTCAGGTGGATCTCATGGCTTTGATAAGCCTCGTAATCCGCCTGGCTGTCGAAGGACATTAAAAGAGAGACGCCGTACCCTGCGAGGGCTCGCGGGTCTTTCAGGTCTTCAAATTCGCCGACCGTCAGGTTATGCGCCAGTTCGATAGCGCTCAGCCCTTTGAGTTCGGCGATAAAAGCGGCTTTGTCTTCCGCTGAAATACCCGGCTTCAGCTTGAAGAAAACCTGATGGACCAGCCCGCTCAGTCCCGCCTTTTTCCGGGCCGACTTGATGAAATCAAAATCAGTCCGCATCTGGTCGAGATCCGATTTCGCGGAAGCCAACTCCGCCTGAAGGGCCTCCAGTTTCCGGTTGTCATAACCCTTGTCGCAGGACGCCAGCAATCCGATCGTTAACAGCAGCAAAAGGTATTTTTTTATCGTCATAAGTCGTAAGTTTTAAGTCGTAAGCAGCGGCGTAAAATTTTACGTCGCAAATTCCCGATTCCGGCGAGGCTGTGCAAAATAGTGTTCTCGCGCAAAGACGAAAAGACGCAAAATTTTGATTTTCATTACGCTGCGCGTGTTAAAAATCCGATTGACACAAAATGCTGAGCCGTCTCTCGAATAATGCTGCCGGCAACCAGCTTACCAATCCCTACGCTGTGCTCCGGGCTTAGTAATCTGCCGAGAATCCAGCCTCCCCCGTCCGCCATAGCCCCAAGGCGACGGCGGGCAGTATGCCAGTCTTTCAGTTGGCAGTCTTTCAGTTGGCAGCCTCCAGCATCCACCACGCCTCAGCGTGGCAGCCTCCCCCGTCCGCCATAGCCCTAAGGCGACGGCGGGCAGCATGCCAGTCTTTCAGTTGGCAGTCTTTCAGTTGGCAGCCTCCAGCCTCCAGCCTCCAGCCTCCAGTATCTAGCCTCCAGTATCTAGTATCCAGTATCTAGCATCCAGTATCTAGCATCCAGCCTCCACCCCCCCAATATTCAAATACTTGATCTCCAGATAATCATCCATGCCGTATTTGGAACCTTCCCGGCCGAAGCCGCTTTCCTTGATGCCGCCGAACGGTGCGACGGGCGTTGAGATCATGCCGGTGTTAATGCCCACCATGCCGAACTCAAGCGCTTCCGAGATCCGCCATATCCGGGCGTAATCCCGGCTGTAAAAATAAGCAGCCAGTCCATACGGTGTATCATTTGCCATGGTAATGACCTCGGATTCGGAGCTGAAAGCGAGGATAGGCGCTACCGGGCCGAAGATTTCCTGATGGCAGATCTCCATTGTGTGCCTGACCCGGGTCAGGATGGTCGGTTCATAAAAACAGCCGCCCAGGGCATGCCGTTTGCCGCCTTCCAGCAATCCGGCCCCCTCTTTCACCGCGTCGCCGACCAGGCGTTCCACCTTTTCCAGCGCTTTATCGTTGATGAGCGGGCCTATGGCAACATCGGCTTCCAGGCCGTTGCCGACTTTCAGGTTGCGAACAGCCTTGCGAAGTTTATCCGTAAACAGGTCGTAAACGGTATCCTGGACAAATACCCGGTTGGCGCAAACGCAGGTCTGACCCGCGTTCCTGAACTTGGAAACGATCACCCCCTTGACTGCGGCATCCAGGTCAGCGTCTTCAAATACGATAAAGGGGGCATTCCCGCCCAGCTCAAGGGATACTTTTTTGAGCGAGGCGGCGCATTGCTCCATCAGTTGTTTCCCAACCTGCGTGGAACCGGTAAAAGAGAGCTTACGGACCAGTTCGTTGGTCGTCAGTTCCTTGCCCACAGGACCGGGCAGGGAGGTGGTGATGACGTTGACCACACCCGGCGGGAAGCCCGCCAGTTCCGCCAGCCAGACCATGGCCAATGCCGAAAGGGGGGTAGCTTCAGCGGGCTTGATGACCACCGTACAGCCCGCTGCCAGTGCTGCGCCCAATTTTCTGGAGATCATGGCATTGGGGAAATTCCAGGGGGTGATGATCCCCACTACGCCGACAGGCTGCTTGATGACCAGAATGCGCTTGTCGGGCCCCGAACCCTGGATCACATCGCCGTAGTTGCGCATGGCTTCCCCGGCAAACCATTGGATATAGGAGGCGCCGTAACGGATTTCACCCAGGGCTTCATCCAGCGGTTTCCCTTGTTCCAGGGTCAGTATCTGCGCCAGATCCTGTTCATGCTCGGTCATCAGCAAGAACCACTTTCGCAGCAACTCAGCGCGTTCTCTGGCCGGCTTTTTCTTCCAGACTGCAAAGGCGTTGTGCGCGGCTTCAACGGCCTTTCGGGCGTCTGAAGCCGCCATGTCCGGGACTTCGGTCAAAACGGATCGGTCGAAAGGATTTTTAACAGGATAGGTTTTCTGATTTGAAGCGTTTGTCCATTCGCCGTTGATATAAGCCTGCCGGCGAAGGAGTTGTTTTTCCTTGAGTTCCATATAAATAAAACGCATGCCCAGGGGTTTCAGTTTGCCGAAAGACCTTAAACCTCAATCAACCTTTGGTATGATCCGGGTCATTTTTTTTCTCTCAGGGTGGGGTGAACTTTGTGGGAGCCATTATATATCAAATAATCAAATTCGTTTAAAAATGAGATCGATACAGTCTTTTATTCCCAATCCCAGACGGTTGCCGATGATTGAACTTACCTTTTGAAGGGAATGGGAAAGGATCAGACCATATCAGGAAAAACGGATCCGGGGAAATTGCTATCCGGATTCTGGCAATACGATCAGGATAGCCTGTTTGATCAATTGGAATCCGGGAAGGAGGGGCTGGATGCGATGACGGCCAGGGAGCGGCTGCAGCGCCGCCTGAACTGGAAGCGCCGCCGCCCGAATTGGTGGCGCGCGCTTGTCCTTTTCTTGTCCCAATTCAGGAACCCGCTGATCCTGTTGCTCGTTTTTGCCGTAGGGTTGTCGGCGTCGCTGGGCGACCTGTCCAATTCGATCATTATCTTATCCATTCTGTTGCTGTCGGGGACGCTGGGTTTCTGGCAGTCCTACAAGGCGGACAAGGCCGTCCGGAAATTGCAACAACTGGTGCATTCCCGCGCGTTGGTTTGCCGGGCGGGGAAATGGATTTCTGTTTTATCCGAAGAGATCGTCCCGGGGGATGTGATCCGTCTGGCAGCCGGAGACCTCCCGCCCGGAGACGGCGTATTGCTGACCTGCAGGGACCTGCACATGAACGAAGCGGCGCTCACCGGGGAATCCTTTCCGGTGGAAAAACATTGCGGCGTAACTTCTGCGGACGCCCCCGTCCAGCAACGGACCAATGTCGTTTTCCAGGGGTCCAATGTCGTGAACGGCGAAGCCGAAGCCCTGGTTGTCCGGACCGGAGCGGACACCGAACTGGGCCGGATCAGCGCAAAACTCGGGCAGAAACCTGAAGCCACCGCATTTGAACGCGGCATCGACCAACTGGGCTATTTTCTGATCCGGCTCACCTTCCTGCTGGCAGCGGGCATCCTGATCTTCAACCTTTTCCTGCACAAACCGGTGACGGGGAGCATTCTGTTCTCACTAGCCCTGGCCGTCGGCATTGCTCCCGAGTTGCTGCCCATCATCCTGGTGGCTACGTTGTCGGCCGGCGCCGAGCGGATGGCCAAAAAGCAGGTGATCGTCAAAAAACTGTCCGCGATCCAAAATCTGGGCGCCGTCAATATTCTCTGTTCCGACAAGACCGGCACCCTCACAACCGGAGAGGTCAAGGTGTTTGCCGCCAACGGCCTGAACAACCTCCCTTCCGGTAAAACCCGCCTTTTCGCCTGGTTGAACGCCTTTTTTGAAACCGGGTTTTACAATCCGCTGGACGACGCGCTCCGGAGCATGGAGGGCATGGAGCTCAACGATTACCTCAAACTGGACGAAGTGCCTTACGACTTTATCCGGAAACGCCTTTCGGTGGTTGTGGAAAAGGACGGCAGGCATATCATGATCACCAAAGGCGCCCTCCTGAACGTACTGGAAGTTTGCCATGCTGCCGAGGACGAGGAAGGGCATGTTTTTCCGCTGGCCCAGGTTCGCCACCTGATCATGCAAAATTTCAAGATCCACTCTGCCGAAGGTTTCCGGACCATCGCGGTAGCCTGGAAGGATGCGACGGGCGATCCGGTGATCGACAAGACCGATGAACGCGGGATGACCTTCCTGGGGTTCATCTTCCTGTATGATCCGCCCAAGCCGGATATCCCGGAAACCATCCGGCTCCTGAAGGACCTCGGGATCGGGCTGAAGATCATCACCGGCGACAATCACCTGGTGGCGCGCCACCTCGCCCTGACCCTGGGCATTCGAAAACCCTCCCTGGTAACGGGAGCTGAGTTGCGGCATATCAGCGATGAAGCCCTTCCCGAGGTAGCCCTGCGGTCCGATCTTTTTGCGGAGATCGAACCCAACCAGAAAGACCGCATCATCCGGGCGCTTCAGCGTGCGGGTCAGGTGGTGGGCTACCTGGGCGACGGCATCAATGACGCAACCGCCCTTCGCCAGGCCGATGTCGGCATTTCTGTCGACAGCGCCGCGGATGTCGCCAAAGAAGCTTCCGACATGATCCTGCTGGAAAAGGACCTCAATGTGCTGGCGTCGGGCATCCTGGAAGGCCGGAAAACCTATCTGAATACCCTAAAGTATATTTTTGTCACCACCAGCGCCAATTTCGGCAATATGTTCAGTCTGGCGGGCATTTCCCTGTTCCTCCGCTGGCTTCCCCTGTTGCCGCAACAGATCCTGCTGCTCAATTTCTTTTCGGATATTCCGGTCCTGGGCATAGCGGCCGACCGGGTGGACGAAGACCAGTTGCGAAGCCCCAAACGGTGGGATCTAAAGCTGATCCGCCGGTTTATGACCGTTTTCGGTTTGCAAAGTTCCCTGTTCGATTACCTGACCTTCGGTTTGCTGCTGCTGGTCTTCCATGTTGATGAAGGCCGGTTCCAGAGCGGCTGGTTCCTGGAATCGGTCCTGACGGAGATCATCATTTTGTTCATCATCCGAACGGTTCACCCGGTCTGGAAAAGCCGCCCGGCCGGTTTTTTGGTCTGGGCGGGGTTGCTGGTTGCCATGACGGCGGCGGCCTTGCCGTTTTTATCCATCGGCCGTTTCCTGGGTTTTGAAGCCTTGCCCGCAACCTTGCTGGCCGGCATGATCGGGGTTGCGCTGCTCTACGGCATAATGGCTGAAACGACTAAGCGGGTGTTTTTTGCAAAATTTAACCATTGATCCAATGATTGAATTGGATCGAATGTTCCGATTGAAACGAATGTTCCGATTAACGTGACCAACAGACGGACGCCCAAAATCGGCCTAATCCCCTCCTTCGCTGACGCCGTCTGCCGCAGGCGACTTTGTCGTCCGGAGGCTGAAGCTATTGCGGGCGGCGGAACCAATTAACAGCAATGACAAAAATCATCCGGCATGAGGAGGTTGGTCAACGGTTTCGGCAGCAAGGACCAGTAAATTGAACGTGGGAAAACAGCGAGATACAGAGAGAGGTCGTCATTACTAACCAATTGCAAAACCATGAAAAAAATCCTCATCATTGAGGATCATCAAGCCGTGCGAGAAAACCTTGAAGAGATCCTCATGCTGGCCAATTATCAGGTTGTTTCCGCCGAGAACGGCAAGACCGGCGTGGAGACCGCCCTCAAAGAATTGCCAGATCTTATTTTGTGCGACGTCATGATGCCGGAGTTGGACGGTTACGGCGTACTGCACATCCTGAGCCGTACGCCCGCCACTGCCGATATCCCGTTTATATTCCTGACCGCCAAAGCTGATAAAGAAGATTTCAGGAAAGGGATGACCCTTGGCGCGGATGATTATATCCCCAAACCGTTCGATCACATTCAATTGCTGGCCACCATCGAAGCGCGGCTCAAGAAGAGCGAGCGGCTTAACCTGAAGGCGCAACCGGATCCCGGCGCTTCCCCGGCATTCGTTAACAAGTCGCTGGCCATGAAGGCCATCCAGAACCTGGCCGGCAACCGGGAGCTGCGGCGCTTCCGGAAACGGGATCCCATCTTCATGGAAGGCGATTACCCCCGCTGGTTATATTTCATTCAAAGCGGCAAGGTCAAATTGTTCAAGACCAATGACCGGGGTAAGGAGTTCATTACCAGGATCGTCGGGAAGGGGGAATTCATGGGCTATCTCTGCATCCTGAACGACACCCCGTACATCGAATCGGCTATGGCGGTTGATGAGTGTGAAATTGCCATGGTACCCAGGGAAGAATTTTCAGCATTGGTGTACAACAATAAGGACGTGGCCGTGATGTTCGTTCACCTCCTGACCAACCTGGTAGCCAATCAGGAAGAACTGCTGATCAACCTGGCCTACGATTCGGTGCGGAAAAGGGTTGCCAATACCCTGGTCCAGCTTTCGAACGGAAAAGAAGAAGAGATCCATTTATTGCGGGAGGACCTGGCGTCGCTGACCGGAACCGCCAAGGAAACCGTCATCCGGACCCTCTCCGATTTTAAAGACGAACAGTTGATTGATACCACAGAGCATAGCATTAAAATATTGAATTTTAAAAAATTGCAAAATATGCCGAACTGAACGGCCGTTGGGTTATCCAACCGGATCACAAGAAGATCAATCTGAAATCATTGGTGTTTGATTCCAAAATCCCTAACTATGACCAGCGAAGTAACATACAATCCGCCTTATGCCAAGGTGTCGGCTCCGCCCGGGCAGATTGCCGAATGGACGGAAGAAGTCCGCTACTGGAAACAGGAAGCGCATGCATTCCTCAGGTTGGCAGCCATCAGCAAACTGGCTTGCCGCTCCAGCGAACTAACTACCCTGGAAAAGGTAACCGCCGAGCTTAGCCACCTGGTGCATTCCGCTTTTCCAGACCTGGAAAAAGAACTTGACCAACTGAATCAATTGCCGGACGGCTCGGTTGAAACCGTTGATATGGACGGGAAGATCCATGCGAACCGGCGCACCTACCGCAAGCTCAAAGCCCGGCTACTGCCGTTTCTCACCCTGCTCATCAAAGCCGGGATCTGGTAGCGCCGGCAATTCAACGCTGAATACGGACCCCTTGCCCAACTGGCTTTGGAAGGTAATGGCGCCGTTCAGGATATTGACGTATCTTTTGACGATGTAAAGCCCAAGCCCTGTCCCCTGGACATTTCCGGCGTTGGCTGCGCGGAAAAACCGGGTAAACAGTTTGGGTTGATCGGTTTCCGGTATGCCGATCCCTTCGTCCCGGATGATGATGGCAACACCGGCTGGAGAGATGCGTGTCAATACATGGACGATGGAATTTTCCGGAGAATATTTGACGGCGTTGGAGAGCAGGTTGATCAGGATGTTTTTCAACAGGCTGCCGTCCAGCAGGATATGTTCCGGACCTTCGTGGAAATATTCCACTACCTGCCCCGTTTTCAGCAGGTGATTCAATTCCAGGGAGACTTCCTCGACCAGTTCGCGCAGGTTGAGGTTGATCAGGTTGCTGGCGATCCGGCCGTCGTCGAGTTTGCCGAGGGAAAGGAATTCGCCGAGAATGGTGTTGAGGTTGTCAACGGATTGGCGGATCCTGGCAGCGTGTTTTTTGATGCTGGCGGTATCCTGCCGGTCTGCGTAGGATTCGATCAGGAAGGCGGAGGAGGCGATGGTGGTCAGCGGGGTGCGGAATTCGTGGCTGGCCATGCTGACAAACCTACTTTTCATCTCACCGAGCTCTTTTTCGCTTTCGAGCGCTTTTTCCATTTTTTCAATGGCATTTCGAAGGTCGGTAACATCCCGGGTCATGACGGCGATCTTTTCGATGGTGCCGTCCAGGTTGCGCAACGGATACGCGTCGACGGTGAAGAAGCGGCCGTCCCAGGTCCCCGGAATATTGAGGTCTCTGATCTCGGCGCCTTCGAAAACCTGGTCAAATTCGCACCGGATCTTTTCCCAATCCTCCTCCGGAAGTTGCGAGAACAGCCGGATCCCGGCCGGCTTTGCAACGGCGGATTCCACCAACTGGAGCGATTTGCCGCCGGAAAGGACGTACTGGTAATGGCGGTCGACAATGCTGAAGGAACCGACGCCGTAGCCTCTGATCAGCTGCTTCAATATTTTCTGGGAGGACAACAGTTCGATCTGGACCTGCTCTTTGGCCTGGATCTGCTCTTTCAGCTGAGCTACGGTCTCGTTCAGCGATGCCGTCCGTTTCCGGATCTTTTTTTCCAGGTCGGCGTTCAGGTCCCATATTTTGGCCAGGTCCCTGGCATGATTGATGGCATAGCGAATGGTCCGGGCCAGTTCATCGGGCGTAAATTGCCACTTGACCAGGAAGTCGGCTGCTCCGGTGGATTCGGCTTTGTTGAAAAGTTCACTGTCTTCCCGGTCGGTCAGCAGGATAAACGGGGAAGGGTGACCGCCGTCGAGGGCCCGGTGAATGAGCTGGAGCCCGTTCTGATCCCCGAGGCTGTAGTCAACAAAATAGACGTCGTGCCCGCGCCGGAGCATTGTCTGGATACCTTCCTGAAAAGTAGCGGCCCAACCGGTGGAAAAGCAACACCAGTTGGCCTGACCCAACATGTCGGAAATCCGGTTAAAATCCCCTTCCTCCGTAGAAACGACCAGAATGCGCACCTCCTTTTCCATGTCTATTTTGTTGGCATTTTTTTTTCGTTCAGATGGGCTGTCGCTCTTGCGGCCATTTCTTCCGGCGTCATGTGGTCGGACCACAGGATAAGGCGGTCCATGTCCAAAGGTTCGCATGTTGATTTGATTTTCTGGTAAACGCCAAAATCGGCTTCGGAAAAGGCGCGTTTTCGGGCAACCCGTTTCCTGACGGTGGATTCTTCCGCCCGGATCTCAATCCAGCAGACCGGAGCCTGACAAGCCTCGGCCAGTTGTTCAAATGGCGTTCGCAAGGCGGCCTTGAAAAAAGTGGCATCCACGATCACCGTATGCCCCGCCAGCAAACCCTTGTGCACTTCGGATTGCAAAGCCCGGTAAACGGCCTCTTTGTCAGCCGGATCGTAATGCCCCATACCGCCCATCCTGAACCGCATCTTGTCGCTGTTGAGGTGGACCGCTCCGATCTCCTCGGCCAGCCTGGTCGCAAAGGTGGTCTTTCCGGTACCCGGCAGGCCGGCGACGAGGATGAGGTTTTTTTGGTTGGATGGGTACATGGTTTTATGGTTTGATGGTTTCATTGCTGGCGGTCCGTTGCAGGGTCGGCGCGTCGCCTTTACTACCTGACTTACGACTTAAACTTCGACTACGCTCAGGAGATCCCCACTTACGACTTACCACTTACAACTTACAACTAAAAAACGTATGCTCAGCAACCCAAACTCCTTACAAAGCTAAGGCCGATCGGATGGGAATCAAATGATTTCTGTCATGCAAAGCCTGGCGAAATGATTAAAATCAGTGACTGTACCAACCGGAATCCGCTCTTCTTACCCTGCAATCCAGTACCTTGTGCCTGGACCGTGAACCGCTGACCGTCTACCGTCCACCGTCCACCGTAAAAAATGAACTGGCACCTCCTCAATACCCGCGAAACAGCCGAATTGCTCGGCGCCCGCGCTTCCGGCCTGACCGCTGAGGAGGTAGCGGCGAGGGCTTTGCAATACGGTCCGAACCGGCTGGCAGAAAAGAAAAAGAGATCCCTGTGGAAGCTGTTTGCCGCCCAGTTCAGCAACGTGATGATCCTGATCCTGCTGGCGGCCGCGCTGATTTCCGGCCTGATCGGAGAAATGAAAGACACGCTGGTGATCCTGGTGATCGTTGGGCTCAACGCTGCGGTGGGTTTTGTCCAGGAATACCGGGCAGAAAAAGCCATGGAACTGCTGAAGAAGCTGGCGCCGGCCGTGGCCAGGGTGCGGAGAAGCGGGGCCGTTGTCCAACTCCCGGCTTCGGAGTTGGTTCCCGGCGACGTCGTGCTGTTGGAAGCGGGGGACCTGGTGCCCGCCGATATCCGGTTGACGGAGGCCCACGGGCTCAAAATAGACGAATCCTCCCTCACCGGCGAGTCGGTACCGGCGGCAAAGAGCACCCGCGAGTTGAAAGAAGAGCACGCACCTTTGGGCGATCGCTCCAACATGGCGTACAAAACCACGCTGGTGACGACCGGCAGGGGAACCGGATTTGTGACGGCTACGGGCATGCACACGGAGATCGGCTCCATTGCCCTGATGTTGCAGGAATCGGAGTCGACGACACCCCTCCAGCGCCGGATGGCCGATTTCGGCAAAAAGCTTTCCTGGGTCATTCTTGGCATATGTGCGGTTCTGCTTGGGCTCGGCCTGCTGAAGGGCGAGGAGCCGATGAACATGCTGCTCACCGCCATATCGCTGGCCGTGGCGGCCATCCCGGAAGCCCTGCCTGCTGTGATCACGATCGCGCTGGCGCTCGGGGCGCGAAAGCTGGTGCGGAAAAACGCATTGATCCGGCGGCTGCCCGCGGTGGAAACGCTGGGGTCGGTCACGTATATCTGCACGGATAAAACCGGGACGCTGACCCTGAACCAGATGGAGGTCCGTGAGGTGTGGGTCCCGGACGCGGAAGCTATGCGACTCCTCCTGTTGATGACCCTCAACAACGACACCCAACCCGGTCAGGACGGCCATCTTTCAGGCGACCCGACCGAAGTGGCGTTATTGCAATTTGCCGGGGACCAGCCGATGCACAGCACTGATTGGCCGGCAAAATACCCAAGGGTAGGGGAGGCTCCGTTCGATGCAGACCGGAAGATGATGACGACGGTCCACCGGTCTCCGGAAGGCGGTTACCTCGTGGCGGTCAAAGGGGCTATGGAGGCCGTGCTGGACCGGTGTGCCGATACGGACCGGGAAAGGATCCTGTCGAAAGGCGAGCAAATGGCCGCTCAAGGCATGCGGGTACTGGCGTTCGGGTATAAAACCCTGTCCGACCTTCCCGACGGCGACGATCACCTGGAAGAAGATCTCCGTTTCTGCGGTCTGGCCGGCCTGATCGATCCGCCCCGCCCGGAAGTGGCCAAAGCCGTGGCGGAATGCCGGGAAGCGGGCATCATTCCGGTCATGATCACGGGCGACCACCCGGTAACGGCCCGTGCAATCGCCAAAGAGATCGGCCTGCTGACCGCGGAATCCGACCTGCTGGTGACGGGAGCAGAGCTGGATAAGATGCCGCGTGAAGCCTTTGAACAGCAAGTCCTGCGGATCCGGGTATACGCCCGCGTATCGCCGCGCCAGAAGCTGGACATCGTGAAGGCTTTACAAGCCCAGGGGCAATACATCGCCATGACCGGCGACGGGGTCAATGACGCACCCGCCCTGCGCACTTCGGATATCGGGGTGGCCATGGGCATCACCGGCACGGACGTTTCCAAGGAAGCCGCCCACCTCATTCTCCTCGACGACGACTTCGGCACCATTGTCAAGGCGGTACGCGAAGGCCGTCGCATCTATGACAATATCCGCAAGTTCATCCGATATATCATGACCGGCAACAGCGGCGAGCTTTGGGTCATTTTATTGGCCCCGCTGGCAGGATTGCCGATCCCGTTACTGCCCATCCAGATCCTCTGGGTCAACCTGGTCACTGACGGATTGCCCGGTCTGGCACTGGCCGGCGAGCGCGCCGAACGGGACGTCATGTCGCGGCCTCCGCGCCCGCCCGGGGAGAGCCTTTTCGCCCGCGGCCTGGGCCGGCATATCCTGTGGGTCGGCCTGCTGATGGGCGCCGTATGCCTCGGGGTGCAAGCCTGGGCCATTCACACCGGCAATCCGCGGTGGCAGACCATGGTCTTCACGGTGCTCACCTTCAGCCAGATGGGGCACGTGCTGGCCGTACGCAGCGAGCGGTTCTTCCTGTTCCGGCAAGGCTTCTTTTCGAACCCCGCACTGATGGGTTCCGTCCTCCTCACCGCAACCCTGCAACTGGCCATCATCTATGTGCCGTTCTTGCAGGGTATCTTCTCCACCCAGGCGCTGACCTTGCAGGAGCTGGCGACCTGTTTGGTTGTTTCTTCCGTGGTGTTTCATGGGGTGGAGGGGGAGAAGTGGGTGCGGGGGTGAGCCGCTGAGATTGTTCAAAACAGTGTTTTCACGCAAAGACGCAAAGATCTGATTTTTAGCAAGCTGCGCATGCTAAAAATCCGGTTGACACAAAATTCTGAACGGTCCCGAGCCGCTCAACTCCCCGCCTTTTCCCCCTCATCCGGCTTATTCCCTGCATTCCGGATCCGGATCACTTTTTGCAGCATGTCAAACCAGAATGGGGCGCCGAGTGAAACGGCCAGTGCGGTGACGATCCAGCCGAAAATCTTGTACAGGTAGAACCGCCAGGCTTTCTGTCCGCCGTCCTGAGCTGCCTTGAGCTGGGCTGAAAGCGGGCTCTGCCAACCCAAGCCCAGCGGCGTGGGTACGTTTTGGATCTCGTTGTACAGGAGGGAGTCCACCAGGCCTTTGAGCCGGGAAACTTCAGCGGTATCCGCAACGGCAGACGTATCCGCGCCGGCGGTATAGACGCTGATCTTGTCCTCGTTGACGAAATTTTCAGCCAGGCTGAGCAATTCCTGCCGCGCCTGCGGGTTGGAGGTCAGGTTGCTGTAGATCTTGAACGTGTCGGCATCGAAGCTGATGGCGATGACCAAACCGATGATCAGCAGGATGAACTGGACGCTGCGCTTGTACCAGCCGGTGGCGCGGTCCATGATCTCGTTGTATTGCTTTTTGAAATTGGCTTTGGCCTTTTCAACCGCATCCTCGATATTTTCTGCGGTGGCCTTTATTTTTTCCTTGGCGGCACTGACCTCGTCGTCCAGCAGATCCTCCAGCGTGGCAAAGCCCCTTGCGCCTGTACCGCCGCCGCGGGTAGCCGGCGTTTTGGTGGAGCTGTAGATGACCGCCAGGTTGTTGCGCATATCGCTTTGTTTCATTTTGGTCAGCATGCCGCCGGTGTTGGCGGGCGCCGGTTTTGCCGGTTGGCCCTCCGTGCCGGTCAGGCTTTCGAGGCCGCCGCGAGCGCCCGTGGCAGCGGCAGGCGCG
>WBZL01002531.1_pt1 | contig 17767 bp, 15 predicted proteins | sample 5204291 | NCBI WGS metagenome assembly WBZL01 (sample SAMN12344345, study PRJNA552823) | activated sludge metagenome | biome: Activated sludge suspended growth; feature: Nitrification reactor; material: Wastewater; isolation source: activated sludge from nitrification reactor of wastewater...
CCGCGCACGGCGAGCAGGATGAGGGGAGTCAAAGAAGCGAATGGCGCCGCGCGCGGGTCGCTCAAAAAACTGAGTCCGATCCACGCGGGGAGGAAAAAGTCGCGGCGGCGGAAATCCGCCAGAAGACCGATGAAACCAAGAACTGCAACGATGTCGAGGATCGCTTCGCCGCTCAGGTTGAATTGAACGAGGTACAGAAGCGACGAGGCGTAATCCTTTGGGTGCGCCGTGAGCGCGGCTTGAAACGGCGCGACGCCGTGACGATGGAGGACGGTGAGCCACCACGGCGAGGTGAGCGCGAGCGTAAGCGCGGCTGTGGCGAGGAGATGCAAAAAAGTTTTTTTGTCGCGCAGGAAAAAGAGCGCGAGGATCAACACGCTGAACGCGGTCTGAAATGTGATCTCTGGATGCGTGAGCGCGAGCAAGGACGCGCTGATCGAAAGAGGGATGATGTTGCGCGGCTCTTTTGTTTTCAACAATTTGTATGCGAACGCAAGCGCGAGGAATGAAAAGACCAACGCGGGCGCGCGCGTGACGCCTCCGCCCATGATCGTCCAATCGAAACTTTTGGGAATCATCGAATAGAACAACGCGGCGATGGAGGCGTGAAGCGCGTCTTGTGTGAATTGAAGCGCGAGAAAATAAAACGCGAGGATGGCGAGCGTGGAAAGAATCGCGGGGAGATAGGTGAAAATATCTAACAATGAAATTTTTAGAGCGGATTGAATTATTCCCGCCAAATAAAACCCCAGCGGTGGATACACAAACGGGATGCCCGAATTGTTGTAGGTTGTCGCCTCCGGCAACGCGAAATGATTTGCTTGCAGGTCGCGCGTCATTTGGAAAAAGAGTCCGCCGTCGTTGACGGGACCGTTCGCGCTCATCGGCGCGGCGAGTCGGATCATCAAGCCGAAGAGGAGCGCGGTGAGGAGAATTAGTTTTGCGAATTGGTCTCTGTTTTGCATAGGTGTATTGGGCGTTGTCATAAATAATCCACAGATTTTGCAGATTAGGCAGATGGAAAAAATAATTTTTATCGCGAAGGGCGCGAAGAACGCTAAGTTTTTAAAGGTTTTCTTCGCGCTCCTGGCAGGCTTAGCGGTTTGATTTCGTCATTAGCACAGTAGCAAAAAAGCAAAAGAAAAATCTGCTAGCAACCTGACAGTTTGGTCTAGATATATTTCGTTGGTTGAGTAGGCGGTGCTTGTCCGCCGTATCGAAACCAACAGGAAGCATGAAGCGCTGGAATTTGTGGTTTCGATACGCCCTTCGCTACGCTTCGGGCTACTCAACCACCTTTTGATTCGAAAGTGTCAGGTGGCTAGAAAATCTGCGAAAATCGGTGTGATCTGCGGATTAGGCAGATTGAAAAAACAATTTTTACCGCGAAGGCGCGAAGAACGCCAAGTTTTTAAAGGTTTTCTTCGCGCTCCTGGCGGGCTTAGCGGTTTAAGTGCGATCTGCGGATGGCGTCTATTTTACTTGCACTTGTGGTAAAACATTCCCCGTGTACAGCCTCTATTTTCACATCCCATTTTGCGCGCATCGTTGTGCCTACTGCGACTTCAACACCTACGCGGGACAGGAAGCATTGATCCCTGCATACGTGGATGCGCTTTGCAAAGAAGTGGAGTTTGTCGGTGCGCGATTCCCGACTAACCGACCATCCGACTATTCGACTATTGGGACTATTTTCTTCGGCGGCGGGACTCCCTCGCTTCTTTCCCCAAGTCAATTTGATTCAATTTTCCGCAGCATTCGCGCTAACTTCAACTTGACTGACGATGCGGAGATCACCATCGAAGCGAATCCCGGTACGGTCTCATTTGCCGATTTGCAGGCTTTGCGCTCCATCGGAATCAACCGCATCAGTTTCGGCGTGCAATCCGCGAACATGGAAGAACTCCGCATGTTGGAGCGGACTCACGACTTCTTCGATGTCATCCAAGCCGTGACCTCCGCGCGCAAGGCGGGATTCGGTAACTTGAATCTTGATCTCATCTACGGCTTGCCCGAACAGACCCTGCAAACGTGGCAAACCTCCCTCCAGCGGATTCTCGACCTGCATCCCGAACACATCTCCGCCTACGCGTTGACCCTCGAACACGGCACGCCGTTCGGACGCTGGTCCGCAAAAGGATTGATGCCGCTTCCCGACCCCGATCTCGCCGCAGAAATGTACGAATGGGCGAGTGAAACTCTCGAAGAGAATGGTTATGTCAATTATGAAATTTCCAATTGGGGGAAACACGTCGAAAGTCGAAAGTCGAAAGTCGACTCTTCGACCTTCGACTTTCAACCTTTGACTCCTTCTTTTGCTTGTCAACATAACTTACAGTATTGGCGCAGTCTCCCCTACCTCGCCTTCGGCGCCGGTGCGCACGGATACGTGGACGGCTACCGCTACTCCAACGTGTTGCGTATCAAAACCTACATCGAACGGCTGAACACTGATCACCGTTCACTGATCACTGCTTTTCCACTCTCCCCGGTAACGGTGAATCACCACAAACAAACCCTCCAAGACGACATGTCCGAATTCATGATGACCGGTCTACGCCTGACTCAAGAAGGCATCTCCGAATCCGAATTTGCGGATCGCTTCGGAACATCCCTGCGTGAGGTCTATGGAAAAGAAATTGACGAGTTGTTGAAGTTGGGATTAATTGAATGGTGTGAATCCCCCTCTCCCAGCGGGAGAGGGGCTAGGGGTGAGGGAGAAACCCTACGCATTACGAAACGCGCCTGCCTGCTCGCCAATCAGGTGTTTATGAGGTTTGTGTAAAAAAATTGACCCAATCTCACTTGTACCATGTAGCCCCGCAGAAATGTTCGGGCTGATCGGGCGCTCGAGGCGTGGAGGGTTCAGGCTGTCCGGGTCCCGCCATATCGAATACATCCATCCAGAACCCCATAAATCCCGGAAACGCTCCTTCGGGGACGTGCACCCAACCGTCTTTTGTTTGCAGGAAGAAGGATCCAGGCGCGTCACAGCCTTCGTCAGAAAGGCTGGACCCATCCGCGCGAGCGGACGCGTGTACTTCGGCGATCACATACCAAACGTGAGTCCTGCGTCCATTGAATGAATTCGTGCCCGCATACAGGATTTTTACCTGTCGGTCGGCGGAGTATCCTATGTCCATGAGGGCTCGCATTCCCTGTTCGGCAGATTCGTACACGCCTTTGGAGCGCGCAATGTTCAACTGTGTAAATGTGTACACCCATGAGGATACAACACATGCAAGGATAATCCCCAACGTGATAAGAGTCATACGCATGGTTCTCATCTTTAACTCCTTGTCCAGAAGAGTTTTGAGTCGGATTGTAAACAGGCTTTCACCATCTTGATTATCTATACTTATTCCTGGTTTCGCAACTGTGGATACCCGTAGCATTTCATTTTGAGTCACTCCTGTGGCTTCCCCCAGTTTCAAAATCAACTCAACTTTTGAAGTAACCTGGAATTTTTCGTAGATGTTCTTCAGGTGAAATTCAACCGTGCGTTCTGTAATGCCCAGCATGGACGCGACTTGCTTGTTACTCTTCCCCGCCAGGACAAGTGTTAGCACCTCTGTTTGACGTTTGCTCAAAATTTGACTTGAGGTCATGATTATATTTTTACTGTAACCAGTTAATCTTTTACCGACAAGCAGATTCTATTCACTGGTCTATCCCTTGTTCAAGCTGTAGTCACCATCCTCCAAATCGCGGGCGCGACGTGGGTCAAATCCGTCATCCCGCGCGTGAACTCCTCCCGCGCGGACTTGCTCCCGAGCACGATCAACGGCACATCCGCATCCGTGTGCTTGCGCGTGGACACATCCTCCATGTTTCCATGATCCGAAGTCACCAACACCAACAACTCCCCCTCCTCCCACCTCCCACTTTCCACTTTCTTCTTTCCTCTTTCCTCAACCTCCGACCTTTGACCTTCGACCTCCAACCCCTCCACCATCCCCCCAACCACTCCATCAAACACCTCCATCAACCCCACCGCCGTTTCCATCTGTTGCTTATGCCCCGCATAATCGCTTGCCCAATATTCGAAGAACGAAAAATCATAGTCCATTGCCAGCGAGATCAACCTTCGTCCCGCTTCGCGCGGATTCATCACCGGCGCGTCGGGGAAGCCGAGCATCGTCCGCCAGCCTTCGCCGGTGAAATCGGCTGAGAGCGCGCGCCCCGCGACTAGATCTTCATACGTGAACAACTCCAGCCCGGCGTTCGTCACTGCCAGCGGAATGGACGAGTACAACCGCTTGCCCGAATCGATTCCCTGAAAATAGCGCGGCGGATACGCGTTGAGCAATGCGGTTCGCTTCCCTGCGGCGACGCATTTCGAGAACAACGTCTCGCCGTCCAAATACGCCGCCACTTCGGGATTCGGTTTCGGTCCGTAGTGATAACCGAGTTCAGCCGAAATATTTTTCCCGGTCAACAACATCGCCTGCCCCGTCGCAGACTGCGGCAAACCGTCCACGCCCACACCAGCGTCAATTGCGATTAGCGAAGCGTGTTCCCCGTCGAACGGCGCGGAATCTCTCACGAGCGAACGTCCGCCCAACAGCGCGTTCAAGTTCGGCATCTTCGCCCGCGCCAACGGATTCGTTTCGGGATTGTCCTCGCCCAATCCGATCCCATCGAGAAAAATAAATAGGACGCGCATGTCGAGGATTATAATCCACGAAGAATCCAAACCTGACAGGTTTTATCGCGCGCGCTCCTGTCGTGACGTCTGTCCGCCGAAGCACCATGATGGATCGAGTCTCATCGGAAACCTGTCAGGTTTTTACAGGACATCATGCCCACCATTGACTTGAAAAAATTACAAACGCATCGTACGCGGACGTTCAACCTGCCTCCCCAGCGGAGGCTTGCCTCGCCCGCCTCAGCCTTGAAGTTCGTGGACGCGCGTGGCTTCGTCTACTTCTGGCCCATCAAAGGCATTGACCTGCCCTCGCTGTGGACAGCCGTTGCAGGCAATCGTCCCGTCGCTGATGCGCATGATGATCCCGGTCACATCACGTGGGGATGGAAAGACAACGCGCTCGATAAAAAGATTTGGTATTACGGAAAAATTCTCCGCAAAAAAGCGACGATGATCTCGCTCGAGATCGCGCCGTATTTTTACGCGCTCTCTGAAAATTATGGCTCGCCCGACGAAGATTATCTGCTCGCCTACGAAGAGGGGAGGTTGACTCAGTCCGCAAAGCAGGTGTACGAAACGTTGCTGAACGAAGGTTCGCTGAACACGCTCGACCTTCGCAAAGCCGCGAAACTGTCGAACGCAAAAGATTCTGAGTTCAACAAAGCGTTGGAAGTTTTACAAGCCGACTTCAAGATTCTCCCCGTCGGTGTGGCGCAAGCGGGCGCGTGGAAATATTCGCACATCTACGAGATCGTCCCGCGTCATTTCCCATCATTGCCTGAGCAAGCGCGAAAAATCGGCGAAAACGTGGCGCGCGCGAAACTGCTCGAACTCTATTTCGAATCCGTCGGCGCGGCGACCGAACCCGACGCGGCAAAACTCTTCGGCTGGAAAAAAGAATTGCTCGCGCGCGCAATCGCGGGACTTGTTCAGAAAAAGATCATCGTCGAATCTGAACACCCCAAACAAAAGGGGAAATGGTTGGCGTTGCCGAAGTTGGCAGGAGCGCGGACTTAAGTCCGCCCCCGATGACTTGCTCAATGCCTAAGAGTCGGTACATTAATAACTTCCCGTATGTTCGCTCGCAGTTGCACTGCATCCCCAACAGGCAGATACAATCCCGAAGGGATGAAAGGATTCTAGAATTTTGCAACCCGGTTCCCAAATCCCGAAGGGATGACATAATTTTCAACCTCTGACACCCCTTCGGGATTGAAAACGTTGATCTTCCAAGATCTATAATCATTTGACCCGTTTTGACACGGTGAGCGAAAGACGAACCGTCAACACATCGCCTTCGGGGTCTGTGGGTAATTGGCGTATTGCTCGGTTTAATTGTTAAGCGGACTAAAAGTCCGCGCTCCGATGTTCGAGCCGAAAAGGATGAAACTTCCACAACACAACAACGTAAATCAACTCAGAGTGTTTACTAAACAAGAGGAGAATGAAACCATGAAAAACCGTTCCAACCTATTTCTCGGCATCCTGCTCATCGCGGTCGGCGGATGGCTGGTGGCGACGAAACAAGTCCCTTCACTGCAAGCCTTCACCGAAAATATGACCGGCGCCATGTGGACCATCGCGGCGGGCGTTTTGATCCTTGTCATTGGCTTGCTCACCGGCGCGCCCGGCATGGCGGTTCCCGCCTCCATCGTCGCGGGTATCGGCGGAATCCTGTTGTATCAAGAGCGCGTTGACGATTATTCGTCATGGTCGTATATGTGGACTCTCATCCCCGGCTTCGTCGGCGTTGGCTCCATCCTTGCCGGCATACTCGGAGAAAACACGCGGCGCAACGTAAGCAGTGGGCTTCGCACCATCGCGTTCAGCGCGGTGCTGTTCCTCGTCTTCGGCACATTCCTCGGCGACCTGAAATTTCTCGGCGAATATGGCGTGGCGATCCTGCTCATCTTGTTAGGGCTGTTCGTCCTCGCGCGCGGCTTTTGGCGGGGCGGAGGTCATCATGAGACGGGGTAATTTATTCTGGGGATCGTTCATCATTTTGCTCGGCGTTTTGTTTTTTCTGCAAGCGCGGGGCATCATCACGAACGTCTTCAGTTTTATCTTTCCGCTCGCGCTGATCCTCGTCGGCGGCTGGATCATCCTCAACGTGTTCTGGAAGCCAGACATCAGCGACGATGACACGTTTTCGTTTGCACTGCAATCCGCGAAAAGCGTGCGCTACGAATTCTCGCACGGCGCGGGACAGATTCAGATCAGCGGCGGCGCGCCAACTGGCAAAGCCATCGTCGGCTCGTCGGCGGTTGGGATGAACACCGAAAGCCGCATGGACGGAGACAGGCTGAACGTCGAGATTGGAGCGGGACCTTCGATGATCCCCTTCATCGGGCCCTCGTCCGGCGTCTGGCGTTATCAGATCACGCAAGAAGTCCCCGTCACATTGGAGATCAACGCGGGCGCGAGCGGTCTCGATGTTGATCTGAAGGACGTGCTTGCGACGCGCATCGAAATCTCGACGGGAGCCAGCGGCGTGAAGTTGACCATGCCCGCGCGCGGCGTTTCTCTTCTCGACGTGGAGGCTGGCGCGGCTTCGTTCGACATTCGCGTCCCCGACGGCGTCGCGGCGCGCGTCCGCTTTGATGGCGGCATGAACTCGATGAACGTGGACACGAACCGCTTCCCCAAAATCGATTCGGGTTTTTATCAATCCCCCGATTTTGATTCGGCAGTCAACCGCGCCGAGATCAATTTCGAAGGCGGGCTTGGTTCGGTGACGGTTAAATAATTACGGCATGTCACTCTGAGCGATAGCGAAGAGTCTCCGTTGTTGTGACTGAGATGCTTCGCCCCTTCGGGGCTCAGCATGACATGGTGTTTTAAAATGGAGAATCAAATGAAAAAATACGACCCTCGTTTATGGATCGGACTCTTGATGGTGTTCGGCGGCGTGTTGATCTTTCTCGAAAACCTGAACATCATTTCGAACGTCAGCGGAATTTTTTGGGGAGCGATTTGGGGCTTGGTGGGAGTGTTCTTCCTCTACCTACTCATCAAAGATCGCAACAATAATTGGTGGGCGGCGTTCCCCGCGTTCACCTTGATCGGGCTTGCCGCGTCGTCGTTTTTACCTGACTCGCTCGAAGCCTTCGATGGGCTTGTGTTCTTCGCGGGCATCAGCCTTGCTTTCATCTGGGTCTATGCCACCGATACGAGTCGCTGGTGGGCGATCATCCCTGCCGGCGTTCTGCTCACGCTCGGCGCGATCTCCGCGCTCGATGAACTCACCGGCATGGACAACGGCGGCTTCCTCTTCCTCGGGCTTGGCATCACGTTCCTCCTCGTCGCCATCCTCCCCGGCGGAAGCGGTCGCAGTTGGGCGTTCTTCCCCGGCATTGCCCTGCTGATCTTCGGCGCGTTCCTCAGCGCAGACGTGGTCGGCTGGATGGAATATCTCTGGCCCGCCGTCCTCATCCTCCTCGGCGGATATTTCGTGTTGAAGTTTTTCAGGAAACCGGCATAACAATGCGCCGGGGCAGAGTCGCTCTGCCCCGGCGCTTTATTTCATCCCATTTTCAAGAATCAATTTCACTTGCTCGCGCGCATCCTTCCAGCGCGTTGAAATAGCCTCGGCAAGGCTATTCATGATTTCGCGCCCGGCCTCGGGATTCCTCTTTGTCAATTTCCGCAGATCGCTCCCGCGTATTCGCGCCGCCTCTAAAGGTTCAATGGCAATCACAGACGAGGTATATTTCCCGCTTCCGATCACAGCCGACCAGCCGAACAACCCTCCAGATTCTACGTGAGAGATCGTGATGGGCATTCCATCATAGGGTTTAAAGGAGATCTGAACTGTGCCGCTCAGCACGATATACAAATATTCGGCGGGCGTATCCTGCTCAATGACGAAATCCCCGGCGGGGCAAGAAATAGTTTCCAGGAGCGGCTCTAATGCGCTGAAATGTTCCCGACTCAAGGCGTCGAAGATCGGCAGGTGATGAACGTCAAAACCCATCTAAACATGTTAATCAAGGCGGATAAAACCCATCCAGTGGCAAACATCATATTTTGCATGACATTCTTCCTGAATTTGCCCCCGGCTCGAATCGACGGGTATACTTGCCAAAACCATGAACGAGATTCAACCCGCGCGTGACTTCCAAAAAGCCATCCCATTCTTGCTGATTGGGTTGGGAGTTGCCCTCATCACCGCCTCCGCTTTTTATCTCTATCGCAACCTCCCGCCTCGCGCCGACCTTACGGTTGTCCCGGCCGCGGCGAACTATCCCGCTCCCGAATTGACCCTCACCGACCTCGACGGCGTTTCCCATTCCCTTGCAGACTATCGCGGGCAGGTTGTGCTGGTCAACTTGTGGGCAACATGGTGCGAGCCATGCAAAGAAGAAATGCCCGCGCTTCAAGCGTTTTATAAAAAATACGAACAAGACGGCTTCACCATCATCGCGGTCAATGACGGCGACCCGACCGAAGATGTGACTCAATTCGCAAAAGATTTCAAATTGACCTTCCCAATCTGGCTCGACCCAACGTACATCGCAACGGAACAGGCATTCAAAACGCTTGGGCTTCCATCATCGTATGTGATCGATCGCAGTGGAACAGTCCGTTTACAGTGGATGGGGGGCATCGAAAAACGCGCGCTCGAGAAATACGTTGCGCCGATCATCCTAGAGAACTAACGTAGCGCGAGATAGTATCTCGCGCTACAAATTATCGGAGAACACAATGAAAGCATCAGTCAACTGGCAAGATGGAATGAAATTTATCGGCGTGGGTCCTTCAGGCTTCCCGATTCGCATGGACGCCGAATCAACCCTCGGCGGCAGTGACAGTGGAGTCCGCCCGATGGAGTTGATTGCATTAGGGCTGATCGGTTGCCAGGCGATGGATGTTATCTCCGTGTTGCAGAAGAAACGCCAACAGGTGACTGGGTTTGAAGTGAAGTTTGACGGTCCGCGCTCGCCTGATTTTCCGAAAGTGTTTACCCGCGCCAGCATCACATTTGTCGTCACCGGCAAACAGGTAAGCGAGGATGCTGTCTTGCGCTGTATCGAACTTGCCGCCACGAAATACTGTCCCGCCAGCGCGATGCTCGAGCAAGTCATCCCGATGGACTTGATGTATGAAATTTATGAAGATGAAGAGGATGGAAATAAACGATTGACGCATCAGGGCGTGTGGCAGGGTTTGACTGAATAACTGATGTTGCGCAGTTGAAGTCGATTTGATTCTCGTAATGCGACATTCATGTCGCTCTTGCGCAAGAACAGCCTAAACGCGAGATATTGCAGATCAACAATTAAACCGAGCAATCCTTCTGCTTTCTTTTGAACCACGGAGACACTGAGTCACGGAGTTTTTTTTTATTGCTCTTCTCTGTGTCTCAGTGGTTTAGTTTATTGCTCGATTAATTTAGAAAAGAGCAAAATCGCGCGTTACGATCTTTACTGCGTAATCTGAGCGAATCAAATCAACGCGCCTCAGATTCCACGCGCGTTCCAAAGTCGGAACATTCGCAGGCGGTGATTACTTGCGCTCCTCGCGTAAGCGTGCCATCGCGTTCCTCGCCGTCCGCCACCCAGCCTTCGAGGTCGAAGGCGAGCGTCCCGTCTGCGAGAATCCATTCGCCGTTGTATTTGCGCGCCACGTGGATGTGAGTCCCTGTGGACGAGCCGCCTTCGCAGGAGGGATAACCGATCGGGTCGCCGGCTTTTACCTCTGTCCCTACGGTCACGCGCGAATCGGTGGCGGTGTGCAGGTAATACAAAGCCCAGCCGGTGCGTTCATCGCCGTCTTTGTCGAGGTCCAGGATCACGCCATCCACATCCGCGCGGACGATGAGTCCGTCTGCCATGGCTGTTGCGTACAAATCACGCGCCACGGTGTAACAGCCGGAGGTGTCTGATGCGGGCGCGAAATCGAGGGCGGCGTAGGGTTGACCGGCGCCCCAGCCGGTGTGCGGTCCGCTGGTGTATGCCCACACATGACCGGGCAGAAACGGGAAGCGCAACTCCGGTTGGCGAAGACTGCCGGGGATGACGATGGGGGAATCGAGCCAGGGGTTGCCGAAAAAAGCCGAATAGGTGCGAGCCAGCCCGTCCCGTCCGATCGAAGCGTGGTATTCATCCCCGGAGCGCAAGCGTGAAAAATAATATTGAAGCGCCACCGATCCCGCATTCTGCCATGGGTCGGGTCGGGTTAAGGATCGGTCGGTGAGTTCGAACTCGGTCAGGTTGCCGCTGCGCCAGCCGTAATATCCGTTGTTCAGAATATTGGCGGCAATGACGAGTTGCAGATACGGCGAGTCGTAAAACGCGCGGCGAAAACCAAGCAGGTATTTTTCTTTGGGCGGTTCGGGTTGGGTGAGCGCGCCGCTTTGATATTCGAGCAGGGCAAGCAGTAGGCGCGGGCTGAGGCTATAGTTGACGGCGACATACTCTACCAGTTCGGCGCCGGTGCGGTTTCTTCCGCCCGCATACGCGCGATATTCTTTGAGCCAGCCGTTGGTAGACGATACGAACGCGCTGGCGTTGAAACCGATCTGCGCGGGTCCGTTCACGAAGGCGTGATCGGGGATGCTTTGAAATTCGGTGCCCCATAGCGGAAGATAATAGATCGGAATCTTCATCGGCAAGCCGACGGGCATGGTGGTCGCGTCGCGCGGGATGATCGGATTCGCTTTGAAGATTTCATCCACCGAGGTGTTGAAGCGCTTCGCCAACGCGGGCAGGTTGTCTCCGTTTTGGGCGATGTACTCCACCAGTTCGCCGGGTTGATATTGCGGTCTGCCGGAGGTCGGCGCGGGAATGAGCGTCGGCGCAAGCGGGGTGATGATGTTTTGGATGGCGGTATTCGGTTCGCGCGGCGCGCAGGAAGTGATAAAGATTGCGAGAATTAAACCTGCTTTAAACACGAAGGTCACAAAGTACTCTAAGGTTGGACGAATGATGAGCAAGATATTTTCCCGCAGATTTTCTTTGTGACCGTTGTGTTGTTTCGGCAAGCTCAACACGTCGCCTTTGTGTTTAAAAATGTTCTTAATTATCATCGTCTTCACGAACAATGAGCGATTTCGATTGACCGTATACATCTGCTGTGACGACGCGATTGCCGTTGACGAGTTTGCCGAGGTAGGCTTTATCGCCGGCGATCACTGTCCAGCCGCTTAGCACCCAGGGGATGCCGCCGTCCGCAATGATCCATTCGCCGTTGTACTTCCTTGCCACGTGAGTGTGCGTGCCGGTCGAGATGCCGCCTTCACACGAGGGGTGACCGATGTGGTCGTTTTGGTCCACCCATGTGCCCAACGTCACCCGTCCCTTGTTTGCCACGTGCAAGTACATGATGTTCCAGCCGGTTTGTTCGTGCCCGTCGCCGTCGAGGTCGATGACCACGATGCCGTTCCCCGAGCGCACCACCAAGCCGGGCGCCATCGCCAGCACCCACGAGTCGGATACCGCGCACCCGCTCTTGGCGGTAGAGGGGGCGAAGTCGACAGCCGCCAGCGCGCCCTCATCGCCCCATGCGCTGTGCGGTCCGCCGGTGTATGCCCACTCGGTGTTCATTTCAAAAGGCAGGGTCATCTCCGGTTGCGCGAGGCTGGGCGGGTAGATCGGTCCTGCGCCATCTGCGCGCGACCACGGGTCGCCAAACATATTGGCGTAGAATAACGCGAAGCCGCTGTTCGGGTCTATGATCCTCAACCATTCGTTGAGACTGTGTTGTTTCGAAAAGTAGTACATGATGGCAACTGTGCCGGCGTTCAAAGACGGATCGAGTTGATACCGGGTTCCGTCTTCGAAAGTGATCTGGGTCAGTTTCCCGTTCCGCCAGCCGTAGTAGCCTGTGGAAAGTTGATTGATCGCCCAGCCAAATTGCAGAAACATGCCTTTGTTGCGAAAATTTTCGTAGCCGAGAGGATAGGTTTTGTGAAAGTCATCGGAAGGCGCGCCGCGCACCCATTGCGCCTCATAATCGAGAATGGCAAGCAGGAGGCGCGGGTTGATCGAATTTTCCAGCGCCGAGCGTTCGAGGGCGGCGGCGCCGGTCATCCAACCGGTCGAGCCGAGATATTCGCGGTACGTGGATAAATATCCGCCGGCGTTCCGCGTGTACTGGGCAACGTCGAAGTCTAGCGCGCTGATGGAAAAAATAATTTCACTGTCGGGGATGAGTTGCGCATGCGATGTGTATTGCGCCGCTTTATCTCGGCGGTCTGGGATGATGAGCAGAGTGCCGGTGTCGAGGATTCCCTCTGCGGGAAGGATCTTCGGGGAGGTGATCTCGTTCGCTTCCACCTTATATCTGCGCGCCACAGCGGGGAGCCAATCGCCGTCTTGAGAGTAATACAGAATCGTCGCCCCGGGTTGTGTGGGAGTTAAAAAATTCGTCGGCGTGGAACTCGCCGCCGGCTGTGTGACGAACGAACTTAATAATGAGGTCGGTGTTGCGGTCAACGGGGGAGGCGGAGTCGTCGGAGCCGTGGTTGGCGTGGGCAGGGCTTCGAAGACCGGCGCTTGATCGACAGCCGGTCCGCCACTAGGAGTAGGGGTTTGGTATTGTCCCCATAGCGAGGAGGAATTTCCCCGGCATGACGAAAGTATAACGGTTGTAAGGGTCAGAATGATAAACGCGCGTTTCACAATGGGGATTATACCTTCAAGCAGTTCAAGGTAACCTGTTGCGCCACAAGGCCGCGGTATGCGGATGTTATCTCGAAATTTGATTGACGCCTTCGAATATCCCCTCTTCCGCTTGCAAGACGGTAGACCCGCGTGTGAGCCAGCCGTTATATAAAATGCCATCGCCGCTGGAGACCCATCCATCCAGGGTGAACGGAAGATTCCCATCGGCGGGAATCCATTCGCCGTTGTATCTGCGCGCGAGGTGAAGATGGGTCGCGTTCGAGATGCCGCCTTCGCAAGAGGGATGCCCGATGACCTCTCCGGCGTAGACGTATGCGCCGGGTTGAACCCGGTCGCGGGTTTCAATGTGCATGTATAAAACGGTCCAGCCGGTTTGTTCGTAACCGTCGTTATCCAAGTCCTGAACGACGGCGCCATCGTTCGAGCGGACGATGTATCCATCCGCAACCGCCACAACCCACGCCTCGCTTTGCGCGCATCCTGCGGCTTCGCCCGGTGGGGCAAAGTCTAACGCGCCCCAGGCTGAGCCGTTATCCCACCCGCCGTGGGGACCGCCGGTGAAGGACCAGGTCGCGCCGGGGGTAAAGGGAAGTTGCATGGGAGGCTGAGTCAAATTCACTGGGAGATGCGAAGCGATATCGTAGTCGAAGGGAAAGCCGAAGAGCGCATTGTAGGTCTGATAAAAACCGAGTTGGCTCACATCGAAATCCCATGTGGCTCGGTCGTTGAAGAGCGAGAAAAAATATTGAACGGCGGCGGTGCCCGCGTTGATGGTGGGATCCATGGGCGCGTAGGTCCCATCGTTGAGGGGCAATGTGCCGAGGGCGTTGACGCGCCATGAATAATAGCCGCGATTTAAATTATCCGCCGCCCACGCGGCTTGACGATACAAACCCGCGTAATAATCGTCGTAGTAGCCCATCGGATAATCCACATTCGCCGGCACGGGGTTGGTGACCCATCCGCTTCGATATTCGAGGATGGCAACGAGCAAGCGCGGGTTGACGGAGTAATTTTGCGCGACGCGCAGGATGATCTGCGAGCCGCTCAGGTAGGCGCCGTTCACATCCTGCACGTAATTGCCCAGGTAGCCGCCTTTGCTTTTGAGGTAGGTGTCGAGGTCGAACGCAATAGAGGCGGGTCCGTAGATCAACTCCGAGTCGGGAATCAATTTGAACTTTGAACCGGGGATCGGGTCCGTGACGACCGGGGGGATGTTGATCGCCTGACCGACGGATAACACCGACGCTTCATTCAACCCGTTTGCCTGCATCAACGCCTCGAGCGTGATGCCGTACGTTTGAGAAATACTCCCTAGGGAGTCTCCGGCTTGAACGGTGTATTGATCGACAAATTCGCGCGGCGGCGGGAGCGGGTGCGGCGCGTCGGGTGTTGGCGCGGTGAATGAGGAGTTTGGGTTGCGCGTGGGGATCGTCACTGAAATTGGCGCGCGCGTGGGCGTGGGTCCCGAGGGTGTTTTTGTGGGTTGGATGATTTCGCCGGGTTGAGGCGGCGCGGGCGTGAATGCCTGCCCGGTCACCGGCGCGAAGGGATCGTACGTGGGGTAGGGCGTGATCGCCGAGGGGGAACAGGAGGCGAGCGCGAGAGTGATGAATAGGTAATATATGAAGCGATCGGCGCGGCGAAACATGCGGGGGATTGTACCAAACAGATTCTTTGATAAAAAACGCGCAATGGAATTATCACCCGCTTCTTCATCTTCGTCCAGATCTATCGAATCGGCGCCGAACAAAATCACATGCGCCTGCTTCTGGCTGAAAAGATTGGTTTTCAAAATAGCCACGACGTTGATTGGTGAAACAAATTCACGGTTGAGCAGGGTACTTGGTAGATCGGGGTGCGAATGCCTGCTTCGGTATCATCGGTTTTCAAGTACAGGACTTACGCAGTTGGCGGGCAGTTGTACTGCCGCCGCCGCAGTGCAACTACGGCGCAACAGGTTCAACTGCGTAAACGCTAAAGTATTTCTTTTTCATCTCATTTTTGGCGAAGGTGTTGATTCATGTTGGTTATTCCCGCTACTTGAGCAATGCTTCTAACGCCTCTTCCAACTTTGGAGATTCAGCCGCATCTTTGAATCCCGCGATGCGACGATAAACCTCCGCCGCCGCTTTGTGGAATCCGCTGGGCAAGCCCGCCTCTTCAAAAGTTGACGCGATCTCGCGCATCTCGCCTTCGAACCTCCATGCCTTTGCCGTGACGCGCGTCGCTCTCCGATTTGCCTGCTCTGAAAAATTGGAGTCGTCCATATCCCATTGTTTGTAAAGTTCATCGCGCACACCGAGCGACTCGGCGGTTGCGAGAATTGCGCTGAGCAGGGCGGTTGTCCCTTTCGAGTAAGCCGCGTAACACATCTTGAGCGCGGACGCCTTACCGATTTCATCACCGATGATTCTCGTTTCGAGCGGTCCGTTTGAAAAGCAATCGGCGATAACCTTTGCGTCTTTGCCCGACAAATAAAGAACGGTCTCTTTCGGTGTCCAGGCAGGTCCGCCGATGATACCTCCGTCAATGAATTGGATGTTGTTGGCGGATAATAATTCTCCAATTCTCTTTGCCCGCTGCGGCGAAATCGCATTGGCGTCGAGATAATATCCCTTGAAACCGCAGTCAATCACCGACTTCGCAACATCCTCAGCCGCATGTGGAGGGCAGACGCTGAAGATGATCTCGACGGAGTCGCAAAGCCGTTTCATTGATTCAACTTCAATCAAATTATATTTTTCCGCGCGGCGGCGAGTCTTATCACTGCGGTTTTCTGAAACCCAACGAACTTCATGTCCGTTGTTGACGGCGGACGCGGCGATGGAAACTCCCATCTCGCCAGGATGCAGGATGCCAATCTTTGCCATAATGTCTCCTTGATGCGATCTGTTCATGCGACAGTGCAACTGCTTCAAGAACTTTTTGAGTATAGCATTCTCCGCAAGGTAAAATATTCACATGAAGATCGTCATGCTCACTTACGGCTCGCGCGGAGATGTCCAGCCGTTTCTTCCATTGTCTGTCAAATTGATGTCACGCGGACATTCAGTCAAGCTTGCCGCGCCGAGTCGCTTCGAGGATTTGGTCGAAGGGTATGGCATAGAATTCGTCCCTTTGCCGGGTGATCCCGGCGCCGCGATCCTTCGCATCAACGATGCCCGCAACAATATTTTCAAAATGTTGCGCGAGGGGTTTGCGCACGCGCTCGAAGTCGGCGCGGATGTGTTCCAGCAAAGCGCCGAGGCGTGCAAAGATGCCGACCTCATCATCCATGCTTTTTCGCACGCGGTTGACGGTCACACTCGCGCGCGCGAGATGAAAATTCCCGATGTCCACGTGCAAACCTTTCCGATGTTCGCGCCAACGGGCGATTATCCGAGCGTTGTGTTGCCCGATCTGAAACTCCGCGCGTTGAATTATTTCACGCACGTCGCGGGGATAAAAATTATGTGGTGGTTGTCCCTTTTTGGATTTCGACACATCAGCCGCCGCGCGAGACTCCCCAAACGGAAACTTTATTTCCCCTTTGACAAACCATCGCCCTTCGATAAACTCAGGACAGCGCTTCGCCCTCCGACCTTGATGCTGTGCGCGTGGAGCCCCAGCCTTATCCCACCTTCAAAAGAATGGTCGGCGAACGTCCATGTGACGGGATATTTCTTCTTTGAAAAGACCGAATCGTTTCAGCCGCCGCCTGAACTGAAAAACTTTCTCGATGCAGGAGACGCGCCTGTTTGCGTTTCATTCGGCAGTATGGTCAACCGCGATGCGGAAAAGATTGACGGGATTGTTCGTGAATCTCTGGCGAAGTCAGGTCAACGAGGGATCATTCTTTCGGGATGGGGAGGCGCTCGTAAGAATTCCTCCAATGATCTGCTCTACATCGAATCCGCTCCGCACGATTGGCTTTTGCCGCGCTGCAAAATGCTCATCCACCACGGCGGCGCAGGGACAGTTGCCGCCGGTCTTCGAGCGGGCATCCCGCAAGTTGTCGTCCCGTTCATGACCGATCAACCGTTTTGGGCGCGGAGAGTCCACTCGGTAGGCGCGGCGCCTAAACCAATTTTAGTAAAGCGCCTTTCTGTTGAAAGATTGACTCAAGCCATCATCGAAGCAAGCGGAGATAATATTCGTCACCACGCGCGTGTGCTTGGTCAGTCCATTTATAAAGAAAATGGTGTGATGCGCGCGGTAGAATTGATCGAGTCGCACGCCCGAGATTGGAAAGAAAGAACGATCTACCAAAACAATTAATGAACATCACCATCCTCACCTACGGCTCGCGCGGCGACGTCCAACCGTTTCTTCCGCTTTCGCTCGGCTTGATGGCTCGCGGGCATTCAGTCAAACTTGCCGCGCCGGGTCGCTTCAAAAACCTTATTGAGGGATACGGCATTTCGTTCGTCCCTTTGGCAGGCGACCCCGAAGATTTGAGTCGCCGCTTGAACAATGTCGGTTTCAATCCGTTCAAACAAATGCGCGAGATGAT
>WBZL01002532.1_pt1 | contig 17764 bp, 13 predicted proteins | sample 5204291 | NCBI WGS metagenome assembly WBZL01 (sample SAMN12344345, study PRJNA552823) | activated sludge metagenome | biome: Activated sludge suspended growth; feature: Nitrification reactor; material: Wastewater; isolation source: activated sludge from nitrification reactor of wastewater...
CCCCAGCTTACCAATCCCTACGTTGCACTTCGGGCTTAGTAATCTGCCCCAGCATCCCCCGTCCGCCATAGCCCCAAGGCAACGGCGGGCAGCATCCAGCATCCACCACGCCTCAGCGTGGCAGTATCAAGCATCAAGCCCCCAGCATCCAGTATCAAGCATCCAGTATCAAGCATCAAGCCCCAGTATCAAGTATCAAGTATCAAGCATCCAGTATCAAGCATCAAGCATCCAGTATCAAGTATCAAGCATCAAGCATCAAGCATCAAGCCCCCAGCATCAAGCATCCAGTATCAAGCACCAAGCATCAAGCACCCCCCATCAACCTCCCCCACCTCCCTGCACCCGCTCAACCGCATCGTCAGTTCAAAATCGGCCCAATGGTTGAGGATGACCTCCCGGACGCCTTTTTCGCCGGCCAGCGCCAGCCCGTACACGTAGGGCCTGCCGATGCCGACCGCTCTGGCGCCGAGGGCCAATGCCTTGAAAATATCGGCGCCGCCCCGTATCCCGCTGTCCATGATGACGGGTATTTTATCCCCGACAGCGGCAACTACCCCGGGCAAGGCACCGATGGCCGATACGGCGCCGTCCACCTGTCGGCCGCCGTGATTGGATACGATCAGGCCGTTGATGCCGTAGTCCAACGCCCGCCTGGCGTCGTCGGGATGCAGGATGCCCTTGAGCAGGATCGGAAGCCGGGTATGTTCGCGCAGGAAAGGCAGGTCGCTCCACTGCAACGCCGGATTGGTGTACAAGTTGATGAACTTCCGGACGGCTTTCAACGGCCGCCCCGAGCGCAGGTTTTCAAGGAAGCCGCCGGGATAATTGCGCATGAGTTGAAAAACAGAGCCGATCAATTCGGGCGTCAATCGCCGTTTGGGCTGCACCAGATCCGGTTCATCCGGCTGGTCCATTAGCCGCTGGAAAACGGGGTCGGAAACGTACTGGGCGATCCCCTTTCCCCTCAGGAACGGCAGGTAGGCCAGGTCGAGGTCCCGGACGCGCCAGCCGAGCATGGTGGTGTCCAGGGTCACCACGATCGCTTCGCAGCCGCAGGCCTCGGCCCTTTCGACAAAACTCGCGACCAGGTCATTGGATTTGCTCCAATACAACTGAAACCACCGCGGTCCGTCCCCCATAGCACGCGCTACTTCCTCCATCGGGACCGAAGCCTGATTGGAAAATATATATGGAATGCCCAGCTCAGCGGCCGCTTTTCCTACCGCCCGGTCGGCCTCGCGGTGGGCCATATCCAACACGCCGATCGGCGAAAGCAAAATGGGCGCCGGCAATCGCCGGCCGAACAGCTCAACGGACGTATCCGCCTTCGACACATCATTCAGCATGCGCGGCACAATCCGATGGCGGTCAAATCCGGCCCGGTTTTCGGCAACGGTCCGCTCGATCCCAGCTCCGCCCGCAATATAGGCGAACGCCGCCTCGCTCATGTGGCTGCGGGCTTTCTGTTCCAGTAATACCGGATCTGCCGGCACGGCCGGTCTGACCCCGCTGACTCCGCGAAGGTAAATCTCGCGCTGGCGGTCAAGTGCAGAGAATGCAGGTTCGTTTGGCATAGGCGCAGCATGAATAATTGACTCTCCCTACTGAATAAATCATACTCAACGGCAATAGATTTTGTGCATTTGCCGGGGACCGTTCAGAATTTTGTGTCAACCGGATTTTTAGCATGCGCAGCTTGCTAAAAATCAGATCTTTGCGTCTTTGCGTCTTTGCGTGAAAACACTGTTTTGAACAATCTCATTTGCCGGCGCCCGCCCCTGCCCCCTAAAGAGGGAACCTGCCCTGAATGCACAAAACCTGTTACAGCCCAGTATAAGCAATGACCAAAAGCATCGCTTTTCTCATCCTCCCATCCGGCGAAGCTTCAGCCTCCGGACGACGTAGTCGCCTATGGCAGACGGAGTCAGCGAAGTCAGGCTCTCACCCCTCTCACCCTCTCACCCTCTCACCCTCTCTCATCACTCACCCTCTCTCATCACTCACCCCCTCTCACCCCTCTCACCCTCTCTCACCCCTCTCACCCTCTCTCACCCCTCTCACCCTCTCCTCAATGCCCCTCCATCGGCGTATACTGCTCGCCCGCGGTCACAGTGATTTCCAGCCTGTTCTCGGCGGGCGGCAGCAGGCAGGTGGCGTATTTTGTAAAAGCGCAAGGCGGATTATAGGCTTTGTTGAAATCGATCCAGATCTCACCGAGGCTGTCGCGGTCGGCATAGAGGTAGCGGCCGGCTGGATAGGTTGCCTCGCCGGTCGTCAGGTCGGAAAAGATGAGAAAGAATTCGCCGTCCTCACCGCCGTCGAGTGCGTGAAGCGAAAACCGGCGGCCGTCCTTTTCAAATTGCAGGGCGCCTTTCAGCGGCGACTGAAAGGTCATGCCCAGTACATTCTTCACCTCGATGGTGTAGGTGGTATCAAAAACCGTAAGGTCGGCTTTTACCCGCCAGGCGGGGTCGATATCGAAATATCGGAGCCGGAGGGTATCCTTAAGCATCGGGTGTTCGGCATCCCGGAGGCGGATCCCCACTTTGTCTCCGCGGCGGATGCAGAACCAGCTCAGGCTGCCATAACCGGCAATGGGCGGTTCGCCTTTACCGCTGAGCGCCAGGACGGTTACGGAATCGCCTTCGTAAACGGCCGGTTTGCCCGGCGCCATGGTCATGCTCAGGGAATCGCCCATCCGAAAGAACGTTCCCAGAAAACCGGGCGCCTTATCCGGAAAAACCACCGCATTGGACGAATCCGAGCCGAAGGTGTTAGGGCCTTCTTCCAGCCAGTAAAGCCCGGCCAGTGCAAGCCATCCGTCAGGGGCCATCAGCTCCTCAAGGCGATCTTTCCGCCATTGGAGAATTTCATCCTGATAATCGGAATCGACCGGTTTTTCATATTGACAGGCCCAGACTGATACCGCAAACAGGGCTGCGAGCCGGAAAAATTGCTGACGCATGGCGAAGGGTGTGGTTCAGTTGGCAAATTACCGATTATTCTTCAAATGAAACCGGTGTGATCCCAGGTAACAATCACACGCTTCAACTGATATATTCCTGAGACAGGACATCAGATCCTTCATTTCACAAATAGAAATCCTTAAATCCTTCACAATGGAAAAAGTTAAAAATCAAATGAGGTTCCTGGGAATCTACCAATTGATCGGCGGGGCGACCATCATTGTGCTCGTTTGTCTCATGATCATTCCGGCTGTAAATTTATTTTTTTCTTTCCCCCAATTATGGATACCTGCTGTGTTGATCCCTTGCCTGCTGGCTTTGCTGTCCATTTATGCAGGCATCCAGTGCATTCGGTTGCGCAGGAACAGTCTACTTTTTTCGAAGATCAACCAATTGGTGCAAGCTGTCGGGTTTTCACTGCCGGGGTTCACCCTGGTATACTTCGCCGGCCTTCACCTGGGGCTGGGGATCCAGTTTACAGGTGATTCCAACCTTTTGTCCCAATTCGGGTTTTTCAAAATGCAATTCGACTTCAGCGGCGCCGGAGAGGGCACATTTGTCCTGGTCAATTTTGTCGCTATCCTGTTCCTCGTCTGGCTGACCCGGCTGGAAAATGTTGCGGCCGAAGAGCAACCTGAGGCCAATGCCGGTGCGGAATTAGCCGAACGGGTCCTCGATTACAGCGGTCGCTATTAATGACCGACTGCATTGAATCCGCTCCTGCAGGTTGTCAAAATAGGGGTCCGGTCAGAACTTTTGCATCCTGAATACAGTATTATTCTAAACGCAAAAATTCAAAACCATGACCAATCGCATCCGGAATATAAGCCTCATCCTGGGGTTGTTTTCCCTGGCCGCCTTTCAGCAACTCAACGCGCAGGAAGAACGCAGCCTGCCCGATTTTGACGCCGTTTCCGTAATGGGCAATATCGAAGTCTACCTGGAAAAAGGCGAATCGGAGAAAGCCGTGATCTATACCTACGACATTGAGGAAGACAAGCTCAACGTGTTTGTCCGGAACAACACCCTCAAATTGCAGTTGATCAATCCGTCGACCTACAACGGACGCGGCGCTAAGGTGTACATCACCTACCGCCAATTGCGCGGCATCAAGGCGCACGCAGGCGCCCGGGTGATCAGCGAAGAAACCATTACCGGCGATAAACTCGAGGTCCGCGGCGCTTCCGGCGGCCAGTTGTCCCTCAAAGTAGCCGTGAATGCCCTGAATGCGGGCGCTACCGAAGGGGCATTGGTGGAAATAGAAGGTACAACCGAGAGCCTCGAAGTAAGCGCTTCCACCGGCGGCCAGTTCGAAGGGGATGACCTGGAGAGCAAACGGGCCTATGTGAAAGCCAGCACCGGCGGCGTTGCCAATATTGTCGCACGGGAAAAACTGGACGCCTCCGCCAATACCGGCGGCAGCATCGCCTACAGCGGCGACCCTGCCGAAAAACAGACCCGGACCTTGCTTTCCGGGGAGATCAGGAAGGCCAATTAAATTTTTTCTAAAAAAAACAGGACTACAGGCAGCGCAACAGCGATTTGGGGAATCTTACCCTAAATCGCTGCTTGCAGTTCAAACTATCTCACGGAGAGACCTTGGCCGAAAAGGCCGCACAAACACGCAAGGCTGAATTTGTCCAGCCGCAAAGATCCCGGAAACATTTGTACCGGTAATTGAACATCGTTGGAAGTGAAAAACGGTGGGATTTTCCCAAAATACAGCAATCGCTTTAAGGTCTCTCCAAATTTTGTAACCTGTTTTCCTTCAAGATATTTTTATCCGGGCCGCTGCCTTCTGGGTTGGCGGCCTTTGCTTTGTCCGGGTCCGCCTTGTGCAGGCCTTCTTCCCCTTTGTTTTGCAGGCTGCTTTTGGTTTGAGCTTTGCTCGATCCATTCCAGCTCAACGCGCCGTTTGCTCAGGTCGGTCGACAAGACCTTTACCTCGATATCGTCGCCCATTTTGAGCTCCTTGCCCGTACGGCGGCCGATGATGCGCAGTCGGCTGGTGGTGGGCTCAAAGGTTTCTCCCAGCGATTCGAACAACACGAAACCTTCGCAGAAATTGTCCTTCAGCTGCACGAAGAAGCCGCGTTCAGCAATACCGGAAACCATGCCCTTGAAGGTATCCCCGACGTGTTTTTCCAGGTATTCCACCTGCTTGTATTTCACGGACTCCCGTTCGGCGTCCATGGCGCGCCGTTCCTGCTTGGAGATATGGCCGCACTCTTCTTCCAGCTTGTCCTTTTTCATCCGGTAGAAGTTGCCTTCTCCCAGGTTGCGCTCCAGGATGCGGTGCGACAACACGTCGGAATACCGGCGGATCGGCGAAGTGAAATGGGTGTAATAATCAAACCCCAGGCCGTAGTGGCCGATATTTTCGGAGGTGTATTCAGCTTTGGCCATCGTCCGGATCGCGAGCGGTTCGAGCAGCTTGAGCGCCGGGTTTTTAGCCGCTTCCCGGGTGAGGGCGTTGAAGGACCTCGCAATATCCTGCGGCGTGTCCACTTTCATTTTAAATCCGAGCTCATGGGCAAACCGCGCCAGTTCGCCGACCTTGTCGGGGTCGGGCTCGTCGTGAACCCGGTAGATGAACGGGATTTCGTAATCCTTGCCTTTCTGCGCAATGAAGGTGGCTACCTCGCGGTTGGCCAGCAACATGAAGTCCTCGATCAGCATATGGGCTTCCTTGCGCTCCTTGACAAATACCTCGATGGGCGCTCCGTTTTCATCCAGCTTGAATTTCACCTCGTCGGTTTCAAAATTGATCGAACCGTGGCGGAACCGTTTTTTGCGCAGCGATATAGCCAACTCATTGAGCTTTTTCAACTCAGCGCAATACTCGCCGTCACCGGCGTCCAGGATCTCCTGGACCTCTTCGTACGTGAATCGGCGATCGGAGTGGATAACGGTTTTGCCGAACCAGCGGCCGGTGATCCGGTTGCGCTGGTCAAAGGTGAATACAGCGGAGAAGGTAAGCTTGTCTTCGTTGGGCCGCAACGAACACAATTCGTTCGACAATTTTTCCGGCAGCATGGGCAATACCCGGTCTACCAGATAAACCGAAGTGGAACGCTGGAGGGCTTCCTTGTCGAGGGCCGTACCCGGATGCACGTAGTGGCTGACGTCGGCAATGTGAACGCCGATCTCTAGCTGGCCGTTTTCCAACACCCGGTATGACAGGGCGTCGTCAAAATCCTTGGCATTGTCCGGGTCGATCGTGAAGGTCGTGACCGGTCGAAAATCGCGGCGCAGGGCGATCTCGGCTTCCTGGATCCGGTCCGGCAGCAGCCCGGTTTCCTCAAGGGTCTCTTTGGCAAATTCCAGGTCGAACCCGTTGTTGATCAGGATGGCCTTCATTTCGATATCGTGGCTGCCGGCAGCGCCAAGGACGGTTTCAACCCGGCCTTCGGGTGTGCTGAATTTGCCCTGCGGCCAGTTCGAAATGGAAACCACCACCTTGTCGCCGGTTTTGGCGCCTTTGGTATCGGCTGTATTGATGATGATATCGATGGAGAACGGCGTGGGATCCGTCTGTACGATCGCGTATTTGGGGTAATTCGTCAGCGTACCCAGGTAGTGCTTGGTGGCCCGTTCCACGATCTTGAGCACTTCGCCCTCGTGTTTCCGCCGGCCTCCAGGCCTCCAGGCCTTGATCTGTACGCGGTCGCCGTGCATGGCGGTATTCAGGTACCTGGCCGAAACATGTATGTCTTCGGGCCGGCCCCGGACAACGATATAGGCGTCGCCGGAGCGGGTCATGTCCACAATGCCTTCGAGCACCTGGCCGCCCTGCTTCGGCGGAGCTGCTTCCTTTATGGCGATCTTGAATTTGTAATCTTCCAGTGAAATGAGTTCGCCGGCTTCGGCTAACTGTTGAAGGGCATGAAGAACAGAATCTTTGTTGTTGTCTGCTTTGAGCTTCTGTACGACTTGTTTCGGGTTCAACTGTTTTTTGGGGCTTCGGCGAAAAAGTTTCAGGATCTCACTTTGCAACTCTTTGGCGCTCAGCTTGGCGCCCTTGATTTTTTTACCTTTCTTTTTGGTCATGGGTGTTGGTTAATTGTTGTTTTCGCATGCGCGCTTTGTTGGTTTGTTTTCCTTTAATAAGCGCTTTTTGCGGGAATAAGTTCAAAACTACAGGTCAAAATTGGTTTTTCTGCATAGCTAACCCGCCTGAATGACAAAAATCATTTCGGCCCCGAATGATCGTCACCGCTTCCAACATGCCTGCAGAATACTTTTGTAGGTGTTTCAAAAGCTAATGATTATGAAAAACCTTCTCATACTTGGCGCAGGCTCCGCAGGAACGATGATGGCCAACCACCTCAGGCGGAAACTGGACAAGCGCGAATGGAAAATGACGATCGTCGACGAAGCGACCATTCACTATTACCAGCCGGGGTTCCTGTTCCTGCCTTTCGGGATATATGACGAACACGAGATTCAAAAATCCATTTCCGATTTCATCCCGTCGGGTGTCGAACTGATCCAGGAATCGATCAACAAGGTAGACCCCGAAACCAACACGGTCCTCCTCGAAAACGGCACGGAACTGCCTTACGATATCCTGATCATCGCTTCCGGTTGCAAACCCGCGCCGGAAGAAACGGAAGGCATGAAGAACGGCTTGTGGTACAAGGATGTTTTTGACTTCTATACCTTTGAAGGAGCCAGAGCCCTGCACGACAAGCTCGCCGAATGGGAAGGCGGCAAACTGGTGGTCCACATCAGCGAAATGCCGATAAAATGCCCGGTAGCGCCGCTTGAATTTGCCTTCCTGGCAGATGATTTTCTAAAACACAAAGGCATACGCGACAAGGTAGAGATCGTTTACGTCACCCCGCTCGGCGGCGCGTTCACCAAACCTTTTGCCTCCAAGAAACTGGGTTACCTGCTGGAAGAAAAGGACATCCACATCGTAACCGATTTCTACATCGAAAAACTGGATAACGAGAACAAGAAGATCGTGGACTATGGCGGCCAGGAAGTGGATTTCGACCTCCTGGTGACGGTACCGGTCAACAAAGGCGCTGAATTCATCGGACGGTCAGGTTTCGGCGACGAGCTCAACTACGTACCGACCGACAGGAATACCCTCCAGACCAAAGTGAAGGACAATATTTTCGCCATCGGAGACGCCACCAGCCTCCCGGCATCCAAGGCCGGCTCGGTCGCCCACTTCGAATCGGAAATCCTGACAGATAACATCATCCGCTACATCAACGGCCAGGAACTGGAACCCGGATTCGACGGACACGCCAACTGCTTCGTGGAAACCGGCAACCACAAGGCCCTCCTGATCGACTTCAACTACGACCAGGAACCGGTGGAAGGCAGTTTCCCCATACCCGGTATCGGCCCGATGAAACTGATGGAGGAATCCATGCTCAATCATATGGGCAAACTCGGCTTCAAGTGGATCTACTGGAATGTCCTGATGAAAGGACGCGCAATCCCGTTCATCCATCCGCAGATGCAAATGGCCGGGAAAAAGATTCCGGACAAGGAAAGCTGAATCGTTTAATCGCAAAAACAATAAAAATGGAAAAGACAATCAATGGTAATCCGGTTAGTGTAAACGAAGAGGGCTACCTCACCGATCTGAAACAATGGAATAAAGATATCGCGCTGGAAATTGCACAGGAAGAAGGTGTTGGAACGCTTTCTCCCAAGCACTGGGAAGTGATCGATTATCTCCAGAATCAATACCGCCAGAATATTCCGCTGACCATCCGCAAGATCGGCAGCAGCGGCGTCACCGATATCAAGGAATTCTACGCCCTGTTCCCGGGCGGTCCGCTGAAGAAAGCTTCTAAGATTGCTGGGATTCCGAAACCGGTGAGCTGTATTTGAGGATGAGGAACTGAGGAACTGAGGAATTGAGGAATTGAGGAATCGAGGAATCGAAAAATTGGACCGATTAAGTCGATTAATCCGAATGATTGGATTAGGCTGACCGACTGACGGACGCCCCAATCGGATCAATCGAATCAATCGAATCAATCGAACAATCGGAACAATCCCCACCTTCGCTGAAACTACGGCGGGCGGTGGAATCAATCGAGGAATCGGATCGATTGGGCTGACCATACAACGGCTGCCAACAATCGATTCAATCGAACAATCGAATCAATCGAATCAATCCAACAATCGAATCAATCAAAAACCTGGATCAATAAAAATCAATAGCCATGACAGAAGTAATGGAAAAAGTAGCGCCTGTTGCTGCGAAAGCAGAAAAAGATAAAATAAAAAAGATGTGCTTTATTTTATCCAAGGCCGGCCTGGAAAGCGTGTACGCATGCTTTATCATGGCCAACGGGGCCCGGATGGAAGGCATCGAAGCTGAGATTTTCTTCACCTTTTTCGGCCTGGACGCCGTTCATAACAAACGCCTCGAAAATCTTCACATCGCCACAGTGGGTAATCCGGGGATGCACATTCCGACCTTTCTGGGCGGGTTGCCGGGCATGGAAAGTTACGCTTCCAGAATGATGAAAAAGCAAATGGAAGCCATGGACCTCCCGAGCGTACACGAATTCCTGGACATCCTGTCCGCTTCCGGTGTAAAAATGTACGGTTGCAAACTGGCTGTCGATATGTTCAAACTGTCGAAAGACGACCTCTACGAAGGCATTGAAGATATCATTACGGTAGGCGACTTTTATGAAAACGCGGCCGGTGAAGGAACGCATATTGTTTTTGTATAATCCGTTTTACCATCGCTTCTGATGAGCCCCGGACGCTTCTCGCCCGGGGTTTATTTTTTTATTTTCTGCCGCAAACCTTATCTTCGCACGGATTGTTTCTGTGCCGTATGACCACCGAAGATTTCAAGCTCATATCCGAAACCGTGCCCAAAGATCCGGGCGTTTATCGCTTCCTCGACGCTGAGAATAAAATCCTCTATGTCGGCAAGGCTAAAAATCTCCGCAACCGGGTATCTTCCTATTTCGGCGAACGGCAGGACCGGGCCCACAAGACCCGCGTGATGGTCAAACACGCTCACCGCATCGAATTCACGATCGTGGAAACCGAAGCCGACGCCCTGCTCCTGGAAAATACCCTGATCAAGAAACACCAGCCCCGGTACAACGTCATGCTCAAGGACGGCAAGTCCTACTCCTATATTTGCATCAAAAAAGAGCGCTTCCCACGGGTTTTTCTCACCCGGAACGTCTACCGGGACGGCTCCACCTACTTCGGCCCCTATACCTCCAAAACCCGGATCAAGATCATCCTCGACCTGGTCAAACAGCTCTTCCCGCTCCGCAATTGCCCGCTGTCGCTGACGCAGGAGAATATTGAGACCGGCAAATTCAAGGTTTGCCTGGAATACCACATCAAGAACTGCCTGGGGCCCTGCGAGAACCTGGAAACGGAGGAAGAGTACAACGGACGGATCGAACAGATCAAGAATATCCTGAAAGGGAATTTCGGCGCGGTGATCCGCCATTTCAAGGACGAAATGCAGCGATATTCCGAAGAACTCGAATTTGAAAAAGCCCACAACATCAAGGAAAAGCTCACGGCATTCGAGGATTACCAGGCAAAATCCACCGTGGTCAGCTCCACCATCCGCGATGTGGATGTGTTTTCCATTGCCGGAAACGACAAGGAAGCCTTCGTCAACTATATCAAGGTGGTCAACGGCGCCATCATCCATACCCACACCCAGGAACTGGTGAAAAACCTGGATGACGACGACAGGGACATCCTCGAATACGCCATTCCGGCCCTGCGCGACCGGTTCAACAGCATTGCCACCGAAGTGATCCTGCCTTACGAACTGCAACTTGAGGACGAAACCCTCCAGATCACCGTGCCAAAGATCGGCGACAAGCGCAAGCTGCTCGAACTCTCGGAGAAAAACGTCAAATACTACCTCCTCCAGAAACAAAAGGAAGAGGCCACCCACACCAAAAAACAAACGCCGGCCGAGCGCATCCTCCGCACCCTCCGGAAGGACCTGCAGATGGAAGAGATCCCCCTGCACCTGGAGTGCTTCGACAACTCCAACATCCAGGGCACCAACCCGGTAGCCTCCTGCGTGGTGTTCAAAAATGCCAAACCCTCCAAAAAGGACTACCGCCACTTCAACGTGAAAACGGTGGAAGGTCCCGACGACTTTGCCAGCATGCGCGAGATCGTACACCGGCGGTATAAGCGGCTGCTGGAAGAAAAACAACCGCTGCCCCAACTCGTCATCATCGACGGCGGGAAAGGCCAGCTGGGCGCCGCTATGGAAAGCATTCGCGAACTGGGGCTGGAAGACAAATTCACCGTCATCGGTATCGCCAAAAAGCTGGAGGAGATCTTTTTTCCGAATGACCCCATCCCGCTCCACATCGACAAGAAATCCGAATCGCTCAAACTCATCCAGCAGGCCCGCAACGAGGCCCACCGGTTTGCCATCACCTTCCACCGCGACCAGCGATCCCGCAATTTCCTGGGTACGGAGCTGACCGCCATTCCTGGTATCGGTGAAAAAACAGCCGAAAAACTGCTGTCCCATTTCGGCTCGGTCAAAAAACTGCGGGGAGCCACCGTCGCCCAGATCGCGGAGGCGTCCAGTATGAACGTGGCCAAAAAGATCAGGGCTCATTTTGACGGCTCGCAGCAGGACGCTCCGCCCGACCTGACGGTGTAAGGCATAAGCGGTATTTTCCGGTATGTTTCAGGGTCCTACAAGAAGATCGCTGATTTGAAAGATTATTCTCGCTTCTACTTTTTATTCTTCTCTAATACGCTCCTTAGTTCTTTCAATTCTTCAGTGGTAACACAATTCTGGAATCCCTTAGCCGCCAACCCAGTAATCAATTCTTTATCTCCTGTCCATAATTTGACTCCTTCATATTCACTTAATGCAACAAAGGCTATATCATCTATATCAACATCCCGAACCAATCGTAACGCTTTCTGCCAAACTTCAAATGGAATAATTTCTTCAGAGATAAACTTGATGCAGGAAAAAACTTGTTCTATGGATTGTTCGATCTGCACTTGCGAAAGACTAGTGGCGCGAAATCTAAGTAGCACCATAGTTTCGGGAGGCTATTTTTTCGACCGGCAAGGCGCGAGGAGGGAGCATAGCGGGACTCTGTGACGGACGAGCAACGCAGCAGGTCGGAAAAAGAGGCCGCGAAACTTGAGTGGTATCTAGATTTCGCGCCACTAGAGATAGTCATCAATTTTTCTTCATGCTTTTCAATTTCATCTTTCAAGTACATAACACTTCTAAATTCAAACATAGACTCGGAGTTCATGAGTAAATCCCCAATCTTACTATTTGTATTCAGGATCGCACTAAACACAATATTATTATCGACAACAATCTTCATGGTTTTAAAAAGCGCCCTTTGTTCTCTTCCCACCAATTCCTATTTGCCTCTTTGGCCAGTTTGTCGACATCTTCCTGAGATGCCTTACTTCCAGCAGTTACCTCTCGGTAGGTCAAAAAATTGATAAGCCGTTGGAGCCCTTCCGTATCCACATTTCCAGGAACACGAATGATAATCTCACTATTGCTTCGTTCTATTGTCATGAGTTTATTTTTTCTACAATATACAATCATTTTGTAAGATTGGTTCTTACAAAGATTACGAAACCATCAAATCATTCTCCAATGGAACCCGGAAGAAGGCGTGCGCCCAATCCCCATCCGCCGAAATCCTGACCGATGCCGGCCCCCTATGCTGAGCAAAGTCGAAGCATCCACCCTCTCTCACCCTCTCACCCTCTCTCTCACCCCCTCCCTACTCCGACCTCAACGACCGCACCGGATTCGCCAGCGCCGCCCTCACCGACTGAAAGCTCACTGTCAGAAAAGCGATCACCAAAGCGCCGGCGCCCGCCAGCAGCGCGATCGACCCGAACCCCCACCAACCCAGATCGATGCGGTAGGCGAAGCTCGACAGCCATTTGTTCATGAAATACCAGGCCAGGGGGGTGGCAATGACGAGCGCGAGGCCTACAAGCGTCAGGAAATCACGGGACAACAAGCCCACGATTCCGGTCACAGAAGCGCCCAGCACTTTGCGCACGCCGATCTCCTTGGTGCGTTGCTGGGCGATGAAGGTAGACAGCCCCACCAGGCCGATGCAGGCGATAAAAATGGCCAGAAAGGCGAAGGTGGCGATGATGCTCCCGATCTGTTGCTCGCTGTTGTACATCCGGTCAAAACGCTCGTCCATGAAGTTGTACGAAAAAGGTTGGCCTGGGGCCATTTCGTTCCAGGCATTCTGCACCTTCTGGATGAACCCCGGGAGGTCGTTCCCCTGGAATCGCATGGTCAGAAACCCGCGACTGTCGCCCAGGAATAACCCCATGGGAGCGATGGTTTGTCGCAGGCTTTCAAAATTGAAGTCTTTGATGATGCCGATAACAGTGTACAATACGATCCTTTCCTCATCGCCTACATCGCCGAGCTTCTGACCGATCACCTCATCCAGTTTGGCGGGATCGGGCTGGTAATAGGACGCCAGTTTTTCATTGATGATAACGCCCAGGCTGTCGGACGGGAATTCCGCCGAAAAGTTCCGGCCGTACAGGACCTGCATATCCATGGTCGGGATATAGTCGCGATCAACGGTCCAGTTGTGGATCAGGACCGCTTTGTCCGCGTCCGCGCTTTCTCCCAGGAAATACGAACTGGTGTTGTTGTAGGACGGTACCGGCAGGAAACCCGAAACCGTGGCGTTGACCACTTCCGGCATCGACCTGATCCTTTCCTTGAACGGGAGGACATTGTCGCCCAGGGCATATACGTCATTCAGCATGATCAGGTGTTCGCGGTTGTAGCCCAGTTTCTTTTCCTGTATGAAATTCAGTTGCCGGTACACCACCAGCGTACAGCAGAGCAGGGTTATGGTGATGAGGAATTGGAAAACCACCAGCCCGTTGCGCAGGATCGACCGCGAGCTTTCCAGTTTGAAAACGCCTTTCAGCACCTTGACCGGTTCAAACCGCGACAAGAAAGCCGCCGGGTAACTGCCCGCCAAGAAACCGACCAGGAGCGCCAGTCCGACGGTCAGGAAAACAAAACCCGGCCTGAAAATCTGACCCAATCCGAATTGTTTGCCCGACAGGGTATTGAAATAGGGCAGCAACAGCACGACCATGCCCCAGGCCAGTACCAGGGCCATTGCGCTCAACAGCGTGCTTTCGCCGAGAAACTGGTTGATCAGGTGGCCTCGCTGGGCGCCCACGACCTTGCGAACGCCGACCTCCCGGGCCCGGATAGCCGACCGGGCGGTCGACAAATTCATGAAATTGATGCAGGCGATCAGCAGGATCAGGATGCCGATAATCGAAAAGATCCAGACGTATTTGACGTCGCTGTTGGCCTCCTGCTCGTCCCGTTTGTCGGAGTATAAATGGATATCGGTAATCGGAAAAAGGTGGTAGGTGAACCTGTTGCCGGCCGCCAGGAAATCATCCCAGGACATCCGGATGTATTTTTCCACTTCCGGACCAAAATATTTCCGGATCAGGTACGGCGCCATCCGGGCTTCAAATGCCCTGGCGTCAACATCCTTTCGCAGCACCACGTAGGTATTGAAGTTCATGCTGCCCCATTCCGATGTGCGGCTTTCTTCCAGGCTGGCCAGCGACAGGTAAAAGTCGTAATGAAAATGGGTATTGGCCGGCGTTTTTTCCATCACTCCGGTTACCGTATAGCCGGTTTTGTTGTCCATCAGCAGCGTCTTGCCGATAGGGTCGGCGGCGCCGAAATACTTTTCAGCCATTTCGGCGGTGATCACGGCAACATTGGGTTTGTTGAGCACCCGGAGGGGGTCCCCCTCAATGAGTTTGAGCCCGAAAACCTGGAAAAGAGTGCTGTCGGCAAAGATCACATTGTCCTCCCGGTAATGCCGGTTCTCGTATTTGACCAGAAAAGTGCCCTGGCTCCGGAAGCGGCAGTAAGTTTCCACCTCCGGGAATTCTTCCTTGACCGTCGGCCCGAAAGCGCCGGTATTTTGAGCGGTTACAAGCACCTGATCCCCGAGTTGGCCTTCCACATCAACCCGGTAGGTGCGGTCAGCGAAGGGATGATAGAGGTCATAGCTCCGCTCCTGGTTGACATACAACAAAATGAAAAGGAAAGCCGTAAGGCCTATGGACAGGCCCAGGATGTTGATCAGGGAATAAAACTTGTACTTGGTCAGGTTGCGCCAGGCAATTTTCAGGTGATTCTTCCACATAGTCGGGCGGTTATTTTTGGATGATAGATTCAGTGTTCCTTGCAGCCGTAACGGGTTAATTGTCATATGGATTCATTGCCGATGCTCCGGCAATCGGAGATGACCCCGGATGATCAACCATGGATCAATGAAAACGCATAACCGGGCGGTAAAGAACCGGACTGCAATAACAGGGAGATGACCAAAAGCCCCCGCTACCCCCATTGGCCGGGTCAAAAATCGCCGCGGCGACATCTGTTATTATTTTTCAGACCCCATTAAACTATTTCCGGCGGTGTTCCTTTTTATAACAAGGCCCCGTTGAATTCCGGACGAAAACCACTATTCTACTGATCAGGACGCAGTAAAACATGAAAATCGGAATCGTTTGTTATCCCACCTATGGTGGCAGCGGCGTACTCGCCACAGAACTGGGCATGGGCCTGGCAAAAAGGGGCCACGAGGTCCATTTCATTACTTACAGAAGACCTGCCAGGCTGACCTCTTTCCACGAAAACGTACTGTTCCACGAGGTAAGCGGCGAGGACTATCCCTTGTTTGAATACGCACCCTATGAAACGGCGCTGGCCAGCAAACTGGTGGATGTCGTCAAATTTGAGGGCCTGGAACTCCTGCATGTCCATTATGCCATCCCCCACGCCGCCGTAGCCTACATGGCCAAAAAGGTACTGTTGACGGAAGGCATCTATATCCCGGTGGTCACTACCCTGCACGGCACCGACATCACGCTGGTCGGCACCAACAAGGCTTTCGAACCGGTGGTTACGTTTTCCATCAACAAGTCCGACGGTGTGACGGCGGTTTCCGAGAGCCTCAAAAAGCAAACCCTCGAATATTTCAACGTCCAGAAGGACATCCGCGTCATCTACAATTTTGTCGACTTCACCCGGTTCAAAAAGATCGACAAGGACCACTTCAAAAAAGCCATTGCCCCGCACGGAGAACGGGTGATCGTGCATACCTCCAACTTCCGGAAGGTGAAGCGGGTGGAGGACGTGGTCCAGGTCTTCCGGAGAGTCCACAAGCGCATTCCCTCCAAATTGCTGCTGGTCGGCGACGGCCCCGAACGCTACAATGCCGAAGAGCTTTGCCGCAAAATGGGACTCTGGCACGAGGTCAGGTTCCTGGGCAAACAAGACGCCATTGAAGAGCTTCTGGCGGTTTCCGACCTGTTCATCATGCCGTCCGAAAGCGAGAGCTTCGGCCTGGCGGCCCTCGAAGCCATGGCCTGCGAAGTGCCGGTGATCAGCACGGATGTAGGCGGCCTGCCCGAGCTCAACGTCCACGGCAAAACGGGCTTCATCAGCCAGGTCGGCGACATTGAGGACATGGCGAAAAACGCAATTGCCATTCTGAGCGACGACGAGACCCTGCAAGAATTCCGGCACAATGCCCTTGAACAGGCCCGCCGGTTCGACATCGGCCTCATCCTGCCGCAATACGAGGCCTATTACCAGGAAATTGTGGAGACCGCCAAACGGGAACAACCCGCCGAAGCCTGATTTTAACCGGGGTGTGCAAAGTATTTGACGAATTTCGTTAATCAGGCATACTTTTATGCGGTAATTTCGTTTTTCTTAGTATATAGCAGTCCTAACAAGATGTAAATGAAGGTCGCTCTACGGATATTCATATGGAACGCCCTGTTTTTTTCGGTTGCCGGCCTGCAGGCGCAAGACCCGGTTTTCAGCCAGTTTTTTGCTTCGCCCCTGCAAACCAATCCCGCGTTTACAGGCGTCACTTTTGCCCCGCGCATTACCCTGAACTACCGCAATCAGTACACCAACTGGTTGGGCGGCTCAGCGTATAAAACCTATGCGGCCTCCTACGAACAGTCCATCGAATCGCTCAACAGCGGCCTCGGGCTGACCCTCATGGCCGACGACGCCGGGCAGGGCATCTACAAGACCAATCAGGTCAGCGCCTTCTACAGCTATCGCGTAAGGACCAATAATGATATCTTCTTCCAGTTCGGCATGGAAGCCGGGTTCACCCAATCCACGCTCGACTGGGACCAGCTCATCTTCGGCGATCAGTTGGACCCGCTCAACGGGCCGACCGATCCTTCCGGCAATCCGTACCTGTCGGAAGAGAACAGGCCCGAATCCCTCAACCAGACCCGCTTTGACGTATCGGCCGGTTTGCTGGTCTACACCGGGTCGGTTTACGGCGGCATTTCACTCAAGCACCTGAACACCCCGGACGAGAGCCTGATCGGCCTCAATGAGAGCATCAATGCAGGCAGGCCGATGCGGATCACCCTCCACGGAGGCGGCGATTTTCCCATCGGGCGGCGCAATAAAAGGGGAGAGCCGTCGTTCATATCTCCGAATCTCCTGTTCATCAAACAGGGCGATTTCGGTCAGATCAACGGAGGCGCTTATGCCGGGTTGGGCCGGGTTTTCACCGGGCTGTGGTACCGCCACACGTTTTCCAATCCCGACGCAGTCATCCTGCTGGCCGGTTTCCGGGAAGGCGTTCTTCGCATCGGTTACAGCTATGACCTCACCATTTCGAGGTTGGCAACGGCGCCCGGCGGCGCCGGCGGAACCCATGAGATCTCACTGACCATCGACTTTTCGGATAGTA
>WBZL01002534.1_pt1 | contig 17757 bp, 12 predicted proteins | sample 5204291 | NCBI WGS metagenome assembly WBZL01 (sample SAMN12344345, study PRJNA552823) | activated sludge metagenome | biome: Activated sludge suspended growth; feature: Nitrification reactor; material: Wastewater; isolation source: activated sludge from nitrification reactor of wastewater...
GGTGCTCGAGGCCCCCGCGGCCGATGTGGCCGCCGTCCAGGCCCTCGTCCAGCACGAGATGGAGTCGGTCGCCAGCCTTGCCGTGCCCCTGGTGGTCGACGCCGCCGCGGGGGTGAGCTGGTACGAGGCGAAGGGGTAGCTGAGGCTATCCTCGTATCGTCACACGCCGCTGTACCCAGTCGATCGCGAGGACCGTGAGCTTCCTTGCCAGCCCCGCCGAGGTAAATCCGATGTCGGCCGGCCCCATGAGCGGCTCTTGCACCAGGTCGGCGTCGCGGCCGCTGATCGAGACAATGAGATAGTCCTGCCCGAACTCGTTCCGGAAGGTCACCGCCACTTCGGCTTCGGCAACCCCGAGGTAGGTGCTTTGTCCGTCGTCCAGAGAGTGAGAAGTGGGCTGAGGCGGTGGAGATCTGGGCATTGGCTGCGAGCGACTTGGGTGCTCTGCGCCTGACGTTCCCTTGCCGCTACCCGAGGCGTCGCGGGTTGGGTTCACGCCGATCGGATCGACGGTTGCCTTTCCAGCCTTCTCCTGACTGGCTGTCGGAGGGCCATTGACAGGCCGTTGAGTTTCACTGATCGGCGATCCGGCTCTCAGGCCAGAAGCCACATTCAGGCCCGCCGTCGTCAGCGACGCTGTCAGACCCGCGGTTGCGAGCCAGAGGAAGGGGTGGCGCTTGCCCACTTCAAGTCTGGGAGCGGGCGCCTCGCTGAGAAGGCGACCCTGGCTTGCACGAAGATAGACCACAGGTGTCGCCCACTCGGTGGAATCGGGCCAGGCGCGCACTAGGGCGAGCCGGGCCTCGGTAACAGCGATGTCGATTGGGTCACCGGCGGCAATTCTGCGGTAGAAGCAGCGACTGAACTCCAGCGCCGCGGCGTCGGTGATCGGGAACTGCATCGCGACCACGGATGGGATGCCAACGCGTAGAAGCGCTGTCGCCACCGCCGACCACGCACCGGGTTGGTGAACGGCCGCCGTCTCGCACGCGTTGAGCACCACCCAACGCAGGCTGAGGAAGTCGCGTAGCTCCTCGGCAAGCTGGCTGGCACGGATGGCTACTGCCTCACCTCGTTCGCCGTGGAGGAGGAGCCCGCCTTCCCCTCCAGAGCTCGAGCCGAAACCGTGCCCCATGAAGTGAAGCCCCTCGGCCGGCCGTGCAAGCAGCGCTTCCCGCAGCTCATGGAGAGTGATCAGGGAGACGGGTTCAACCTCGATTCGTGCATTTCCGGCGAGCGTCCGCTGGAGTACCTCCTTTTCCGTTTGAAGATTCAGCGTGGCTCGCCCGTCTTGGGCGCCGCGCAGCACCAGGATCCGTAGGCCGGACGAGGAGCATGGTCGCTCCGGTGGGCACGGCAAGCTCAGATACCGTACTACCGGGGTCTGTCTACTACGACTCAGAAACCGCCGTTCCTCAGGAAGGAAGAGGGTCTCCCAAGGCAGACGATGAAGCACCTCAAGGGCTGGATCATCGAGGCCGAGATGCACGCGGATCCGAAGACCGAGGCCTGACTGCCCTCGTACGGCTCCCAAGCACTGATCGAACAGGCTGCGCAACACTCCGGAGAACACTAGGCGGAAGAGATGGGCCCCTAGGGTGGCGGCGTTAGCGTCACCCTGGGCCGTGTGAAATGCATCGCCCAGCGGACGGAGCTTCCGAGAAGCGCAATACAATTCGGCTGCATCGGCGCTGCGGTCGGCGAGAGCATGAAGTTGGCGGAGATCACACCTACCCTCGGCCTCACCAGCCAGTCTGCAGGCGGCGAGGATCTGGATGGACCCTGTTGCTTCGCTTGCGAAGCGCAGACTGAGATTCTCGAATTCCATCGCCGTCTCTGGAGAGAGCATCGAGCGCCAGAATCGTGATCACAGTGGGGGGGGACTGGGCAGAGGCACGGGCAGATACCTGTTGAGAAGGCCCTTGAAGAAACGCTTGGCGCCCTCCTTGATTGTCTTCTTGGCCTCGCTGCGGATGGTCTCCTGGATCGGTGCCTGCTGCTCCATCAGGTCGTTGAGAGCTGCGGCAGGATCACCGGGTTGAGGTGCCACCCCTGTCACGGCTCCCGAGATGGCCGTCAGGTTGGGGACGGCGACCTGATCGATTGAGATGTTGCGAAAAGCCACGCCGAATCGCTCATTTTCTGTGGCCAATCCGATGCTGAGCTGGCTAATGCTCGAGGTCTCAGGCACGATGCCACGGAAGATCAGGGTCGCCGGGGTCGGAACGCCGTAGATCAGAGTCTGCTCTGCCCAGTCGGACCTGGAAGTCTCCACGCTGTTCGCAACGGATATCGAGTCTGGGTGGTAGGCATTTCCCAGGTTGTCGTAGAGCCTGGTGGGCCCAAGGCCCAGCTTCAGGACGCGATCGGGCCCTCCGTTTTGGATCAGCATCCTACAGCTGATTGCTTGGCCGGATAGTTCACATCCCTGCAGTTCAAAAACGAACTTGTGATCGAGTACGGGCTCGGGCTTCTGCCGCACGACGGCGAGTTTGGTGCTCGTTCCCGCCGGTGATGCAGTCGTCGTGGCGGGTGTCTCGGCCACGACCGTCTTGCCGAGCATCTCGTCGATGGCGCCGCCGCGGGGGACGTCAGCCCGGCTTGAACCAATCATTTTTGCAGTGTCCACGTCGATGATCTTCACGGTGACGTGTACCGTCTCGCCAAAGGCGGTGAGAGATCCAAGAGCGAGAGCCTCAACGCCGGCGATCTTTCCCAGCTGGCGTACTGTCTGTGGATCAACCAGGCCCGAGGCTGAGAGCCTCTGCTCGCGCAGGATGGCAGCGAGCCGATTGCGGTCCACGACCTCGAAGCCATTGGCGCGTTCAGTTAGCGTGACTGAGAGCTCCTCGGCGAGAAATCTTCCCAGTTCTGTTACGTTGCCGTTGAGATCGGTCATGTCAACTACTGCCACCGTCTTCTTGGTAGCGGCCCTGATCTTGTTGTTCATCTCGTCTGCCAGCGACTGGATCTCGCGTTCGTAGCCACTCGCTGCGCTCCAGCCGGGTAGGCTCAGGAAGAGGAGGAGGGCGAAGGAGAACAACGTAGTTCTTCTTGCTCGTGACTGCATGGACTACTCCTTTTCGCTCGGGAATTGATCGAACGTTTCGTTGAACTGATCACTGCGCACCTTTGACCTGAAATGAGCCTGCCAAGAGGCCCGAAGGCGCCGATGATCATGTCTTTTCTGGACGTCGATCCTAGAAACCGTCTGACGGAGTTTGTTTAGCGCCGACTCTTGCTTCAGCGCCGAGCCGGGTGGGGGGCGAGGGGATAGGGCCTCTATCGTTCGGATTTCGGGCTCGCCCAGCAGCTGGGCGCCGGCATCGGCGCCAAGGAGGCCGATCGCTTCATCCAGGCCTACCTCGACCGCCTGCCCGGCGTGCGGCGCTACCTCGAGGAGACCAAGGCGCAAGCCGAGCGCGACGGCAAGGTCGAGACCCTCTACGGCCGCGTCCGCTGGCTGCCGGACATCAAGTCTCCCAACTGGAACCTGCGGGAGAACGCCCGCCGGATGGCGATCAACGCCCGCATCCAGGGCACCGCCGCCGACCTCATGAAGCTCGCCATGATCGCCGTCGACCGCCGGCTGCGCGCCGAGGTCCCCGCCGCCCGCCTGCTGCTCACGGTCCACGACGAGCTGGTGCTCGAGGCCCCCGCCGATGTGGCCGCCGTCCAGGCCCTCGTCCAGCACGAGATGGAGTCGGTCGCCAGCCTTGCCGTGCCCCTGGTGGTCGACGCCGCCGCGGGGGTGAGCTGGTACGAGGCGAAGGGGTAGCTCAGGCCGCGGGCTCGGGAGCGGCGGCCAGCCAACGGCCGAGCGTCGCTTCCAGCTGCTCCTCGCTGAACGGCTTGGCGAGATAGTCGTCCATCCCGGCGTCGAGGCAGCGCTCGCGGTCGCCCTCGAGGGCGTGGGCGGTGACCGCGACGATCGGCAGCCGTACCGAGGTGAGGGCGGCCGTCACGGCCTCTTGCTCCCGCACCAGCCGAGCCGTGGCGTAGCCGTCGAGGTCGGGCATCTGGCAGTCGAGGAGGAGGAGGTCGTACTGCCGCTCGTCGAGGGCGGCCAGCACGCCGTGACCGTCTTCGACGCAGTCGACCTCGCAGCCCAGCTCGCGCAGGCGCAGCTCGGTGAGCATCCGGCTCACCGGCTCGTCCTCGGCCAGCAGGACCCGCTTGCCGGGCCAGGTGGGGCCTTGGCCGTCCGTCACCGCGGCCGCCACCTTGGCGCCTTGCAGCTCGAACGGCAGCGCGAAGCTGAAGCGGGCCCCGCTGCCCACCGAGCTTGCCAGCTCGATGCGGCCGCCCATCAGCCGCACCAGCCGGTCGCAGATCGCCAGCCCCAGGCCGGTGCCCCCGAAGCGGCGCGAGGCGGAGGCGTCACCCTGGCTGAAGGGCGCGAAGATCTCCTGTTGCTGCGGTGTCGCGATGCCGATGCCGCTGTCTTCGACGCTGAACAGGAGCTTGACGCGCCTGACCTCCGCGGTGAGCAGCCGGGCCTCGAGCCGCACCCAACCGCTGGGCGTGAACTTGAGGGCGTTGTCGAGCAGGTTGAGCAGCACCTGGCGCAGCCGCAGCGGGTCACCGTGCACGACCCTCGGCAGGTCGTCCGAGGTCATCACCTCGATGGTGAGCCCGTTCTGCTCGGCCCGTTCGGCGAGGGCGGACCGCACGTCGGTGAGGAGATCGGCGGGGGCGAAGGCGATCGACTCGACGTGGAGCTTGCCGGCCTCCAAGCGCGAGAAGTCGAGGATGTCGTCGACCAGCCGCAGGAGCCCGGCGGCGGCCCCGCGCAGCAAGCGCAGCTGCTCGCCGGCCGGCGCCGGCAAGATGAGCTTCGCCAGCCGTTCGGCGAGGCCCACGATGACGCCGATCGGCGTCCTGACCTCGTGGCTGATGTTGGCGAGGAAGGCTTCCTTGACCCGCACACCGGCCTCGGCGCGCGCCTTCTCCTGCTCCAGCGCCTCGACGAGGCGGCGGCCTTCGCGGATGGTGACCACCTGGCGCACCGAGACGAGGAGCGTGATGAGTGCCGCCCCCAGCGCCAGCTCCGCGGCGTCGTCCGCCCGCGGGTCGGCCGAGGTGGCCGCGACCAGGGCACCGAGCACGGCGAGGACGGCGGCATAGGGCAGGACGCCGTAGGTTACCCGCCGCCACTGGCCTTCGTCGGCAGGCTCCGGCCTCCCGGCCGAACGCGCCCCGATCGCCCGTCGTTGCACCTCGGCGGCGGCCGCGAGGGCCACCCAGGCGAGCCCCCAGACCACCTCCGGCAGGCCGCCGGCGGTGTGGCCGCCGCCGAGCTCGTCGCGGGCGTAGACGATGTCGCCGACCAGCTGGAGGAGGACGTTGACGGCGATCAGGTCGAGTACCAGTCGCGGCAAGCCATGGTCGCCCCGCATCACCAGGCGCAGCAGCCCGAAGAGCACCAGGAGGTCGCAGATCACCGTCGCCACCAGCACTGCCACCCCGGCGAGGCTGGCATCGCCGCGTTCGGCGAGGGGCTCGATCAGAAAGACCCAGCTGAGCAGCCCTGCCGCCGTCATCACCACGCCGGTGTCGAGCCAAAAGGTGAGGCCGGAGGAGGCCGCAGAGCCGCGCGGCACACAGAGCAGGCCGGCGAAGAGGCCGATGTAGAAGAGGAAGAAGAACGGGTCGGCCCAGGTGGCGAGGGGGCTTACCTGGAGCACCACCTCGTAGTAGAACCAGATGAGGTCCGCCACCACTACGGCGGCGCTGGCGACGGTGAACCAGCGCCAGGCCCAGCGCACCCCGGGCGCCATCTCCGGCGTGCGCGAGGTCAGCCAGGCGAGGAGCGCCACGCCCAGCGGCAGGGGCACGTTGGCGAGGTCGGTGACCACCAGCCGCCAGCGCTCGGGGCCGCCGCCGAGCCACATCCAGAGCAGGTTGAGGAGAGCGTAGGCGGCGAGGGCGGCGACCGCCGGGGCGAGCGAGCGCACCCTGTCGGAGGGCGCCGTCGGCGTTGCCGTCACGGTGAGCTGCCCTCGGCCCGTTCCTGCAGCCGGTCGCGATACAGCTCGGCGACCTGGATCTTCTGCCAGATCTTCTGCGACAGGGCGCCCGTCAGGCTCTCGATGTCCTCCACCGCATCGAGCACCTGGCTGTCCTCGCAGTACTGCGGGTAGAGGGCCGCCGTCTTACCGATCAGCGACAGCATCTCGCTGCAGTAGTCGAGGTAGCGCATCAGCTCGTAGGACGAGAGGTGGGACGCCGGCGAGGAGGCTGTCGAGCTCGCCTCGGGGAGCAGCCGCCCGGGGTCCTTGGTCAGCTGGTGCATGTCGATCACATGGGCGATGGCGCGCAGCTGGTGCAGACCCTTGGCCGCCTTCGAGCGCTTGATCCGCGTCTCCAGGCTGAGCAGGAAGAGGACGGCCACGCCCACCAGCACCACTTCCTGGGTGGTGGCCTCGACGCCCTGGGCGAGGTCGCTCCAATCGCTCGAGCGGACCTCCGGCCGCATGGCGACGATCGACAGCACCAGGCTCGCCAGGCCGATCAACAGCAGCAGCCCGATCGCCCAGCGCAGGCTGCGGATCGGCCGGCGGATCCAGCGGCAGCGCTGCTCGGTGTCGCGCACCAGGGCCTCCAGCTCGGCGGCCACCTCGGCGAGGTCCGAGTCGGGGAAGCGCTCGGCGATGCGGCGGTGCAACCGGCAGACGGTGCGGTCGATCTTCGCCGGATGCAGCTGCCGGTACTGGCTGGCCTTGCCGCCCGCCTCCAGGTCGTGCGTCTCAGGCATGGGTCCCCAGCATGATTGGTTCCGAAGGAATGACTCTATCGCCCTTGCGGCCCATCGGGCAGAGGCGCGGGAGGTCGCAGGTAGGCTGGTGCTGCGATCCAGACCAGGAGCGAGGGAAGCCGTTCCACGCGATCTCTCTGGCTGCAGCGTCCACCTCGACACCGGCGACGAGCTGCGCCGGCGCGCGGCGGCGGTCCGCGGCTTGGGGGCCGCCGGCTGACGGCGAGGTCCATCGCGACCACGTACCTCTTCATTCGATCTATGAGGATGATCGCGCTGGTTCCCGGTCCGAGCCCCGGCTCAGGGCCGCATGTCCTTGCGAAATAAGGACCTTCTCGCTCCCCTCCAGGCTGGCACCGCGGTTGCGTGGCGAGGCCCCTCGAGACCCATTTCGACGCTCACAGAACGGGGAAGGGGGAAGGATGAGGCTGGAGGCTTGGAAGACGAGAGGTGCGGTCCTGGTGCTGGTGGTCGTGGCTGCTGGCTGGTTCGGCCACCCCGCCCTGGCGCAAGACCTCAACGGCTTCGTGCCCGCGGCGGGTGAGGGCGACCTCGCTCTCGGCGCGACCACGGAGAGCTACGACCACTTCTGGTTGGGTACCCGCCGGGTGGCCGACCCTGGGCTGGGTGAGGTCGAGACCCGCAGCCTCAGTCTCTGGGGCCAGTACGGGTTGACCGATCATCTCTCCGTGGTGGCCAACCTGGCCTACGTCGATGCCGATTCGAACGGCCTCGCCGGCTTCGCCGAGGCGAGCCTGCAAGACCTCTCCGTTCTCCTTCGCTACCGCGCCCTCCGGTACCAGGCGAGCGGCGGCACGGTAAGCAAGCTGGTGTTGGCCGCGGGCCTGCGCACTCCGGCGAGGAACTACACGGCCGATGCGCCGGTGAGCCCCGGGGACGGCACCACGGACGCCCTGGCGCGCGTCGTCTACCAGCTCGAGCGGGGCGCCTTCTACTTCTCGCAGCAGGTGGGCTACGACGCCCGAGGGGGTGACGCTCCCGACGGCTACCCGTTCTACAGCGAGCTTGGCTTCACCGCGCGACGGGTGACGACGACGGCCTTCTACCAGCGCTACATCGCCGCCGGCGGCACGGACATCGGTGAGCCCGGCTTCACGTTTCCCAGCAACCAGGAAGAGTCCACGCGCGTTGGCGCCAAGGTCTTCGTCCGTCTCGGCAGCGGCCTCGGCGTCGCGGCCGGCGGTTTCACCAGCCTCGACGGCCGCAACACGGGGGACGCGACCGGCTACTTTCTCGCCGCCGTCTTCCACTTCGGCCGCTGAGCAGGCGGCGAGGGCTCGACCGCGACTTCGACGAAGCTGGGGTGGGCTTCCGAGCCCAGCACCTCGACCTGGGCGGTGCGGGCGTCGCGGACCGATTCCGCTGCCACCTCGCCGCCGCCGTTGAAGTTGCGGGCGAGGAAAAGCGAGTGGAGGGAGCGCACGACCAGCCGCAGGCGGCTGCCGGCCGGCACGTCGCGGGCGATGAAGGGAAGCTCGAAACGGGCCAGGAAGGGCTTGCCGGGGGCGACCAGGCTCGGCCGCGCCAGCGAGGAGCGGAAGCGCGCCCGCAGCCAGTCCTCGCCGAGGAGGACCCGCTGACCCGAGGGCTCAAGCACGTCGAGCACCACGCCGAGGTCGGCATCGGGCACGTCCAGCCTTAGCCAGAGGGAGACGACGGGCATGCCGGCCAGGGTGAGCCCGCGGGCGAGCGGCGGGCTCTGGTAGGCGACGCCCAGGCCGCCGAGGTCGTCGGGAGCGTCGAGCCGGACGGCCCAGTCCGTGGGCTCCACCGGTTCGGCGGCGAAGGGTCGCAGGTCGCGCGGATCGTAGGTCCAGCCAGCCGCGACGGCGCCTCGTCGCGGGGTGCTGAGCAAGGCTCCGGGCGTCGTCAGGGTGAGCCGCCTGGCCGCTGCGGCGAGGAAGAAGCGGCGTCTTTCCTGGCCCACCGCGGCCAGGCTCTCGGCCGTGGCCCAGGCCTCGCGCCCGCCGACGTAGTAGCGCAGCGGGTGCGCGAGCTCCGCTGGCAGCGGCCCGCCAGCGAGGGCGTGGCGGAAGAAGGCCGCCAGCAAGGCGGGCAGGTCGAGCAGGCTTGCCGGTCCGCAGGGGAGCCCACCGGCTTCGGCGCTCGGCTGCAAGGTCCCGTGGTGGTCCCAAGGGCCGATCAGCAGGCGGTGTCGCGCTGCGCCGCCGGCTGCCCGCAGGTGCTCCCGGTAGTACCAGAGGGCGCCCACCTGGTTGCCCTCGTAGGCGCCGACGATGGTCAGGATCGGGAGGTCCAGGCGGGCGAAGTCGGCGGGCTGCGGGGTGACCGAGGTCCAGAAGTCGTCGAGCACCGGGTGGTCGAGGAAACGCTGGAAGAGGGGCGAGGGCAGGCCGACGACGCGGTCGAAGTCCCGCAGTGGGCGGCCGGAGCCCGCCCACTCCCGCAGCTTGGCGGCCCAGGCCTCCGGGTCGGTCGCGAGCTTCTTTCCCAGCGGCTCGCGGCCGGTGAGGAGGAGCCACTGCAAGGCGTCCGGCCCGACCATGCCTCGCCAACCCCAGAAGGGGAAAGACGGTGAGATCGGCACGGCAGCGCCGAGGTGGGTGGGGCGCTCCTTGAGCGTGCTCCACACCGCCCGGCCACCGTAGGAATGGCCCAGCATGCCGACCTTGCCGGTGCACCAGGGCTGGGCAGCCAGCCACTCGACGAGGTCATGGCCATCGCGGCCGTCGGCTCGCCAGGGGTCGCGTTCACCCTCGGAGGCGCCTCCGCCGCGGACGTCGACCGTCGCCACGGCAAAGCCCTCGCGAGCGAGGCGGCTGGCGATTGGCCGCAGGGCCTCGAGGCCGTAGGGCGTCATCCACAGCAGCGCAGGCGCGGGCAACGCCTTGGGGCGGTAGAGATCGGCGTGCAGCCGAACACCGTCGCGGACGGCGACCTGGACGCCGACGGTGAGATCGAGAGTGGCCTCCGGCTCGGCTGCTCCGGCGTGGAGGCCCGCCGCCGCCAGCCCTGCGAGAAGGAGCCAGCGCAGCGGCCGTCGCCGAGGGTTCACAGCAACGTGCCGCGCAGCAGCACGGCGGCGACGCTGAAGTAAATCACCAGGCCGGTGACGTCGACCAGGGTGGCGACGAAGGGGGCCGAGGAGGCGGCCGGGTCGAGGCCCAGGCGTTCGAGGAGCAGGGGGAGGAGCGAGCCCGAGAGGGTGCCCCAGAGCACGACGCCGACGAGCGACAGGGCGACGACCGCCGCCACCATCGGCCAGTGCGGGCCGTAGACGTCCGAGAAGGTCGACCAGATGGCGATGCGCAGAAAGCCGATCGCTCCCAGGACGCCGCCGAGGGCGAGGCCGGAGAGCACCTCGCGGCGCACCACCCGCCACCAGTCACGGGGGGTGAGCTCGCCCAGGGCGAGGGCGCGGATCACCAGCGTTGCCGCCTGGCTGCCGGAATTGCCTCCTGAGGAGATGATCAGCGGGATGAAGAGGGCGAGGATCACCGCGCGGGCCAGCTCCTGCTCGAAAAAGCCCATGGCAGTCGCAGTGAGCATCTCGCCGAGGAAGAGCACCACCAGCCAGGTGGCCCGCTTCTTGACCATCCGGCGCAGCGAGATGGTCAGATAGGGCTCCTCCAGGGCTTCGCTCGCGCCCATCTTCTGGAAGTCCTCGGTGGCTTCCTCTTCGGCGACGTCGAGGACGTCGTCGACGGTGACGATGCCGAGCAGCCGGCCGTCCCCGTCGGTCACCGGCAGCGCCGTGCGGTCGTGGCGCTTGAAGACCTGCACCGCCACTTCCTGGTCATCGGTCGCCAGCAGCGAGACGAACTCGCGGTCCATCAGGTCGGCGACCGCGTGGTCGAGGGGAACGAAGAGGAGCTCGCGGATCCGCACGTCGTCGAGCAGGCGGCCACCCTCGTCGATCACGTAGAGGACGTTGAGGGTCTCCTTGTCGTGGCCGTAGCGCCGGATGTGGGCGAGCACGCGCTCGACCGTCCAGTCCTCGCGCACGGCGAGGTAGTCGGGGGTCATCAGGCGGCCGATCGACTCCTCGGGGTAGCCGAGGAGAGTGCTGGCGACGGCCCGCTCCTCGGCCGAGAGCAGCTCGAGCAGGCGCACCGTGACGCTCGCCGGCAGCTCCTCGAGGAGGGCCGTGCGATCGTCCGGCGCCATGTCGTTGAGCACTGCCGCCACCTGCTCGGCACCCAGCGCCTTGAGCAGGGACTCCTGGGCCTCGAGGGGGAGGTACTCGAAGGTCTCGGCGGCGAGCTCACGGGGGAGCAGCCGGAAGACCACCGCGCGATCTTCCGGCGCATAGGAGGCCACGAGCTCGGCCAGGTCCGGCACCGCGAGGTCGCTGACCGCTTCGCGCAACTGCCCGAAGGCGCGCTCGTCGAGGAGCTCTTGGACGTGCGGCCGCAGGTTCTCGTCGCTCATCGTGCTTCCTCGGCGCTCGGCTGGGCGGTCAGCGCGGGATGATCGGTCGCGGGATCGGTGATCGCGGGTGCCGCTCGGTCGACCGGGACCGTGGTCCCCGGCTTCCCGAGCCCGAGAACTTAGCGCGTTCCGGCGGCAGCGCCAAGCCGCAGGCGGCGCTTGGCCTGCCGGCTGCGAGGCGGTACGCTTCGGCCATGCCGTCGTCCGCCCGCCGGCTCGCCTGCGTCGTGCCCTGGCTCCTGGCCACGGCGCTCGCCCGCCCCACGCTACCGGCCGCCGCGGGCCCGCTGCCCTGGTTCGTCGACGTCGCTGCGCCCTGGGGGCTCGACTTCCAGCACTTCAACGGCATGACCGGCGAGCTCTACTACCCGGAGATGGTGGGCTCGGGTGCGGCCTTCCTCGACTACGACGGCGACGGCGACCTCGACATCTACCTCGTGCAGGGGAGCCTGCTGGGCGAGGGCAAGACCCTCGCCGACGCCACCGTGCCGCCGCGCGGGCCGCTGCCACCCCGCGGCCAGCTCTTCCGCAACGATCTTGTCCGAGGCGTCGATGGCCGGCTGGAGGCCCACTTCGTCGACGTCACGGCGGCGAGCGGCCTCCTCGCCACCGGCTACGGCATGGGAGTGGCCGTGGGGGACGTCGACGACGATGGTGGGCCGGACCTCTTTCTCACCGGCTATCGCTGGGCAGCCCTGCTGCGCAACCGTGGCGACGGCACCTTCGAGGACGTCACGGCGGCAGCCGGGCTCGGCGCGGCGGCGGAGCGCTGGGGCGTCTCGGCGAGCTTTCTCGACTACGACCGCGACGGCCGGCTCGACCTCTACGTCGCCAACTACGTGAGCTACTCGGTGGCCGCCAACCCCACCTGCTACAGCCCGGCGAGCCGGCGGGACTACTGTGGGCCGAACGACTTCCCGGGCGAGGCGGACTTTCTATTCCACAACCTCGGCGACGGCCGCTTCGCCGACGTCTCGGGCCCGGCAGGGATCGGCGCCGTGGCGAGCACCGGCCTCGGCGTGGTGAGCCTCGATGCCGACGGCGACGGCTGGCTCGATCTCCACGTCGCCAACGACGGCCGCCCCAACCTGCTGTGGATCAACCGGCAGAACGGCACTTTCGAGGACCAGGGCCTGCTCTCCGGCGCCGCCGTCAACCGCGAGGGGCGGACCGAGGCGAGCATGGGGGTCGATGCCGCCGACTTCGACCGCGACGGCGACGAAGACCTCTTCTCCGCCCACCTGACGGGCGAGACCAACACCCTCTGGGTCAACGACGGCCACGGCCAGTTCGAGGACCGCACCCTCGAGCTGGGCCTCGCCACCGGCAGCCTGCCCTTCACCTCCTTCGGCACCGCCTTCGTCGACCTCGACGGCGACGGTTGGCTCGACCTGCCGCTGGTCTCGGGGGCGGTCCGCCTGCAGGAGGCGGAGCTCGCCGCCGGCGAGCGCTACCCCCTGGCCCAGCATGCACAGCTCTACCGCGGTGTCGAGGGCCGGCGCTTCACCGAGGTGACGGCCGAGGCCGGCCCACCCTTCGCGGCCCGCACCGTCGGGCGCGGCCTCGCCGTGGGTGACGTCGACGAGGACGGCGACGCCGACCTCTTGGTCTCGACCAACAACGGCGCACCGCAGCTGCTGCGCAACGAGGTGTCCGCGGGCCCCTGGGTGGTCGCGCGGGTGGTGGCGCCACCGTCGCGGGGTGGCTGGGACCTGCTCGGCACCCTCGTCGAGTGGCTGCCGGCGAGCGGCCGCGCGCAGCGCGCCCGAGTGCGCACCGACGGCAGCTACGGCTCGGCGCGCGACCCGCGGGTGCGCTTCGGCCTCGGCCAGGGGGCGAAGGCCGGTCCAGTGCCGGGCACGGAGCGGGGCACGCTACGGCTGCAGCTGACGGACGGTCGCCGGCTGGCCTTTCGCGACCTGGCGTCCGGCCTCGCCTGGCAGCTGCACCCCCGTGAGCCGGCCCCGGGAGGGAGGCGATGAGGCGGGCTGCGTGGGTCGCCCTGGGCGCGATCCTGCTGGCAGCGGCGCGATCGCTTGCGGCGGCACAGCCGCCGGATTCGTCGGCGGCGCAGCCGCCCATCCAGGGCGACCTGGTGGCACCGCTGCCGCCGGTCGCCGCAGCGCCGGACGGTGAGCGGCGACCTCGGCTCGACGGTGCCGAGCCGCCGGCGCTCGGCGGTCTCGAAGAGGCCGTCGTCGAGCAACTGCGGGCCGCTGAGGGGGCGCTCCTCGCCGGGCTCGCTCGGCCCACCGTGGCGGCGGGCGAGCTGGCCGCGGCCTGGGGCGAGCTCGGCATGGTCTATCAGGCCTACGGGTTCCCGGCCGCGGCGGCGGCAGCGTACCGGGCGGCCCTCGCCGCCGAGCCGGACCCGGCGGCGCCGCGGGCCCTGCGCTGGACCTACTACCTGGGCCTTCTCGCCCAGCAGGGCGACCAGGCGGAGGTGGCGCTGCAGCGCTTCGACGCCGTCCTCGCGGCGCTGCCCGACTACCCAGCGGCCCACCTCCACCGCGGCGAGGTGCTCGCCGGCCTCGGCCGGCTGGACGCGGCGCAGGCCAGCCTGGAGCGGGCCCTCGCCCTGGCGCCTGGCGATGCCGCCACCCTGGCGGGCCTTGGTCAGCTGGCGCTCTCCCGGCACGACTACGCCGCCGCCCGCACCTACCTGGAAGCGGCCCTCGCCAAGGCACCCTACGCCGACCGCTACCACTACCCGCTGGGCCTCGCCTTGCGGGGCCTGGGCGAGCTGGAGGCGGCGAAGCAGCACCTCGCCCAGCGCGGCGAGGTCGGGGTGCGAGCGGACGACCCCTGGCTTGCCGAGGTCGAGGCCCTGCGCTCCGGCGAACGCATCCACGTGCTGCGCGGCCGAGTGGCCTTCCGGGCTGGCCGCCTGAACGACGCCGTCAGCGAGTTCGAGGCGGCGCTCGCCGCCAACCCGCGGAGCGTGCCGGCCTTGATCAACCTCAGCGCGGCGCTCTCCGGCCTGGGCCAGGCCGGCGCCGCCCGCGAGCGGTTGGAGCAGGCCCTGCAGCTGGCGCCCGAGAACCGCACCGCTCGCTTCAACCTCGGCCTTCTGCGCCAGCAGGCTGGAGACCTCGACGGCGCGGCCGAGCTGCTCGTCGCGGTGGCCCGTGAGAGCCCCGGGGACGCCGTCGCCGCGGACCGTGCCGGGGACGTGCTGATGCTCCAGGGGCAGCCGGCGGCTGCCTTCACCTGGTACCGAGCGGCGATCGCCGCCGACGCTCACGACGAGTCGGCCCGCATGGGTGAGCTCGCGGCCCTCTTCGGCCTCGGGCAGTACGCCAGGGCGCGCGACCGCCTGGAGCTTGCGGTGGTCGAGCTACCGGGGAGCACGCTGCTGAAGCTGGCCTTCGCCCGCCTGCTCGCCGCCGGCCCGCGGCGCGAGCTGCGCGACGGTGAGCGCGCCCTGCGCCTCGCCCGCGAGGTCTTCGCGGCGCAGGCCGACGTCGATGGCGCCGAGACCTTGGCGATGGCCCTCGCCGAGACCGGCGACTGCGCCGCGGCGGCGCTCTGGCAGGAGAAGGTGCTGCAAGCCCTGGAGCGCGCCGGGGTGGCGGAGCGGCTGGCGGGTGCACGGGCTGGTCTCGAACGCTACCGGCAGGGAGCGCCCTGCGGCGCTCCCGAAGGCGTCCCGGCCGGCACCGCACCACCCTGAGGCCGGTTCGCGGTGCTGCCTCACTCGCTGGGCAGGGCGGCGATCTCCTGGCGGAAGAAGGCGAGGAAGCGGGGCGAGAAGATCCGCGCCGAGGGCAGGCGCTCGGGGTCGGCGACGTGGCAAGCGCGGACGTCGGCGCGCGCCGCGACGAGCAGCGACGAGGCCGTCTCACCACCTTCGACGAACAGGTAGTAGCGCGCCGCCCCGCGCAGCAAGAAGGCCTGGGCGTTGGTCCGTGCGTCGTCGAAGCTGACGCTCTCGAGAGCGCTCACCACCTGCTCGAGGTCACCCTGGAGAAAGGCGGTGGCGGCCCGCTGCAGCTTGTCGGGAGGAGGAGCGCTCGCCCGGCGCAGGCGGTTCGTGGCGCTGGCGAGCTGGCTGTTGAGCTTGGCGAGGTCCTCGGTGCGGGCACCGGGGGGCCTGGCCTTGGCGGCCGCGACCAGCGCCTCGACCTCGGCCTTGCGGCGCGCCAGCTCGGGCGGCAGGGTGGACAGCTGGGGCAAGGCGGCGAGGGCCTCGGCGGCGGCCTCGAGGCTCGCCGCCAGCTGCGCGCTGGCGGAGGTGTGGGCGTTCGCCGACCGCTCCCCGAGCTCACTCAGCTGGCGGGACAGCTCGGCGGCCCGCTGCGCGAGGGCGGCGGCCGCTTCCGCCGCGCTGTGCAGGCGCTCGCCGTCGCGGGCCTCGGCGGCGTTGGTGACCTGCCGGCGTAGCTCCTCGAGACGGCCGCGGGCGCTCCCCGCGGCGCTGTCGATCTCGCCGAGCTCGGCCTCGTCGAGGGCGGCGTCGGCGGCGGCCGAGAGCTCGCCACGCAGCTTGTCGAGGGAGGCCGTCGCCTCGCGCAGGCGTTGTTCGGCCTGCCGGCGCGCCTCCTCCAGGCGGGCCGCCTCGGCCTGCCGTTCGCGGCACGTGGCGCGCCCCTTCTCGGCCTCGCCCCAGAGCGGCAGCTTGGGGCCCACGCCCTGCCGTTCGGACTCGGCCCAGGCAGCGAGGGCACCCGGGCAATCGCCGGCGGAAAAGAGCGCGACGCCCAGGTAGTAGTGCGGGACGTAGGGCTCGAAGTAGAAGCGCACGGGCAGCCGCTCCTTCTCCTCGCTGCGGCCGGCGATGGCTGCCCGCAGCGAGCCGGCGGCGGCGGCCCAGTCCTGGCCCTTGATCGCCTTGAGGCCGTTCTTGTAGGCGTCGAGGAAGTCCGCCGCGGCGAGCGCCGTGGGGCCCAGGAGGAGCGCCAGCGCGAGCAGCTGGGGCCAGCGCCGCGGCGTGAAAAGGGGCCGCGAGGTCAGCGCCACCAGCCAGCCTCCGCGAAGTAGTCGTCGCTCGCGATGCTCTCGAAGCTCACCGTGCAATCGGCCCGGCTGCCGGCGGTGACCTCGGCTTCGCAGCGCAGGCTCTCACCGCCGTCGCCGCGATCGAGGGTCGCGGCGTAGTGCCCGGCGGGGAGCCGCAGGGCGACGGGTGTGCTGGCTTCGGCCGGCAGCGCGAGGCGGTTGCCGCTCGGGCCGGTCAACGCCGTGAGCCGGCCCCAGGGCAGGGCGCGGACCACCAGCCAACCCTCCGCTTGCACGGGGCTCGCAGCGGGAGCCGCCACCGCGGGTTCCGGCGCGGCGAGCGGGGCCGGTGCCGGGGCCTGCTGGACGAAGAAGAGCCCGAGGGCGACGACGGCGACGACCATCGTGCCGCCGAGGATGCCCAGGAGCCGCCAGGGCGGGCCGCCACCCCGCGGCTTGGCGCGCGCCGGGGCCGTGGCAGCGCGGGCCGGTGCCGGGGCTGGCGGCGGCGGAGCGATCGCGCCCCCGGCTCCGAGGCCAGTGGTGGGCGGTGGCGGCGCGGGCTCGGCTCGCGGCGGCTCCGCACCTGGCGGCGCGGTCGCTTCGGCGCGCTTGAAGGTGATCGGCTGCGTCGTCGAGGCGGTGGCGTCCCCGAAGAGGGCGCCGCCGCTGGACCTCGTCTCCTGTGCCTGGTTGACCTCGCCGACGTCGATCGTCAGGTCCGCGAGCTCACCGGCGTCCCCGGGCGCGTGCACGAGGTCTGGCGGGATCGCCATCGTGTCGTCGAGCGAGAACTCACCGCTCTCCTCGCTGCCCGCGGGCTCCACGGCGTGGCGGGTGACCTCCTCCCGCTCTTCGGCCAGCAACGTGGTGAGCTCTTCGAGGATCGGCTCCAGGGTCGGGTAGCGGTCGCCGGGATGCCGTTCAAGGCAGCGCCCCACCAGGGCGGCGAGGGCCGGTGGTGCCTGCGGCCAGGCATCGCCCAGCCACGGTGGCTCGGCCTCGAGGGTCTGGCGCAAGAGCTCGGCGGCGGTGGTGCCCGCGAAGGCCGGGCGGCCGGTGAGGAGCTCGTAGGCCAGCGAGCCGAAACAGAAGATGTCGGTCCGGGCGTCGGGCGGCAGGCCGAGGGCCTGCTCGGGGGTGAGGTAGCCCTCGGCCGGTTGAAAGCGCTCGGCCGGCCCCAGGCGAGCGGCCGCGCTCGCCAGCCGGGCGATGCCGAAGTCCACCACCTTCACGTGGTCGCCGGTCTCCAGGTGGACGGTGGCCGGCTTCAAGTCCTGGTGCAGCACGCCACGGCGGTGGGCGTGGTCGAGGGCGAGGGCCACCTGGTGCAGGATGCGCAGCTCGCGGTGCCCGGTCGCCGCCGACGGCGGACTGGCCTGGTCGAGGCCCTCGATGCTGATCACTGAGCCGTTGGGCTGCTGTGCGCGTGCGACGCGCTGCGGTGCGTCGTGTTCCTGAGCGGCGGGTACGAGGCGCTGGCAACGCGCCTGGCAGGTCGTGGTCGGCTTCCTCGCTGGGGACGTCGACCGGCCCGTCATCCTCGGGCCCGACGAGGAGAGCGAGCAGTGGGTGAGCGGCGTCGCCGCTGCAGTGGGGTGTCCGTGGGTCGTCCTGCGCAAGCAGCGCAGGGGTGACCGCGACGTCGC
>WBZL01002535.1_pt1 | contig 17755 bp, 12 predicted proteins | sample 5204291 | NCBI WGS metagenome assembly WBZL01 (sample SAMN12344345, study PRJNA552823) | activated sludge metagenome | biome: Activated sludge suspended growth; feature: Nitrification reactor; material: Wastewater; isolation source: activated sludge from nitrification reactor of wastewater...
GGCGATGTACAGCGAAATGTTCTCGGGCTGGGTGCCGTCGACGTTGGTCTTGACGTAATGGTAAACGGTGCCGACGGCGACGCGTCCGGGCCGGAAGGCAAAGTCCGCGGTCTGTGCGGCGGCACCGCCGGCAGCTGCAAAACACACCAAAAGCAGCGAGATCAACTGAAATATCTTGTTCTTCATCAGGTTAGGTTTGGTTTTCGGTCAAACACCGTTTACGCCCCTCGCCGGCGATAAGTTCCGAGGATTTGGACATTCCGCCCGCCAATTCTTAGACTTGAATCATAGATGGAAGACGGCTCAAAGAACAAAAAGACCCTGACCGGCCTCGCCGCCCGCCTCGGCAGGCTGCCGAGCGATAAAAAGCGGGCCGCACTCGAGATAAGCGCGGCACTCGCGGGGGTCAGTTTGCGGGTCAGCCGCGAATTTGTCGAGGCCGTGCCGCGTGCCGCAAAATTGCTGTCGGCCGAGGACCTGCGGCTGTGGGGCGAGATGGGCCGGCGGCTGGCGATGGGCAATGCTGATGTCGGGACCGCGTTTTTTGCCGAGGGCGTCGCAGGGCTCAAGCCCGTGCCCGAGATCGCGAGGGCGGCCGTTTTTCAGATCTGCACGCGGCAATTGGTGCTTTCGAGTTCGATCGCCCTTGAGACGTTCCGGGCGGTGCCGAACATCGCCCGCGAGGTCGGCGACGCTGAGCTGCTGGCCGAGATCCTCGCGGTCGCGTTTGAGATCGCGCAGCGGTCGGCCAAGCACAGTGCCGAATTTCTGCAGCACACGCCGGCGGTCGCGGCCGCTCTCAGGTCGTCGGACAGCGGCGGCGAAGTGGCGGCCGAGGCGATCGCACTGGCCCGCCAGTTTGCTGAGCGGACGGGCGGCATGACAGCCGATCTGTGGGCCGGCCTGCCCGACGCCCTGGCGAAGGTCTCGGCGCCCAACGCCGTCAGGCTGCTGCGTTGCGCGGGACAGTTTTTGGAGTTTGGCGGCAGCGTGACACTGCATTTTGTCGCGGCCGGCAGTGACGTACTCGGTGCCGCCGATGCCGTCTTTGACGATTGGACGCTGGTCGCACGCACCGTCGCCCGTCACGGCAACGCCGTCCTGATCGCGTTTCTGCGGGCCACGCCAAAGGTCATCGCCGCCCTCACACGCAATAAGCGCGAGGACCACAGCGAGGCCATTTCGCGCGTGCTGCAACTAACGGCAAAGATCGCCGTTTCGGACGCGGAAAGTGCCCTCGCCGCCTTTAAGTCGAGCGCCTCGGCACTTCGCAGTGTATCGCTCGAACAGTTTGAAGAGTGGATCGGCAGCGGCATCGAGGACCACGCGGGCGACTCGTCAAAGGCACGCCGCAGCTATTTTGCCCTCGAAACGCGCGAGTCGACCTCGCGGCTGCAGCAGGCGCGTTCGGGCCTGCCGCTCGAAAAGGTCCAGAGTGTTCTGCGAATGTACGTCGAGGCGCTGACCGGCAAGGAGGTCGAGATCGCTCCGATCACCGAATTGCCTCAGGAATCGCGGATCGGCGACGGCAAGACGATCTATCTGCCGACATCGGTGACCGAGTTTGACGACGACGAGATGGACTTTCGGCTCTACAAGGTGCTCGCCGCTCACGGTGCCGGACAGATCGAATTTGGCACATTTGAACGCGACACTGCCGAACTCAAGGCCGCCTATGCCGAGCTGACCGAGCTTTACGAAGCGACTGCCGACGCGACCGACGCATTCTCGCTGGCGGGCTATATCGAGGACGTGCAGAAAGGCGAACGTGCGCTGTCGGATGACGAGGCCGCCGCCGAACGGCGTCAAAAGCGAAAAAAACTGCCGAAGGGCTCGGATTACCGGGCGGTGCTGACCGCGTTTCCCGAACCGCGGCTCGCCCGCCGGATCTTCGGCACGATGGAGAACGCGAGGATCGACAGCCGTCTTCGCGGCAGCTATCGCGGACTGAGAAAGGACCTCGACCTGATGCAGAGCTTTCTGCGTGAGCATCGGCCGTATATCTTCGACCTGCCGATGCATCAGGTGCCGTTCGAGCTTCTGTTTCAGATAACCATGTGCGGCGGTGCGACCGACGATGCCCGAAAGTTTTACGGCCAGATCGTGTCCGAGGTCGAGACCATCGTCGAAAAGTACGTCGCGTTTGGCGGCGACAGCGGCGACAACGCCTCGACCGTGGCCGATTCGATAATGGCGACGAGACGCGTTTACACGCTCTTTCAATCGGTCACGCCCGAACAAAATCAGGAGGCCGAACCGGAGCAGTCCGACGACAAGAGCGAGTTTGCCTACGATGACAAGGACGCGGCCGAGGCGGTGACCGAGGATCAGGTAAAACGCGAAAAGCCAAAAGAGACCAAAGACGTTTCGGACCTCTTCAACGCGTGGAACAGCCTCGACGACGAGGGCGAGCCCGAGGAACTGCAGGGATCGGAGGCGTGGTCGCAAAGCGAGGTGCCCGAGCAGGCGCTCGAGGCGGACGATGTCGCCTTTGCCTACGATGAGTGGGACCGCGAGCTGAACGATCACCGGGTCGGCTGGAGCCGCGTGATCGAAAAGAAGGTAAAGCTCGGCGACCGCACCTTTGTCGAACTCGCCCGCACACGCTATCGCGGCGTGATCTCGTCGATCAGGCATCAGTTTCAGCTGATGAAACCTGAAAATCTGACACGGGTCAATCGCGAACTCGACGGCGAAGATTACGATCTGAACGCGCTGGTCGATTTTGTCGTCGACCGCCGGGCCGACGGCCAGCAGTCCGAGAATATCTATACCAAACGCCTGCGAAAACAGCGTGATGTCGCCGTTTCGCTGCTGCTCGACCAGTCCAGCTCGACCGCCCGCACCATCACCCGCAATCCGCTGCAGCCGTACACGCATCCGGGTCGGCGGATCATCGAGATCGAAAAAGAAGGACTCGTGTTGATGAGCGAGGCACTCGAGGCGGTCGGCGACGTGTATTCGATAAACGGCTTTACCAGTGAGGGCCGTCGCAACGTAAAGTTTTATGTCGTCAAGGACTTTTCGGAAAAGTACTCCGACGAGATCGAGCGGCGCATCGGCGGCATTACGTTTCAAAACAACACGCGGCTCGGCGCCGCCATCCGCCACGCCGCCTATAAACTGCTGCGGCAGGAATCGCGTACCAAGCTGCTCATAATACTGACCGACGGCCGGCCTTACGATCACGATTACGGCGACGCGCGGTACGCCCGCGAGGACGTTCGCGAGGCACTGACCGAGGCCAAAATGAGCGGCATTACGCCGTTTTGCATCACGATCGACCGCGAATCCGAAAGCGAGCTCCGCGACCTTTACGGCGACGTCGGCTACACGATCATCGACGACGTCCTCAGCCTGCCCGAACGGATGCCGAATATTTACCGGCGGCTGACAAGTTGACCGCCTGAAACACGATCCGCCAAAAAATGCCAGGCACGCGTTATTTTGCTAACGTTGTGATCACGTTATGAATATCATCTCGCTCGAAAACGTCTCGAAGAACTACGGTTTCAAACCGTTGTTCGAGGGCGTGACGCTGGGCCTCGACGAAAAGGATAAGATCGGCATCATCGGCGCCAACGGGTCGGGCAAATCGACGCTGCTCAAGGTCATCGCCGGCCTTGAGGAACCGGACACGGGCCGCGTCGTTCGGGCAAAGGGCAAGTCGCTCGCCTTTCTGGCCCAAAATCCGCAGTTCGACGACAGCCTGACCGTTCTCGAGACGATCTTTGCCTCGAGCGGCGGCGTGATGCGGACGATCCTCGAATACGAGACCGCCTGCCACGATCTGGCGGCCGGGAACGACAGCCCGAAACTGCTCGAACGCGTCGCCGAACTGCAGCATGAACTCGAGATGAACGGCGGTTGGGAGATCGAGACCAACGCCCGGACCGTGCTATCGCAGTTGGCGATCAACGACACCTCGGCGCTGATGGGCACATTGTCCGGCGGCCAGCGAAAGCGTGTCGCGCTCGCTCACGAGTTGATATTCAAGCCCGACATCCTCATCCTCGACGAACCGACCAACCACCTCGACGCCGACACGATCGAGTGGCTCGAGGCGTATCTGGCGCGGTACACGGGCGTTTTGCTGCTGGTCACGCACGACCGTTATTTTCTCGACCGCGTGACCGACCGCATCTTCGAGGTCGACCGCGGCGAAGTGCAGAGTTTCGCCGGCAATTACGCCTACTATCTGGAAAAGAAGGCTGAGCAGGAAGAGCTTCGGGCGGTCGAGGGCCACAAGCGCGAACAGCTTATTAAAAAAGAGCTGGCATGGCTCCGCCGCGGCGCCAAGGCACGGACACGCAAATCAAAACACCGCATCGAGGCTGCCCACGCCCTGATGGCGGTGCCCAAGGAACAGGCGAAAGGCGAGGTCGATATCGCCATCGGGTCAAAACGGCTCGGGTCCAAGGTGATCGAGATCAACGGCGTATCGAGATCGTACGGCGACAATGTGCTGATCGACGACCTGACATACCTGGTCAAGCGGGACGACCGCATCGGCATCATCGGTGCCAACGGATCGGGCAAAACGACCTTGCTCGATATGATCACCGGCCGCGTCGCCCCGAGCAGCGGCAACATCGAGATCGGCCAGACCGTCCATATCGGTTATTACGATCAGGAGAGCCGCGCGCTCAACGACGAGCAGCGGGTGATCGACTATATCCGCGATGTCGCCGAGTACGTGACGACCGTCGACGGTACGCAGATCACGGCGGGCAAGATGCTCGAAAAATTTCTGTTCTCGCCGGCCGCGCAATACGCCGTTATCGGAAATCTCTCGGGCGGCGAAAGGCGACGGCTCTATCTGCTGCGGATATTGATGGGTTCGCCGAACGTACTTTTGCTCGACGAGCCGACCAACGACCTCGACATCCCGACGCTGATCGCCCTCGAGGAGTATCTCGACGATTTTGCCGGGGCATTGATCGTCGTCAGCCACGACCGCTATTTTCTGGACCGAACGGTCGAGAGCATTTTTCGATTTGAGCCCGGCGGCCATGTCCGCGAATACGCCGGCGATTTTTCGGCATATATGGAGCGGCGGCAAAGCGAGGAGGCCGAACGCAAAGAGCGCGAGGCGGCACAGGCCGCGGCCGCGGCACCGGCGACGCCCGCCGCGCAAAAGCCGAGATCGAACAAGCTTTCGTTCAAGGAACTTCGCGAATTTGGGGCGATCGAGCAACGCATCGCCGAGACCGAAAAACGCCTGCCCGAGATCGACGCCGAGCTCGCCGCTTCGGCCAGCGACGCGGGCCGCGTGCACGAGCTTTTTGTCGAACAGCAGACGCTCAACGAACGGCTTGAGGCCGACCTCGAACGCTGGGCCGAACTCGCCGAAAGACACGAAATTTGACCTGTCGGCGGCCCAAATTGTTAATATTGTCTAATGAAAAGCCGAAAGCTCGCGGACATTCTGATAATTTGCAGTGCGGTGCTGTTTGCGGCCTGCGGTGCGGCGGCAACCGGAATTGGCGAAAACCAGATCTTTGAGACCGGGACAAATGACGCCCGGTTCAGGGTCGAGACGGTCGCCACGGGGCTTGAGGTGCCGTGGGGTTTCGCGTGGCTGCCGAATAAGGACCTGATCTTTACCGAGCGGCCGGGCCGCGTCCGCATTATCGAGAATGGCAAACTGCGGACCGAGCCGGTATTTGTCGTGCCGGACGTCGAGCCTTCGGGTGAGAGCGGCTTGATGGACATCGCGCTTCACCCCGATTTTGCCAAAAATGCCTTTGTCTATATCGCGTACGCCTATAACAAAGAGGGCAAACGCGTCAAAGTGATGCGTTACAGGTACGCGGGCGGCAAGTTTACCGAGCCAAAGGCGATCATCGAGGACGTGCCCGGCGCGCCCAATCACGCCGGTATGCGGTGCCGGTTCGGCCCTGACGGCAAGCTGTACGTGACGACCGGCGATTCGACCGAGTGGCCGCTCGCGCAAAAGCTGGATTCGCTGGTCGGCAAGACCCTGCGGCTCAACGACGACGGTACCGTGCCGCCGGATAACCCGTTCGCCAAAACGCCGGGTGCACGGCCCGAGGTTTGGAGCTACGGCCATCGAAACGCACAGGGCCTGGCGTGGCAGCCCGGATCGGGCCTGATGTTTCAGACCGAGCACGGCCCAAGTTCGTTCGAGGGCAAGGGTTCGGGCGGCGACGAGGTGAACATCGTCGAGGCGGGCAAGAACCTCGGCTGGCCCGAGATACACCACAACGAAAAACGCGAGGGAATGGTCTCGCCGCTGCTCGAATACAGTCCGGCGTGCGCACCCGGCAGCGGGATGTTCTACAACGGGGCGGCGTTTCCGGCGTTTAAGGGAAATTTCTTTTTCGGCTGCCTGCGCGGAGCCCGTATCATAAGGGTCGTGCTCAACGGCCGCAGCGTAGCGTCGCAGGAGAATCTGCTCGAAGGCACCGTCGGGCGGATCCGCGAAATGTCCGAGGGGCCCGACGGGTTTATCTATTTTTCGACGTCGAACCGCGACGGCCGGGCAAACCCCGGCAAGGACGACGACCGCATCCTGCGGATCGTGCCGGCCAAATAATGGTGGCGGTCATTTTTTCGACTTTTTGGAGCCTGACCCTTTCTTCTTTCCGCCTTCGGCCGGTTTCTGCTGCTTTACCAAAAGGTGCGGGGCGATCTCGCCCTCGAGTATCTTTTTGGCCTCCTGCAGTTCGATCAGCCGCTCGGGGCTGACGACCGGATACGACATTTTGAGCGACTCGAGCTTTTGAACGATGACCTCAGAGATCGCCAGCCGCGTAAACCACTTTTTGTCCGCCGGGATGACATACCAAGGGGCGTGATCGGTCGACGTTTCTTCCATCGCGTCCTCGTAGGCGTTCATATAGTCATCCCAAAAGACGCGTTCCTTGGCGTCACCGGCCGAAAACTTCCAGTTCTTTTCGGGAATATCGATCCGCTCAAGAAAACGTTTCTTCTGCTCCTCTTTTGAAACGTGGAGAAAGAATTTGAGCACGTGTGTCCCGTTCTCGGTCAGGTGCTGCTCCCAATCGCGGATCTGGCGAAAGCGCTTTTTCCAGATGAACTTGTCGTTCTTGACTTTGTCCGGCAGCTGCTGGAGCTGCAGTATCCCCGAATGGACGCGGACGACTAACACCTCTTCGTAATGCGAGCGGTTAAAGATGCCGATCCGGCCGCGTTCGGGCAGGGCCTTCTGGCACCGCCAGAGAAAATCGTGATCGATCTCCTCCGACGAGGGCTGTTTGAATGAGGTCACCTGACAACCCTGCGGATTGAGCCCGCTCATGACGTGCTTGATCGCCCCATCCTTGCCGGCGGCGTCCATCGCTTGAAAAATGATCAGCAGTGAGTGAACATTTTGAGCGTAAAGGATATCCTGAAGCTCGGTGAGGCGCTCGATATTTTTGGCAAGGTCGGCGACGGCCATCTTCTTGTCGGTGTAGCCGCCCGAGTGGTCGGTCGGGTGATTGTCCAGTTCGACCTTTGAGCCCTCGGCGATGCGAAATCGATCGATATCAAATTTATTTTTTGCCATAAAGTACACGAATACCACGAAAACGATGAAAATACTACCGCTTTTATTGACACTTGTGATCGCAGCGGGCGCTTTCGGCCAGCCAAAGCTGGTGCCGACCCGTGTCGCCCTGAAGAACGGCAAATCGTTTACGCTGAACATCGCGGACGGATTTGAGATCATTCCCGCCGCCGAGGGGCTAAAACGCGTGCGTTTTTTTGCAAAATCGCCCGATGGCCGCATATTCGTGACGGATATGTACAACCTCACCGACAACAAACGCGGGACCGTCTATATCCTCGACGGCTGGGATCCGGCGAAGGGCAAATTTTCGAATGTGATCCCGTATATGACCGGCCTGCACAACCCGAACAGCGTCCAGTTTTATCGTGACGCCGACGGGCAGGAGTGGTTTTATCTGGCCGAGACCGAAAAGCTGACGCGGCGTAAATACACCCGCGGCGAGACCTCGCCGACCGACACGCGGCCGCAGACGCTGGCGACCTTTCCCGATTACGGCCTCAGCTATAAGTACGGCGGATGGCACCTGACACGGACGATCTCATTCTCGCCGGACGGCAAACTCTACGTTTCGGTCGGCTCGAGCTGTAACGCCTGCGTTGAAAAGGAGAAGATCCGGGCGAGCATCGTCGAAATGAACCCCGACGGTACCGATCAACGCGAATTTGCCCGCGGCCTGCGCAACGCGGTCGGACTGAGGGCGATCGGCAATTTTGTTTTTGCGACAAATCAGGGCTCGGACCACCTCGGGCTGCAAAAACCCGACGAGACGTTTTACGCGCTAAAGCGCGGGGCGGATTACGGCTGGCCGTATTGCCATTCGTCCGGCGGCAGGATATTTGCCGACCCGAAATTCAAACGACCTGGCCAGTGCACGGGCGTGACCGCTCCGTACGCGTACTTTCCGGCCCGCTCGTCGGCGTTGGGGTTTGACTATTTTAACGATGATGGCGCGGTACCGGCGATCAAGGACGCTTTTCTCGTTTCGCTTCACGGTTCGACCAATAAGGCGATCGGCCATGGCTACAAGGTCGTCATTATGCGAAAGGGCGAGCGGCTGCAGGACTTTATCAACGGATTCCTGCAACGCGGTGTGGTCAACGGACGCCCGTGCGACATTATGAAGCTCGACGCCAACTCATTTTTGATGACGGACGATTTTTCGGGGATCGTTTACCTTGTGCGAAGAAAGGGCACCGTCACCGAGATATCGTAGAGCTTTGGGCCGCCGGGGAAGCGATTTTAACGGCCGGGCGGTGTAATTAGACGGCCAACTGTGATTAAATTTTTATAGATCATGCTCAAACGTTACATGCACAAACGCGAGCGGTATCACGCGTTTCTCGAAGATAACCGCGTCGTGCATCCGTTTGACTGGGGAACGGAATACATCACCGATGACGCTGAGGGCCGCGACCCGCGTGAGCTGTTCAGCGAATTTTCAAAATACACGATCGAGCACAGCGAAGATTTTTTCTGCTCGCCCGAGATCGCCGACTACAGCCTCAGCGGCGGGCTTCTGACGTGGACCAGCGGCATCGAGACGCCGTCAATCGAGAACAACACGGTCTATGCGTCGTATTTTCCGGCGGACGGCGAAAAAAAGGCCGCCATTCTTGTCCTGCCGCACTGGAACGCCAAGGCCGGCACCTATTTTGACCTCTGCAAAGTGTTCAACCGGCTCGGGTTTTCGGCCCTGCGGATGACGCTGCCGTATCACGAGGAACGTAAGCCGCCCGAGCTCGAACGTGCCGATTATCTCGTTGCCCCGAATGTCGGGCGAACGCTGCAGAGCCTGCGCCAGTCGGTCGTCGATACGCGCTCGGCGGTGCGTTGGCTCAAGTCGCAGGGCTATGAAAAGGTCGGCCTCGTCGGGACGAGTATCGGGTCGTGCGTCGGCTTTTTTGCGTTTGCCCATGATCTGCAGATCGACACGGCGGTTTTTAACCACGTTTCGGGCTATGTCGCCGACGTCGTGTGGGAAGGCCTCTCGACATATCACGTCAAAGAGGGCATCGGCGAAAATGTCGGCCTCGACGAACTTCGCGAATACTGGCTGCCGATCTCGCCGATGGCGTATATGGAACGCCTCGCAAAACTGCCGCCGCGGCCGCAGCGATACATTTACACGCTCTATGACCTCAGCTTTCCGGTCGACCTCTCACGCGACACGATGAACGCCCTTCGCCGTCACAGGATCAAACACAGCAAGGCCGCCATTCCCTGCGGCCATTACACGCTCGGCGAAAAACCCTGGGTCTATTACGACGGGTACAAGATCGTTTCGTTCCTGCGGAAACACTTGAAATGATCTTCTCACAGGGGTATATCGGATAGCTCCGGTTCAACCGCTATCCGATACTCAGTATTTTCGTTTGTTTCTATTCAGCATTTCCTTTACCAGATCGTCTGGCGGAAAACGGAAGTTCGTGGCTGCGAGGGAGGCGATCGCCGATTCCAGGTCTAACAGCCCTTTTGCAGCGGCGATCTCTAATACAAGGAATGTGGTAATTATCTTCAGGCCCTGGTCGGTCGCTTCGAGAACAGCCTTTTTGTCGTCCATCAATATCTGCCCGATACCAAATTCCAGGGCGATCGAAATAGCCGATGTTTCACCTCTGCCAAGCCCGCCACGGGTAAGAGATGGAACAAGGGACGCATCTCGCACATCTACCCAATCAGGCGGACAATTTGCCCATTCACTGACAGCCAAAGGTGCCTTCGGATGGCTCATCTCTTGAATTACGGCCTTTGGGACCACAACGGAACTGAATATCGACGGCAGGACAGATATCTTCTCGATCAGTATGAGGTAACTGAGCGGGGTTGTATCAGCGACTACGATCATTTCTTAAGAAACATCTCAAGAGTCTCAAGATCGCGTTCCATGTCTTCCCGATCGTAGTTGGATGGGACATTATGCTGCTTCAGAAAACCGTGTGCCTCATCGATCGAAAGTTCCAGTATTTCAGCCAGGCACCCGAGACTAATATTCTGTTGACGATAGTTTTCAAGCGCATAGGCCTCGAGCATTTCACGTGCAAGATCGGCATCAGTGCTGTAAGCAGGCACGAGGCTTTCCGGAATTGAAACGGTGATTTCCATAACGACAAGATTTTATCATCTTTTCACTTGGGTACCAGAAATTTGTTTACCAGGGAATTGCAGTCAAAACTGGAACAGACTGTAAAGAAGGCCTCCGACCACTGGCTGAAAATACGAAAATCAGCGTATAGAGAAAGCCAATTGCCGGGTAATCTTTCATATCGCGTTAAATTAGACTCCGAACAACGCGCTTTGTTCCACGATACATCAAATCAGTGCTAAAATTCTGTCAACTTTTTTGAATGAGTCCGATCGCCGAAAAGCACAAAAATACGGTCACCGAAGCGATTGAGCACCTGATATCGCGCGCCGATAACGCACGCGGGCTGACCGGGGCTGACATCGCGTCGCGTGTCGAGGCAGCGGTCGAGAAATACCTTTTGCGTGACACGCCCAACGCGGCGCACACCGACATCGAGGAGTTTGTCCATGACATACGGGCCGACGACCTGTGTTTGATCGTCGCATGCGAACGCGGTGACGAAAAGGCGTGGGAAGACCTGGTCGCCAATTTTGACTCGACGGTCAAGTCCGCCGCCCGAAAGATCTCGTCAAACAGCGAGGACGCCGAGGATCTCGCAAGTTCGATCTGGGCCGAGCTTTACGGCCTGAGGGTCGATTCCGACGGCAACAAAAAGAGCAAGCTGGCATATTACTCAGGCCGCGGTTCGCTGGCGGGGTGGCTGCGGGCGGTGGTCTCACAGTTGGCGGTCGATGAGTATCGCAAACAGTCAAAGTTTGTCCAGATCGAAGAGGACCGCGAGTTTGAGAATCTGGCAAATGAGGCCGCAGGCAGCGACCACGATCATTTTGCCACGCACGGAGCGAACCCCGAGGTCCTGTTCAGCGACGGCCAGACGGCGGCCGATGTTTCGGCGGCGTTGTCGGCCGCGATCGCCGCACTCGAGGCCGAGGACCGCCTGATCCTCAAAATGTACTATTTTGACAGCCTGAAACTTAAAGATATCGCGGCGACCTTCGGGTACCATGAGGCGACCGCCAGCCGAAAGCTGACCCGCGTTCAGGCCGATATTCGAAAGGGCGTCGAACGCGAGTTGCGGTCAAAGCATGGTTGGACCGACGGCGAGGTCAAGCGGCACCTGAGCGAAACCGCCGCCAGTCTTGGGCTAAACCTCGAAACGATGTTCGCCGTTTTGCTGGTTTTGGCATTCGTGCAAGATATTTGGTCAGGAGGCGTTCTATAGTTGGGTTACGAAAACCTCACCGCGGGGGCGTCGGGGTTTCGGGCGAGACGGACATGAATTTGCAGGATGTCAGTCATGAACATTAAAACAGGTCGGTTCGTCTCTGCGATCTCTGTGGCCCCTGTGGTGAAAAAATATTAGATGGAACTTGAATTCGACAAAGAAATAGACGCGATCCTGCGAAAAGCGCGGAGCGGTAAGGGTGTGGCCGGGACGGCCGCGGCCTCGCCGCACCTCGACGCGGACACGATCGCGGCATTTGTCGAAAACGCTCTGCCGCCGCGGTCAAAGATGCTTTATATGGAGCACATCGCCGATTGCGACCGCTGCCGGCGTGTGCTGTCGCAGACGGTGCTCCTTAACAGCGGGCATGGTGTCGAAACGGCCGAGGCCGAGACGCAGCCGGACATGACGCCTGCGGCGATCATTCCCTGGTACAAACGGCTGTTTGCGACGCCGGCACTGGCGGCCGCGATGGGTGCGGTGATACTCGCTTTCTCGGGAATACTCGGTTATGTCGTGCTCCAGGAGCGATCACGGCCGAATGCGGAAATTTCGCGGGCGACCGAGCCCGGGCCGGTTCAGGGCGGGCCGTTCTATGGCGGCGAGGCAGATTACCCGACGGCGAACAAGCCGTCATCGGCCGTTGCCGCTAATTCCGCCGCGATGCCGCCGATAAGTTCGGCCGCAAACACCGCCGCGAACACGGCAATCTCGGCAAACCGTGCAGACGCCTCATCATTGAGTGCGGCAAACACCCGTACCGACTCCGAGCCGAAACCCGAAACATTTTCTGACGAACGGCGAACGGCCGCCGCCGCGCCGCCTCCCGCTCCGACCGGCGGTGTGCCGGCAACGGCATCGGGCGACGCCAAGAGCGACGACGGCAATCTGAAAGCAAAAGAAGAGGACGCGATCATCGCATCAAAGTCGGCTGACGACCGCATGGTCCGCGATATGCCGCCGGCGGCCAAAAAGAGCGGCCCGGTCCGTTCGGGGCCGTCAAACGCTCAGGTCCAGATGCAGACGCAGAATGTGATCACCGAAAACTCGCTGCGTACGGTCAACGGCAAATCATTCGACCGCCGCGGCGGCGTCTGGTACGACCTGGCCTATAAGGGACAGTCGACCAAAAAGGTCAGCCGCGGTTCAGGCGAATACAAGGACCTCGACGGCGGGCTCCGCAATATCGCCGAAACGCTCGACGGCACCGTTGTCGTAATGTGGAAAGAAAAGGCGTACCGGATACAATAATTCTTCGGTCCCGCGGGCCCAAAGGGTTAAAATAGAACGCATGAGAGTAGCAGCCATACTTTTGTGCGTTCTTTGCATTTTGACCGCTGCGGCGGCCGCCCAGCCGGCGTGGCAGGCGCCGCTCGATTCGAAGGTCAGGTTTTACCAGACGACGGATCTCGGCATCGTGATCGCCGGCACCGAGCGGAGCTTGTACGCGATCGACGGTGCGACCGGCGAACGCCTTTGGCGCAGGCCGACGGGCAAGATCGGCGAAACGGCCGTCACCGCCGTTCCCGACACCGACGTCATCCTGTTCACGCAGGACGTCGGCAGCAAGTCGCGGCTCGAGGCGGTCGATATGGTCTCAGGTTCACGGCTTTGGCTCAGCGAAAAGGTCAAGGGCGACGTGATGCAGCTCGCGGTCGACCCCGAAAATGACCTGATCGCGGTTGTGATGGTCAAGGACGCCCGCGGCGACGCCGGTTCGAGCATTAAGCGAAAGCCGGTCGTCCATGTGATGCAGCTCTCGACCGGCGACGAACTATGGAAACGCGATCTCGAAGACACTATCGAGATGATGCCCGCGAGGTTTGGCGACGGGCTCGGCGAGATCGCCTTTACGCTCGACAATTATCGTGCACCGCTGATGCTCGACGGCCGGCTCTACCTCTTTTACGACGGAGCGACATCGTACGACGCCCGGACCGGCAAGGAAAAAGAACGTGAAAAATTTAAGGTCAATGAGGACGGCCTTGCCCTGACCGAGGCCGATCCGGTCGTTGACGACAGCCGCGTTTACGTGTCGGGCCGCGGACGCGTGCGGGCGGTCAACCGCCGGACCGGCGATATCGATTGGAAGGCCGACGACCTCGGGATAAGTGCCGAGATGGCACAGGTCGGCAACGTGCTCTACGTCCGGACCGGCGGCCAGTTCACGCGGCTCTCGGACGGTGAAATACAGGAAAAAGGGCCGTTCGGCGTATCGGCGGTCGATACCCGCAGCGGCAAGACGCTCTGGCGGTACAAGGGTGCGGACAAAGGGCTGACCAACTTTGTCTTCGCCGACGCCGGAACGATCCTGATCGCGGACAAGGACGACCTCATCACGCTCGACGCGCGGACCGGCAAGGAAAGGTCGAAACGCGGGCACAAGGTCGAAAAGGCGCAGTTCGTGCTTGTCAACGAAAGCGGCCAGGCCGTGGTCGGCGGCCGCAGCGAGATCGCGGCTTTTCGCGTCGGTGAAAAAAAGGGACAGGAATTTTGGCGTGTCCGGCACAAGGCTCCGGCACGCGGCGTGCTAAAGATCGTCGCGGGCGTCGCTCTGCGGGCGGCGGCGATCTATTTTCGCTACGGCGGCCTCGCGACATCGGCGATCGGGCTCGCCCGCAGCGGCCTGAGCTTCGCGGCGGCGGTCAACTCGTTTCGCGTGTCGGGGCTAAAGACGCGGTTCGGTTCGTTTGACCTCTCGACCCTGGCGGGCAACTCGATCCGCAATTACGTGACGCGGCGGATCTATGCGTACGGCTCGCTCGGACGAACGCCGGGACTGTTAAGCCGGATCTCGGGCCTGCAGGTGACGCTGCCCAATGCGACCGACATTCGCGGCCAGATCATCGGCCGGGCGATCGACCGCGTGACGCCGTCGCGGGCGGACGTACAGGAAAGCATCTTTGACCGCGTCGATCCGATCCGGCAAATGGAGCGGCTGTCTGACTTTCTGCTTCGCCGCAAACGCCTGGCCGAGCTGCGTTCGAACCATATGTATTTCTACACCGACCTGCCAAAGCCCTACGACCGCAAAGGCCTCGTCGGCGTAAGTATCCACAACGGCCGCGATTCGCGCTACGCACTGGTTTCGGATCCCGATCCGCAGTTCGTGACCGACGAAACGAGTGGTTTGCTTTATTCAGCGGACGGCAGCAAATTGCAGGCGTTCGGTATTCTGGCTCGGTAGTAAACTGACCAGAAATGAGCACAGATAGAGACGGATACTTTGATATTCAATTATCTGTGTCGATCCGTGTTAATCTGTGGTTAATATCACTCTTTCTGAAATTTGAATTATGAAATTCCGAATTCTTGCCATCGCGTTACTTTGTGTAGGTGTGTCAGCCGCGGCCGTCGGTGCCCAAACGCCCGCCAAGCCCGATCCCGAGATCGCTAAAATGATCAAAGAGGTCTCGGCTAAAAATATCGAGGCCACGATCCGCAAACTCGTGTCTTTCGGCACGCGCAACACGTTGAGCGAACAGGACAACCCGACACGCGGCATCGGTGCGGCACGCGACTGGATCTATCAGGAATTTGTCAAGATAAGCAAGGATTGCGGCGGCTGCCTCGATGTGCAGAAAGAGGCGTTCGTCCAGCCAAAGGCGAACCGCATCCCCGAACCGACGACGCTGACCAACGTTTTCGCGATACTCAACGGCAAGACCGACGCCAAGCGGTACTACGTCGTCTCGGGCCACTACGATTCGATGTGTTCGAGCCCGACCGACGCCAAATGCGACGCTCCGGGTGCGAATGACGACGCTTCGGGCACCGCGGTTTCGATCGAACTCGCCCGCGTGATGTCAAAGCGGAGTTTTGACGCGACGATCGTGTTTATGGCCGTTCCGGGCGAAGAGCAGGGCCTGCTCGGTGCCGCCAATTTTGCCGAACAGGCAAAAGTTAACAAGTTGAATATCGAGGCGATGTTTACCAATGACATAGTCGGCGGCGTGACGACCCAGAAGGGTTCGATCAACCGCAACAAGGTCCGCGTCTTTAGCGAAGGCGTGCCGTCGAACGAGACCGAGCAGCAGGCGAACACACGCCGCAGCGTCGGCGGCGAAAACGATTCGGCGTCGCGTCAGCTGGCACGGTTCATCAAGGAGCAAACGGCCCGTTATCTGAAGAATTTCGGCGTGATGATGATCTACCGGCGTGACCGATACGGCCGCGGCGGCGACCACATACCGTTTGTCGAACGCGGATTTACGGCCGTCCGCATTACCGAATCCGACGAGGACTACACGCATCAGCACCAGAACGTCCGCACCGAGAACGGCGTATTTTACGGCGACACGCCGGAGTTCGTCGATTTTGAATACACGGCGAACGTCGCCCGCGTTAACCTCATCGCCCTCGCGAGCCTGGCCAACGCTCCCGCCAAACCGGTCAACGTCGGCATCGTCACCAGCAAGCTGACCAACGACACCGAGCTCAAGTGGGACGCCAATACCGACGCCGACATCGCCGGGTACGAGGTCGTCTGGCGCGACACGACCGCTGCCGAATGGACCAACGCGAAATTTGTCGGCAATGTGCTCACCTACACCGCAAAGGGAATGTCGAAGGACAACTATTTCTTCGGCGTACGCGCGGTCGATAAGGCGGGGAACAAAAGCCCCGTAGTTTATCCGCGTCCGATGCGGTGACCGCCCCGCAAATTGCGTTACAAAAATGATATCTGACGCAACCCGACGGGTTCGCGTCTGCGTCAAAGTGTGTTATAAATGCAAGTTACGTCAAAAACTGCCGATCCCGCCCGGTGTATAGACTAGGAATAATCAATGAAGAAGTATTTTTTGGGTTTACTCGTATTATCACTGGCCGCTGCCGGTTTCTTGGGTTCGAACACGACGACGGCCGGATCGGTCGAGCTGACACCGCAGTCGCCGCTTTTGCCGTCGCCTAACATCGTCATCAGCCAGATCCAACCGGGCACGACGGCATTGCCGAATGACGAATTTATCGAGCTCCACAATATCGGATCGGCGCCGGTCGACCTCAATGGCTACACGCTGGTCTATCGTTCGTCGTCGGGTGTCAATGACGTCGGCCCGATGGCCTCGTGGAATCAGTCGACGATCATCCTGCCGGGCCAGTATTATCTGGTGGCATCGACGTCGTACACCGGTACGGCGACGCCCGACCTGACCTACAATCCGACGACCTGCTCGTGCTCGCTGTCGGCGACGGCCGGCGGCATGGCGATCCGCAGCGGCCCGGTCAACACCGGCACCGTCATCGACGCCGTAGGCTGGGGAGCGGCGACCAACATATTTTTTGAAGGTACGCGCGTGGCCGCACCGGGCAGCGGCAACAGCCAGGCGAGGCTCAATCAGGGCTGCCAGGACACCGACAATAACCTTAACGATTTTGCCGTTCAGATATTTTCGGCCCGCAATACGGCCACACCGCTCTTTGCCTGCAGCGGCGGCGGCACGACGCTGTTTGCCGCAATGACGGCAAACCCGGCGACGGTCATTCCGGGCGGTTCGACGCTTTTGGCGGTCACCGTCATACCGGCGACGACACCGCCGAGCACGGGCATCACGGTCGTCGGCGACCTGACGCAGATCGGCGGTTCGGCGACACAGACATTTTTTGACGACGGCACCAATGGCGACGAAACCGCCGGTGACAACGTCTACTCGATATTTGCTCCGATCCCGGCCAATGCGACCGGCGGCGTAAAGGTCGTCACCGCGACCGCTTCGGACGCCCAGGCCCGCACCGTCCCGCTGACGCAGAACATCACCGTCAGCGCACCGCTGCCGGACGAAGATCCGCTCATCTTCGGCAACCCGAGCAACGCGACCGCCAATGTCGCCAACGAGACCAACTACCTGATGGTCAAGCCGCAGTATTCCCTCTCGTACAATCGCTCGAAAGCCACTCCGAACTGGGT
>WBZL01002538.1_pt1 | contig 17741 bp, 13 predicted proteins | sample 5204291 | NCBI WGS metagenome assembly WBZL01 (sample SAMN12344345, study PRJNA552823) | activated sludge metagenome | biome: Activated sludge suspended growth; feature: Nitrification reactor; material: Wastewater; isolation source: activated sludge from nitrification reactor of wastewater...
GACCCCTACCTCTTCGACCTCGACCCCAAGTACCGCGCGGGCCTGCAGTCGCTCGCCGCCGAGGGCCTGGTCCTCGGCAAGGACATGGAGGTCGCGCCCGACCAGGCGCTCGCCTTCCTCCTCGCCGCCAACATCGCCAACAACGTCTGGCGCGAGGCGATGGGCTACCCGCTCACCCTCGCCAACGCCTTCCCCCGCAACGCGAAGCAGCGCGAGATCCTCCAAGAGCTCACCGAGGGCTTCGTCGCCGAGCGCTACTCCGTCCGCGAGCTCGTCACCGCCGTCGCCCTCCACCCCTACTTCAACCAGGACGCCCCCGACGCCTGCGGCGCCGCCACCCCCTACCACCTCGAGCCGGTCTTCGAGCCCTTCTCGCGGACCGCCACCGACCCGAACGTCCGCGGCAACAGCGTCGGCGACCGGGTGCAGCGCCACAGCGCGTGGGTGCTGGTCGACTCGGCCGCGCGGGCGATGTGGTGGGACCTGCCGGCCCGCCTCGCCGACGGCCCCTTCAAGGACGGCGCCTTCCTTCGCGACCAGGGCGCCTTCCTCAAGGACGCGCTCCCCGGCTTCAACGGCGTCGACTTCGCCTCGCTCCTCGGCTGGGAGGCCAAGCTCGCCGGCGGCCAGGACCCCGGCTTCTCCGGCGCCTGCACCGGCCCCCTCGGGGGCGGCTGCGCCCCCTACGAGTGGATCGAGGAGATGCTGGTCGCCGGCGCCGGCCTCGGCGACGCGACCATCGGCGACCTCGCGGCCGCGATCAAGGACCGCCTGATCACCGAGCCCACCATCGACCCCGGGGCCGAGGCCGACGCGATCGCCGGCGTCTTCGGCTTCACCGTCGACCAGAAGATGAACGGCCTCGACACCGGCCTCCTCGAGGCCGGCGCCCGCCGCTTCGCCGGCCTCCTCCTCAACACCCCCCAGTTCATGCTCGCCGGCGTCCCGAGCCGCGACCAGGACCCGGCCGCCGGCCCGCGGATCGTCGTCCCCGGCACCGACACCCTCGCCCTCTGCAACGCCCTCGCGCCGGCCATCCTCGGCGACGCGTGGGGCTACGCCTGCGGCCCGGACGGGATCACCGTCACCAAGAAGTGACGAGGCCCCTCCGCGTCGTCCGAGCCCTCGCGCGGGTCGTCGTCGGCCTCGTCGCCGCCGACGCCCGCGTCGACGCCTTCACCCGGCGCCGCCCCGCCGCGCCATGACGCCGCGGCGGACCCGCGATGACCGGCACATACGGACAGGATCGCTCGGACAGGACCCTGAGGCCAGGCCGCTACGCCGCGCCCGAGCGCCCCCGCTCGGCCACCCAGCGGTCGATCCGCGCCCACTGGTCGAAGAGCCAGGCCCGCCGCCCCGCCTCGTCGGCCGGGATCTCCGCCGCCGGCACCCGCCAGAGCTCGCCCTCGATCCGGGCGCCGATGAGCGCGCCGCGGAAGAGGTCGCCCAGCGTCCGCACCCGGTCGAAGCCGGCGTGGGCCAGGAACGCGACGTCGACCCCCGGCGCGCGCTCGAGGAGCGCCAGCACCCCGCCGCTGTGCGGCGGCAGCGTGTGCTCCAGCGCCCGCGCGCGCTCGAGGAGCGGGTCCTGGCGGGCCTCCAGCTCGGCCAGGCGGCGCTCGCGGCCCCGCGCGCTGAAGCGGGTCCCCTCCGGGTAGAGCACCACCACGTCGCGCTCGCCGAGGCCCTCCGCCAGGGCCGCGCTCTTCTCGGCCTCCCCCGCGCCCGCCCCCCGGCGGACGAACGCGTTCGGGACCCGGTGGCCGACCACGTCGAGGCAGGGGTCCCAGCGGAGCTCCTCCTTCAGCACGTAGCGCGGCCAGAGCCCGAGCGGCCCCGTCACCGCCGAGATCGGCAGGAGCGCGTCGCCGCTGCTCGCGTGGCGGACCAGGAGGATGAGCGGCCCCTTCGCCGCCGCGCCCACGCCCTCGAGCGCGATCCGGGCGCCGAAGAGCGCCTGCATCCCGCCCATCAGCCCCTGCACCCACGCCGCCTGGAGCGCGTAGTTGCCGGCGAGGTAGGCGCGCGCGCCGATCACCGGCCGCGCCGCCCAGAGGATGAACGCCACGCAGAGCCCCATCAGCTCGGCGACCAGGAACCACACCAGGAAGAGATAGGCGCGGGTCAGCGCCAGCCGGCGCCCGCCGATCACGTCGACCACCGCGGCGACCACGAGCGCGACCGGCAGCGCCGCCGAGAGGACCGAGAGGGCGACGAAGACGAGCGAGAAGGAGACCGCGCGGCGGAGCCAGCGGCCGCGATCATCCTCGCCCGCCGGCGCTGGCGCCCCGCCCTTCGCCTCGGCCATCGTCGCCATCAAAGGACGCCTGGCGCCCCCTGTCAACCAGCGCCTACTTGCAGAGGCAGACCAGGTTGGTGAGCCCCTGGGTGTTCTCGGCGAGGTTCGTGATCCGGCAGGGGCCGCCGTCGCAGGTCGTGTTCGGGATGATCGCCCCGATGTTCGAGCAGCCGCCGAACTTGTGCATCTTCGGGTAGGTCGGGAAGGGCGTGATCGCCGGGGCGTAGCCCGGCTGCGGCGTACAGTTGGCGCCGTAGAAGCGGCTGCAGAAGTAGGCGGCGTCGACGTCCTGGTTGCCGGCGCAGTTGACCGAGCAGCACCCCTGGGTGACGTAGTGGTTGCTCGTCATGCCGGCGAAGGTGTGCTCGGGCCCGTAGAGCGCCGCGCAGAGCCCCGAGATGCACGAGTAGCCGTTGCCGCACTTCTTCCCGCACGCCCCGCAGTTGTTCTTGTCGCTGGCGAGGCTCGCCTCGCAGCCGTTCCCCGCGTTCTTGTCGCAGTCGGCGTAGCCGGCGTTGCAGGCGACGGAGCAGCCGTTGCACGAGCCGTTCGGCACCGGGCTCGCGTCGCAGGCCTCGACCCCGGCGTGGATGAAGCCGTCGCCGCACTTCGCCGGCTCGCAGGTGGTCAGGCAGGCGTCGGTGTTGACCAGGTTCCCGTCGTCGCAGAGCTCCTCCCCCTGGTGGAGCACCCCGTCGCCGCACTTCGCCGCCTGGCACGACTTCAGGCACGCGTCGTTGTCGCTCTGGTTGCCGTCGTCGCACGCCTCCCCCGCCTGGACGATCCCGTCGCCGCACCCCGGCTTCTTGCAGAGGCTCGTGCACGCGTCGTCGTCCTCCAGGTTGCCGTCGTCGCACTCCTCGCCCGCGTCGACGTGGCCGTCGCCGCACCCCGGCAGCGTGCACGAGCTCGTGCAGGCGTCGCCGTCGTTTTGGTTGCCGTCGTCGCAGGCCTCAACGCCGACGTGGAGCTGGCCGTCGCCGCAGACCGCCGGCTGGCAGATCGCCGTGCACTCGTCGTTGTTGTCCAGGTTCCCGTCGTCGCAGCCCTCGCCCGCGTCGACGACCCCGTCGCCGCACTCGCCCGCCCCGCCGGTCAGCGCCCCCGTCGACCCGCCCGAGCTCGCCTCGCCGCTCGCCGACGACCCCGTGCCGGAGCCGCCGCTCCCCTCGGTCGCGCCGCTCCCCTCGGTCGCGCCGCTCCCCGCGCCGCCGCTCGTTCCGCCGCCGCCGCTCGACCCGTCCGAGCTCGCCGGCTCGCTGTCGATCGGCGTGCCGCCGGAGAGCACCGGCTTGTCGCTGTCGGAAGAGCCCTCGGAGCAAGCCCCGGCCGCGATCATCGCGGCGACCACGAAGTGCGCCGTCCATGGCGCGCGCTGCTTCTGCACGCGGCCACACTACGTGGCGCCGCGGCGTCAGGCAACCTCACGAAACGGAGTTCGAGCGGGCACAGGTCCAGCAATTCAGGTCATGAGGAACACGCTCGCGAGACTCCGTGCACATGCAGCGAAGGGCGGCGCGATCAACCCGGCGCCTGCCCGCGGATCCGCGGCAGGAGCTCGACGAAGTTGCAGGGGCGGTGGCGATGGTCGAGCTGGGAGAGGAGGATCTTCTCGAAGGCCGTCCGCACCGCCCCGGGCGAGCCCGGCAGGATGAACACATACGTCGTCTCGCAGAGCGCCGCCTCGGCCCGGCTCTGGATGGTCGACGTGCCGATCTCGGCGAAGGAGAGCCAGCGGAAGAGCTCGCCGAAGCCCGGGATCGGCTTGGTGACCAGCGGCGCGAGGGCCTCGGGGGTCACGTCGCGCGGGGTCACGCCGGTGCCGCCGGTCGTGATGATCACGTCGACGCCGGGGTCCGCGATCCAGGCGCGGAGCGCCCCCCGGATCGCCTCGATCTCGTCGCGGACGATCTGCCGCGCGACCACCTGGTGCCCCGCCCCCGTCAGCGCGTCGACCGCGACCTGACCCGAGCGATCGTCGGCGAGTGTGCGCGTGTCGGAGATCGTGAGGACAGCGGCGTGGACGGGGACGAAGGCGCGCTCGGACATCGCCGCGACTCTAGCCCGGATGGTGACGGCCCGCGCGCCCGCGCCCGACGATTCCCCGCCCGGAGCCCATGATACCCTCGTCCATCGCGTGACCACCTCGCCGAACGAGCTGCTGCGGCGCTGGATCCCCGACGGCGACGACCTCGACGCCGACGGCGTCGAGCGCCTCCGCCTCCTCGTCGCCGCCACCGCGCTCCTCATCGCCACCATACTCGTCCTCCTGCCGGCGATGGCCCTCGTCGGCTTCTCGACGCGCCTCCTCGTCGGCACCGCGATCGGGATCGCCATCGCCGCGCTGATCCCCTTCGCCGCGATCCGCACCCGCAGGGTCGCCCTCGGTCACGTCGTGGTCGCCGACGCCGCCGCGCTGGTCGTCCTCAGCAGCTACGAGCACGGCGGCTTCTCGCTCCTCGTCGGCATGTGGTTCGCCTTCGTCCCCTGCGTGGCGCTCCTCCTCCTCGGCCTCCGCGCCGGGGTCGCCTGGGTCGGCGTCAGCGCGGCCGCCGTCCTCGCGCTCTGGGCCGCCGACCGGGCCGGCTACCCCTTCCCCGACAACCTCGGCGACATCGCCTCGGCGGAGCTCCTCTGGGCGCTCGCCCTGCCGACCACCGCGATGCTCACCGTCGTCACCTCGGAGTGGCGCCGCGTCGCCGCGCTCGCCGACGAGGAGCGGGCCGCCCGGCGCTCGGGGCAGGATCGGCGGAGCCTCGAGCTCGCGCAGGCGCAGGTCCACCTCGGCAGCTGGGAGCAGCGCGGCGGCGCCTCGCCTCGCTGGTCGGCCGAGCTCTTCCGCCTCCACGACCTCGCGCCGGCCGAGCGCGGCCCCCGCGTCGACGCCCTCCTCGAGCAGGTCCACCCGGACGACCGCGCCCACCTCCTCGCCGGCCTCGCCGAGGCGGCGCGGCAGCCCGGCCACCCGGTGGGCTTCGACTACCGCACCCGCGGCGGCCGGATCCTCAGCGCCCAGGTCACCTGCACCGCCGACGCCGACGGGACCGAGCGCCTCACCGGCACCGCCCTCGACGTCACCGAGCACCGCCGCCAGATCGAGGCCGCGCTCGAGGCCTCCCAGGCGAAGTCGAGCTTCCTGGCGGCGATGAGCCACGAGATCCGCACGCCGATGAACGGCGTCCTCGGCATGGCCGAGCTCCTCCTCGACACCGACCTGAACCGCGAGCAGCGCGAGCAGGCCCTCCTCATCCGCAGCAGCGGCGAGGCGCTCCTGCGGGTGCTCGGCGACATCCTCGACTACTCCAAGATCGAGGCCGGCAAGCTCGACGTCGTCCCCGAGGAGATCCACCTCCAGAGCGTCGTCGAGGAGGTCCTCGAGCGCTTCGCCACCGCCGCCGCCGACAAGGGGATCGAGCTCGTCGCCGACGTCGACCCGCGCGCCCCCGAGACCTGCGTCACCGACCCGACCCGCCTCCGCCAGGTGCTCACCAACCTGATCGACAACGCGGTGAAATTCACCGCCGCCGGCGAGGTCGTGGTCCGGGCCGACGGCGCCGGCGACAAGCTCCGCTTCGCCGTCCGCGACACCGGCGTCGGCATCCCGAACGATCGCCTCGCCCACCTCTTCCTCCCCTTCGCGCCGGTCGACCGGACCACGCGTCGCCTCGGCTCCGCAGGCCTCGGCCTCGCGATCTCGCGGCGCCTCTGCGAGCTCCTCGGCGGCCAGATCGAGGTCGCCAGCGAGGTCGGTCGCGGCAGCGAGTTCCGCTTCACGATCGCCTACCACCCCGGCAGGGCCGCCCCCTCGCGCCCCTCGAGCCGCCACCGCGGCCAGGTCGCCGCGATCGTCGACCGCTCGCCCGCCCTCCTCGCGGCCCTCGCCACCACCCTCGGCGCGCTCGGCGTCAAGGCGCGAGCCTTCGACCGCCTCGACGACGCCCTCGCCTGGTCCCGCGGCCAGCGCGTCGACCTCCTCCTCGTCGACGCCGACCTCGGCGCCGACGCCCCCGCGATCGCCAGCGAGGGCCTGCCGACCGTGATCCTCCTCCGCGGCCGCCACTCGAACCGCGAGTCCGCGCTGCCGGCCGCCACCACCCTGCGAAAGCCGATCCGCAAGGCGGCGCTCATCGACGCGCTCCTCCGCGGCCTCGAGCACGACTCGGGGCCCCGCGGCCTCGAGTCGGGGCTCGTGCCCGCGCTCCGCCTCGGCGATCGCTACCCCGCCCGCGTCCTCCTCGTCGACGACAGCGTCATCAACCTCCGCGTCGCCGATCACATGCTCCGCCGCCTCGGCTACGAGGCCGACGCCGCCCAGAACGGCGCCGAGGCGCTCGCCCGCCTCGCCCGCCTCGACTACGACCTGGTGCTCATGGACGTGCAGATGCCGGTGCTCGACGGCCTCGAGACCACCCGCCAGCTCCGCGCGCGCGGCGGGCACCAGCCCCGCGTGATCGCGATGACCGCCGACGCCCTCCACGGCGACGAGGAGCGCTGCCGCGCCGCCGGCATGGACGGCTACGTCAGCAAGCCGGTCCGCCTCGAGGCGCTGGCCGAGGCGATCCGCGTCCAGATGATCGCCCGCGGCGAGGCCTGAGCGCCGCGCCTCACTTCTTCAGCAGGTCGCGGATCTCGGTCAGGAGCACCACCTCGGGCGGCGGCGGCGGCGGCGCGGCGGGGGGCGGCGGCGCGGCCTTCTCCTCGTGCGCCACCTGGGCGCGGAGGCGGTTCACCCAGCGGACCACCATGAACACCGCGAACGCGAGGATCAGCGTGTTGATCGCCACCGTCAGGAACTGGCCGTAGCCGAGGACCACCACGCCGGCGACCTTGCGGGCCTCGGCGAGCGGCAGGCCCTCGGGGACCGCCCCCTTCAGCACGTAGTAGTTGTTGGCGAAGTCGGTCTTGCCGACGAGCCCCGTGAGCGGGACGATCAGCTCGTCGACGAACGACTTGAGGATGGTCGTGAGGGCGGCGCCGACGATCACGCCGACGGCCATGTCGATGGCGTTGCCCTTGCCGAGGAAGTCCCTGAAATCGCGAGCGAGTGACATCGGCCCGCGGATATCACGAGCGCCGCGGCCGCGCAGCCGCCAACGTGCCCGCGGATGGTGCAAAGATCGCGTGGGCCGCGCGCGACCGCGCCCCTCCCGGGGCCTGCAAATTCGCGCAGTGACCCGCCCCGGAGGCCCTGGCGGCGCCGACGAGGATGGGCAAGAAGTGGCGGCGATGAGCACCCCCTTCGATCCTCGCGCCTTCGACGCGGTCGTCATGCACACCTACGCCCGCCACCCGATCGCCCTCGTCCGCGGCGAAGGGTGCAGGGTCTGGTCGAGCGACGACCGCTCCTTCCTCGACTTCGCGGCCGGCATCGCCACCTGCACCCTGGGACATGCCCATCCGGCCCTGGTCGAGGCGGTGTCGCGGCAGATCCGGGCGCTCCACCACGTCTCGAACCTCTACTACATCCCCCAGCAAGGCGAGCTCGCCCGCTGGCTGGTCGAGCGCTCGCCCTTCGACCGCGTCTTCTTCTGCAACTCGGGCGCCGAGGCCAACGAGGCCGCCATCAAGCTCGCCCGCAAGCACGCCCACGCCCGCCGCGGCATCGACCGGCCGGTGATCGTCAGCGCCCAGAGCTCCTTCCACGGCCGCACCCTCGCCACCGTCACCGCCACCGGCCAGCCCAAGTACCACAAGGGCTTCGAGCCCCTCGTCGAGGGCTTCGTCCACGTCCCCTACGACGACGCCGACGCGCTGGCGCGGGCGCTCGACGAGCTCGACCGGGACGGGCCGCGGGTCGCCGCGATCCTCCTCGAGCCGCTCCAGGGCGAGGGCGGGATCCGCCCCGGCACCCGCGACACCTTCGCCCGCGCGCGCGAGCTCTGCGACGCCCGCGGCGCGCTCCTGATGGTCGACGAGGTGCAGGTGGGCGTCGGCCGCTCGGGCCGCCTCTGGGGCCACGAGCACCTCGGCGTCACCCCCGACGTGATGACCCTCGCCAAGGGCCTCGCCGGCGGCGTGCCGATCGGCGCGATGCTCTGCCGCTCCGAGTGCGACGTCTTCGCCCCCGGCGACCACGCCAGCACCTTCGGCGGCAACCCGCTCGCCTGCGCCGCCGGCCTCGCGGTCGTGGAGACCCTCGAGCGCGAGGGCCTGGTCGCCGCCGCCGCCGCCCGCGGCGAGCGCCTCCAGGCGGGCCTTCGCGCCCTCGCAGCCCGCTACCCGGGATCGATCGCCGACGTCCGCGGCTGGGGCCTCATCGTCGGCGCCGAGCTCGGGGACGGCGAGCCCCGCTCCGCCCCCGAGCTCGCCCGCGCCGCCCTCGACGCCGGCCTCCTCCTCGTCCCCGCCGGCCCCCGCGTCCTCCGCTTCGTCCCGCCCCTCATCGTCAGCGACGCCGAGATCGACGAGGCCCTCGCGCTGGTCGAGCGCGTCCTCGCCGGCTAGCCCGCGCGCCGCCGCAGGCGCGGCCCGACGCTCGCGTCGATCGCCGACGCCCGCGTCGGCGCCGGGCCCCCATCGTCCGGCGCTCATGCGCCGCCCACAGGTCGCCGCTCACGCGCCCGTGAGCGCGTCCACCAGCGCACAGAGCGGCACCGGATCCGCCGGCGCCGCGTCGATCGCCGCGTCGATCGCCGCCGTCGCGTGGGCGAGCCCCGCCGCGCCCGCCCACGCGTGCGCCGCCTCCAGGTGCCGCGCGAGCGCGTGGAGGAGCGCCCGCGAGATCGCCGGCGTCGGCCCCTGGCACACCTCGCCGCGGACGAGCGCCAGCATCGGCACCGGCGCTGCCCGGCCCTCGGCGTCGTCGCCCCTCGCCATCCCCACCAGCGCCAGCGGGAAGACCGATCGGGGGATCGCCAGGTAGCCCGCGCGCGCCCACACCCGCGCCCGCGCCCGCGCCTCCCCCTCCCCCTCGCCCCCCGCCGCCTCCTCGAGGTCGCCGAGCTCCAGGGCCACCCGCGCCGCCCTCGCCCCGTGGATCGCCAGGAGCCTTCGACCTGCACCGAGGGACAGGCCCTCCAGCGCCGGCCCCACGCCTCGCCCCCGCCTCGCCTCCACGCAGAGCACGCTCCCGTCGAGCGCCGCCAGGAGCCCGCTCGCCGGCTCGTAGGTGGCGTAGCGGCCGAGCGCCGCCGCCGGCGCGCCCTCCCCGTCGAAGGCGACCAGGATCGCGTGCACCGCCCAGATCCCGCGGTGGTGGTAGGGCGCCGCGCTCGCCCGCGCCAGATCCTCACGCGCCTCGATCTGCCCCCGCGCCCCGAAGTACCCCGCGAGGAGCGCGTACCCGACCTCGAAGACCGGATCACCTGCCCCTTCGACCAGGTGGAGGCGGAGCCCGGCGAGCGCCCGCAGATCGGCGCCGGGCGGGGCGAGCTCCTCGGCCCGGACCCACGCCACCGCCGCCGCTACTCCGCCGCCCGCAGCGCGGCGAGCCGCGCCCGCAGCCGGTCGAGCCCGAGGTTGCCCACCCCGCCGAGCGACACCCGCGCCGCCAGGCTCGCCTCCGGGGACCTCTCCGAGAGGCCACCCTCGGCCGCGCCGATCTCCGCCGCCGCCTGCCGGTAGGCGTCGCGGAAGGGCACGCCCTGGGCGCTGAGCTCGATCGCCCGGTCGGTCGCGTGGAGCTCCGGGGTGATCGCCGCCCGCATCCGCGCCGCGTCGTAGCCCAGGCGCTCCACCAGCGCCGGCACCAGCGCGAGCCCCTCGAGGCCGCGACCGAACGCCCGGATCGCCGGCGCCTTGGTCGCCTGCAGGTCGCGGTGGTAGCCGCTCGGCAGCGAGAGGAGCGCCTGGAGCTCGGCCATCGCCCCCTCGGCGGCCGAGGGCAGCGCGCGGAGGAGCTCGACCACGTCCGGGTTCCGCTTGTTCGGCATGATCGACGACCCCGTCGTGTACGCGTCCGGCAGGCGGACGAAGCCGAACTCCTGGGTGGTGAAGAGCGAGAGGTCCCAGGCGAGGCGGCGCACCGTGAGGAGCGCCTGATGGAGCGCCTGGACCGCGAGGAGCTCGAGCTTGCCGCGGCTGTTCTGGGCGTGGATCGGCGACACCTGCACGTCCGCGAAGCCGAGCTCGCGGGCGACCCCGTCGCGGTCGAGCGGCAGGTTCACGCCGTAGCCGGCCGCCGTCCCCAGCGGTGAGGCGTCGACCCGCGCGCGCGCGGCCGCGGCCGTGTCGGCGTCGTCGAGGAAGGACTCGGCGTGGCCGGCGAAGAGCGCCCCCAGCGACGAGGGCACCGCCCGCTGGAGGTGCGTATAGCCCGGCATCGCCGCCGCCGCGGTCGCCGCCGCCCGGCCCAGGCAGGCCTCGGCTGCGTCGAGGCAGCGCCCGCGCAGCTCGCCGAGCGCCGCCTTCAAGTGGAGGCGCGCGGCCACCAGCACCTGGTCGTTCCGCGAGCGGCCGGTGTGGACCTTGCGGCCGACCTCGCCGAGGCGCTCGCCCAGCGCGTGCTCGATCGCCGAGTGCCCGTCCTCGAAGCGCTCGTCGAGGACGAAGGCGCCGCTCCGGAACTCCTCGGCGATCCGGTCGAGGCCGGCGCGCAGGGCCTCGGCCTCCCCCTCGCCGAGCACGCCGATCCGCGCGAGGCCGGCGACGTGGGCCTTCGACGCGCGCACGTCGTGGAGGAAGAGCGCGCGGTCGAGGACCACGTCGTCGCCGGCGCAGAAGCGCTGGGCGGCGGCGTCGAGGTCCACCTGTCCTTTGTGCCAGAGCGGGTTAGCCATCGCCGATCCCCATGAGCTCGGGCAGGCCGAGCGCGAGGTTGAGGTTCTGGAGCGCCTGGGTGGCCGCCCCCTTGAGCAGGTTGTCGAGCGTGACGACCACCACCGCGTGCTCGTCGGACGCCGCGAAGCCGCCGATCGTCACGCCGTGGCGCCCCGCCGCCGCCGCGACCTCCGGGATCGCGTCGGTGACGGTGACGAGCGGCTCGCCCGCGTAGGCCCGCTGGTAGCGCTCGCGGAGCGCCGCGCCGTCGATCGGCCGGCCTAGAGGCAGCGCGATCGTCAGCGTGATCCCGCGGAAGAAGGGCGCGACGTGGGGCGTGAAGTGGATCCGCCGGCCGAGGTGGCGCGACGCCTCGCGCTCGTGCACGTGGCCGGTGAGCGCGTAGGGCATCAGGTTGTCCCGCAGGCGCGCCGGATCGTTCCGCGGCGAGGGGGTGGTGCCGGCGCCGCTGTAGCCGGAGACGCCGAAGGCGTGCGGCGGGCCGGCGAGGAGGTCGAGCGCCGGCGCGACCCCGAGCTGGACCCCGGTCGCGTAGCAGCCCGGGTTGGCGATCCGGCGGGCGCCGCGGAGCCGCGCCCGGTGGAGCTCCGGCAGGCCGTAGGCCCACGCGTCGGTGAAGCGGTGGTCGGCCGAGAGGTCGACGATCGCCGGGCCGCCCCCGGGGAGCGCGTCGGCGGCGGCGACGAAGGGCGCGGCGAGGTCGTTGGGGAGGGCGAGGACCAGCGCGTCGACCGGCCAGGCGGCGACGGTCTCCGGAGACATGTCCTCCAGGACAACGTCGGCGGGCGCGTGGGCGATCTCGTCGGCCAGCGGCCGGCCGACCGCCGAGCGCGAGGCCGCGCGGGTGAGGCGGAGGCGCGGGTGGCCGGCGACCAGGCGCACCAGCTCGGCGCCGGTGTAGCCGCGCGCGCCGACGAGGCCCACCCGGAGGGGCGCCGCGGACCCGGGGGACATGTCCCCGGGACCAGGCGAGGCCGCCGCCCTCACGGCGTCCCCCCCAGCGCGTGCTCCTTGAGGGTCGGCGGGGCCGCGAGGCCGCGCTCGACGCACTCCTGGATGGTCGGGAAGTCGTCGAAGCCGACCCAGAACACCGTCCAGCGGCCGCGGGTGTACGAGCCGTCGGCGCGCTGGAAGTACCAGGGGTTGATCGGGTTGTCGACGCGCGCCCGCCAGTAGAGCTTCGGCACGTCGCGGACCATCTTGAGCCAGAGCGAGCCGCCGATCCCCTCGCCCTGAGCGTCGCCGGTGGTCGCGAACTTGTCGAGGTAGGGCACCGGCCCCTCGTGGGTGAGGATCGCCACCGCCCGGTAGGAGTCGGCGAGGTAGATCCGCCAGATCGGCTTCTTGTCGAAGTAGTCGAGGACCGGCGGGCGCCCGAACGACGCGGTGAGGAGCTCGGTGAGGCGCTGGCGATCGACGGTCGCCACCCCGTCGTGGCGGACCACCCGCTCGCCGACCCGGATGAGCGTGCCGGAGCCGCGGTGGGTGAAGAGCTCGCGGGCGAGGAGGTCCGGCGAGGTGAGCGACACCGACGAGGTCCGCGGCAGATCGGCGAGGAGCTGGTGCGCGAGCTCGATCTTGTGGCGGAAGGCCGGCGAGGGCCAGGGCTCCGCGAGGAGGGGCTCGTAGTCCTCGGCGAGGTTGATGGTCGAGATCGCCTCGTCGTACTCGTCGCGGAGCCCCCCCTCGGCCCGAAGGAGGATGATCTTGTAGGGCTGGAGGGCGCGAGCGAGGGCGAGGGTCGCCGCGTCGGGGCCGAGGTCGAGGAGCTGGCCGCCGGCGGTCTCGCCGATGCTGGCGAGGATCGGCATCGCCCCGGCGCGGATGCTCGACTGGAGCGCCTCGGGGTGGACGCGGGTGATCCTCGCCCACTCGTCCCGCGGCGCGCCCTCGTCGAGCTCCGCCTCGAAGACGCCGCCGACGATCGGCCGGCCGCGCGCGCCGATCGCCTCGAGGGCGTCGACGAGGCGCAGGTTCTCCTGGCGGAGCACCCGCCGCACCAGCTCCAGCGCCCGCGGCGAGGTGCGGTCGGCCCACGCGTCGCCGTCGATCCCGGCGTCGGCGAAGGCGCGGGCGAGCTGGGGGCCGGCGCCGTGGATCACCACCGGCGTGAGCCCCACCTGCTGGAGGAACATCAGCGACGAGGCGAGCCCCTCCAGGTCGTCGGCGAGGAGGCCGCCGCCGACCTTGATGACGGCGAAGCGCTGCTGATCGACGCTGGCGAACTGGCGGAGGTAGAGCTCGACCTCCTTGCGGCCGCCGAGGTTGCGGAGGAGCTCGACGATGATCTCGCGGTGGGTTGGCATCGCGGCTAGTCCCGGGGTTGGCCGAGGAGGCGGCGGTAGGTGGTGGCCGCCTCGGCGAGTTCGGCGAGGGCGACCCACTCGCCGGCGGTGTGGGCCTGGGCGATGTCACCTGGCCCATAGACCAGGGCCGTCGCGCCAGCCTCGGAGAAGAGCGCCGCCTCGGTCCAGAAGTCGACCGGCGCCCCCGGCGTGAGGCCGAGGCGAGCGGCGAGGTCGGCCGCGGCGGCGCGCGCGGCCGCCAACGCGTCGCCGGCGGCGGCCGGCAGCGGCGGGGCGAGGAAGCCCGGCGTGAAGGCGACCCGCCCCGGATCGGGGGCGAGCGCGGCGAGGCGGGCGAGCGCGTCGCGGGGCGGCAGCTCCGGCGGCGGCCGCACGCCGAAGCGCACCTGCGCCTCGGCGGCGATCATGTTGGGCTTCGTGCCGCCCTCGATCCGGCCGAGGTTGAGGCGGAGGCCGCGGAGGCCCGCGCCCTCGCCGGCCTCGGAGGCGGCGGCGAGGTCGAGCGCGCAGCTGGCCCAGCGGACAGCCTCGTGGAGCGCCGAGTCGTGGAGGGCGCGGGCGGCCGAGGCGTGGCCGCCGGCGCCGCGGAAGGTGGCGAGCGCGCTGGCGATCCCGCGGTGCTCGGCGATCGCCCGGCAGCGGGTGGGCTCGGCGACCAGCACCTCGGCGAAGCGGCGGCGGCCGAGGAAGTCGCGGACGCAGCGGGAGGAGCCCGCCTCCTCGTCGGAGGAGAAGAGGAGCGCCGCCGGCCCGGCGCTCACCGGCGCGGCCGCGAGGAGGCAGGCGGCGGCGCCCTTGATGTCGCACGCGCCGAGGCCGATCGCCCGCTCGCCCTCGACCCGCAGCCGCAGCGGGTCGCCCTGCCAGGCCGGATCGGCTGGCACGGTGTCGACGTGGACGTTGACGAGGAGGCGCGGCTCGCCGCGGATCGCCAGGAGGTAGACGCAGCCGTCGCCGAGGTCGAAGGTCTCGCAGGCGAAGCGGGCGGCGACCAGGTGCTCGGCGAGGTAGTCGAAGATCCCGCCGCAGTCGATCGCCCGCGGCGGGTTGCGGGTGTCGAAGGCGCAGAGGCGCTCGAGGTGAGCGAGCGCCGCCGGGAGGAGCTGGGCCGGCATCAGCGGACGCGGCCGCCGGGCCGCCGCCGCGGGTTGACCCGCGCCGAGAGGGTGGAGCTCATCCCGTAGAGCTTGATGAAGCCCTCGGCCTCGCTTGCGCCCCAGTCGGCCGACTGGGCGTAGACGGCCCCCTTGCTCCGCAGGATGTGCTCCGAGCGGATCGCCACCGGCAGGACCGCGCCGCCGTGGGTCTCGAGGGTCACCGAGCCGCTCACGCTCTCCTGGCTCGAGCGGAGGAACGCCTCGAGGTCGTCCTTGAGCGGCTCGAAGAAGAAGCCGCGGTAGACCAGGTCGACCCACTTCTTGGCGACCGACGGCTTGAAGCCGTTCTGCGGGGCCGAGAGGATCGCCTCCTCGAGGGCGCGGTGCGCCGTCATCAGGCCGTGGATGCCGGGGCACTCGAAGACGATCCGCCCCTTGAGGCCGATCGTCGTGTCGCCGGTGTAGATCCCGCGGCCGACCCCGTAGGCGCCGAGCGCCTCGTTGAGGCGGCGGAGGATCTCGGGGCCGGCGAGGCGCTGACCGTCGACGCCGACCGGCGCGCCGCGCTCGAAGTCGACGGTCACGCGGAGCGGCGAGCGCGGCCAGCGTGAGGGGTGGGCGCAGAGGGTCCAGGTCTCGTCGCCGGGGGCCTGGAACTCGTCGATCTCCGAGCCCGAGGCGGTGACGCCGAGGAGGTTTTGGTTGATCGAGTACTTGGCGGTCTTGGCCCGGACCGGGAAGCCGCGGGCCTGCAGGTACTCGGCCTCGTAGGCGCGCACCGCCGGGTGGTCCTTCTGGATCTCACGGATCGGCGCGACGATCTCGTACTCGCCGAGCGAGCGGACGGTCTGGTCGAAGCGGACCTGATCGTTGCCCATGCCGGTGCAGCCGTGGGCGAAGATCCGGGTGCCCTGGGCGTCGCAGAGCGCGAGCGAGCGCTCGACGATGATGTAGCGGTCGGAGACCAGGAGCGGGTAGACGTCCTGGTAGAGCTGGCCGCCCTGGACCAGCGGCACGACGACGTCGTCCCAGATCGCCTGGGCGCCGTCCTCGGTGACGTGCTCCGCCGCGCCGAGCTCGCGGGCGCGGGCCTCGATGTAGCGGCGCTCGGCGTCGTCGACCCCGCCGGTGTCGACGAAGAGGGTGATGACCTCGTACCCGCGCTCCCGCAGGTAGGGCACGCAGAAGGAGGTGTCGAGGCCGCCGGAGAAGGCCAGGACGACCTTGCCGCGCGAGGTGTTCGAAGGGACAGCTTGGCTCATCGTCGTTCGCTCCCGCGGGGGCCCTAGGCGCCCCGCTCCAGGCGGCCGTTCAGGAGGGCGTCCATCAGCGCCTTCTGGACGTGGATCCGGTTCTCGGCCTCGTCGATGTGGATCGCCCGCGGCGAGTCGAGGACCTCGTCGGTGACCTTGACGTTGCGGCGGACCGGCAGGCAGTGGGAGAAGAGCGCGCCGGGGGAGATCGCCATCTTCTCGGCGTCGACCATGAAGTGCCGGCTCGCCTCGCGGAGCGGCCGCTCCTCGTCCCAGCGGCCGAAGTAGGGGAGCGCCCCCCAGCTCTTGGCGTAGACGATGTCCGCGCCCTGGTAGGCCTCCTCGATGTCGTGGCTGACCCGCAGCGTGCGACCCTGCTCGGCCGTCAACGCCCGCGCCGCGTCCATGTAGCGGTGGTCGAGCACGTACTCGGGCGTCGGGCAGAGGAGCGTGACGTCCATCCCCATCTTGGCGGCGATGATCAGCGCCGAGTTGGCGACCGCCGTGTTGAGCGGCTTCGGGTGGTAGGTCCACGTGACGAGCATCTTCTTGCCGTCGGTGCCGCCGAGCTTCTCCTTGAGCGCGAGCGCGAGCGCGAGCTCCTGACACGGGTGGGTGATCGTCTCCATGTTGATCACCGGCACGGTGGCGAAGCGGGCGAAGGCGCGGATCACCTTGTCCTCGCGGTCGTCCTCCCAGCGCTTGAACTTGGGGAAGGCGCGGACGGCGATCGCGTCGACGTAGCGGGAGAGCACCTGCGCGACCTCGCGGACGTGCTCCTCGGGCTCGCCGTCCATGATCACCCCGTCGTCGAACTCGATCGGCCAGGCGCCCTTGCCGGGCTCGAGGACGATCGCCTTGGCGCCGAGCTGGTGGGCGCCGAGCTCGAAGCTGGTGCGGGTGCGGAGCGAGGGGTTGAAGAAGAGGAGGGCGATCGCCTTGCCGGCGAGGGTCTGGCCGTGCGGGCCCGCCTTCAGGCGGGCGGCGTCGGCCAGGAGCGCCTCGATCTCGGCGCGGGTGTAGTCGAGGGTCGAGAGGAAATGGCGCACTGCGGGACCCCCCTTACCACAGCGAAAGCGCCCGGGTAACCCGGCGAGTGCGCCCAAACGCCGGTCCGCGCTGCATCGGCAGAGTGGCGCATTGGCGGCGAATGCGCGTATCATCGAAGCTCTGTCCGCCCCGCTCCCCACGGCCGCCGGCTTCACCGCCCGCGAGCTCCTCCACGAGGGCTCGCGCACGGTCGTCTGCCGCGCGACCCGGGACGCCGACGGCCTCACGGTGATCCTCAAGCTCCCGCGGCAGCGGCCGCCCACCGCCCTCGCGATCGGGGACTTCCGCCGCGAGCACAAGATCGCGTCGCTCTTCGACGACCCGCGGCTCACCCGGGTCCTCGGCCTGGTCGACGACGACGACGACCTCGCCCTGGTGATCGAGGACTTCCCGGGGGTGCCGCTCCACCGCCACGCGGGCCGGCCGATCCCCCTGCTCTCGTTCTTCGCGCTCGCCCGCCAGATCGCCGCCGCCCTCGGCGTCCTCCACAACCGCGGGATCATCCACGGCGACGTCAAGCCCCACAACGTCCTCGTCGACCCGGCGAGCGGCGCGGTCAAGCTCACCGACCTCTCGCTCGCGCTGCTCGTCGACGTGCGTGCGGGGCTGCGCGCCGACCTGCGGGTGCTCGCCATGTCCGCCACCCTCGACGCCGACCGGTTCGCAGCCCTGCTCGGCCGGGATGCGGTCGGCGGCCCGGTGCCGGTGGTGCGCTCGGAGGGGCGGGCCCACCCCGTCGAGGTGCACCACCTCGTGCCCGGACCCCGAGACCGCCTCGACGGGATCGTCGCCCGGGCCATCGGCCAGGTCGTCGCCCAGCACCTCGAGGGCGACGTGCTGGCGTTCGTGCCCGGCGTGGCCGACGTGCGGCGGGTGGTCGACCGGCTCCGGTCGCCCGGCGCCCTGCCTCCGGAGGTGGACGTCCGCCCGCTGTCGGGCTCCCACGACCGTGCCGAGCAGGACCTCGCCCTCGCGGCCAGCCCACCCGGCCGCCGACGGGTGGTGGTCAGCACCGACA